>Ga0268251_10000088_pt1 | contig 59160 bp, 62 predicted proteins | sample AgamicAsMae_FD_200527 | JGI IMG/M metagenome (GOLD analysis project Ga0268251, IMG submission 200527) | Agave microbial communities from Guanajuato, Mexico - As.Ma.e (v2) (version 2) | ecosystem: Host-associated > Plants > Phyllosphere > Phylloplane/Leaf | place: Guanajuato, Mexico | collected...
TCTGGATCGACTCACCAGCCGGCACTTTCCACTCGACATCCTGCGTGAGCAGGTCCCAGACACGGCGCTCCTGTGCTGCAGTCGTCATCAGTCCGGCATGTGCCTCAGGCGATAATTCCTAGTTATCGCGGCTGGGCGAGCCTGCCGAGAACGTCTGCATCCGTCAGCACCCGTCGAAGGGCTCGATTGGACACGTGCGTATAGATCTCGGTCGTACTCAGGCTCGCGTGTCCCAGGAGACGTTGGATGTAGCGGATGTCGACACCGGCCTCGATAAGCTGGGTGGCGGCGGTGTGGCGCAACATGTGGGGCGTCACCTTGGTGCGTAAGCCCGCCTCTTGCACAGCTTTGACGAGCCGCGCTCGCATCGCAGCGGCCGTGAGAGGAGCTCCATGCCGGTTAAACAGCAGTTGGTCGTGATCGATGCCGAGCGCGGTACGAGTGTTGAGGTAGATGCGCGTCAGATCCTCGATCCACTCGTTCGTCAGAAATACCTGTCGCTCCCTGCTTCCCTTCCCGACGACTCGGATCGTCCGGCCCCGCAGGTCGATGTCCTCGCACCTGATGCTCACGACCTCATTGACGCGCACGCCTGTGGCGACCATCAGGACGAACGCGAGGAGCGTCGTCGACTCATGCGGCCGATCAAGTGCCCCAACAGAGTCGTTCGCGCCATCACAACCAGCTGCGCGCGTTAGGGAGAAGAGCAGGCGGTCGAGCTCGTGCGTGGGCAAGGTCCGCGGCAGCTTCCGAGAGCGCCCAACAGCGATAGTCGTGCCCGCCCACGGATCAGACTCCAACATGCGACGTGACAGCAACCAGTTGCAGAAGCCGCGAAGGCCCGACGCTCGTCGTCTTATCGATGTCGAGGAAAGCCCCGCCGCTCGCTGCTGCTCGATGAAATCGACGAGAGCGTCGCGATCAATGCAGTCGACGCGGGTGCGAATCCCGAGATATCGCTCGAACGTAACGATGTCGCCTTCATAGGCGCGAACCGTGTGCGGCGACAAATCCCTAGTGATGAGAAGCCAGCGTACGTACTGCTCACGCGCCTCACAGACCTGCATACGGCCACCTTTCGTCCTGTGGGCATCCAGGCTGGAGCCACCCGGGTCCAAGTCGTGCCCTTCAGAACGGCGTCAGCGAGGCCGGGCTTGAGCGATCGCTCGCAGGATCTCCTTGCGCCGCTCGTCGCTCGCCGGATCAGCAAGTCGTCGCCATGTACAGCACTAAGCGCAGCAACTATCGTGCCGCCGACGACCGGGCCTGACGGCCTCTACCCTGCCGGCCGGATCGAGGAAGCCGCCGCCTGCTCAACCGAGCCACCCGCCACCACCTCCAACGGCTCGCCCGCCAGCGCGGCGGCCGGGGGCCATAAGTATGCCCTCCACCGTGACGCCTGAGCAAGCGTCGCTTTCGGTCCCTTGCTAGTGACAGAAGTGCGCCAGTGTGATTGATTTTGAGATAGCGTCGGTCTTGCGCAGAGAAGGCGGGACGCGGCTCGAGGATGCGGCAGGGGCTGATCACGCCAGGAGCAGTCTCGGAGGCGGCTCAAATTTCGGAGCGGTATGTCCGCTGAACGGAGTCGGTCGAGCCGACGTTTTTCGGACGGGGGCTGGGCTAAGGCATGTGCCGTGGCTTCGGCGGTGGCGGCTAAAGAAGAAGGGGCCGCCGCCGTGCTCTGCGTTGCGGAGATCGATTCCAAGATCCGAAGCACGCGGTAAGGCGCCTTCGCAGCCACCGTGGGCATCGGAATCGGCGACGTCCTCTACCTCTCTGACACTGTGACACGCTTCTCAAAGAAGAAGGTCCTGCGCTGGTGCGTCGTCGTGGCGGTCACGGGCCAGCAGATTCGCGTTGTTGGCCGCTCAGCCTCGAGGCGCCGCGGCGTCTTCACGCCGGCTGGAACGCTGCCGCAGTTCGACAGGGGCGGCCGCTTCTGGCCGCAGAGCGCGCGAGGTCTCGCTTGCGGAAGCCATGCGCGCCCGCAACGTCGGCAAGCTCCCTGAGCCGTACCTCGGCGACGTCCTGGCCCAGTTCCGTCGCCGCCGGAGGAAGATGTGACCAACGACGAGTACCGTGACATCCGCCGCCGATACCGGGAGGCGGAGGAGATCGATCCCTTGTTGGCGCGGGAGCTGCGTCAGATCGCCTCCCGGCTCGTTCGCTTTGGAGGACTCCCGAGCGCGTACGCGCCCTACCGGGTCTGGGATCGGGAGGCCGAGGAGGAGGTCTTCCAGAGCTGGTATGCGGGCCGCTTGGCCAAACGGGGACAACTGCAGGCGCTGCTCGATCGCGCGGCGACCATCGAGGCCTTCCGCCGTCTCGGCGAGCGCTCCTTGCGCCAGCACCTTCTTAACCAGCGCGAACGCTCCCAGGTGCAGAACCTCTACGCGCGGACTGCCAGGCTATTGCGTGATGACGACGACTTCACTGCCTTCGTCGAGGCTGCGCGGCCGCAGGACGCCTGGTGGGGCCTCGCCGTCTGGCAGGCACCGGAGCAGTTCGGCGGAAGCGAGCGCGACCTCATCGCAGCGGCGTGGGGCCTGGGGGACTTCGAGATCGTCCGATTCCGTCCCGATGCCAAGAAGCTCTCTCCGCTGCTAGCGGCGGCGGAGCTGAAGCGGTTCGTCGCCGGCCTCTTCGGGGCGGTCGCCGCGCTGCTCACCCTCTCGCTGTTCGCGCGTGCGTTCGAGCAGCGATTCGATCTTGGCGCGACGCAGCTCGCTTCGCTTGACGAGGAGCCGCTGGAGGTGGCGGCCGAGTCGGAGCCTGACGAGTTCGAGCTGGAGCAGACAGCGGTGGCGATCATCGCTGAGATGAGCAAGCGTCAGGCCGAGGTCCTCATCGGAACCGCGGCTGAGGAGACGCAAGATCGGATGGCAGCGCGCCTCGACTGCTCCGTCGGCACGATCAACAACGAGCAGCGGCGTGTCGGGGCGATCGTCGACCGTCACGCCGAGACGGACGAGCAGCGCGGCCACCTATTGAGGAAGGTCCTCGATCTGCTGCATGAGGGAGGTGAGAGCCAATGACGCTTGCTTGCCCATCCCTAGAAGCGCTGTTCGCCGCCGACGCTGAGATGGGAGAGGAGGTCCGCGCGCACGTGGCTACCTGTCGGCGGTGCCGCGCTCTTCGCCGGCACATGCGGCCGGCCGAGCTGGCAACGGATGCCGCGGCCGTTGAGAAGCCGGCGCTGCGCGCGATGCTCGACCCTGACCCCGCTCTGGGAAGCGTCTACGCAATCCACGGGCCGTCGGTCGACGAGTACCTGCTCGGGGCGCTGGTCGACTGGGACGAGGAGGAAGCGGTGGTCATCCCCCTGAGCGACGAGGTCCGCTTCGCCACGGACTGGGATCTGCTCCTCGACGAGAACGTCCTTGGCTATGAGGCGATCGCCCAAGTGTGGAACCACGGCACCGTGCTGGTCGAGCAGCTCGAGGAGAAGATCGCCGAGCTCGGCGAGTGGGCGAGCGCACTCGAGTCGCTCTACACGGCCGCGCTTGAGGGACGGGAAGTTCCGACGCCCGTACAAGTGGGACCGGCCGTGCTCACGGATGCCGACCCGCGCCTGATCTTCCAGGAGGAGGAGGGTGAGCGCGCGGCGACCTTCTGGGAGCCAGCGGGCCTGCTTGCCGGGGTCGAGAGCGTCTTCGAAGTGGTGCGCCGGCAGAGTGAGCAGCTCGCGCTGGCGCCAGAGGCGGTCGGCGTCATGGATGCGCAGACCCTCGAGCAACTCGAAGCGGGGCAGCTCGATGTCGGCACCGCAGTGGCGGTGTCGACCTTCGCCAAGTTGCTTCGCCGCCTGCGGGTCGGCGCCAGCCGGCGCCTGGAGCGGCTGATCGTCGCCGCTGTGCTCGCGACCTACCGCGACCCGCTCGAGACCCGCCCGGCGCTGGCGCGCAAGCGCCGCGGCATGCGGAAGCGGCCGGAGACGACGAGCCGGGAGCGCTTCGCCGCCGACTATGCGCGCAAGGTGATCGAGGAGTTGAAGGACTAGATGGCGGCCTGCATCTGCCAGGAATGCGGCGCGCGGGTTACGACGCGGTCGCAGTTCGAGGTCGACTGCCCCGAGTGCGGCGCCGACGAGGCGCTCGTCGTCGAGGACGCGTACGACCCGGAGCCGCGCGAGCTCGTCTGCGTCGATTGCGGCTATCGCGTCGAAGGCGGCGGCCGCGGCGGTCATGACGACGCCGACTACGCCGGACGGTTCTCAGTCGACGACGCCTGCCCGCGTTGTGACGGTGTCCTCGACCCGGACGGTGGGCACGGCGTGCGTGAGCAGCCGGAGTACAAGCTGGCGAAGGCCGCGGCGACTGCGCTCATCCGCAAGCATGGGTTGCGCGGGCCGCAGTACGACGTCGTTGCGCTCGCGCAGGCCGAGGGCGTTCGGGTTGTCTTCGGCCGATTCGCGCATCAGGGAATGCTGGTCGGCGACACGATCGAGGTGCCCGAGGATGAGCCCAATGTCGCCCAGCGCTTCCTGATCGCGCACGAACTCGGCCACTGGTGCCTTCGCCACCAGCTTCCGGAGGCGAAGATCGAGCCTGAGGCCAACGCCTTCGCCTCCGAGCTCCTCGTCCCGCGTGATGCGTTGCGCGCTGCCGTCGCGTTGCGGCCGACGCTGGCGGAGTTGCGCCGCCACTTCAACGTCAGCCGCGACGTGATCGTCTATGCGCTGATGGACGCGCGGCTGATCGATCGCGTCCGTCCTCGGTGACGCTTGAGTTCAGCGAGTGGCGCGACGACGTCGCGTGGGCAAGGCGGCTCGAGCGAGACCAAGCGTCGCTCGACGCCCGCCTCGTGGTGGATCAGCGCCAGGCCCTCAGCGGGATTGCCGAGATCGTCGGTGCCGGCGAGCCTGGCGATCCGCTCGCGCTTGAGTTCATGGTCGTCTTCGGCTCCCTCGCGCGTGGCGAGCAGACGACGGGTTCAGACCTCGATGTCTACTTCGAGGCCAACCTGTCCGAGCCTCTGAACCGCGTGGACGAGGATCGCCGCTATCACGTGTACGGCATGCCGAGCGGTGCGCTGGCCGAGGAGCTGCGCCGAGGGAGCCAGTTCGGCCAAAGTGTGGTCGCCGACGCGCTCGTCGTCCACGACAATGGCTCTCTTCGCCGCCTCCTCATCTACGTGGCCGAAGGGCACGCGGACAGGCTTTAGGCGGAAGTCGCTAGCTTCGCCCGATGGGCAAGTACGACGGAAGCCGGACGTTCACGCCCGGCGAGGGTCTTGAGGAGACCGTCGTGATCCTCGCCTCGGACTGGGACGTCGAGAAGCCGGTCTCCTTCTGGCATCCCGCGATCACGCCGTCTTTCTCGTCGCCCATGTGCAACGCCGAGAACCTGGCGATCGCCGGCGACTCGGGCTGGCAGCGAATCGCCTCGCGCGTCGCCGCAGGACTAAAGCCGATCGGCTTCGTCGACAGCGATGACCGTGCCGCGGTCGACCAGGCGGCCCGGCTGGTCGAGAAGGCCGGCGGGACGGTTCGTATCAAGCGATGTGAGGGCGTGTACTTCGGGAACCTCGGGCAGAGCGGCACTATTCGAGAGGCGTTCGACCTCGATGCGCTGCTGGCGGACTACGTTGGCTACCTGGCCGCCGCGCCTGACCTCATCCCGCCGATTGCGTTAGAGCTCGAGCGCCTCGCGCCGCTCGCGTTCACGAATCTGCTCGACTTTGGCCTGGTTGAGGTCGAATGGCAGAACCGGCGTCGCCTGCCAGAGACCGTCGTTCGCTGCGGGCTGTTGCTCGGCTACCCACCGCAGACCAGCGCGGCCCTCATCCTCGGCGACCACGGGCTGCCAGGCGGGTTCACGAACTACTGAGGCGTGGTCGGTCAAGCGAGGCCGTGCAGCCGCGCGTAGGCGCCTCGCCGGAACGGCGAGTGACAAAGGCAGCGACCGGTCGGGTCGCGCGGCATCGCTTGCGTGAACGGCGGCGGCGCGCCGCTCATATCGAGGTCGTAGCGTCCGGAGAGCCGGTAGCGATGGAGGCGCTCGTCCGACTCCTTCAGCGCCTCGACGAGCAGCAGCAGCCCGGCCATCGCCGACACGTACGGCGTCGAGATCACCACGGCCCCTTCGGGCGTCTGGACAGTGGCTTGGGCATAGATCCGCCGCTGCAGATCTTGCAGGCGCTCGCCGGCGCGCGGCGGCTCGCCCTGGAACAGCCCGCTCGCCGCCATCTGCGCCGCATCCGCAGCTGAGACGATGCCTCCTTCAAGCTCCTGGATCGCGATCACGCGCTCGAGGGGGAGCCCGATCATCTGCGCGAGCATCTGCGCGCCCGACAGCGTCGGCTTCGCGTCGACGTACTGGCAGTAGGCGCAGGCGCGCTCGCCGAAGCCGTGACGCGCGACGTGAAGCTGCATCCCGGCGACGCCTGCGTTGAGGGTCGTGCGGGCGAGTACGTCGGTGGCGTCGCGCCGCGCCTCCGGTGTGTCGACGGAGACTGCAGCGAGCCCGAGGGCAGGCGGCTCGACGAACTCCTCCAGGAAGCCCTGGATGTCCTGCTCATGCGCACGGGCGTCGAGGCCGGCCTCGCGCGCGAGGTCAACGAGCCACGTCGCCTTGGGGTCGTTCACGACCGAGCGCAGCACTGGGTAGCGCAGCTTGTTTCGTTCGCGAAACCGATCCGCGTCGACGACGTCGATCGGCCCGCCGGCGACGCCGGCGAGAATCGCGGCATAGAGAGCCGACGAGCCGACGGAGCCGGCGCCGAGGAGAGCAAGCGCTCCGAGTCTGGCGCCCGCCGCCCCGTCGACCTCCGGGGCTTCCGCCAGCCGGTAGTCGAGCAGGTTCGCGCTGAAGCCGGTCGTGGCGTGGAATGGCACGCTGATGCCAGCATCGGTGAGCACGCGGCCGAAGGCCTGGCCGACGAGGAAGGAGCTGGCGGCGATGGCCCCGAGCGGCGGGCCGCCTCGGCGGGAGAGCGGCTGGTGACTCGGCGCGATGGAGTAGCTCCAGCCGCTAGCGTCGCCGGCGAGGCCGACGCCGCTGGGTCGAGAACCCCATGCCAGATGAAACTGGCCGGTTGGCCCGGCGGTCGGGTCTGGCGCGAGATCGCCATGCAGCCGTCGGAGCTCGCTCAGCAGGTCACCCTCGGCGAGCGGCGCGAGGTCGCACCGAACGCCGCCTTCAAGCGCGAAGTCGAGGTGCGGGAAGAGGCGCGCGGCCGAGGAGACGACGTTGTAGAGGGCGACTTGGTCCTCATGTGTGCGCGAGCGCTCGGGCGGTGCGGCGACGACCAGCTGCACCGAGTCGAGCGCCCGCAGGACCGAGGCGGCATCGCCGCCGCCCGTCAGCGACGAGAGCTCGACGCGTGGGTCGTCCGTCACGCGGCCACCAGGTAGCTCGAGAGGTCTTCCGGCGCGATCTCGACCCACGTGCGGTCGCGGTACACGTGCACGGCGCAGGCCTCGAGCCCCCGGCGAAGCCCTAGGCCGAAGAACGGGACGACGATCGACAGCGCCCCCTCTGCCGTCAGGGCTGGATTGCTGTCATCGACATCGCTGTGGAAGGCCTCGCCGGGATGGGAGTGGATTCGCGCGAGCCAACGCTCGTCGAGCCGGAGCGCGGCCGCGAGCTCGAGCTTGCCCTTCTCGGTCACCTCGACCGCGACGTGACGGCCGTGGCGGTAGGGCCGCTGGTCAGGGATGACGCAGCGGGTGATGCCGTCGGCGCTCGTGCCGGCGAGCATTGCTGTGCCCTCGAAGCCGAAGGCGCCCTGTTGCTCGAAGAACGCGCGCGCCGTCTCAAGCGCGTTCACCGCGACCGGCAGGGGCCGCTCGGGGCGGTGCGTCACGCGCACCCGGCCTTATTGAGGATCTGCCCAAGCAGCGTCGGCAGATCGAGCGCGTGGCGGTGGCGATCCCACGCGTCCTCGAGGTGCGAGGGGTGACAGTGGTACTCATAGAGGCCGCGTAGGCAGGTCCAGGCGCGGTTGAGGATCGGGTGTGGCCCGCCGAAGGCCAGGTCTGGAGGCCAGGCGGCGGCTGGGAGCGGCTCCTCGCTCGCAGCGTCGAGCACGGTGAACTGGAAGGGCTCGGCGTTGTAGTTCGCGCCGTGGAAGGCGAACAGCACCTCACTTTCGGCGCGGCGGGCGTAGGCGAGGACGCGACGCCCACGCTGCTCGAGGCGGACGCGGTCGCGGAGGAGGCTGTTCGCGCGCACGCGCTCGACCTCCTCCGCGATCAGCTCCTCGACGAGCCGCGGGTGCACTAACCGTCGACCTGCGGCTCGCGCGGCACCAGCGCGAGCAGCGAGCCGTCCTTGACGTTGGTGTCCTCGAGCTTCGCGTCCTCGGGGAGCGGCGGCTGCGCCTGCTCGTCGACGACCAGCGCCAGGCGGTAGTCGCCCGGCGACATCGCGCCCTCGGCGACGAAGTGGTCGAGCGACTCCTGGACGACCCGCGAGACCTTCTCGTTCCGCTTGAACTCGGTCTCCCAGGTGGCCCCGTTCGTCGCCCGCACCGTGACGCTGAACGTCTTGTCCTTCTTCTCGTGCTGGTCGTGCGCGTCCTGCTTCTCTACGTGTGACATAGCTTCTGCACCTCGTCGCTCGTTGGGCTATCGGCTCCGGCTCGCGCCTTCGCCCTCACCAATTCCGTGCCGCGGATCGGAGCCGATCCTCAACTTGAGACGAGAAGAACCGGCACGGCACTGGCCCAGGGAGTGCCTTCCCGTTCGGCGGTGCGCGCGTGGCAAGTGCACGCGCGCCCGCGCTCCTCGTCGCCTACTTCCGCTTCCCGCTCGGGCGGCTGACGGTCTCAGTCACTGTCGTTCTTGGGTGACGAGCCGCCGTCGCCCTGGAGACGAAGCGCCCTGTGATCGCCGAGCGGTTCACCTTTGCCTTCGCCATCTCCTCACCTCCTTGCAGCATCGGATCCGGCCTCGCGGCCCTCGTCCTCTGCATGCCGGGGATCGACGCCGATCCTCAGCGCGGTCTAGGCGGGCGTTGGCGCGAGCGCGGCGATCTCGCTCAAGCGCGGATCGTGGCGGCGGGGGATCTCGATGAACCCGCGTCCCGCGAGGACGGCGAGCTCACCGGGGAGGAAGCCGGCCTGTCCGGCGACGTACTCCTGTAGCTGCGCAAGGCCAAGGTAGTTCCCGTAGGCCTTGTCGATCAAGTCGTGGCTGCGATAGATGGCAAGGCAGTCGACGCGGTCGCCGTCGAGGTGGAACGCGAGGTGGCTCATGCAGGGGAAGCTGCGCGTGAGGCGTGCGTCCTTCTGCTCGTTGTAGATGTTGATCTCGTAGATGGAGGTCCAGCGCGGGCCGACGTTCGCCGCTCTGAGCTTCTTGACGGTCGCAACGAGCTGGTTGCTGGTAGTGCCGTCGGCACGGGGGTAGGCGATCATCCGGCCGAAGTAGGTGCCGCGAGGGCTACCGAGGCTGCGCAGCGCCGGGTACATCTCGAGGTACTCCGCCGTCAGCTCGTCCGGCTCCGGGACGTCGAGCGCCGTCTCGTAAGGGAAGATCGTGTTGCGCACTGTGTCGACGCCTTGCAGGCCCAGGTCGGCGAGGAGAGCATCCGCGGCGGCGCGGATCTCGTCGACCTCCGGGAGCGGCTCGGTGGCGCGGATCAGAAGGTGGTTGACGTGGCGGTCGTCATCGCGGAGTACGACGTCGAGCGCAGCGGCCCAAGCCGCCGAGACGCTCGGCCGCTCCACGCAGCGCGTCATGGGCGAGCCTCCGTTGGCGCGGCCGTCGCCGGGGCCACGTACCTGCCAAAGCAGGGGCGCATGACGTCGAGGTCGACGACGTACCTCTCGTCGCTCGTCGCCCGAAGACTGAGCTGCGCTGCCCCGCGTGGTGCATCGCGCGCGATGTCGACCATGATCGGGCTGCTCACTTCGGGGAAGAGGGTCGTCTGCTCATCGACAAGCGTGAAGCCCAGCGGTAGCTCCGCCTGCCAGATCCCGCCGAGGTCGACAGCGAGGCGGTCTCCGGCGCGGACGACGTATTGGGCGCCTTGGTCACGCTCGCCGAGCGCCCAGACGTCGTAGTGCCAGCCTTCCGGACGGGGTCGCGGTGCGATCTGCTCCTTGATCTGCCGCAGCTCGAGTCGGGCCCACTGGTGGGCGACGGGGCCGGCGAGCATCCTCAGGCTCGCGAGGTGGTAGCAGGTCGCCTTGTAGCTCGTGCCGAGGCGAAGCGCGAGCTGGTAGGCGTCGCGCGGCGAGCGCGGGCGGTCGAGGCCGAGCTGTTCGAGGGCGATGTCGACCAGCTCAGGCGGGGCGAGGAACCAGGAGGCGAACGCCTCGGCTAGCTTCTCCTCGTCCGGGAGCTGCTCGCGATCAGGACGGGCCACGAGCTCGTGCTCGAGGTCGATGTCGGGCTCGTGGCCGAAGTGGTGGTGGCCGAGCTCGTGGCTCCCGGAGTAGCGCTGGAGGGCGAGCGGGTGGTCGGAGTTGATGAGGATGCCGGGCGCGTCGAACAGCTCCGCCGGGAGGTAGAGGGCCGCGGCTCCAATTGGCTTGAAGAATAGGTCGATGTTCGCGGCGTCGATCGTCGCGAAGACGTCGATGCGCGTGTGGGTGTCGATGCCGAACTCCTCGTGAACCTCGGCCGCGGCGAACATCGCCTCCTGGTGCGCGTGCTGCCAGATCACGAGCGGCGGCGTTCTCGCCGGGCCGAGTGGCGGAGGTAGTTGGCGAACCGCCTGATCTCTTCGCGCTGGTCGTCGTCCAGGTCGACGATCATCCGTGCGAGCACCCACATCTGCTTGTCGTCGTCGCTCGGCTCGTCCTCGAGGAAGTACGAGGCGGTGACGCCGTAGACGTGGGCGAGCCGCTTCAGCTCGAGGCTTTCGACGCGGCGCTCGCCGCGCTCGATGTCGGAGATCGCCGAACGTGGGATCCCCGTCTGCTCGGCGACGAATTGCTGCGACAGGTCGAGGTACTCCCGCGTGTCGCGCAGGCGGGACGCCAGGCGTTTGGCCTCCGCGCGCTCGTCGACGCTCACGCTGCGGCCTTCTTCGCCAGCTTGTGGATGTACTGAACCAGCGTCTCGACCGACTTCAGGTGCGGCGCGAGGTGGCGGTTGAACTTGATCTTGACCCCGAGCTGGTGCGCAAGCTTCGGGACGATCCGCACCAGCCGATGGGAGTCGATCGGCATCGTCGGCCCCTTGCCCTTGAGTTGGAGCTCAAGCTCGTCCGGCTCGCACCGCTTCTTCTCAGCGAGAAGCTCGATGATGCTCCTCTTGATCGCACTCTGGCTCGTCATGCCGGCCTCCTGTCCCAAAAGGACACGATAGCTGTCGGATAATCCGACAGTAGCAGGAGGGCCTGACGTTACGCCGGCGGGCCCCAAGCACGGACGGTGAGGCGGGGGCGGGGATGCTGTGCGACGACGGACGCTACGTACCCCGTCGGCACCTCGATGTCGCCGACGCTCCAGCCGGCAAGCTCATCCTCGGCTACGCCCATGACTTCGACTAGCGTCGGTTCCGCGACGCCGACGACGACCTCCGGTAGCGGCCGACCTGCGATGCCTTCGCCGGTCGCCTTAACGTAGGCCTCCTTGCGGGTCCAGACGCGATAGTAGGCGACCAGCCGCTCGCGCTCCGATACGCCCGCGAGCTCCTCGGCCTCACGCTCGGCGAACACGAAGTCGACGAGGTCGTCAAGCTCCTCCGCGGGAATTGGCTCCACGCGCTCGACGTCGACGCCGACGGCAACGCCCGCGACGGCGATGAGGGCGAGGTCCTCTGTGTGCGCGACGTTGAACTCGAGCCGCGCACCCGCGATTGCTGGCTTCGCCGCGTCGGCCTCGACAAGCGCGATCTCGGCAGGGGCGATGTCGAGGTAGCGGCCGAGCACCATCCGCAGCGCCGCCCGTGCCGCCGCTCGGTCGCGTTCGCCGGGATCAGCGCCAGCGAAGCGCGCGGCCTCCTGTGGCGAAAGCGTCGTGACCAGTTGCTCGTCGGCGCCGGTAGTGCCGAGATCGACGATCCAGACATCGACCTCGTCGTGCGCGGGCCCGACCACGCCGATGAACGATAGGGGTGGGCCTGGCTCGACTCTGTTTGCCGGGCGATGAGGCCGCGGCGGCGACGGTTGAACCACATGCGTGTCCGCGACCTGTGCGAAGGTGAATCAGTGCTGCGCGCCCGCGAGGAGGTCTACCGCGCCTACTGGCAGTTCGCGGCGGAGCGCCAGCGCGTCTTCCTGCGTCGTGCGGCTGGCGCGGCGCCGCCGTGGACAGAGGACCTGATCCTCCGGCAGTACAAGTTCTGCAACTCCTACCGAGCCTCCGACCGTGTCTCGCAGTTCCTGATCCGCGACGTGATTTACCGCGGCGACTTCACAGCCGAGGACACGCTCATGCGCATCGTCCTCTTCCGCCTGTTCAGCAAGATTGAGACCTGGCTCGCGCTCGAGCGCGAGCTCGGCTCGCTCACGCGTGCGGCCTTGCGCGGCGAGCGACTCGCGCGCTCGCTTGACCGCCTGAGCTCAGAAGGCCCGATTTACACGGGCGCCTTCATCCTCTGCGCCAACAAGGCCTACGGGCACGAGCGCAAGCACCTCAACCACATCGAGCTCCTGCGGTCCGTATTCCGTCGCGGCGCACTGCCGATCGCCGTTGCCCGCTCCCGCTCTCTGGCCGACGTCTATGAAGCGCTGCTCGGCTACCCGCTCGTTGGACCTTTCATGGCCTACCAGCTGGCGATCGACATCAACTACTCGCCGCTAACCGACTTCTCGGAGGACGATTTCACCGTCGCCGGGCCTGGAGCGGAGCGCGGGATCCGCAAGGTATTCCCGAGTGCGCGCCGCCGCGACCTCGCAGCGGTCATCCACTGGATGACGGCTAACCAGGAGAGCGAAGCAGCGCGACTCGGGATTGACCTGCCGACGTTGTTCGGGCGCCGCCTGCACGCGATCGACTGTCAGAACCTCTTCTGCGAGCTCGACAAGTACGCGCGCGTCGCCTTCCCGACGCTGAAGAGCAACCGCCGGCGGATCAAGACCTTGTTCCGGCCAGCCGAGACGCTGCCCGAGCTCTTCTACCCGCCCAAATGGGGCCTGAACGAGCGGCTGCCGCGCCGGGAGTCGGTGCAGCTTGAGATGGACTTCGAGCGTGCCGCGTAGGGCGGCTATACCACCGGCGCGGCGGTGCTTGTGCGATTCAGGCGAGGCAGCGCCTCGTCGCTCAATCGCTTGCCGACGACCGTCCGCAGCTTGATGGCGAACAAAAGCGTGTCCGGGAGGCGTCGGTTGACCAACTCGTCGGTATCGGACGGCCCGGCGAAGGCGCCGACGATCTTGGCTAGATGAAGAGCGTAGTGCCGGAGCTGATCGATCTTGGCCAGTCCGACAACGTCGGCGTGGTAGTAGCGATCATGCTCGAGCTGGACGAGCTGGAGATCACGCCAGCTCTCGGCGGCCAGCGCGGCAGCGTGACCGTCGAAGCTGCCAGGGCGCGCAACCACGTTCCGGGCCTCGATGGCACCTAGCCGCTCGGCGTAGAGATGGAGCAGGTCGAGCTTCGCCTCAGCGGCGAACGCGAAAGCGAGCCGCCCCAGCGCCTCGCCTGCCTCGACAACCGAGTCGACGTCGCCAGCCTCGTTGTGCTCGACGTGGTCGCAGTAGTTGGCGACGGAGGCGAGCGGAGGTGCGGCGGCGAGTGCGAAGCTGCGGAAGCGGTGAGTCGAGTCCATTAGCGACAGGGTAGGCGATCTCGCGGACGATGAGGTCTTTCTCCGATAGGTCCAATACCCGCTACTCGCTCTGTTCCTCAAGTCACGCCGTTTCACGCAGGGTGTGCAGCCTCGACCGCTGCTCTCAGGTCGCTGAGACGCGGCTCGAGAACGGGCTTCTGTGCCTCATCAAGCGTTCTGGGCAACGCGGCATAGACCTCGTTCAAGCGACGCAGCTCGCCGGCGACTGCGGTGGCAGGAGAGTCCGGGGCAACCGCGGCCACCCGCTCGAGTTCGTCGAGGAGTGCCTCGTGGCCGAGTCTTGGTCGCGGTGGCCTGCGCCGATCCTTGGCCTCGAGCTCCTCGAGGACGCGAGCCCAGCGGTTGCGGCCGGCTGCCGCGGCGGTGCTGGTCGGAAACGCTACCGCTGCGGCCATCTCCCAAAGCGACCCGTCCTCGTCGACCGCCCGATCGAGCTCTGTGACTGCCACGCGCGGCACATCGTCGCCGTAGAGGGCTATCGCCGAAAATGTGACGATGCGGCCGGGCGCTGCCTCATGATCCTTGTCTAGCTCCTTACGTACGTCGTCCTGCAGTCGCTTCAGCTCAGCCGCGTTGATCGGCCACCAGTAGCGCATCTCCTGCTTGCGGAAATAGGCGAAGCAGTCAAGCTCCCGACGGCCGTCACGAGTGACGAGCGCGAACTCCGCGAGAGCGAACGCCGGGTAGGTGCCGTCTTCGGGCGGCGTCACGTCAGGCTCGAGGCCAGTCTCCTCGGGCGATATCAAGACGGCCAGGCCGCGACTGGATCCCTCTCGGTGGCACAAGAGACGTGCAGCACGTTCGACCTGATCACCCCAACGTTTCCGAAGGCGTTCGCCGTGGTTGAAGTCAACGACGCTCTCCCGCACTAGCCGCGAGTCCGCCAGCTGCCACCAATCGACGAGTCCGGAGAACCACGCTTGTTTGTCTGGCGCTGAGACCTGGGGGTAGTCGGGAGGCACGGTTATCGCGTCTTCTGCATCAGCGATCTCGCAGACGAGGTTGGCGAGCTCCGAGCCCCCGACGAGCTCGGATAGAGCGCAGAGGCGTGCGTAGACCTCATGGGCCGTCCGGCCGCGAACGAGTCGGCGTTCCGCAGACTCGCTTTCCATCTGGCCTAGCCAAAGAGGGAGCGTCATCCGCTTCCCTTCTTCGAGCTTGGTCGTCGATGCGTCGACCCCGTTGAGGTCCAAGACCTCGAGGTTCCGTGCGCTGCGATGCGCCGACAGAGTTAGCGCGCGCATAACGGGCTGGTGCGGCTTGAAGTGGCCCGGCGACGCGATCACCAGCGCTCGTCGCTCGAACATGATCGGATCGTTGGCGCCACGCGCGAGATCCCAGTAGACCGCGCTCTCGTGCTTATGTCCGTGAAGGACCACGTCGACTCCGAAGTCGCGCAGCGTCTGACGAACGAACCCGAGGTTGATCAGTGACTCGAACGGCTTCACCTCCACGCGCGCCGAGACCGGGAGCAGCTGATGATGGAGAACAGCGATGCGCGGTCTCGGGTCGCGACCGCGATGGACCGGGATGCCGGTGAGAGAGAACAGTTCTCGGAGGCAGTCGATCTGCGGCTGAGACACGCGCGCCATGTCCTGCTGGCGCAGCTTCTTGAGCTCCTTAGATGCTTGCTCCCGGACGTCCTTTCTGAGCGGCGCCAGAGCCTCCGTCCACTCGTCATCACTCCAGCCGCCCAGAATCGCCGTCATCGTGCCGCACCAGTTGCTGGAGTTGATTGGGATGATCACGAAGTCGTCGCGCACGACCACATGCGGATCCTCGGCAACCGCGTCGAGTAGCTTCGCTGGCCCAACGACGTTGAAATCAACTCCGTCGAGGAGGGGAGTGGCACAGCCCTTCGCGCGAGTGACGCCGCAGAATCGGTCATAGCGCTCTCGCCGGCCGGGCGCGACGTCCCAGTCGACGTCATGGTTGCCAGGAACGACGACGATATTCGCCGGATCCGGGAAGACATCCGCGAATTCGTCGAGGAGGTCGGCGAAGGCTGCGAAGCCGCTGTCGTGGTGACGCCACGTGAGGTCTCCGCTGATGACTACCGCGTCCGGACGCCCAACAGCCTCTATGTAGTCGCGCGTCGCGGCGAGCGTGCGCTTGAAGACGCTTTGCGTCGTAGCGAGGTCTTCCTGTGGAGTTGAGACCTTCGCCGCGTCGAGCTTCTGCCAAGCGGCGACGCCTCCCAAATGCAGGTCGGACAGATGGAGAATCCAGGTCAGGGCCGCAAGCTCAGCGCACCCTGCCGACGCTGTCAAGCGCCGAGCGTTGGGCGCGTGCCGGTCGATGTGGATGCTCGGTTGGTCGCGCTCGTGGACGTCGCCCCCCAGGGCAGCGCTTACGCTCTATGCAGAGGTAGACGCTGTCGCCGGCGTCCTCGCCTCTGACCTGTGCGACGCGTTTTTGGCGGCTAGGGAGGAGCGTGTTCGATCTGAAGGCTCCAAAAATGGCTCCATACCCACACTAATCTGCACGTCCTGCAAGTCAATCTGAAAGGAAAAGTGCCATATGCGGTGCTTTTGCAGAGCCCTCTGACGGACTCGAACCGTCGACCCCCTCCTTACCATGGAGGTGCTCTACCAACTGAGCTAAGAGGGCAGGTGGGCGGGATGGTAGCCGAGGAGGGATACGTCGACTTTCGCGGATACCGCACCTGGTTTCGCCGGGTCGGCGACGGCGGGATCCCGCTTCTCGCGCTGCACGGCGGGCCCGGCTCCACGCACCACTACTTCACGCCGCTCGAGCGACTCGCCCCCGAGCGGACGGTCGTCCTGTACGACCAGATCGGGTGCGGCGGCTCCGACCGGCCGACGGGCATCGAGTGGAGCGTCGACCTCTTTCGTGACGAGGTCGTGGCCGTTCGCGAGCAGCTCGGACTCCACCGGATCCACCTGCTCGGCACCTCCTGGGGCGGGATGCTCGCGCTCGAGCACGTCCTCTCCGGCGCGGAGGGAATCGTTAGCTTGACCCTCTCTTCGACGCTCGCGAGCATCGACGAGTGGGTCGTCGAGCAGAAGCGGCTCGTCGCCGACCTGCCGCTCGAGGTACGCGAGGTCCTTGACCGGCACGAGCAGGCAGGCACCTACGGCGACCCCGAGTACGAGGAGGCGATGCAGGTCTACTTCGACCGCCACTTCTATCGTGGGGCGAAGCCGCGCGCCGAGATCGAGCGGTGGCGCGAGGAGCGCGCGCCCGACGTGTACCTCGCGATGCAAGGGCCGAACGAGTGGACGGTGACCGGCGCCCTCCGCGGCTGGGACGTCCGCGAGCGGCTCGAGGACATCCACATCCCGACTCTGGTCGTCCGCGGCCGTTACGACATGTGCACGCCGCCGATCGCGCGGACGCTCGTCGAGGGCATTGCCGGCGCGCGGGAGGTCGTCCTCGAGGAGAGTTCGCACACCCCGGTCCTGGAGGAGACCGATCGCTACCTGGAGGTCGTCGGGCGGTTCATGCGCGACGCCGAAGGGAACTGAAAAAGCATGGCCGACGAAGAGCAGCGCCTGATCGAGGAGGCGCAAAAGAGCCAGGAGGAGACGCAGGACCTCCGCGAGGAGAGCGGCCTCGGCCGCGAAGACGAGCCGGAAGAACCGCCCGAGAAGGATAAGACGCCGGAAGGCCCTGAAGGCGAGCCGTGGGCGAAGACCTCGAGCGGCGAAGCCGACGAGATCACCGACGACGACTCGTGATCCGCCGCCGCGCCCGACATGGCGGGCGCGGCTCACAGCGGCAGGCCGTTAGGACGCGATCGCCTGGAAGTCGTCATGGTCGCGCCGAAGGCGCGGCCGGACTTCCAGGCGGAGTGGGGGCGGGAGGATTCGAACCTCCGTAGGCTGAGCCGACGGGTTTACAGCCCGTTCCCTTTGGCCGCTCGGGCACACCCCCAGGAGCGATTGGGCGGCGAATTGTAGCCTTGGCCGCCTGGAGCGGTTCGACGTCATCGTGGTCGGCGCCGGCCCGGCGGGCTCGACGGCCGCCTACCGCCTCGCGCGCGCGGGCGCGCGCGTGTGCCTGCTCGAGCGCGAGCGCTTCCCGCGTGACAAGCCGTGCGGGGGCGGGCTCACCGAGCGCGCGCTGCGGCAGTTGCCCTTCTCCGTCGACCCGGTCGTCGAGGAGACCGTCGACACGCTCGAGGCCCGGCTCCGGTACGGCTCACGGTTCGAGCGGCGAAGCGGCTCTCGCCTCGCCGTCATGACGCAGCGGCGCCGCCTCGACGCCTACCTGGCCGAGCAGGCCGCCGCAGCGGGGGCCGAGCTGCGACAGGGCGCGCGCGTGACCGCGGTCGAAGGGACGACGGTACGGGTGGGAGACGAGCGCCTCGCCGGGGAGGTGCTGATCGGCGCCGACGGGGTCAACGGCATCGTCGGGCGCGCGCTCGACCTCGGCCGCGACCACCAGCACGGCGTCGCGCTAGAAGGGAACGTCTCCCACGCCGACGTCGACGCCGGCCGGTACGCGCGGCGGCTCGTGCTCGAGTTCGGCGTCGTGCCCGGCGGGTACGGCTGGGTCTTCCCGAAGGGCGACCACGTGAACGTCGGCGTCGGCGGCTGGGAGCGTGAGGGGCCGACGCTGCGCGCGCAGCTCGCGCGGCTGTGCGAGAAGCACGGCATCGATCCCGACGTCGTCACCGACCTGCGCGGCTACCGCCTGCCGATGCGCCGGCCGTCCGCCGTTCTCGCGCGCGGCCGCGTCGCCGTCGTCGGCGACGCGGCCGGGCTGGTGGAGCCGCTGACCGGCGACGGGATCTACGAGGCGTTCCTGAGCTCGAAGCTCGTCACTGAAGCGACGCTCGCGGTGCTCGAAGGGTCGGAGCCCGGCCTCGAGCCGTACGCGGCGGAGCTCACGCGGACGCTCGCGCCGCTCGTCTCGGCCGGCTGGGGCGCGAAGGTCGCGCTCGACCGCTTCCCACGGCTGATGTTCTCAGTGGCACGGCTGCGCCCGCTGTGGCCCGTCGTCGAGAAGCTCGTCAGCGGCGAGCTCCGCGGGCCGAGCGACGCACGCGGGCTGGGGCGCGCGCCGGTCCGTCTGCTCGCCGCGCTCGCACACCGTTCGGGCGACCCCGGCCGCCCGTACCGCACCCAGGCGCTCACCGGCTGAGGCGTCGCTCGCGACGCCGCCATCAGGACGCGCGGGTTTCCCGCGCGTCCGTCTGAACCGACCGTCGACACGCTGCAGTCATTCGAGCCACTGCTAAAGCCGACCCGCACGGCGGCCGATTCGTGTCGTGCGGCGATGGATCTCAACGCCCTTCTTCGGCGCGCCGTCGAGCTCGGCGCCAGCGACGTCCACCTCAAGACCGGCCAGCCGCCGGTGGTGCGACGCGACGGCGCGCTCGCACGGCTCGAGGAGTGGCCGGCGCTCGACGAGGCCGCGGTCGAGGTCGCGCTCCAGGTCGTCGCCGTCACCGCGCCCGCGCGCCTCGCCGCCTTCCGGGCGAGCGGCGAGCTCGACATCGCCTATCAGGACGAGGGACTCCCCCGCTTCCGCGTCAACGCCTACCGCCAGCGCGGCACCACGTCGCTCGCGCTGCGGGTGATCCCGACCCGCGTGCCGACCTTCGCCGACCTGAGCCTGCCTCCGGGGGTCGAGCGGCTCGCCAACGAGCAGCGCGGCCTCGTCCTCGTCACCGGCGCCACCGGGTCCGGAAAGACGATGACCCTCGCGGCCATGGTCGGGCACGTCAACCGCACGCGGCGCCAGCACGTGATCACGATCGAGGACCCGATCGAGATCCTCCACCCCGACGAGGGCTGCATCGTCAGCCAGCGCGAGGTCGGGCACGACACGCTGTCGTTCGAGCAGGCGCTCCGCCGCGCGCTGCGCCAGGACCCCGACGTCATCCTGATCGGCGAGCTCCGCGACGCCGAGACGGCACAGACCGCGCTTCAGGCCGCCGAGTCGGGCCACCTCGTCCTGTCGACGATGCACACCGTCGACGCCGCCGAGACGGTGGGGCGGATGATCGAGTTCTTCCCGCCCACGAAGCAGCACCAGATCCGCTCCATCCTCGCCGGCGTCCTGCGCGGGATCGTCAGCCAGCGGCTGCTGCCGCGCGTGGACGGCGGCCGGATCCCGGCCGTCGAGGTGATGGTCACGAACAGCCGCATCGCCGACCTGATCCGCGAGTCGCGAACCGAGGAGATCACGGACGCGATCGGCGAGGGCGCCTTCTTCCAGATGCAAACCTTCGCGGACGCGTTGATCGAGCTCGTCCTTGCTGGCGCCGTCGACCGCGAGGTCGCGGCCAACGCGGCGACGAATCGGCACGACTTCCTCGTCGCGCTCGAGCACGCTCTCAAGCGCCGGGCCGCGAGCGAGCGTGCCCACGAGGCGGCGCAGCGGCCGGCCGACAGCGACGACGGCCCGAGCCTGCGCGTCGTCAACCCGGTTCAGTGAGCCGCCGCCTCCTGCTCGCGACGGTGCTCCTGCTCGCCTGCGCAAGCGCTGCGTCGGCGAGCACGTTCTCGCTCGTCACGGCGCCCGCGACGCTGCCGAGCGCGCAGGTGCCGAACCTGCCCGGGTCGCTCGTCCTGCCGCCCTCGCTCAGCACGCCGCCCGTCCGGCCGGAGCAGCTCTCGTCCGCCGAGCTCAGCGCGCTCTGGCGCGACGCGGGCGCCGCGTACGGCATCCCGTGGCGGGTGCTCGCGGCGATCAACAAGGTCGAGTCGAACTTCGGCCGCAACATGGGCCCGAGCTCTGCCGGCGCGATCGGCTGGATGCAGTTCATGCCCTCGACGTGGCTGCGCTGGGGGGTCGACGCCGACGGGGACGGCGCCGCCGACCCCTGGCGCGCCGCCGATGCGATCTATGCCGCCGCCCGCTACCTCGCCGCCTCCGGCGGCCAGTCCGATATCTCGCGGGCCGTCTTCTCGTACAACCACGCGCAGTGGTACGTCGACGAGGTGCTCGCGACGGCGCGCCTCTACGAGAGCGGCGGCACCGTCACGGTCGACCGCCTACAGCAGGGCCTTTCTACATCGTCCGCGGCCGTCGCCTCCGCGAGCCGCGAGCTCGCCATCGCGCGGGCGCGGGCGGCCGCGCTGGCGCGAGTGGAGGCCCGCTTCCGGCGGCGCGCCGACAGCGCACCTCTCCTTTCAGATCGGCTCGACGCGCAGAAGCGCGCCGTCCTCCTCGACGTACGGCGGCAGGCGCTCCTGGCCCGGGTCTCGCGCGCGAGGGAGCAGCTCGCGGCGGCGAAGGAGCAGCTGGCGGCCGCGCGCAGCTCCGCCCGGACGGCCTCCTTCGACCCGTCGGCGAGGAGACTTCTCGCGGCCGACTACGTCTTCCCGGTCGGCGGTGGGGCGAGCGTCGTCTTCGCCGCGCATACCCACCACGACTACCCGGCCGTCGACATCGCCGCGCCCCTTGGTTCGCCGCTCTACGCCCTCGCGAACGGCGTCGTCCTGCGCGCCTGGACGACACCTCACGCGCGTTGCGGGATCGGCCTGACGATGCGCGCCGAGGACGGCCTCGTCTGGACGTACTGCCACCTGTCCGTCCTCGACCCTGCGATTCGCCCCGGAGCGATCGTCTCCGCCGGAACTCCCGTCGGGCAGGTGGGGGAGACCGGGCACGCGACCGGACCGCACCTCCACCTCCAGCTCCAGCCGCCGACGCAGTGGCCGCAGCGGATGGCCTGGTTCGAGGGCTTCGCAGGCTCCGCTTTCTCGTGGTCGGACACGCCGACGACGAGCGAGCCCGCCGCGGCTCCGCGGGCCGTCTTCTCGGTCGTTCCGACGGCTCCCAGCACCGTCGTGACCTTCACCCGCTAGGGGGTTGACTTGTCGGCTGCGCGTGCCGATCGCGCGTGTATGGCCCCCCGTCTGACTGCGCTCGCGGTCCTCGTCGTGCTGCTTCTCGGCACGGCGACGTTCACGTTCGCGGCGCAGCAGCGCATCGCGGCGACGAAGCCGGTCACCGCGCCGAAGCCCGCCGCGCCTCCGCTCCTCGTCGTTCCCAACGTCGCCGGGCAAGCCTACGTCTTCGCCAAGGGCACGCTCCAGGACGCCGGCTTCGCCTGGCGCGTCGAGGGCGCGGTGCGCGGCTACGCGGCCAACGCGGTCGTGGAGCAGCGACCCACCGCAGGCGTGCGCGTCGTCGACACCGGCGCTCCGCTCGTCGTCCTGCGTCTCGCGGCGAACAAGCGCTACGGGGAGGGCGGCGAGCCCGAGAACGCCTCGCCCTATGAGGGCACCGAGATCCGCTATCCCAGGGCGCCCGCCAAGGCCGCGCCGAAGCCGAAGCCTGCGCCCAAGCCCAAGCCCAAACCCAAGCCTGCAGCCAAGCCGAAGCCCGCGGTGCGCCCGCCGGCCTTCCACGTCCCGGGCGCGCTCGAAGAGCCGCTCGACGAGATCCCGCTGCCGACGCGCGCCGCCGGGCTCGAGCGCTGGCTCTCGCGCCATCCGCGCCCGACGGACGCGAACGTCCGCTACTGGCTCTACCAGAACGCGTGGATCGTCACCGGCGCGAGGTTCGGCTGGTGGCACGGCGCGCAGGCGCTCCGGCTCCTCGTCCGGGCGGACACCAAGGCGGAGCAGGTCTGGGGAATCGGGACGCGGAGCCGCGCCGTTGCCGAGCGGGCGCTCCGGTACGTGGAGGCGAAGGCCAAGTGAGGGACGAGCGCGGCTACACGCTGGTCGAGATGCTGACCGTGCTCGTCATCTTCAGCACGGTCATGAGCGCCCTCCTGGTGCTGTTCGTCCAGGGGACGAACGCCGAGCTCTACATGAACAACCGCTTCCAGGCGCAGCAGGACGCCAGACTCGCGCTCGACAAGATCCGCCGCGAGGCGCACTGTGCGACCGCCGTCACCGTCTCGAGCGCCTCGTCGGTGACGCTCAACCTGCCGTCGTACTGCCCCACCGGCAACGGCTCGGTCACGTGGTGCACCGCCTCGCTCGGCGCGAGCCGCTACGGGCTCTTCCGCAAGACCGGCGCGGCATGCGATGCGACAGGCGTCCGCTGGGCCGACCACCTGACGACCGCCAACGTCTTCGGCTACGCGGCCCAGAGCCCGACGACGCTCGCGAAGCTCAGCGTCGACTTCCCGATCAACGTGAAGCCGTCGCGCACGGTCGACACCTACGAGCTGAAGGACGACATCGTCCTTCGGAACAGCACCAGGTCGTGATGCGCCGGCTTCGCGAAGAGCATGGATTCGTGCTGCCGGTGGCGCTCGGGATCGTCGTCGTGCTGACGATCACGGTCGCGACGGCGATCTACTACACGACCGAGAACCAGCGGAGCGCCGGCTACTCGAGCGGCAAGCAGACCGCCCTCGCGCTCGCCGAGGCCGGGCTGAACAACTCCGTTGCGGTGCTGAACCTCCCCGCCAACAACGCGCTGAGGCAGGCGACGCTGCCGAAGTGCACCGGGAACGCGCAGTCGAACTGGAATCGCACCGACCTCGCGGGCGGCTACGTGCTCTGGTGCGGCGACCTCGACTTTCAGAACAGCTGGTGGGTCATCACCTCGATCGGCTACGTGCGCAGCCCGAACAACGCCTCGGTGATCCGTCAGAAGATCACCTCGCGCGTGGTGGTGACGCCCGTCCTGACCGACCAGCTGAACAACCCGGCGTGGAACTACATGTTCGTGACCCACACCGGGAGCACGTGCGACGAGACGCTCTCGAACAACGTCTCCGGCGCGAGCCGGCTCTACGTGATGGGCAACCTCTGCCTCTCGCAGAACGTCGCCATCACCGCCGAGAGCCTCGTCACAGGCGGAAACCTCGTGCTCCAGAACGGCGCGAGCGTCGGCAGCTCCTCGAGCATGGACACGCGGACGCAGACGTACGTCGGCGGCAGCTGCACCTACGGCTCCGGAAGCTCCTCGACGGCGAGCCCGTGCACCGGCAACCAGGATTCCCGCCACATCTACTCGAAGATGAACCCCCCGAACTGGGCCGTCGGCGTGTCCGGGTCGATTCCGTCGATCGCGGCGCCCTCGGCGGATTTCGTGGGCTGGTACGTGAACTCCCTGCCCGGGCCGACGCAGGACTGCACGACCAAGTCGACCGCGCCCAACACGCCGCCGCAGTTCGACGCGCTCACGAACGGAGCGTACGTCCGCGACAACAACAACCCGCTCCAGAACCTGACGCCGGGCTACGACTACACCTGCCGTGTGGGGCCTGCGGCGGCGCCCGACGGCGAGCTCTCGTGGAACAACTCCACCAAGACGCTCACGATCCACGGGACGATCTACATGGACGGCAGCGCGAAGATCGACAACAACACCCTGAACCGCTACGTCGGCCAGGGCGTGCTCTACCTCTCCGGAACCTTCTATCTCAACGGGAAGCTGTGCGGCGGCGTCTCCGGATCGAGCTGCGCCTTCGGCGCGTGGGACCCGAACTCGACGCTGTTCGGGATCATCGCGAATGGCACCGGGCCGACGGGCAACTCGAGCGTCCCGAGCGGCGACTCGATCTACGTCGCCAACGGCGGCCAGTTCCAGGGCGCCTTCTACGCGACCGGGAACCTCGAGTACGGAAACAACGCGTTCTCGGACGGGCCGATGATCGGCAGCCAGATCATCCTCGCCAACAACGTCACCACCCAGGCCTTCGCGCCGGTCGTGGCTCCCGCCGGGATGCCTGGGAGCCCGGAGGTCTACGCCCAGCCCAACCCACCGCAGCAGTTCTCGGGGTAGCAGGATGGCCGAAGCCCTCGTCGCCTTCTTCCCAGGTCTCGCGCTCGGCAGCTTCCTGAACGTCGTCGCCGCGCGCGTGCCGCTCAGGCGGTCGATCGTCCGGCCGGCCTCCTCGTGCATGTCGTGCTCGACGCCGATCGCGGCCCGCGACAACGTCCCGGTCCTCTCGTACCTGTGGCTGCGCGGGCGCTGCCGGCACTGCGGCGCGCGCATCCCGCTCCGCTATCCGGCTGTCGAGCTGGTGACGGCGCTCCTCTTCGTCGGCTGCGTCCTGCGCTTCGGGTTGAGCCGCGACGCGGTCGTCGCGGCCTTCGTCTGCACGGTGCTCGTCGCGATTTCGGCGACCGACCTCGAGCACCGGATCGTCCCGAACCGGATCGTCGTGCCGGGGGCCGTCGTCGTCCTGTTCGCGCAGACGGCGCTCCATCCCGGCCCGCAGTGGGCGATCGGCGCCGTGGGCGCATCCGGGTTCCTGCTGGTGGCGGCGCTTGCATACCCGGCGGGGATGGGCATGGGCGACGTGAAGCTCGCGCTGCTGATGGGCGCCGCGCTCGGCCGCGTCGTGCCGGTCGCGCTGATGGTCGGCATGCTCTCGGCGCTCGTTCCGAGCATGGTGTTGTTCGCCCGGCACGGCGCCGGCGCGCGCAAGATGGGCATCCCGCTCGCGCCGTTCCTGGCGCTCGGGACGATCGTGGGCCTCTTCTTCGGCCCCGCGATCCTGCACGCGTACCTGAGCACATTGCGCTAGCGACGATTCCAGGCCGCTGTCAAGCGCGCGGCCGCCCGTGCCGATAACTCGTTCGAGGGATGGAGTTCGAGCGGCCCCCCACCCTGCGTACCGGCCCTGCCGAGGGCACCGGCAGCGCACCCGCGGCCCCGCCCGGCGGGCCCGGCGTCAACGAGCTCGCCGAGCTCGTCGCCGACTTGCTCGCGGCGACCGGCCTCGTCCCGGCGGACAAGCTCGCGCTCGTCCGCGGGCGCGCCGGTCCGCGCGGCTCGATCGCCCAGGCGATCGTCGACGAAGGCGTGGCCTCGGGAGAGGGGATCGCGCGCATGCTGGCGGCGCGACACCAGCTGCCGCTCGTCGACCTGCCGCTCACGGGCGTGAATCCCGAGGCGGCGAAGGTCGTCCCGCTCCACGTCCTGGAGCGGATCGTCGCCATGCCGTACGCGATCGAGAACGGCTACCTACGCGTCGCGGTCGCCGACCCGGCCAACATCCACGGGATCGACGAGCTCCGGCTCGCGACCCGCTACCCGCTCGAGCTCGCGGTCGCGCCGCGCGACGACATCCTGGCCGAGATCCGGCGGCTCGTCCGCGCCTCCGAGGCCTTTGGCGCCCGCGCGATCATCGAGGCGGAAGAGCCCGTTCTCGAGGAGGAGGTCGAGGAGGCGGACGACCTCGAGGCCGAGGACGGCATCTCCGACGCGCCGCTCGTCCGTCTCGTCAACTCCGTGATCTTCCAGGCCGCCGAGGACGGCGCCTCCGACATCCACTTCGAGCCGCAGGAGGACGCGCTGATCGTCCGCTTCCGGATCGACGGCGTGCTCCAGGAGGTGCAGCGCATCCCCAAGCGGATGACGGCCGGGGTGACGACGCGCCTCAAGGTGCTCGCGAAGCTCGACATCGCCGAGCGGCGCAAGCCGCAGGACGGCCGCATCTCGCTGAACGCCGCCGCGGCGGGTCGCATGCTCGACGTCCGCGTCGCCACCCTGCCGACCGTCGAGGGCGAGACGGTCGTCATGCGCCTCCTCGACAAGTCGAAGAAGGCGCCGACGCTCGAGGAGCTCGGCCTCTCCGACGAGATGCGGACGCAGCTCTCGGCGATCGTCACGCGCCCCACCGGCGCGCTCCTCGTCACCGGGCCGACCGGCTCCGGTAAATCGACCACGCTCTACGCCGCGCTCGACCAGATCAACCGGCCCGAGATCAACATCATCACCGTCGAGGACCCGGTCGAGTACCGCCTCGGGGGCGTGAACCAGGTGCAGATCAACCAGCGCGCCGGCCTCACGTTCGCCGCGGCGCTGCGCTCGATCCTGCGCTCCGACCCGGACGTGGTGATGGTCGGGGAGATCCGCGACTCCGAGACGGCGAAGATCTCCATCGAGGCCGCGCTGACCGGTCACCTCGTGCTCTCCACGCTGCACACGAACGATGCGCCGTCGGTGCTCACGCGCCTGAACGAGATGGGCGTCGAGCCGTTCCTGACCGGCGCGGCGGTGACCGGCGTGCTCGCGCAGCGGCTTGCGCGGCGCCTGTGCTCGCACTGCTGCGAGATGTACAGCCCCTCCGTCGACGAGCTCCTGAACGCGCGCATCGCGCCTGACGTCGCCGCCGCCGCGGACGGCATGGCCTTCTACCGCAAGCGCGGCTGCCCCCGCTGCGGCCAGACGGGTTACCGCGGCCGGGTCGGGATCTACCAGCTGCTCCAGATGTCCGAGACGCTCGAGTCGCTCGCGGTGCAGAAGGCGAGCCGCGAGGAGATCGAGCGCGCGGCAATCGCAGAAGGTATGCGGACGCTTTGGGACGACGGCATCGCGAAGGTCGCCGCCGGCCTCACGTCCGTCGAAGAGCTGGCCCGCGTCTCTGTCTGAAGCCACGCATCAGCGCTTCAGATGCGGCTTAGCGCTGACGATGTCGTCGGCGGTACACACGGTTCTTACAAGTCTCTGTTGCGTACTTGGCGGCGCGCGAAACGTGAGCCTCTCGTGCGACCGTCTCTATCGACCAGCCCGTCCCGGCAATGACACGGGCAACGTGGTCTATCGCGCTCCTTCGTCCTTGGCGCAAGCGCTGATAAGAAAACGAGGGCTGGTTGCGATCGCCGCGGGTGCCGGCTTTGCCGGTGCCCGCTCGAGAGGCTCTGGGTGAGCTACCCGAATGAAGTCGTGCGCCGAAGGCGCGACTTCATTCGGCGCCGATGTCGCAGCCGAGGTACATCAGCGCCGTGACCGCCTCGGTGACGAACGTCGTCGCCTGCTGGGAGTCGGCGAACGTATACGGCCCCGGGCGTGCGGGCGTCGTCGTCGGCACGCCGGCCGGGTAGACCTCCGTCTCGACGACGCAGGAGTCGCCGTGGTCGACCGCCCGCATGACGGCGACGGAGCGGCCGTCCTTGCGCGCGTGGCGCAGGAAGAGCTCGCGCGGCTCGCTCACGGCATGGTGGCGGCCGCGTTCGCGACGGCCTGGGCGACGGTGTCGCGGTCGGCGAAGCCGTCGAAGCGGGCGACGAGGTCGCCGGGCCGCCGGTAGACGAGGACGGCGGGATCGGGGAGGACGCCGAGCTCCCGCACGAGCGGGCCGCCCTGGCCTTGCCGCAGGACGTCCAGCGGCACGAACCCGGCGTGCGCGGCCCGGGCGCCGGCCGAGGCCTCGGCGAGCGAGATCTGGTCGACCCGCGCGTGCGGATCGAAGAGCGCGACGACGACCAGCTCGTGCCTGCGGAGTGCCGCCGCGACCTCCGGAGCCAGGCCGGGGAGGAGCACGATCGACTTCGGCGCGGCCTTCTTCGGCTTCGCCTGGGGCTTCGCCGGCGTCGTGGGCTTCCGGACGGGGTGGAGGGGCTTGATCGGCGCGAGGCTCGCCTCGCTCGCGCCCGAGGGCGGCCGGCCCAGCGTCAGCATGAAGGCGGCGAGCCCGAGCGCGGCGAAGCCGCCGAGTGCAGCCACCACCCGCATCTGGGGACTGATCGTCAGCGTCACGTGAGTGCTATCGGCAGCGGGCCCGGGAAACGAGAGAGGGCGCGGTCTCCCGCGCCCTCTCGAACCGAACCTGGAGCGATTGGGCTAGCAGACGCCCTGGGTGATCGCGCCGTTGGGCCCGCCCTTGTAGTACGTGACGGTGTTCGGGCTGGTGCTCTGGATGCAGTAGCTGGTGTTGTTGGCCCGCACGATCTTGACGTTCTTGATGCCCTGGTCGTAGGACTGCTGGAGCTTCGTCAGGGTGACGCCGGTGTAGCCGGAGGCGTGGTCGGCGTTGAAGGCCTCGACGCCCGGGACGGCGGCGCGGACGTTGGCCTGCGCGGCCGAGTTGTTGGCGCGGTTCCTGAAGCTCAGGTACGACGGGATCGCGATTGCGAGCAGGATCCCGAGGATGATGATGACGACGAGAAGCTCGATCAGGGTGAAGCCGCTCTCGTCACTTGCGAGGCGTTTCCGCAGGGTGTTGATCATTGCGTCGTTGCTCCTTCCAGACGGAAAGCGATGGCTCCGGGGGTATCGGCCGCTCATCGGAGTCCGCCAGACCTCGAATGGGTGAAAAGCGAAGGGCGCGGTCTCCCGCGCCCTTCGAGCTCGTAGCTCGAAGCGTCGAGGGCTAGCAGACGCCCTTTACGATCGCTCCGTTCGGCCCGCCCTTGTAGTACGTGACCGTGTTCGGGCTGGTGCTCTGGATGCAGTAGCTGGTGTTGTTGGCCCGCACGACCTTGACGTTCTTGATGCCCTGGTCGTAGGACTGCTGGAGCTTCGTCAGGGTGACGCCGGTGTAGCCGGAGGCGTGGTCGGCGTTGAAGGCCTCGACGCCCGGGACGGCGGCGCGGACGTTGGCCTGCGCGGCCGAGTTGTTGGCGCGGTTCCTGAAGCTCAGGTACGACGGGATCGCGATTGCGAGCAGGATCCCGAGGATGATGATGACGACGAGAAGCTCGATCAGGGTGAAGCCGCTCTCGTCACTTGCGAGGCGTTTCCGCAGGGTGCTGGTCATGCGGTGAGGCTCCTTCCAGGTTCGGTTGGTGGCGCCTCCCTTGATCGGCTGTCAACAGCGGCGGAGGGAGCCCCGATTGGGGGATCGAGACCGAGCGCGACTCGTTCCTCGCGGGTAAAGGAAGCCTCTGAGCCTGCCGATGACTCGCCCGGAGAGTCATGCCGCAGGACCTCTTGTCCATCGACGACCTGCTCGAGCAGATGGTGGCGCGCGGCGCTTCCGATCTGCACCTGAGCGTGGGCGCACCGCCCACGCTACGCGTGCGCGGGGAGATGATCCGGCTGGAGGAGCTCGGCGAGCTCATGCCGGACGACACGCAGCAGCTCCTCTACCGCGTCCTCTCCAGCGAGCAGCAGAAGCGCCTGGAGATCGACCGGCAGCTCGACCTCTCGCACGCCGTCCCCGGTCTTGCCCGCTTCCGTGTGAACGTCTACTTCCAGCGCGAGTCCCTCGGCGCCGCCTTTCGGCTCATCCCCGAGCAGCTGAAGACGCTCGAGGAGCTGTACCTGCCCACGACGCTGCACGAGTTCGCCGCGCAGCCGCGCGGGCTCGTCCTCGTCACGGGCCCAACGGGCTCCGGTAAGTCGACGACGCTTGCGGCGCTGATCGACGAGATCAACCGGACCCGCGCCGAGCACATCCTGACGATCGAGGACCCGATCGAGTTCGTGCACCGCCACAAGCGCGCCCTCGTGAACCAGCGCGAGATCGGCCCCGATGCGCGCACCTTCGCCGAGGCCCTCCGCGCCGCGCTCCGCCAGGACCCCGACGTGATCCTCCTCGGCGAGATGCGCGACCTCGAGACGATCGCGACCGCGCTGACCGCGGCCGAGACCGGCCACCTCGTCTTCGGCACGCTGCACACGCAGAGCGCGCCCGGGACGATCGACCGGATCATCGACGTCTTCTCGGCCGAGCAGCAGGAGCAGGTGCGCGTGCAGATCGCCGCCTCGCTCCAGGGCGTCGTCACCCAGACGCTCCTGCCGACCGCCGACGGCGCCGGCCGCGTGCCCGCGCTAGAGATCCTGATCCCGGACGACGCGATCCGGAACCTCATCCGCCAGGGCAAGGTCGAGCAGATCTACTCGGTCATGCAGACCGCCTCGAGCCGCGGCATGCAGACGATGGAGCAGTCGCTCGCCGAGCTCGTCCTGCGCGGCGTCATCACGAAGCAGGTCGCGCTCGGCGCCTCGAGCCGCCGCGACCAGCTCGAGGGCCTCCTCGAGCGCGCGGGCTTCGCGGTTCCCGCCGAGCCGGCCGCCGCCTCGCCGCCGCTCGCCGCCGGCCTCCGGCTCGCGGGCACCTAGCGATGGACTGGAAGAAGGAGATCCAGCTCTCCGACCTCTTCCGGCGGGAGCCCAAGCCGGAGCCGCGGCCGAAGGCTTCGACGCCGTTCTGGAAGAAGGAGCTCTCGCTCCGGCGCAAGCCGAAGCCGCCCGCCGAGCTGACGCCCGTCGCCGACGACGAGTGGGTTCGCGAGCAGCTCGCCCTCGCCGCGGCCGCGGCGGCCGAGCCGCCGCCCGGAATCCACCCACCCGTCCCGGCCTCCGAGCTGCCTCCGCTTCCGAAGCAGAAGAAGCAGCAGTCGCTACTCAAGAAGGAGATCTCGTTCAAGCGCAAGCCGAAGGCGCCGAAGGAGCCGAAGGCAAAGAGGACGAAGGCGCCGAAGGCGAAGGCCGGAACCGGCGCCAAGGCGCCGAAGCGCCTCGTCGGTCTCAAGATCGGCGCGTCCGGCCTGGCCGCCGCCCGCGTCGCGAACAACGGCCAGGCGGAGCTGCTTCAGCTCGCGCGCGAGCCGCTCGACCCGGGCGTGATCGTGGGCGGCGAGCTGCGCGATCCCGAGGCGCTCAGCGAGGCGCTGAAGGCGTTCTTCCGTAAGCACAAGCTCCCGCGCCGCGGCATCCGGCTCGGGCTCTCGAACAACCGGATCGGCGTGCGGACGCTCGACATCGTCGGCATCGTCGACCCGAAGCAGCTGGCCAACGCGATTCGCTTCCGCGCCCAGGAGGCGCTCCCGATCCCGATCGAGGAGGCGGTCCTCGACTACCGCATCCTCAGCGAGTCCGAGACCGAGGAGGGCGAGCGGATCTGCCGCGTCTTCCTCGTCGTCGCCTACCGCGAGCTCGTCGACCGCTACGTGGCCGCGTGCCGGAAGGCCGGCCTAACCGTCGTCGGGATCGACCTCGAGGCCTTCGCGCTCCTGCGCTCGCTGTCCGAGCCTCCGCAGGAGGCCGCCGCGCGCGAGGCCGCGCTCGTCGCCGTCGCGATCGGTCACGAGCGGTCCACCTTCGCCGTCTCGGACGGCGCCGTCTGCGAGTTCACGCGCGTCCTCGACTGGGGAGGAGCCGTACTCGACGCCGCCGTCGGGCAGGCGCTCGACCTCACGCCGCCGCAGGCGGAGCCGATCAAGCGCACGCTGTCGCTCAGGGACGGGCCAACCCCCGAGGGCGTGACCGACGAGCAGGCCGCCGCGGCACGCGAGGCGATGCGGCGCCAGGTCCAGGCCTTCGCGCGCGAGCTCGTCTCCTCGCTCCAGTTCTACCAGGGCCAGCCCGGCTCGCTCGGGATCGGCGAGATCGTGCTCACCGGTGGGACGGCGCACCTGGGCGGCCTCGCCGAGGAGCTTCAGCGGCTGATCGGCGTGCAGGTCTCACTCGGCAACCCGCTCGTCCGCGTCAAGCCCGGGAAGCGGCTCCAGACCCCCGAGCCGGTGGGCTCGCTCGCCGTCGCCATCGGCCTCGGAATCGAGGACTGAGACGTGCGCGCCGTCAACCTCCTGCCGCGCGACGAACGGGCGAAGCGGACGACCGCCGAGCAGGCGCCCGTCTTCGTCGGCCTCGGCCTGCTGCTCGTCGTCTTCGTCGTCCTCTCCGTCATGTTCCTCGGCGCCAGCGCGTCGGTGAAGGACAAGCGCAACGCCCTCGGCGACGCGAAGGCGCAGCTCGCGCTGCTGCCGCCGCTGCCGAAGGCGCAGACCGCGATCGAGGCCGGGCTCGCCGACGAGCAGAAGGCCCGCATCTCGGCCGTCACGTCGGCGCTCTCGCGGCGCGTCTCGTGGGACCGCGTGCTGCGCGAGTTCGCGACCGTCCTGCCGGACGACGTCTGGCTGACGAGCCTCCAGGCGCACGCACCTTCGTCGCCCGCGTCCGCCGCGCCTGCCGTGCCCACCGCTCCGGGCGCCGCGCCCTCCGGCTTCGTCATCAGCGGCTACACCTACTCGCAGGACGGCGTCGCGCGGCTCCTCTCGCGCCTGAACGTCCTGCCCGACCTTACGAACGTCCAGCTCCAGACGAGCACGCTGACGAAGGTGGGGCTCCAGGACGTCGTCCAGTTCACAATCCTCGCCGACGTCGCGCCGTCGGGAGCCGCCTCGTGAGGACGACGAAGCAGCGCCTGCCCCTGTGGGCGCAGATCGCGCTCGTCGTTGTCGGCGTGCTCGTTCTCGGTGCAGGGGCCTACTTCGGGCTGATCCGCCCGAAGAAGGCCGAAGCCGCGCGCCTCCAGAAGGAGACGGACGCCGCGAAGGCGCAGGTCACCGATTACTACGCGAAGAGCGCGGCGGTGAAGGGCCGGCCGAAAATCCGGAGCGCCGACCTCTTCCGCCTCGCGAAGGCGATGCCGGGCCAGGCGGACATGTCCGGCGTCCTGCTCCAGCTGAACCAGACCGCCGCCGACACCGGCATCACCTTCCAGTCGATCGCGCCGCAGAACTCGGTGCCGATCTCTGGCTACCAGGCCGTCCCGATCCACCTCACGTTCCAGGGCAACTTCTACAACCTCGTCGACTTCCTGTTCCGGTTGCGGAACCTCGTCGACGTGGAGCATGGCCGGCTGAACGCGACCGGCCGCCTGTTCGCGATCGACACGCTGAGCTTCGAGGAGGCGCAGGGCGGCTTCCCGCAGATCTCCGCCACCCTCACCGTCGACGCCTTCGTCTACGGGACGCTCACCCCTGCGACGGCGACGCCGACGACGACCACGGCGTCGACCGCCTCCACGACCTCCACGACGACCACGACGGCGAGTCCCTGATGGCGAAGCGGCTCGATCCCAAGGCCAAGGCGAAGCGCGACAAGATGATCGCGGCCGTCGCGGGGCTCGTCCTGCTCGGGGTGCTCGCCTTCGCGATCCCGATGACGATGAAGCAGCTGAAGTCGCAGAACGTCCCCGCGGCCGCGGCGGCTGCGACGCCCTCGACGACGACGCCGACCGCGACGGTGAGCCTCGCCTCTTCCGGCGGCACCTCGACGGTCGCGCTCGGGCAGCTGGACTCGCTCAGCCGCTTCGACGGCAAGGACCCCTTCGCCCAGCAGGTCGATCCGCACGAGGTCGTCGTCGCGGTCGGCAAGCTGCCCGGCGGAACCGGAAAGTCGACCGGCTCGGACACGCCGACGCCGGGCTCCTCGCCGGCGCCGCCTCCGCCGCCCGTTGCGCCGCTGCCGCCGACCTCGGCCGTCATCACCGTGAACGGTGGCCCGCCGCAGAAGATCGCCGTCGGCCAGGACTTCCCGCTCGCACCGTTCGATCCACTCTTCCACCTCGCCGCGGTCGGGCGCGGCTTCGCCAAGGTCTCGATCGCGGGCGGTTCGCTCTCCGACGGCCGGGCGACGGTGACGCTGCGCAAGGGCCGTCCGCTGACGCTCCGAAACGACGCCGACGGGACGCAGTACGTGCTTCGCCTCCTGTGGACGGGAAGCGGCGTGCCGCCCCCGAGTGTCCTGCCGCCCGCGCCCTCGGCCGGCTCTCCGAGCGCGACGACGCCCTCGGCCGTCACGCCGCCGACCGGCGCGACGGTCACGACCACGACTGCGAGCCCCTGACGTGGTCAAGCTCATTCTCGCCGGCACGATCGTCGTCGCCTTCGCCGCCTACGTGCTCCACCCGCACGGGGCGAGTGCCGCGAAGGTGGCGAGCTGCCTCGAGAAGCACGGCGCGACCGCGAGGCCTTCGACGTTCTTCGAGGAGACGTTCGGGATGCCGGCGGACGGCGAGCAGATCCCCGAGGGCCTGAAGAGCCAGCTCGAAAACGTGAAGAAGCACCTCTTCGACATCACCGTCGGCGACGATTCCGGGCTGCTCATGGACACGAAGCGCGAGCAGCAGGACATGCGGCTGGCGGCCCTGGCCGCGGCGCAGGGCTTCGACATCACGCCGCAGAGCCACGGCAAGGTCGTGATGCTCTGGTTCGGCGGGCCGACGGCCGAGTCGCAGTCGTTCGTCGAGCGCTGCTTCTAGCTCTAACTGCCCGTCGAGAGGTCGAACGTGGACTGCTCGCGCGCGTAACTCGGGTACGGCGAGCTCGCACCGCGGACGACGACCGTGACGAGCTTCTCCTGGCGGCCGCTCGGCGGAGTCGTGTACGTGATGTACGTGTCGAGCCGGTAGTTGTGCCGGTCGGCGCCGACGAGCGTGCGGCTCGGGTTGCACTCAGGCGGGACGCCGCCGCAGCCGGTCGAGGTGGTGACGTCGTTCGCGACGTTTCCGCCCAGAACGGAGTCGTTCCGGTAGGTCGAGTCGGTCGCGTTCACGGCGGTCGCGTCGAGCTGGATCGCGCCGTAGGTGAGCGCGCGGTAGCGCTCCATCTGGGAGTCCGCGAGCGCGGCCGCGGTCGCGGTGCGGCCGGCGCGCTTCAAAGCGATCGTCCCGGAGTTGAAGGCGGCGACGAGCGCCAAAAGGCCGATGCTCAGCATCGTCATCGCCATCAGGAGCTCGAGCAGGCCGAAGCCCTTCTCGCCGCGCAGCCGGGTCAGCACGCAAGGGCTATCGACACGCGCGCGTGTTACCTCAAGCGGCCCGATCCCCCTGCCGATAGCTCGACCTAGCGTGGCGGCCTACGCGTACACGGCGATCAACGCCCAGGGTCTCGAGCTCTCGGGCGAGGTCCACGCGCCGGACCCGAACGGCGCCCGGGAGCAGCTCCGCCTCCGCGGGCTGCTCGCGCAGACCCTCGCCGAGCTCCCCGCCTCGGGCGAGGAGAGCGTCCGCACGGTCTTCAAGAAGGTCAAGCCGAAGTCGCTCCAGATCTTCTCGCGCCAGTTCGCGACGATGATCGAGGCCGGCCTGAACGTCGTCAGCGCGCTCGTCATCCTCGAGGAGCAGACCGAGGACGCCTACCTCGCCGGGGTCATCCACGAGCTCCGCGCCGACGTCGAGGGCGGCCTCCTGCTCTCACAGGCCATGGCCCGCCACCCGAAGGTCTTCAGTCCGCTCTACGTCGCGATGGTCGAGGCGGGCGAGGCGGCGGGGATCCTCGACACCGTCCTCGATCGCGTCGCCTTCCAGATCGAGAAGGACACGAAGATCAAGCGCCGCGTCAAGGGCGCGATGATCTACCCGACGATGGTCATGATCTTCGCGACCCTCGTCCTGATCGGGATGCTGCTCTTCCTCGTCCCGGTCTTCGTGAAGATCTTCGCCCAGCTCGGCGGCGAGCTTCCGAAGCTGACCCAGATGGTCGTCGGCGCCTCGAACGTGCTCCGCCAGGACTGGTACATCATCTTCCCGGCCGCGATCGGCGCCGGCTTCGGGATCCGCAAGCTCAAGCGGACGGAGCAGGGCCGGCGGGTGTGGGACCGGACGAAGCTCCGCGTCCCGATGCGGATCGGCGACACCGTCCGGAAGATCACGATGGCGCGCTTCTCGCGCACGCTCTCCAGCCTCGTCGCCGCCGGCGTCGACATCATCAGCGCCCTCGAGATCACCGGCCAGACGGCCGGGAACTGGGTCGTCGAGGAGGCGCTCATGAACGTGCGCGAGCAGGTGCACCAGGGCGTCCCGATCGCGCAGCCGCTCGTCGAGAGCGACGTCTTTCCGCCGATGGTGAGCCAGATGGTGAAGATCGGCGAGGAGACCGGAGAGCTCGAGAAGATGCTCGGTAAGATCGCCGACTTCTACGAGGACGAGGTCGACGCCGCGATCCAGTCGCTGACGTCGATCATCGAGCCGGTGATGATGATCGCCGTCGGCTGCATGGTCGGCGTGATCATCATCAGCATGTACCTGCCGATGTTCAAGCTGCTCACGCTCGTGAAGTAGCGCGCCTCTTTTTGACAAAATTCGGGCGGAAAGGTGTACCATTGGCCTCCGCTGCGGGCCATGAGTTCGTGCGAAAGGGGGCATATGAAGCGGAAGCTCGCGCTCGTTGCCGCCGTCGCGACAGGGGCGCTGGCCGTGTGGGCCGGAAGCGCGTTCGCGACGCAGGTGAACTACTTCGGCTACAACAACATGACGACCCACAACCCGCCGGCGAACAGCTGCGACAGCCGCCAGGACGGATGGGCCTGCACCGGGTTCAACAACTGGGACCGCAGCGGGCTCGACTACAACAGCGGCAACGCCTGGATCGGCTGGGGCTTCATGAACTGCGACAGCTGCAACGTCCTCGGCCAGATCAAGACGAGCCCCGGGTACCTGACGCTCCGCCGCGTCGACGTGCCCGGCGCCGCGATCTACAACCGAGTGGCATGCCTGTTCATCGACGACAGTCCGGCGCCGGGCGGCTATGCCTACGTGCAGTGCCGGGCGTTCATCTTCTAGGAAGGAGGCGCTGACGATGCGACGTTTCTTCAAGAGCCGGCTCGTCGTGCTCCCCGCGCTTGTCGTACTCGGCGTCGGGACGTGGGCCGTCATCGCGAGCGCCTCCGGAGGCAAGGCTTCCAAGGCGGGCGCCGAAGCCGGCTTCTACGGCTCGTTGCGCTCGGCCGCGCAGCACGCCCTTTCTCCAGCTGCCCTCGCTCCGAGTGACGCCGAGATGCTTCCGGGCACGGCGACGGCGGTCGACGACCTCGGGAGCCTGCGTGGCCGCAGCTTCTATGCCGTCTCCCTGAGCGACGGCCGGCAGTGCGTCGCGAGCGGCCCGGTGGCGTCGACGAGCTATCGCTTCGGCTTCGTCAAGTGCTCGGCCGCGGGCGCGTCGGGAGGTGCGCTCGTCGACCTCTCGATCTACAGCTTCCGTCCCACCGGCGACGTCCAACTCGTCCGGCTCGAGGGGCTCGCGGCGAACGGCATCGCCGCCGTCGAGGTCCTTGGTGGCGGCGGAAGCCTTGCGAGGACGCCCGTCGTCGACCACAAGTTCGCGGCGGCGGTCGTTCCGAGCGCGCCCGTCGTCGCGCTCGCAGCGCTGGACGCCGCAGGCAAGCGCGTGGCGACGGTCCGAGCAAAGCCCTGAGCTGAGAGCTGAACCGGGCGGAGCGCCGGCGCTGCCGGCGCTCCGCCGCAGTTCGTGTGCGACGTACCCGCGTCGGCGATGAGCGCGCCTGGCCGCTCGGTAGTGTGGGCGCTGCATGGCCGTCGAAGCGATCCATCTGGGCGAGGTCGAGAGCCCGCGGCTTCGCGCAGTCGACTCGGTGCGGGCCGTTGCGGGCAAGGGCCTGGAGGGCGACTGGCGCTACTTCTTCGACGACGGCGCCGAGCCGGGGCGCGCGCTCACGCTCGTCGAGGCCGAGAACGTCGAGGCGGTCGGCCTGGCGCCCGGCGAGACGCGGCGGCAGGTGACGACGCGCGGCGTCCGGCTCAACGACCTCGTCGGCAAGCGCTTCCGGGTCGGCGAGGTCGAGTGCTACGGCGTCGAGCTCTGCGAGCCGTGCACGCACCTCCAGTCGATGACGCGGGCCGGGATCATCAAGGAGCTGACCCACCAGGCCGGCATCAACGCGGACATCCTCACCGACGGCACGATCTCCGTCGGCGACGAGGTCGTCGAGCTCTAGCCGATTTACGAGCAGGTGCCGTTGCCGATCAGGCGCGGACCTCCGTTCTGGCGGATGAAGAGCGGCCGCGCGGTCGGCAGCGGCCCGCCGGTGGCCGGGTCGGTGAGCCTCGTGTCCCCGGTCGCGATCAGGACGCAGCCGCGGGAGTCGAGCACGTTGGTGAAGTAGTCGCCGAGCCGGCGGTCCTGGCCGGTGGCGACGCACGTCGTCCCGCCCTGGCAGACCCAGCCGATGTGCACGACCCGGCCGGCGGCGTCGACGGTCGACTTCTGGGGCGACTTGCTCGTCGCGTTCGTGATCGACGCCTCCATGGCGTGGATGTGCCCGGTCTGGCAGTCGAGGTCGGGCATGCCGTCCTGCGGCTCGGTCTGGTACCAGACGACGGAGACCTTGCCCGCGTCGCCGGCGGCGATCCACGGCCAGAAGACCCGCGTGCCCGGGTGCGCGACGGTGACCGGCGCCGACCACGTGGCGCCGAGGTTCTTGGTCGAGACCATCATGATCGAGTTCGGCGCCGGCGTCTGCGCGCCGTCGCAGCCGCCGCTCGTCCCGGCCTGACGATCGGCGGTGTCCCAGACGACGTAGACGGTGCCCGCGGCGTCGATCGCGATCGCCGGCCAGTGCGCGTACATCGACGTTCCGCGCACGCCCTCGTGCGGCGTGAACGTCGAGCCGCCGGCCGGGAGCGTGCTGATGCCGACGCCGAAGCTGCCGTCGCCGTGGTCGAAGATCGCCGGCTCGACGAGCGTCCCGTTCAGCTTGTCGTAGTAGAGCTTGCCGAAGCCGGTGAACGAGCCGCCGTCGGCGAGCGAGCCGTTGTCCGGAATGCCGGTCGCGCTGCACGTCATGCCGCCGTCGTTGGACACGAACACCTGGTGACCGCTGCCGCTCCCCTCGAGGGTGTCGGTGCCCATGAACACCTGGTTCGCCTTGCCGCCGGCGAGCCACGGCCGGTCGCCGTTGTGGCAGTTCGCGGTCCCGCGGTCCCAGGTCTGGCCGCCGTCGATCGACGAGAAGAGCGCGTCGTTGACGAGGTCGATGCCCGTGTCGTAGACGCGCCCGCCCGCATCCTGGGTCAGGTCGGGGTCGCTGAATCCCGTGTTGATTGCCGGGCTGGTTGGGCACGTCGTGCCCAGGAAGCGGTCGCGGTACCAGTTCGCGCCGCCGTCGGGCGACGTCCAGATGTTGACCTGGTTGCAGTAGTTGGAAACGAAGCTGAAGTTTCCCCAGGGTGAGCTGACGATCCCGTCGCGGTAGAGGTGGGTCGTGCCCTCGTGCGCGCTGTAGATCAGGCGTCCGTGCAGGGTGTCGGCAAAGACCTCCGGCTCTCCGCCGGCCAGGTCGTGATCGACGTAGACGGGCGGCGCGAAGGTCGGCGCAGAAGTGCCGGCCTGTCCGGCTCCGGGCAGGAGGCCCGCGAGCGCGAGCACTCCGAGCAGGCTCAGGACCAGGAGCCGAGCACGAGCGCCTTGCGGCCGCAGTGGCAAGGCCATCGAGTCTCCTTTCACTGGGCGAACCGGAGCCTTGGCCCCGGCCCTGGAATCGTTCGCTCTTACCCCGAGCGGCAGAAACCACGCCCGCAAGCGCGGTGCAACATCCTCGTCAGGGAACGCAGCCGGTCGTCGTCGGCGGGCCGACGACCCATTGACCGTTGACGCGCTCCGCGGTCACGGACGAGGCGCCCCACGAGCACGCGGGCCGCTTCGGCTGAACCTTCGCCGCGCCGCCGGCGCTACCGGCGCCCGCGAGCACGATGACGATCCCGGCGGCGGCTCCGAGGTGCTTCATGGTTCAAAGAGATAACGGTCGAGCTAGCGAACCAGGTCCGGCCCGTTGTTCTGCCCGATCACGTTGCTCCCGATCGTGACGCCTGGCGCCCCGGCCGGGGCCACGATGCCGCCGAGGACGGGCGGCGTCGTCTTCACGCCGTTGCCGGTGATCCGGTTGCCGGCGATGTCGATGCTCGGCGCCACGGCCGGCGCCGGCTGAAGCGCAAGCAGGATCCCGGGCCCGGCGTTGCCCTCGATCCGGTTGCCGGTGATTCGCACGCCCACGATCGGGTCGCCGGGCGAGTTCGGCTCGACGTCGATCCCGGCCGCCGGATTTCCGAACGCGCGGCCCGTCTCCGAGAGGAAGTTCGTGTCGTCGGCGCCGGTGATGAGGCAGTTCTGGATTGTCAGGCCCTGCACGGCCGTGATCGAGACGACGTTCCGCGTGCCGCCGGTGAAGCTCGAGTCGCGGATCGCAACGTTGCTCGAGTAGCCCTCGCCGTTCGCACGGCCGCCGACGAGAAGGGCGTCGATCGGGTCGCCGTCCACGCGCACCCGCTCGATCGTGACGTCCTTGGCGAAGATCCCGATGCCGAACATCGACGTGCTCCGCGGGACGACGATCGTGAGGCCGGAGATCGTTATACCGCCCGGCGCCGCGTTCGACTCGCTGCTCCGGTTCACGAAGAAGACGGCGTCGGCGGCGATCGCGTCGCCGTCCGGCGAGTGCAGGCGCACCGGTCCGGGGCCGAGGGCGACGATGCACGCGCCGTCGGATGTGATGCTCGTGCCGTCGAGGCTGACCCAGAGCCCGTGCGTCGCGTAGCACTGGCCGTCCGGGAGCGCAGGCAGGAAGACGGTGCCGCCCGCGTCGAGCTGCGCCTGGAGCGCCGCTGTGTCGTCGCGGCCGGGTGCCGCGCTCGTTCCACCCGACGGCGGGGGGGGCGCCACCAGGAGCGCCACCGCGGCGAGCACCGTCGCGAAGCCCACGCTCTCAGTGTAGGACCGATGCCGCACAAGATGAGCCGGTCGGCCCATTGCGCGGGCCGCCCGCGGTGCCGAAGCTTTCTGGCGATGGGAATTCCGGGGATCGTCCTGGTGACTGCGGCGACTGCGGCAGCCCCGTACTTCAAGGATCGCGGCTAAGAGGGAGGGGGCGGGCGCTGCGGCGGCCCGCTCCCTCCCTTGACCTCTGACTAGCGCGCCCGCGCAGGCACACGACGGTGTCGGCCGGGCGTTGCCGCGCCGTGAGCGGCCGCGCGATGTCCTCCAGCGAGCGGCGCTCTGCGTTCACCGCGAGGAAGACCGCTACGAGGCCGGCGCCGATCGTGAGTGCGGCGTCAAACACGTAGCGTAGTCGACGTTCGTCCGGCTCTTTGTGGCGATGAGCGCGTCGAACAGGGTCGGCGGGAGGATCGCGAATCGGGACCGAATGGCAAAGCGGCCTGCGAAGGGACGAAGCGTCTACTCGACTGGCGGAACGCCGAGCTGGACGCAGATTGCGCGCGCAGTCGTCCGTGGCAGCTCGCGGTGTCGGGGAACAGAGGAGCGCCTGCCGGCTGGCCCTTCCCAGATGGTGTGGCGGGCTCCTTCACGTACGACTCGACAGCCGCGCTTGCGAAGGTGACGCGCGAGGACGCGTAGAGAGATCACGTGCCGCGCGCCTTTCGCCGACCCCGTGGGCCAAATGGTGGCTTGAGCGTGTAGTGGTGTTCCCAGGTAAACCCCTCAGGTGCGAGTGGAGCTTTCCGCCGATGGCGACGCACCTGCACGAGATCGTCTCGGCGTAACCTGACGAGCCCTCGACCGAGCGTGTCCGAGGAGAGGCCGTACCAGCTATTGGCGTGCTCGAGAGGAAGGATGAAGTCGTCACTGAGTGACAGCGCGATGAGGAGGACAGCCTTCGCTGCGAGGTCGAGCTTCAGATGCCACCCGTCGAGCCAGAAGGCGTACGGCACGTGGAAGTAGGGTTCGTGGACCTTGCCCGGGTGCACGTACGCCTCTCCTGAACCGTCTTCCTTGAAGAGCGTTACCGAGCTCAGGCGGCCTACACGTCTCCGCGAGATGAGGTCCTGCCGCTCCAGCCAAGCCCAGTTCTTTGAGACGGCGCCTACGGCGCTCGCACCCGCGCCGAGGGATAGTGCGCGAGCCCAGACTTTGGCCGGACGCGCCACGTCGTAGTTCCCACCGCTTGCGACCGCGTGAAGGAGCAGGTACTGATCGAGGGCGCGACTGTGGTGCGCGCGAACAAACTTGGCAAGAGGCCCGGGATCGAATTTTTTCGCGTCCCGTCGAATCTGGAGGAAGGTTCGGCGCAGCGGCAAGGTGGAGGTCGGCCTCTTCGACGCCTCGAGAAGCGCTCGGATGGTTTCTTGCGGAGTTGCTATCTCGCCGGGCATGAGGACTTAATCTTGCCAGGCGGTGGAGCTAGACACTGCTACGGGCTTTCGCTCTGACTTACTACCCAGGCGGGAGCAATAAGGATGACAGTCGAAGGTCAACTGAGAGTACCAATGAGAATGCAGATGCGAGAGCCACGCCGCCTGCGCCTCGGGCACGCTATCCCAGCCGTGCGAGCACGACGGACGCCCACTTCCTGCCAACCGATCTTCTGTCGCTTGGCGATTCGCCGGTCGCCATTGACGAGGCGATGACGCGCGCAGTCTCCTTCACGGCAGTTTACGAGGCCGTCGAAGGGGGCTGGATCCAGGCACGCCTTCGTGAACTTCCAGAGGTGATCACGGCGGCCGAGACGATGGACGAGGCGAAAGAGCTCCTCCTCGACGCGCTGCTCGAGTACCTTCAATCGCTCGGCACAGAGAACGCGGTGACAGTTCGTGACCCGCTTGCGGAGAGTACGCTCGAGATCAGCCTGAGCGCCTGAAGCCCCTCCGTGAGCCGTTGCTACACTCACCCGGCCTTCGGCGGCGTAGCTCAGCGGTTAGAGCGGCGGACTCATAACCCGCAGGTCGGTGGTTCGAATCCACCCGCCGCTATCTCGCTACGCCTGCGAGACTAGGAACGGAAAGAACCAGATGCCCACCGAAGTACGAGTCCCGATCACCCTCGCTTGCACGGAGTGCAAGCGCCGCAACTACCAGACGCAGAAGTCGAAGCGGAACTCGCCCGACCGGATCGAGTTCCGCAAGTACTGCGGTTGGTGCGGACGCCATACCCTGCACCGGGAGACTCGCTGATGGCCAAGCAGACGCGCCAGCAGCGCCGCGCACGCCGCGCCCAGCAGCAGACGGGCGGCGACTCGAAGATGGTCCAGCGCGCTCGGGCGCGACAGGCTCAGGTCCGGCCGGCGGCGCAGGCGCCGAAGAGCCAGGGCGGCCAGCGGCGCGCACCGGGCGGCGGGGCACGGCGCTTCGTCGGAGAGTCCTGGGGCGAGCTGAGGAAGGTCGAGTGGCCGAACCAGGCGCAGGTCATCCAGGGCACCGTGGTCGTCCTCATCGCGTGCCTCATCGTCGGCGTCTTCCTGTACGCGAACGACCTGGTCTGGAAGCGCGTGATCCAGAACGTCTTCCTGGGGCAGTAAGGGATCTCCGATGTTCCGCTGGTACGTCATCAACACCTACTCCGGGCACGAGAACAAGGTGAAGGCCAACCTCGAGCACCGGATCGTCTCCATGAACCAGGCGCCGCGCTTTCGCCGCGTCGTCGTGCCGACCGAGCAGGTGATCGAGACGAAGGACGGCCAGAAGGTGCAGGCCGAGAAGCGCGTCCTGCCCGGCTACGTGCTCGTGAACATGGACCTGAACGACGAGGCCTGGTCGGTGGTGAAGAACACTCCCGGCGTGACCGGCTTCGTCGGCGCCGGCGCCAAGCCGGTGCCGCTCGCGCAGACCGAGGTCGACCGGATCCTGCACACCGGCACGGCGGTGGGCGAGCGGCCGCGCACGCAGGTGCAGTTCTCGCTCGGCGAGTCGGTGAAGGTCACGTCCGGCCCGCTCTCCGACTTCGACGGCGAGATCGTCGACGTCAACGGCGACCAGCAGAAGCTCAAGGTGCTGGTGGACATCTTCGAGCGGCAGGTGCCCGTCGAGCTCGGTTTCGACCAGGTGAAGAAGATCGACTAGTGGCCAAGAAAGTCCTCACGCTGATCAAGCTCCAGATCCCGGGCGGCCAGGCCAACCCGGCTCCGCCGGTCGGCCCTGCGCTCGGGCAGCACGGCGTGAACATCATGGAGTTCTGCAAGGCCTTCAACGCGCAGACGGCGCAGGAGAACGGCCGCATCATCCCGGTCGAGATCACGGTCTTCGAGGACCGCTCGTTCACGTTCATCACGAAGACGCCGCCGGCCGCCGTGCTGATCAAGGAGGCGCTGAACCTCGAGAAGGGCTCGGGCGAGCCGAACCGGGAGAAGGTCGGCCGCCTCACGCGCGCGCAGGTCCAGCAGATCGCCGAGACGAAGCTCGAGGACCTGAACGCGCGCGACGTCGAGCAGGCGATGAAGATCGTCGCCGGAACGGCGCGCAGCATGGGGGTGGAGACGGACGTATGAAGCACGGCAAGAGATATCGCCAAGCCCGAGGCCAGATCGACCGGGAGCAGACGTATTCGCCGGTCGAGGCGATTCGGATGCTGAAGAGCTTCGACGGCGTCAAGTTCGACGAGACCGTCGAGGTGCACTTCCGGCTCGGGCTGAACGTCCGCCACGCCGACCAGCAGCTCCGCGGCACGATCATGCTCCCGCACGGCACCGGCCGCGACGTGCGCGTCGCCGTCTTCGCCGAGGGCGACAAGGCGCGCGAGGCCGAGGAGGCCGGAGCGGACGTCGTCGGCGCGGCCGATCTCGCGACGCAGATCGAGGGCGGCTTCGACGACTTCGACGTTGCGGTCGCGACGCCGGACCAGATGAGCGTCGTCGGCCGGCTCGGGCGCATCCTCGGTCCGCGCGGGAAGATGCCGAATCCGAAGACCGGCACGGTGACGAACGAGGTCGGCAAGGCCGTCCGCGAGGCGAAGGCCGGCAAGCTCGAGTACCGCACCGACCGCGGCGCGAACGTCCACGTCGCGATCGGCAAGAAGAGCTTCGACGAGCGCCTGCTGACCGAGAACTACGCGGCGCTGCTCGAGGAGATCGTCCGCGCCAAGCCGAGTGCCGCAAAGGGCCGCTACATTCGCACGATCACGTTGACGAGCACGATGGGCCCCGGGATCCACGTCGACCCGACGCGGACGCGGGGAATCGTCGAGGAGCTGGAGGAGCAGGCCGAACCGGTAACGGCGTAACGCGCAGCCCGCCAAAGACAGCTGGCAGCCGACAGGCAGAAGCCCAGCCGAGGCGCACCTCCGCGAGCGATCGCGCGCAGGCCGCCTCCTGGCCGTGCGCGAGATGGAGGTGATGGAGTGCTGAGATCGGACAAAGAACGCGTCGTCGCCGAGCTGACCGAGCGGCTGAAGACGACCGACACGCTCATCGTGGCCGACTACCGCGGCCTCACGGTGACGCAGATCGATGATCTTCGGACCGAGCTCCTGAAGCACGGCGCCCGGTTCTCGGTCGTCAAGAACACGCTCACCCGGCGCGCCGCCGAGGAGGCCGGCGCCGACGTCCTGCTCGGCCTGCTCGAGGGGCCGTCCGCGATCGCGTTCCTCGAGGCCGACGGCGATCCGGTCGCGGTCGCGAAGGCGCTCGCGGACGCCGCCCGGACGACGCGCGTGCTCGCGGTCCGCGGCGGCCTCCTGGAAGGCAGCCAGCTGAGCCCGGAGGACGTCGCGAACCTCGCCAAGCTGCCGGCGGCGGACGTGCTCCGCGCGCAGCTCGTCGGCGCGCTCGCAGGCCCGCTCACGACGGTTGTCGGACTCTTCACGGCGCCGCTACGCGACCTCGTGGGCGTGCTCCAGGCGCGGATCGACCAGCTCGAGGCGCAGGGCGGCGGAGCGGTGGAGGAGGAGCGGCAGGAGGACGAGCCGCAGACGGAAGAGACAGAGAGCGAACCGGCGGAGGAAGCAGCCGAGCCGGTCGAGGAAGGAGAGAGCTAGATGGCAACCGACACAGCGAAGCTCGTCGACCAGCTCGGCAAGATGACCGTGCTCGAGCTCGTCGAGCTGAAGAACGCCCTGGAGGAGACCTGGGGCGTGACAGCCGCCGCACCGGTGGCCGTGGCCGCTCCGGGGGCGCCCGCCGCCGCGGGCGACGGCGCGGCCGCCGAGGAGCAGACGTCGTTCGACGTCGTCCTCACCGGCGCGGGGGACAAGAAGATCCAGGTGATCAAGGTCGTCCGCGCGCTCACGGGCCTGGGCCTCAAGGAGGCGAAGGACCTCGTCGACTCCGCACCGAAGCCGGTGAAGGAGGGCGTGCCGCGCGAGGAGGCGGACTCCGTGAAGAGTCAGCTCGAAGAGGCGGGCGCGTCGGTCGAAGTCAAGTAAGCAAGCGCGGTTTCCGAAGGTCGGAGGGCGGTCGCGAGGCCGCCCTCACCCATTCAGGGGGTTTTTCGCCGCCAGGAGCAGGTTTCTGCCGAGAGGAGCGTCTAGGCCTGCATGGACGTCTCCATCCCCTAAGGAGCCCCCGCATGAAGCTCAAGATCCTCCTCGTCGCCGTCTTCGTCGCCGGCCTGGTCGCCTCGTTCGCGATCGCCGCCCCGCCGCCCGGTAAGGGCAAGGGCCACGACAAGGGTCACGGCAAGGGACGCAACGCCGGCGCGTCGACCTCGACGTCGAGCGGCGGCACGACGACCAACGCGTCTGGCAAGAAGACGCTCGTCTGCCACCGGACGCACTCGAAGAAGAAGCCCTGGCATCTGATCTGGGTCAGCAACCGCGCCGTCGCGAAGCACCTTCGTCACGGCGACGTGCTCGGTCAGTGCCCCTCGACGGTCACCACGTCGACGACTAGCACCACGACCGAGTCGAGCACGACGACGTCGCCGACCACCACGACGACCGAGTCGAGCACCACGACCACGTCCGGCCCGAGCAAGAAGAAGAAGCACGGCTAGGTAGCGTCCGGCCCCGGTGGGAAGAGGCGTCCAGACGGGCGCCTCTTTCCTTTTCAAGAGGCTCTAGCTATAGTGCGGCTCGTTGCGCGGGGTCAGGCTGCGCGTGCCCTTGCGGAGAGAGGGGTCTCTCCGGTACCCTGGCGGGTTGCGCCGACGTTCCGCCTGTTTCGCCTGTCCGTATTACCACGCTAGCCGTTAAGGGAGGCTGCCACACTTGACCAGCAGGGTTGCTGCGCCTCGCGCGCGCACGAGTTTCTCACGCCTGAAGCACGTTCTCGACCTCCCCAACCTGATCGACATCCAGAAGGCCTCCTTCGCCTGGTTCCTCGAAGAGGGACTGCGGGAGACCATCGACGACATCTCACCCATCGAGGACTACACCGGCTCGCTCGCCGTCGAGTTCGGCGTCTACAAGTTCGGCGAGCCGCAGTTCTCGATCAAGGAGTGCCGCGAGAAGGACCTGACCTACCAGGCCCCGCTCTCGATGACCGTCCGCTTCGTGAACAAGGACACGGGCGAGATCCGCGAGCAGACGGTCTTCATGGGCGACTTCCCCATGATGACCGAGTGGGGGACGTTCATCATCAACGGGACGGAGCGCGTCATCGTGACGCAGCTCGTCCGCAGCCCGGGCGCCTACCTGATGGAGCCCAAGGACCCGACGAAGCAGGTCTTCACCGCGAACCTCATGCCCTCGCGCGGCTCGTGGCTCGAGCTCGAGATCGACAAGAAGGGCGTCGTCTACGCGCGCATCGACCGGAAGCGGAAGCTCCCGATCACGACGCTGCTCCGCGCGCTCCCCGACGAGGACCCGTCGACCGGCTTCTCACTCGACACGAGCTCGAACGACGCGATCCTGAAGCTCTTCGGGAACTCGTCGTACATCCAGGCGACGCTCGAGAAGGACCCCTCCACGCGTGAGGAGGAGGCGCTCATCGAGGTCTTCAAGAAGCAGCGGCCGGGCGAGCCGCCCACGCTCGACAACGCGCGGAATCTCCTGCGGGCGCTCTTCTTCGACCCGAAGCGCTACGACCTGACGAAGGTCGGCCGCTACAAGCTGAACCAGCGCCTCGCCGTCGACGTGCCGGAAGACGTGCGCGTGCTCACGACCGAGGACATCCTCGCGCTCGTCCGGAGGCTCGTCGACCTGCCGACGAAGCTCGGCGTCCCCGAGGACTCGCGCGACTTCGCCGCCGACGCGATCGTGCTGAACCGCGATCCGATCCGCGGCGAGCTCGACGAGTACGAGCACTTCGGCAACCGGCGTCTGCGCACCGTCGGCGAGCTGATCCAGGAGGCGTTCCGGGTCGGCCTCTATCGCATGGAGCGCGTCGTCCGCGAGCGGATGACGACGGAAGACGTCGACACGATCACGCCGCAGACGATCATCAACATCCGGCCGGTCGTGGCGGCGCTGAAGGAGTTCTTCGGCTCCTCGCAGCTCTCGCAGTTCATGGATCAGACGAACTCGCTCGCCGGCCTCACGCACCGGCGCCGCCTGTCGGCGCTCGGCGCGGGCGGCCTCACGCGCGAGCGCGCGCCGATCGAGGTGCGCGACGTCCACCCGACGCACTACGGGCGCATGTGCCCGATCGAGACGCCCGAGGGTCCGAATATCGGCCTGATGGGGTCGCTCGCCTCGATGGCGACCGTCTCGGAGTTCGGGTTCATCCAGACGCCCTACCGCGTCGTGAAGAACGGCAAGGTGACCGACGAGATCGTCTACCTCGACGCCGCCGAGGAGGCGCAGTACACGATCGCGCAGGCCTCGGAGCCGATCGACGAGAAGACCGGGAAGTTCTTGCACGACCAGGTGCTCTGCCGGTCGCGCGAGGGCGAGGCGGTCACCGCGGCGCCGAAGGAGATCCAGTACATGGACGTCTCGCCGGCCCAGATCGTCTCGGTTGCGACGTCGCTCATCCCGTTCCTCGAGCACAACGACGCGAACCGCGCCCTGATGGGCGCGAACATGCAGCGGCAGGCGGTGCCGCTGATGATCACCCAGGCGCCGCTCGTCGGCACGGGCGTCGAGTACCGGGCCGCGATCGACACCGGCGACGTCGTGCTCGCGGACGGCGCGGGCACGGTGGTCGACGTCGACGCGGAGCAGATCGTCGTCGAGGGCCGCGGCTCGCGCGACGAGTACCACCTGACGAAGTTCATGCGCTCGAACCAGGGCACGCTGATCCACCAGAAGCCGATCGTCGGCCTGGGCGACAAGGTGCAGGCGGGCCAGGTGCTCGCTGACGGCAGCTCGACCGACAAGGGCGAGCTCGCGCTCGGCGCGAACCTGCTCGTCGCCTTCATGCCGTTCGAGGGCTTCAACTTCGAGGACGCGATCGTCATCTCGGAGCGGCTCGTGAAGGAGGACGTCCTGTCCTCGATCCACATCCACGAGTACGAGATCGACGCGCGCTCGACGAAGCTCGGCGACGAGGAGATCACGCGCGACATCCCGAACCGCTCCGAGGAGTCGCTGAAGGACCTCGACGATCGCGGCATCGTCCGCATCGGCGCCGAGGTCGGCTCGGGCGACCTGCTCGTCGGCAAGGTGACGCCGAAGGGCGAGACCGAGCTGACCGCCGAGGAGAAGCTGATCCGCGCGATCTTCAAGGAGAAGGCGCGCGAGGTCCGCGACACCTCCCTGAAGGTCCCGCACGGCGAAGGCGGCAAGGTCATCGACGTGAAGACGTTCTCGCGCGACGCGGGCGACGACCTGTCGCCGGGCGTGAACGAGCTCGTCCGCGTCTACGTGGCGAAGAAGCGCAAGATCGCCGAGGGCGACAAGCTCGCCGGCCGCCACGGCAACAAGGGCGTCATCGCCCGCATCGTGGCCGAGGAGGACATGCCGTTCCTCGAGGACGGCCGGCCGGTCGACGTCGTGCTGAACCCGCTCGGCGTCCCGAGCCGGATGAACATCGGCCAGATCCTCGAGACGCACCTCGGCTGGGCCGCGGCGCACGGCGTCTTCGCCGAGAACGGCGACGGCGGCCCCGGTGAGAACCGGCTCCTGAACCTGCCGAACCCGACTCCCGTCGCGACGCCGGTCTTCGACGGAGCGACCGAGGAGGAGGTCGATGACGCGCTCACCCGCTGGGCGGAGCAGAACCCCGACTCGCCGGTGAAGTTCGTCGTCGACAATAAGCGGCCGGCCGGCCGGAAGACCTCCGGCAAGGTACGGCTCTTCAACGGCAAGACGGGCGACCCGTACGAGCAGAAGGTGACCGTCGGGTACATGTACATCCTGAAGCTGCTCCACCTCGTGGACGACAAGATCCACGCGCGCTCGACCGGGCCGTACTCGCTCGTCACGCAGCAGCCGCTCGGCGGCAAGGCGCAGTTCGGCGGCCAGCGCTTCGGCGAGATGGAGGTCTGGGCGCTCGAGGCCTACGGCGCCGCGTACACGCTCCAGGAGATGCTGACCATCAAGTCCGACGACACCGTCGGCCGCGTGAAGGCCTACGAGGCGATCGTGAAGGGCGAGAACATCGCCGAGCCGTCGATCCCCGAGTCCTTCAAGGTGCTCCTGAAGGAGATGCAGTCGCTCGCGCTCGACGTGAACGTCCTCTCCGACGAGGGCCAGACGGTCGAGGTGCGCGAGGAGGACGACGAGCTGCTCCGCGCCGCGGAGGAGCTCGGCATCGACCTCTCGCCGGGCTCGCTCCGCGCGGCCGCGCGGCAGCCGACCGCCGAGGAGGTCGAGGAGGGCCAGGAGCGCGTCGACGAGACGGGCCAGGAGCTCACGCTCCCGGCCGACGAGGCGCTCGGGGACCTCGACGACGTCGAGGTCTCGCCGGCGGAAGAGGCGGAGGAAGAGGTCGAGGCCGAGGTCGGGCCTCTCGGTGAAGCAGATTTGGCGGACGTAGAGATTGAGGAATAGGAAGGGGCGCTAAGCACTTGATCGACATCAATGAATTCGACGCGATCCGCATCGGGCTCGCGTCGAGCAAGCAGATTCGCGACTGGTCGTCCGGCGAGGTCACGAAGCCGGAGACGATCAACTACCGCACGCTGAAGCCCGAGCGCGACGGGCTCTTCTGTGAGCGCATCTTCGGTCCGACGAAGGACTGGGAGTGCTACTGCGGCAAGTACAAGCGCGTTCGCTACAAGGGCATCATCTGCGAGCGCTGCGGCGTCGAGGTGACCCGGCAGAAGGTGCGCCGCGAGCGCATGGGGCACATCGACCTCGCCGCGCCGGTCTCGCACATCTGGTTCTTCAAGGGCGTCCCGAGTCGCATCGGCTACCTGCTCGACATCGCGCCGCGCGAGCTGGAGAAGGTCCTCTACTTCGCGGCGTCGATCGTCACCGCGGTCGACGTCGAGAAGCGCGAGGCCGACGTCGCCGAGCTCGAGGACAAGGTCAAGGCGGAGTCCGAGCAGATCTACGTCGAGCGCGACGAGGCGCTCGCGGCGCTCGAGCAGCGGCTCCAGCGCCGACGTGACTACTTCACGAAGGGCAAGGAGAAGGACTTCGACGAGGACGACGACTTCTGGGCCCGCGGGCTCGCGAACTGGGCCGAGGAGCAGGGTCTCCCGACGCTCGAGGAGGCGCGGGCGCTCGTCGGCGGCATGTTCGCCGACCTCGCGAAGACGATCACCACCGAGGACTCGAAGAAGATCCGCGAGCTCGTCCGCAACGCGGCGATCCGCGACGACCGCCGGCTCTCGCCGCGCGAGCTCGAGCTCGTCGCGACGGCGGCGGGCCAGATCCGGGATGCGCTCACGCCGCTCCGCGACGAGGTCGAGAAGGCCTCCGGCTCGAAGAAGGGCGCGGCGACGAAGCGGCTGAACCGCATCACCGACGCCCTGCTCGCGGGCGAGGACGTCACCGGCGACGACGCGGCGGTCGTCGAGAAGCTCGACCGCAAGCAGATCGACAAGACACGCGAGCTCGGGAACGGGCTCCTGCGCGAGGTGCTCGAGCAGGCCGATCCGGAGGCGGACGCGGCCACGCTGCGCGAGCTCGCGAACGACCTCTGCCTGCGGACCGATGGGAAGATCCAGAAGGAGGACCTGGACGCGATCGTGCAGTGGTCGCTGAAGGTCCGCGAGATGTACCTCGACATGGAGTCGCGGCGCGAGGACGCCCGCGAGGCGGCCGTCGACTCGGTCCGCCGGCTCGAGCAGACGTGGCAGCTCTTCAAGGAGCTGGAGCCGAAGCTGATCGTCAACGACGAGCAGCTCTTCCGCGAGCTCAAGGACCGGTTCGGGTCACCGTACGGCTTCGGCGTCTACTTCCGGGGCGGCATGGGCGCGGAGTCGATCCGCGACCTCCTGCGCGACCTCGACCTCGACGCCGAGGCCGCGTCGCTCCGCGAGACGATCCGCACCTCGAAGGGCCAGAAGCAGCAGCGCGCGATCAAGCGCCTGAAGGTCGTCAGCGCGTTCACGACCTCCGACAACCGCCCCGAGTGGATGATCCTCGAGGCGGTGCCGGTGATCCCGCCGGAGCTCCGCCCGATGGTCCAGCTCGACGGCGGCCGCTTCGCGACGAGCGACCTGAACGACCTCTATCGGCGCGTCATCAACCGGAACAACCGCCTGAAGCGGCTGCTCGACCTCGGGGCCCCCGAGATCATCGTGAACAACGAGAAGCGGATGCTCCAGGAGGCGGTCGACGCGCTCTTCGACAACGGCCGCCGTGGGCGCGCCGTCACCGGCCCGGGCAACCGGCCGCTGAAGTCGCTCTCCGACATGCTGAAGGGCAAGCAGGGCCGCTTCCGGCAGAACCTGCTCGGCAAGCGCGTCGACTACTCGGGCCGCTCGGTCATCGTGGCGGGCCCGAACCTGAAGCTGCACCAGTGCGGCCTGCCGAAGCTGATGGCGCTCGAGCTCTTCAAGCCGTTCATCATGAGCCGGCTCGTCGAGCGGAAGTCCGTGCAGAACATCAAGGCGGCGAAGAAGTACGTCGACTCGATGGTCCCGGAGGTGTGGGACGTGCTCGAGGAGGTCATCGCCGAGCACCCGGTGCTCCTGAACCGCGCGCCGACGCTCCACCGCCTGGGCATCCAGGCCTTCGAGCCGGTGCTCGTCGAGGGCAAGGCGATCCAGGTCCATCCGCTCGTCTGCCACGCCTTCAACGCCGACTTCGACGGCGATCAGATGGCGGTCCACCTGCCGCTGTCGGCGGAGGCGCAGGCCGAGGCGCGGATCCTGATGCTCTCCTCGAACAACATCCTCTCGCCGGCGAACGGGCGCGCGCTCGCGACGCCGACGCAGGACATGGTCCTCGGCGGCTACTTCCTGACCTACTGCGAGACCGACCTGACGAAGACGACCGCTGAGGAGCTCGACCCGCGTCCGAAGCGGTTCGCCTCCGAGGAGGACGTCCAGTTTGCCGTCGACGCGAAGCAGGTCGGTATCCAGCAGCCGATCGAGTACCGCTGGGACGACGAGCTCGTGCTCACGACCGCGGGACGCGTGATCTTCAACTCCGAGGTCGAGCGGGCGCTCCACGAGGCCACCGGCGACGGTGACGCGGCGCGACGGCACGACTTCATCAACCGGACGCTCTCGAAGAAGGAGATGGGCGAGTTCATCTCCGAGCTCGTCGACCGCTACGGCGCGCATGCAATCGCTTCGGTCCTCGACACGATCAAGTCGCTCGGGTTCGCCTACGCGACGCAGGCCGGGATCACGATCTCGAAGAACGACATCGTCATCCCGACCGACAAGGAGGACATCCTCGCCCGCTTCGAGGAGCGCGTCGGCACGGTCGAGCAGCAGTACGCGCGCGGCCTGATCACCGAAGACGAGCGGCACGAGATCATCGTCAACCTGTGGACGGAGGCGACGGAGGCCGTGGCCGAGGCCACGGAGGCCTCGCTCCACGAGCTGAATCCCATCTACATGATGGCGAACTCGGGAGCACGCGGATCGTTCACCCAGATCCGCCAGCTCTCGGGCATGCGCGGCCTGATGGCGAATCCGAAGGGCGAGATCATCGAGCGCCCGATCAAGGCCAACTTCATGGAGGGCCTGTCGGTGCTCGAGTACTTCATCTCGACCCACGGCGCCCGCAAGGGCCTCGCGGACACGGCTCTTCGCACCGCAGACTCCGGCTACCTCACCCGGCGCCTCGTCGACGTCTCGCAGGACGTGATCATCCGCGAGTACGACTGTGGAACCGACGACCACATCCTCCTGCCGCTCGTCACGGCCGAGGGGCCGAACATGAGCCTCGCCGGTCGGGTGCTCTCGGCGAACGTCCTCGCTCCGGCGGAGAAGAAGGGCGCCCGCCGCGAGCGGCTGGCCGAAAAGGGCACCCTGCTCACGAATCGGCTCCTGGGCGAGATCGCCGAGCGGCTCGGTGACGCGGCGGCCGAGACGGCAATCCCGGTCCGCACGGTGCTGAAGTGCCGCAGCGAGTTCGGCGTGTGCCAGGCGTGCTACGGCACCTTCCTCGCGACGGGGAACATGTGCGAGATCGGCGACGCGGTGGGGATCATCGCCGCGCAGTCGATCGGCGAGCCGGGCACGCAGCTGACGATGCGGACGTTCCACACGGGCGGCATCGCCGGCGCCGACATCACGCACGGCCTCCCGCGCGTCGTCGAGATCTTCGAGGCGCGGAACCCGAAGGGCGCCGCCAAGCTTGCGGAGCTCGGCGGCAAGGTGCACGTCGAGGAGACCGAGCGCGGCCCGAAGGTGACGATCGACCCGGAGGCGCTCGACGAGAACGGCGAGCCGATCGAGCCGGTCGCGTACCAGCTCCCGCGGCGCACGCGCCTGCTCGTGCGGGAGGGCGACGCCGTCGAGCCCGGCGACGCGCTGCACGAGGGCTCGAGGTCGCCGGCCGACCTCCTGCGCCTGAAGGGCTCGACGCCGACGGAGCTTTACCTCGTCGGCGAGGTGCAGAAGGTGTACCGCTCGCAGGGCGTCGACATCCACGACAAGCACATCGAGCTGATCGTCCGCCAGATGCTGAAGAAGGTGCGTGTCGAGAACCCGGGCGACACCGACCTCCTGCCGGGCCAGCTCGTCGACAAGGTGGCGCTCGAGCGCGAGAACGCCCGCGTCGCCGAGGAAAAGAAGAAGAACGAGCAGGCGACGTTCGAGCCGCTCATCCTCGGCATCACGAAGGCGTCGCTCGCCACCGAGTCGTTCCTCTCCGCCGCCTCCTTCCAGGAGACGACGAAGGTGCTCACGGACGCCTCGATCGAGGGCAAGGTCGACCGGCTGCTCGGCCTGAAGGAGAACGTCATCATCGGGAAGCTGATCCCGGCGGCGACCGGGCTCAAGCGCTACCGGACGATCGAGATCGGCCCCGCCGACGGCGCCGTCGCGGCCTACGCGCGGCCCGCGACCGAGGAGCAGCTGCTCGCTGCGCTCGAGGAGATCGGCTCCGACGGCGACGACGGCCTCGGGCTCGAGGGCCTCGACTTCGGCGGCCAGCCCGACGTGAACGACGAGGCGAAGCCGCACGAGTCGGGGGAGGCTGAGGAGGTGCCGGAAGTCGATTCTCCGCTCGACGAGTAGTCGCGCGAAGTCCGGCGCGCTTTGCGCGCCATGACGACTTCGCGCGAGGGAGACCCATAGGTAGCGAGGCCGGGCCAAGCCCGGCCTCGCACCGTTCTGGTACACATGGGCCGGGTCGTGCGGAGGTTTTTTCTCGTCATCACCGCGCTCGCGGTCGTCGTCGCCGTTCCCGGACGTGCGCGCGCCGACGCCACGCCGTGCGCGCCGCTCCCGGCCAAGAAGCCGGTCTGGATCGACTTCGCCGACGGGTCGGTTCCGTTCTGGGAGGAGTTCGCGAAGCCCGGCATCGTCGCCGCGGCCTCGAACCTGATCTACCCGCCGAAGCTGCGCGCGGCGGGCGCGCAGACCGTCTTCTGGGACATGTACCTGAACAACCGGATCGGCCAGCCGAGCAAGCCCGTCGATTCCGCGACCGCCTTCGCGAAGGCGAACCGCCTCTTCGACTCGGCCGTCGCCTCCTCGGCGTGCTCGACGCCGTACATCACCGAGAACGAGCTCTTCGGCGCGAGCCTGCCGGTTCCCTGGTCGGCGACGAACACCCAGTACCGGGCGAACGTGCTCCTCTACCTCCGCACGCTCGCGGCGCGCGGCGGGCATCCGTTCCTGCTCGTCTCGAGCCGTCCCTACACCGCCGGCGACGCGGGCGACTGGTGGAGGCAGGTGGCCGAAGTTGCCGACATCGTGCAGGAGGTGTACTTCCCGGCCCCTGCGATCTACAAGGCAGGGCCGATCCTCGGGAACCGCATGCTCCGAACGGCCTTCCGGCGCGCGATCCTCGCCTACACGAAGATCGGCATCCCGACCTCCAAGCTCGGGATCATGCTCGGCTTCCAGACCGAGCCGCACCAGGGCGGACGTGAAGGGCTGAAGCCCGCGCAGACGTGGTTTCAGACGGTGAAGTGGCAGGCGCTCTCGGCGAGGCAGGTCGCCTCGGAGCTCGCCGTCTCGACGATTTGGTCGTGGGGCTGGGCGAACTGGGGCACGCGCGGATTCGACCCGGACAAGCCGGCGGCCGCATGCGTCTACCTCTGGACGCGAAACCCACGGCTCTGCAACGGACCGGCGATGGCGGGGGAGGGCTTCGTGACCTCGCGGACCGAGGGCCAGATCCGGCTGCCGGGCGGCGCCTACTGCACGGTCGCCGGCCGGCCGGTCTCGGCCGCCGGCATCACGCGGCTCCAGAAGCTGACCGGCGACCGGCAGCTCGCGGCGACGGCGCTCTTCGCCCGAGCGGTCGAGAGCCGGCAGACGCCGGTCTCGGGAATCGACGTGCTCCACGCCGAGCGCGCGGTGATCGCGCAGCGCTTCGGCGGGAGCGCCGCGGCTTACCGCGCCGCCCTCGCGCGCGCGGGCGCGAACGTGAACATCGCCCGCGGGATCCTCGGCGACGAGCTGCGCCGCATCAGGGTGGAGGCGGGCTTGGCGGGCGGAAACCCGTCGCCGGCGGCCGTCACGTCGTTCTACGAGGCCTACCCCGACCTCCTGACGAGGCCCGTGGCCGCGAAGCCGTCCCCGTGGTGGCTCGGCGGCAGCGCGAGCGGCCTCGCGCTCTCGTCGCTCGCACCGCCCCCGCTCTTCCGTGTTCCGACGGGCAGGTTGAGCACGGTGCATGCGTTCGACGGCAGCTACGCCGTGCGGCCGCTCGGGCGGACGGTCCCGCTCGGCGCGCTTCCGCTGTCGCGCGCCCGCCCGGGGATCGTCGCCGCCCTGCGCACCTTCGCGCGCGGCGCGGCCTTCGAGCGCTGGACGGCCGATCGCCAGGCTGCGGCGCTGCGTCAGACGATCTGCTACCGCGACGACCTGCCGACCCCGGCCGCCGTCGACCTCTCGACCTTCCTGCCGTTCCTCTCGCCGACCGGCGAATAGGAGGCTAGACGGCCACGACGATCTGGTCCTTGCCGGCGTTCTTCGCGCGGTAGAGGGCCTCGTCCGCCCGCTCGAAGAGGGACGTCCCGTCGTCCTCGGAGCGCAGCTCGGCCACTCCGGCAGAGAGGTGGAGCTTGCCGACCTGCACGAGCGGCCGCACGGAGACTGCCGCCTGGATCCGCCGGTAGAGCTGGTCGGCGTCCGCGAGCGTCGACTCCGGGAGGATGACCGCGAACTCGTCGCCGCCCACGCGGCAGGCGATGTCCGCGGAGCGGACGACGTCGCGGACGCGCTCGGCGGCCTCCGCGAGGACAGCGTCGCCGGCCAGGTGGCCGACCCGGTCGTTCACCTGCTTGAAGTCGTCCAGGTCGAAGACGATCAGCGCCAGCCGGCGGTCGTAGCGCTGTGCGCGGGCGACCTCGCGCGCGAGCGTCTCGTGGAAGTAGCGCCGGTTGTGGAGGCCGGTCAGGGCGTCGAGGTCGGCGAGCTGGCGCGCCTCGCGAAAGCGCTTCGCGTTGTCGATCGCCGGCCCCGCTCGGGCCGCGAGCAGCTCGAGCTCCGTGAGAGCGGCCTCGTCGAACGAGCCCGCGGGCGACCGGCTGAAGACCGCCAGATAGCCAAGCTCGCCTTCCTCGCCGACGAGCGGGACGGCGATTCGCGTCTGCCCCCCGTCCACCGGTCCCGCGAGCGTCGCGACGAACGGTTTCCCGTCCAAGCCCTCGATCGAGACGCGCGCCGCGTCGGCGCCCGTCACCTCGACCGCCGCCTCCAGCGTGCGGGAAAGGACCTCGTCGAGGTCGATCGAGGTGCCGACCTCGCCGACCATCCGGCTGCGCCGCCCCTCTTCCTCGGCGCGCTCGCCGGCGCGTGAAAGCTCGCGCATCCGTGCGGCGAGCAGCGCAAGGAGGACGACGACGAGCGTCGCCAGTGCCGCGACGACGGCGACGAGAACCGTCGTCACGAGGTTCGCCTCGAACTAGAACGCGCAGACATAGCTTCCCGGTTGGCCGCACTTGGGGAGCTGCCCAGCCGTTCTCACTGTAGTGAGCAAAATCGCGCCTGGGTATGGTTTTCAACTCCTAAAAGGCCGCACTGACCAAGCGTGTAGGGCGACCTCGGACGCGATGGCCATGCGGTTTCCGCCGTTTGACGGGGCCTGGGGACGTTAGCTACCATGCCCGCCGCGGTTGGCGAGGCTAAGCGCCCGCCGACCGTTGTTGTGTGGGAAGACATCTAGGGAGCCATGCCGACCGTTAACCAGCTCGTCAGGAAAGGCCGCACCGCGCAGAAGGCGAAGACGAAGACCCCTGCGCTCGCCGGCGCGCCGCAGCGGCGCGGCGTTTGCACGCGTGTGTTCACGCACACGCCGAAGAAGCCGAACTCCGCGCTCCGCAAGGTCGCGCGCGTTCGCCTGACGAACGGGATGGAGGTCACGAGCTACATCCCAGGCGAGGGGCACAACCTCCAGGAGCACTCGGTCGTGCTCGTCCGCGGCGGTCGGGTCAAGGATCTGCCGGGCGTGCGCTACAAGGTGATCCGCGCCGCGCTCGACGCGGCCGGCGTCTCCGACCGCAAGCAGGGCCGCTCCAAGTACGGCGCCAAGAGAGGGTCGTAGTGCCCCGCCGTGCCGAGATCTCGGTCCGGCCGATCGATCCGGATCCCGTCTACAACTCGGTCCTCGTCACGCAGGTGATCAACAAGGTCATGTCGCGCGGGAAGAAGAGCGTCGCCGAGAAGATCGTGTACGACGCGCTGGAGCAGATCGGCACGAAGACCGGCAAGCCGCCGGTCGAGGTGCTGGAGCAGGCCGTCAAGACGGTCACGCCCGTGCTCGAGGTCCGCTCGCGCCGCGTCGGCGGAGCGAACTACCAGGTGCCGGTCGAGGTGCCGCAGCGCCGGGCCCGGACGCTCGCCGTCCGTTGGCTCGTCACGTACGCGCGCGATCGCCGCGAGAAGCACATGGGCGAGAAGCTCGCCGGCGAGATCCTCGACGCGCTGAACCAGCAGGGCGGCGCGTTCAAGCGCAAGGACGACGTCTACCGGATGGCGCAGGCGAACAAGGCCTTCGCGCACTACAGGTGGTAGCGGCCATGACTTCTCCAGCAACCCGCACGCAGCGGACGGGCCAGATGCTCGACCGCGTCCGGAACATCGGGATCATGGCGCACATCGACGCCGGCAAGACGACGACGACCGAGCGCATCCTCTACTACACGGGCCGCACCCACAAGATGGGCGAGGTCCACGAGGGCGCTGCCGTCATGGACTGGATGGCGCAGGAGCAGGAGCGCGGGATCACGATCACGTCCGCGGCCACGACGGCGCTCTGGGG
>Ga0268251_10000093_pt1 | contig 51513 bp, 56 predicted proteins | sample AgamicAsMae_FD_200527 | JGI IMG/M metagenome (GOLD analysis project Ga0268251, IMG submission 200527) | Agave microbial communities from Guanajuato, Mexico - As.Ma.e (v2) (version 2) | ecosystem: Host-associated > Plants > Phyllosphere > Phylloplane/Leaf | place: Guanajuato, Mexico | collected...
CTTTATAGCTTTGCGCGATCAGAGCTCTGCCATCGAAATCTCTGGGCCAGATGTTCGGGCCAGCTAGCTCATCAAACAGTTTTGCTCGCACAGTCGTCTGTCCTCCATCTTCGGTTTCCAGAATCGCGGTTTGGTAGGCTGGATGTACTGTTGTTTCTTCAGCGGCAAGGAATCTGGTGCCCATGACTATGCCATCTGCGCCTAGAGTTAGGGCTGCGGCAATTGCAGAGCCATCTGCTATACCGCCTGCCGCGACAATAGATATGTCGTTCATGTCCATCTTCTGCAGTGCTTGTAAAGTCTCAGGAATCAGAGAAATGATGCCTGCGCCTTTCTCGCCGCCATGGCCACCCGCATCTGCACCTTGCAGTACGAGTACATCCGGCTTACAAGATTGGGCCAGTTGAATAGCTCTTGTGACACTCCCAATCTGAATCCATATCCTTGTCGTGCTACTCACTTTCCTTATCTCTCTCGACCAGTGCCCAAAGTCCACATTCTCATGCGCGGCAAACAACCACACTGCAACTGGACGAAACTCTGCCACCAGCTCGACAAAATCTTCAAGCTTTTGCGCAAACAGCAAAGCTCCCAGTCCTATTGGTAGAGTCGCACTGGGCACCGGAGTCCGGGATCCAGTGACTAGTTCTGTGACGTCTTGGAGAGCTGTGCGGAGGGCCTTTGTGTCGGGAAGACCGCCTAGGAAGCCTATACCTCCTGCTTTGTAGACTGCATGGGCTAGAGCAGGACCAGCGAATCCGCTCATGGGGGCTGAGATTATTGTTGGTGTGGATACCCATGGGTAGTCTGATGATAGAGGTCGGGTAGGCATGATTGATGAGTAAAGAAATTGCTGATGTTCCGATGCTGTCACGTTCTAAGTTTTTGCCCTTGCTCTACTATGTGTGATACTGTGTTGCGTCTGACAATCGCAGAATGATTTGATATTGATGTTGGAGAATGGGAAGACGAAGTTGTGTTGGAGCTTACGTGATCTGACGAGAGTGACAGGCGCCAAGAAAATGCGTCACCCTTTCCTCGTTTCCTCGCTTGCTTTCTACTTTGATCTGGCATTACCATTTCTGGACACCGTCCTTGGTGATCACTTTGCCAACATCGGCATCTCTAGCACCCTGCAAGATACTCATGATGAAAGGTCCGACTGTCTCGGGGTCACCAGCACCCATCTTCTTAAGTGTCTCTTCTCCAGCACCCCCCAGACCTGTAGCGAGGAAGCCCGGCGAGATGCACCAAACTTTGACGCCGTCTTCATGAAGCAATCTGTACCATTCGCGCATCATCATATTCATACCCGTCTTGCTGCTCCTGTAGGCAGCAATGTTCATGCCCTGCTTGGGCCAGCCCTTGGCCGCAAACTCGTCGAAGCGAGCTGTTGAGTTCTCCGTGCCTCCGAGTGTGGAGGTTCCGGAGGCCATGAAGAGAAGGCGTGGATTGGAAGCTTGGAGGAGTAATGGAGCGAAAGTTTCGGTCATGATCTGAGTTCCTGCTGTATTCACGTTCCAACTCTTCATCCAGTTTTCGCGTGAAGTCATCATTCCGGCAGGTACCAGAGCATCGAACTGACCGCCTGTTTCAAAGATACATATAAGCACGGATGGCTTCGAGCGCCAAATGCGGAAGCTCACCTCCATTGTTGATCAAGACATCGACTCGACCAAACTGCGTCTGGACTTTCTCGAAGGCCGCATTGATAGATTCATCGGATTCAAGGTCGACTTGGAGTGGGTGGAGCTTGCTCGGGGTAGATGTACACTCGGCCTTTGCCAAGTCGATAGCCGCTTGGACTTTGTCGAGTGAACGTCCAGCAACGATGGTTTCGTGCGGATTTTCTGACGAAGCGAGAGCTCGAACAATTTGATAGCCGAGGCCAGTGTTGGCGCCAGTGATCAGAACAATATCAGTCTGAGCCATGGTATTTGAGAATTAGATTTTAGCAATTCGTCAGTGGGAAGGAAGGGTTGTTTGCTACAGTACACATCTTCGCCAGAGCGATGCGGTCCTTTTAAGGACGTCTTTATACTGTTTATCCTTTGGTCGTAGGTTATCCGGCCATTCCTGAGAGACCGACTCGCCCGATAAAGCCGACTCGTCCGGCTCAAAAGGTACGGAGACTGCAGTGATCCTCTTAACGCCGATACGTAAAGCATCCTTCACGAACGAATACAGTTTGTCTGGTAGAACAAGCGCTGAGTCTCTTTCAGTAAGCCAATATCGTGAGGTTGTTCTATGAATGGTCGGATTGGACGAGTAAACGCTGCGACACTGGTATCACGTCAAACCCATTGGATGTCAAACCACGGCAAGCGCTTATGTTCAAACTATCAGACAACTTCGAACGATCACCACAGTTGACTTCTGTGAGACGCAGTATTCAATCTATTGTAAAGATATATACCAACTAGTCAGGTTGTCCTCCCAGATCGATGCGACAATCTCGACCACTTACAATCTTACTGATCGAGTCTGCGATACTCTCCTAGGCCCCTGCATCGTCTTTCTACAAACACTTTAAGCCAATCATGCCGTCGAACAAAGGCCGACTCTACCTCGCACTATACGCTCGAGCAGGGGCTGCTAAAATGGCAGGAAAGGAAGACACGTACGCATACAGGCCTATTTGGGTAGTAATTACTCACCAACTTACAGCTATCATTGGGAACTTTTGGTGGGGCCCAAGAGCGACAAGATAGAAGACGAAGGCGTCCGATACCACGCTCGAGAACGTATGAAGCAAGACGGAACCTCCGAGTGGGAGTTCGAAGAAGCACCTACCACCATGTTACCATCGCGAATGATCATGGTTCGAATCTTGATAGCCAAGATTGAGAATCGAGAGACGCTTGCTCAGCTGCTGCGACAAATCCCCATCAGACAAGGGCAGCAGGGATGGAATTGTATTGCTTGGATCAAAGAAGCGCTCGAAGAACTCCAGATGTCGAAGAACGTCATAGGTACGAGTGCAGTTGAGTGGGAAGCTGTTCGCAATGCAGCTATGTCATATGTCCAGAAGAAAAAAGACCAACATCGGTTTGACGGTAAGGGCAGCTTTGAAACTGCTCGTGTGGCGACCTTCGACTTGATTCAAGGAAAGGAAACAATCGAATAGAATTGAAGACCCTCAAAATAGATCTCCAGAATATCACTGTCGTGATTGCTCCATCACAAGTCCATCCGACGTTGGCTCCAGAAATTTGTCGATTTCGTCTTTCCAGAATAATTTCTGTGGATCGACCTGACAAGCGGTAGTATACTCCTATGAACAATGATACCGGCTACATCGTCGCCACGCATGGTAATATCCAAATTGATCAGATCGCCATGAGAAAAAGTATGAGCACCCCGATCCTGTGCGCTCTGAGAACGGAGCAGGCCCAGGCACGGCTGGTAGATCATATGGCATTGTGGTGTGTGTTTTCCTCGGCACGTCCAAAACCGCGAAGTTAAATAAGTTCAGCGGCGATTGCTTGCACTTGGACGTGTTAACCAGACAGGGAGTTTGTTTTCATAGCCGTGATGACAACGTTAACTAATTCAAGTTTCGCTCGAGGACGAAGAAAGTGGAAGGAGCAAAAGTAAACAAGTCGCAGTCGCGAAGGGCGGAGAGACTCGAGATTAAGCTACGCCGAGATCAGCACATCTTATCAGACGATCAAATCTCCGATAGGACCGACATCGGATGGTATCCTGGGCGGCTTGAAGTTTGTCACATCAATCGCATCCCATAGTTCACGCAGCTGTACAATGGCTAGAATCCAGCTATCAGTGAAGGTGTCTGGCTACTCAGGCCCAGGTGGGGACTTAGCTAGGGATGTTTATCGCCGACCAAAGACCAAGGCGAGGTCTAATCATGTCACTTCTTGGATCGGCATGTGACATACTTCGACACTAGAGAGGGCGGGGTAGATTGATGTATTGAAGAGGGGCATTTAGGTACCGTTGATCTCGCTGCACTTCAAAGCACCTTGTTCGCACTGCTTTCCTTCCACTCAATTCCTCCCATTCACATCCATTGTCGGTTCAATCGTGACAGAAATGGCGAAACCAGCTTCTCCTTACCACCGCAAGGACTCGGGCATTGAACTAGACGATAGATACGAGAAGGCCTCATTCCTCACCCTTCCAGCCGAGATACGCACGCAAATCTGGTGCCTCGTCTTCAACCCAGAACAAAGCTACAAAGATGTCTTCTCATGCCCAAGATGCACCGATGATGCACCCTCAGCTCTTCAAGAAGACTACTGGGCATCAATATACCTCCAACCCCTACTCACCTGCCGTCAATTCTACCAAGATGCCCATCTCCTCGCTTTCTCGCGGACGACGTTCGTGATCCGAAATCCGTATACCGTGCTCGATATCGCAGGTCGAATCAACTCCACGCTTCGTCCTGACCAAATCTCCTCTCTTCGCAGTATAGCCATCATCTCCGAAGCACGCCATTTCCGTCAGATGCACCATTGGAAGACGCATGCTTTTGGGATACCTGCTCTTCAGCTTGAGGACATGACAATCATTCTACACCGTTCCTCATACTGGCACTACCTTTTCGACTTCAATGTTATGATGACGCAGATGCTGAGAGACTTTAGCGGTGTCAGGAAGATTTGCTTCGTAAGGAACCATGCAAGAGTAAAGCCACATTTCCATACTTGGTTCAACAGATTCGTGGGGGCGATGATGAGGTTGGATAGGGTGGAGAGATTTGGTCGGAAAGAATGTCGAGCAGAAAAGACTTGGTGGAACTGGACTTATCAAGGAACTAAGCAAACTGCGACGCTGATTAGGGTGCCGAGTAAGGATGTTGGAATGGATGCTGAATCGTATGATGAAGTTATGGCACCGATGATGGAGTGGTTGAAGAAGAGTATGGAGATTGAAGAGTATGACCCGGATCCGATGTCGAGGCTTGGGTTCGTATGATGCGCACATCTATATACGAATGTACGAATAATTGTTTCCATGTATGAGTAAGAGTCCACGTAGCTACACAGGAGACAAGTCTATGGTCGATCAAGCGTGGAAGACGCCAGTTTAGGCATCGCTGGTCAATCCCATAGGTAGAGATATTACGTGATGTGAGTTGCTGGAGGATATGCGTGAACACACAGAATTTCATAACATCGAGTGCTTGCCTGATGAGTTACAAGGACTGTTGCTCGCCAGACCTGGCATAGCTCAGACGCTGCTCCATATTCGAGCTCTTGATACAATGTGCCGTCTCGGACGCCAGCGTTGTAAACTTGACAGCAGCCAAAAACTGATCAGTGATTTCGCGGGTCACTAGGACTGAGACTTGCTGAACATGTCAAGACCAAGGAATCAAGACAGGCAGAACATAGTACCACCGCGATAAGCAGAGGCAGACAAAGCAAATACCAGACAGAGTCTGTTGATGGTGCTTCCAACTGATTCTCGAATGGAAAATCAGACTTTGCTCCAGAGGCAGAAAGCCAGTGTTTGTATGCTTTACGCTACCCATCGTGCACAAACCCATGAGTTTGATGCAGATGTTCGTGCAGGATCGTTATGCAGGTATAGCATGAATTAAGACTTGTGGTTCGACCAGTGTCAGATCGCCCAGACGGCAAGGCTTAGGCCTCAATCTGCTACAGCAAGCAGATGGAACACCTGTCTTTGCGAAGTCTGGCTGTGAGATGACGAGCGAAAGTTAGCTTTCTTCCAGCAAGACGTGGAGATCAAACCTCTCTGACTCATATGTGGTGAAAGGTGCTTAGACTTCGACAAGAGGACATGAGCTGGGTTGATTTGGAGAAGCATGGCCAGTATACAAGGAGACAGAGGTGATAGAAGTCTCATGGAAGCCTTGAAGGATTGAGAGTGTGCCCACAGGTGTGTACTAGCCTTGACTTCTAAGATTAATGGGCATTCGGAAGGCAGTAAGTGCACAAGAATTGGGAAAGACAAAACCTGTGGTCCATGACGACTCTACGAGGTCCTTCAAAGACAAAAGAAGAAAGAGAGGCCTTGTTGTATGTGATGGAAGTAGGGATACTCCGGGTAGAGTAGAGGGGCACAAACGATCTTGTGCACTGATGCCGACCCTAGAAGCCAAAGAAACCGAATATGCGGAGGTTTCACTACAACTTTGACGTGAACGGAACCATGGGTCTGCTGTAGGAGCTTAATGCAACGTTACTTGTAAGCAAAGGGGTTCCATACATGCGAGTGCTCTTACCTAATTGCAGCAATAAAGCATCACCGACTACTCTCTACCTTTGAAGTGCCTATACCTAGCACAAAAAGGTAGTCAGCGTGGGGGAACCCCACGCTGTTACTCAACATCTTCAACCACCTTGAACTAGTACTAATCAGGCAATCTTTAGATCGCGTCTCCTTCACATTCTGCAAAAGATTTGAGCTGCGTTGCAGAGCAAAAGTGATGTGGTGAAGTCCACATTGACAAAAGATGATCGGCGTGGGGGTCGAACCCACGACCTTCTCCGTAGAACATGCAGAATGTAAAGGAGACGCGATCTAAAGATTGCCTGATTAGTACTAGTTCAAGGTGGTTGAAGATGTTGAGTAACTTACGACCACTACGCCAGCCAACCAATTGTTGAAGAAAAGCAAAACTAGATGAGTATATATAGCTGTGCAATGGTCTGCAAATGCGGACCACACGCAACCACAGATGAGCTCCACCAGCTGCTAAGGACCTACAACATCTTCACGGGTCAAGGTGTTGCTCAAGCAGGGAGTGTGTGGTGAAGCTTGGGCAAATCCGATCGAAGATGCCTCATTTTGACGCAGCCGAAGCCTAGCTGGCCCTAGCAAGACGGAAGCATGTCCTCTAGGTGATTGAGAGCATGGGGCTGCTTGTAATAGAGTATAGGGATGAGCAGGCGTAAAGATACGGAGGTATAGCGAAAAACCGTCGTTTGTTCGAGAGAAGAGAATGTCAAGAAAATCCTCAAGGCATGGATTGAGCACGCGGCTAATGAAGCATAAAGTAGCATAAAGGAAATGTTTTGTAGACAGAGATCTGCTGCCCATATCGAAAGAAAGACAATGTTGCCAAATGCGATATCCGATCTTTTTTCGTATGATGATGCATAAGTTGCTACGACTAGGCCTTAATTTAGCATAGACAGAGACGTTCAATCCCCTACCTGATGCTTTCTGTTCTGTATTGCAATGATACTGGATCACACTGGGTGATGGCGATGGATTAGTGTTACGACAGGACGTCTAGATCTTGGGAACGCCAGTCTTGGCACTACTCGCACCCAAGCATACCATTTGATCTTTACCACTCTCATCTTTATCGAATGACTCTCCACAAGGCAGAATGAATCGCTCTGAGACAATTAACAATCTCGAAACCGACTCCAAACGGTCGAATGTTCGTCGACCGAAGGCTCCGGTCGATATCGAAAAGCAATGTAGCGTTGCTCTTGCCAGCGGCAATCAATGCGCCCGCAGTCTCACTTGCACGCGCCATGGTATGAGTGCAAAACGTGCTGTGCCTGGCAGAAGCGCTCCCTTCGACCAGCTGCTAGCCGAGCTCCAGCGCAAGAGTTGAGTGACGCTGCATTGTACGTTTTACTGTTGCCTAGAAGAGTTGCATTGCCAATAATTGTTCGAAGACAAGCCGTCGTAACCAACCAACGTCCGTGGACAGCAGAATGCCCTTGCGGGCATGATTGGAACATCTTCAATGCACAAGGCGTTCTCTTCACGGTTGTTAAGGGATCTCGGCGTATCATTCACTCAAGATCAACGTTGACTGGGAAGTCATGTCGACACAGGGTGCTTCAAGCCTCAAGCAGACTGTCAATACAATTCAACTATTGCACGCTCTAACGATCAGGCTCTTGCAATAGTGCATGATTTGGTTCTCGAGCTGCAGTGCAGGTCACTGTGGCTCTGCCTAGCCTATGTGCTATCTTTGTCAGTCGTGGCACTGCCTTCAGTGAGAATGCCTCGTCTGCATATATCCAGTCAATCCAGACTCACTTCGGCCTGTGGATGCTGAATCTACAAGCTTGAAAAGCAAGACTCGCATAGTCACAGCGGCTGTCACCAATCATCGATGAATTCAACAACGCAACAAGCACTGCAAATGTCTTGCACGAGTACCGAGATGTCGCCCATCTATCCGGATCTGGGGTCGACAAGCAATATTGTTCTGATCGATTCTCGCTAAAGACACCTATCCAAAAAGCATAACTTTCCAAATGTCAAAGACGAGAGTTTTCCATGGCTGAAAAATATTGTTGACATTAAGCTGACACTCAGCGGCCATCCAACCTTAACACACGTGTGTGTCATGACGATGCAATTTTGACGACGCAGATATGGCAGTTGCGACGTCGAGATCTCGCAGAATCGTTATATCAATGCTGCTCTGCCGTGCCGCGTCCGCAAGCCAGAAGGTCAGAATGAGCGAACACGGCGGTCTTCTTGATCTAGACATGTGTTTTGGAACATTCTGTGCCATGAGGCAAGACACATTCGTCGTCAATAATCGTTAGAAGATAGAGAACCGTTATGTTGCCTCAGACAGACCACGCGATGGGGAATCTTCGGTTGAAAATGTACCGCGACGCCTCTGCATCACCCCTAACTCCCAGCTCAACGGTTTCCGCCTACCGACGCAAGCATGCGATTTTACGCGATATCCCTCTTCTCTACTGATGCTGTGCTCGATGATACCATGCACCACATTTATTACGATGGCGCCTTTTAAGAATCTAGATGGTGTATCTAAATATACGCTTCTGCGGTATAGATGAGAAATGTCATTGGTAGGTCTTGAGATGGTCTTCGGCCAGACCGACTCGTTGTCTAGCCGGTCTATCGATTCAAACCGTTTCTCCAACGTCGACATTATAGAGGCTTGTATGGGGGCGTACAGGGATGCTGAAGTAGATATTCGACCATTCTCTCCATCTTGTTTCTGCTCAGTGCTTGCTATCAATCTTTTCTACGTTTGTTCAAACCTTCGTTCAAGATGCGCAACATCTCTTCCATCTCTGCCTTGGCCCTGCTGCTGGTTTCAGCAGTGGCTAGTAATGTATCACCCGCTGATACCACTGGAATTGATCGCGCTGCCAAGTGCGACCCGGAATCTGGATACTGCAATGTCGAGCTCGTGGACAGAGCCGTGACCAGCACCAGCACAAAGTATTCGAGCTCTACGCACAAGACGACCTCGACCAAGAAATCGTCTTCAACGAAGAAATCATCATCGACCAAGAAGTCGTCCTCGACTAAAAAGTCGTCCTCCACAAAGAAGACTACGGCCAAGACAACTCTGAAGACCCAGGTCAAGCTGGTGACCACGCAGAAATCAACAGTCACGTCCTCATCCAAGAAGCCCACCTCGACCTCATCTGCAAAGACCACAGCCAAGTCGACAAGCAAGCCAGTCTCCTCCAGCTCGAAGAAAACCTCATCCTCGTCATCTCTCAAGCCCAACACTATTGCCAAGCCCGTGTCTACCTCGACGACCTCAAGCAAAGCTACTTCTAGCAGCACCAAGGTCTCATCGACAAGCAAAGCTGTTTCTAGCAGTAGCAAGATCATTTCTTCCAGTTCGAGCTCAACGGTAAGTAATATCGACCAAGTCATGAGATAAGTTCGTCCTAACAAAACCAACAGAAGCCTGCCTCAACTTCGTCTTCCTCGAAGATTAGCAGCACTTCATCAAAGGCTACATCCACGTCTGTGAAGCCATCGTCTACTGCCTCTTCAGTGAAGACATCCTCGACTGCCTCGTCAGTGAAGCCATCTTCCACTATCTCGTCAGTAGCCCTTTCGTCCTCTAGCCCTCTTAGCATATCCATCCCCGCGGCACAAACTTCCTCGCAAGTTGCACTGCCTTTATCTATCAATCTACCCTCATCGAGCTCCCTGTCGAGTTCCAGCGATGGTGCGTCTGCCGCTGCTACCTCTGCTCAGTCGAGCAGCAGCTTGCCAGTTGCCACTAGCTCTGCGGCAGCCAGTAGCTCGACGATGGTCAGCAGTTCGGCACCGGCGAGCAACAGCTCATCTGCATTGAGCACCAGCGTTAGTAGCAGTAGCAGTGATGGTTCGAGTGTCTCGACCTCAAGCACGTTCAGTGTCAGCCTGGCTGCTGCTGCTACTTCGGCATCGTCGAACGCTAGCTCTGCTGCCGCGTCGATAATCTCGTCGTCATCCTCTTTCCCATCTTCCACCATCTTATCGTCTTCCCTATCCCTTACCCTTCCCTCCTCTTCCTCATCTTTCGTAATCTCTTCATCATCCTTCGCTTCCTCGAGCGCCGCTGCATCTTCTACATCTTTGTCATCCACTTCCCTATCCTCATCATCTTCCTCGTACACTTTCGTATCGTCATCCTCGCAATCTCCATCTGTATCTACGAGCTCTGCTCAAAGCTCTTCGTCTTCTGCTGCCGCTTCATCCTCCTCAATCTCCTCAACCAGCACACTCACACCTTCCGACAGCACTTCCTCCTCTGTCAAGCCTACCACCAGTTCGACTTCGGTCAAGCCTACCACTAGTTCGACTTCCGTGAAGCCCACTACAAGCTCCACTTCGGCCAAGCCCACCACCTCTTCATCTGCGTCCAAGTCGTCCTCTTCGGCAGCATCGAGCAGCAGCTCCACCAAGCCAAGCTCCACCTCTTCCTCCACTTCATCGTCGGCCTCCCCTTCTTCGTCAACAGTTTCGTCCTCTTCCTCGACCTCCTCAGCAGCTGCAAGCTCTTCTTCAGCATCGTCTACTTCTTCAGCAGCAGCCACCTCGACAGCATCTTCTGCAGTCCGCGCTTGCAGAAGACGCAGAAGAAAGGTCAGAAGAGCCGAGCTTGCCCCTCTCCAGACCAAGGCACCTGTCATGAAGCTCGATGATCTGCCTCCTGGTGCTCTCACCGATATGATCTACTAAGCTTGTTGATCGAGCTTTCGCATGTTCTTCTTCTCGTTTGTTGGGAGCTTTAGAATCTTGTACCTCTTTTATTCGTAATGTTATTAAAATATAACTAGAGTGTTGTTAATTTCAAATCTCCTTTCGAAACTTTTGATTTCACGCGATTGCCTTGTTGTGAATGTTTTCAGTCGTACTTGACAAATTGTTTTAGTGATTATGTTGGTATATCCAGTATACTAGAGCTGACAACTAGTTCCCCCTTTTACTCAATAGCATCGCTCTCCGGAGGCCCCTTATACACCTTCCTAGCCCAACAAGCGTAGAAAATGCCCGCCATACCCAAAAAGCCCGCAAGCACCACACTAGCATAATTCATCGACACCTCCGTCACCGGCAACGCGCCAGGCATGGAAAACAAAATCAGTTCAAAACCAATCCAAGCCACCGCTACAATATTAACAACATACCCAATCGCATTACTCATCTTCCAGTTTGCGGTGGCGATTTGTTTGCGGCGGTTGAGTAGAGACAGAGCGATGGGGATAGCGTAGGAGACAGCGAGGGCGATGACGCCGACGGATACAAAGGCCGTGAAGGCTGATGTGGAGCCCAAGTTGATAAGACCGAGGAGGAGTTGTATGAGGGTAACGAGTAGTAGGGCATTGAGAGGAACACCCAACTTGGTGTTCACAGTAGCAAAAATGTTGGAGAAGGGTATCGCGTGATCACGCGCTGCAGCCCAGGTACACCTACTCGCTGCAGTCGTGATGCTGATACTGCAAAACAGCGTGATGATCAGCACCAAGAATGTCAGTCCCAATCCACCTCCAGGTGACCCCATGACTTTGTGGAAGATGAAGGGTAAAGCTTGAGCAGCAGGTGCTTCCACGATATCAGCCAGATTGGGGAGCAACACACAAATCGGAATGACGAAGAACAAGCCAGCAATGCCACCGACGGGAACACACAAAGCGATTGCTCTAGGCACTTTGACAGAAGGATTGTCGCATTCCTCAGCCATCGAGGCAATCATACCCAAAGCTGAAAAACAATACGCAGCTGGCAGTAATCCAATGAAGAAGGTAAAGTTACCATATCCAGAGAAAGATTTATCGTAGTGAGACAGCGCATAAGCTGCAGAATGGCGTCCAGCATCTGCTTTGCTGGCCAACGCAATCAAGATGATGATGATGGAGATGGCAGTAAAAGCAGCACAAATCGTATCAACCATGGGCAAGAATTTATTTCCCAATGCGCAGATGAATAGAGTGGCGATGACCAAGGCGTAGAAGATCAAGAGAAGTTCCCAGTTCGTCATTGCGTAGTCTGGGTGATACATCCCCACTGCTCCTGCGATAAGGGAAGCAAAGCCGAAGTTGACAGACAGTGTGATTGTCCAGTTCCCGATGAGCCATGTCCAGGCGTTGATGAAGGAGAGGATCTTGCGGGATTTGGGAGAGGAGAGTTGGAAGGTCCAGTAGTAGGGGCCGGCGGAGGTCGGATAGCGGGAGGCGAGTTCGCCGAGGGAGAGGGCGATACATCTGCAATGGAAACGTTAGCAGGTGTTGAGATGTAGAAGCAAGATTGGAGATCAGCAAGGCGTACTCATCGAGGACACATACGACTATCCAGCCGACGAAGATAGACAGTTGGCCGCCGCCGTAGATGGCACTCATAAGTGGACTGCCTTCTCCGTATGCTGTGCGCGATGAGTCAATGTTTGGTCGCAGCATGACAGCAGTGTATATACTTACGTATAGCAGCAATAGCAAGACATTGGAACAACAGCGTGAGCATGGATCTATTCCTCGTCAACTCTGGCTTGTAGCCGAGCTGAGTAAGATCATGGATCTCTCCCACACCATTATCCGAGGCAGTATGCGCGTGAGAGAGACCTTTCTCGTCCGCCATTGTAGACGATGAGGCCTTGTAGAGACCTTCAGACATGATTTGATGGGAAAACAAGAGGAAAGCGATACAGAGAAAGTGCATACACTGACCTACCTTTGTATATTGACTTACCCCTCCATGCACAGGATTTAACTCATTGCTGCAGTAAGCGACACAACTGATATGCCACCAACCTACAACGCCTATCATGTGGTCCCATAAGTCGAACTTATCAGTAGACGTGATTCAGCAAAAGCCCATGTACGGACCGAAAGATATACCGATTTGGGTCTAGTTCTTATGGTCGGATGGATTAACCGGGCGCAGGTGGTCAAAATACTGTCCTGTTTTGGTTGGTATCTCGACCACCCCTATCAGACGTCAAACGTCAAGGAGACTGTTTCAGTTCCTCTAGACACAAGCTTATCTTTTGCATCCCTGCAGCTGATGATAAGAGCTGCGGTCTGTACGTTTTGTGGAGGCGGGATGCACGGCGGGGTAGAATGGCGCATGCCCATGTGGTCCTGTGGTTTGCCAAAACGAGCCGTCGGGACAACTGAGTCTGGTTGTCGACCAGCGAAGGGCTTACGACTCTACTTAGTCGTTGTTCTATGGCTCTCAAGCAACAATGGTAGCCTAGAGGTGTGTACGTTGTGAGAGCTGAAGCCTGAAGTTTGATAAGGCCACGTATCGCCGATAACTTTGAACTGGGCAGACAAGCAGACCAGATAGCCGATTTATCTTGGCTTTGATATGCCTATTCGCTATCTCGAGGTCGAGTAAGAAGTGTCGAGCGCAAGCGGGCGCACAAATCATTGCGAAGTCGCTGTGCCGAGTCGCTCCCTTGATCTCCAGCGCATTCCAACACATACTCGATATAGCCAAATATCAATGCACCCCCGAGTGCCAGACTGTCTCGTAGAATATATATAACTTGACGTGGAGCTTTCCACGTCAAATCTGCGAAGGTTTGCGGCTTTGACTCAAAAACTCTCCACCCTCGCCTTTTTGCGGCCCACCATCTTCCCCGCGCGATCAAAACACTTCCAACACCTCACACAGGGCAAGAAGAGGGACAAAAAGGCAGAGACAGTGCAAAAAGATGTCTCCGCCGACAGGGTTCGAACCTGTGCTCCCTAGGGAATCAGATATCGGTTGCTAATGAACATTCAAGTCTGACGCCTTAACCACTCGGCCACAGCGGAATTGGTGAAAGTGGAAGACGGAGGGCCAATATGATCCTGCCACAAAATTTGGGGAGCGAGGGGAAGGTCCTGGACGGCCAGGCAGGATCATATCGACCCTCCGTCTTCCACTTTCACCAATTCCGCTGTGGCCGAGGCGGCGCTGCGCGGCTATTTGAGTGCTTACGAGCACCCAGACTCTTTTTCATCTAGAAAGAGTAAGAGGAAGTGATGGTGTGGGTGAGAGAAAGTGTGGTCGAAAAGACGAGAAAAAGCCGAATTTTGCGGAAGGACAGGCTGTGAAGCCGAGTGCCCTACCTTGCACTCGTTTCTTGTCGTTCACATACATTTCATACCGATACTCTCTGTGTTGTCGAGTGCATCCCTCGATAAAGGTTCTGGAGGGTGCTTATCGTGTCCGTGGTCGATGAGCTGTATACTTTACCAGGCCTCACCCAGAACAGCGAAAATCTCAAGTTTACCGAATCGTGTGAAACATTAGCATTTATTCTTGATCTCAATAGAGAATTGTGAATATTGTTTCGAGTGTGGCAAAAGCGATTTATACTAGTCAACTTTGATACAAAGAAGGCGAGGTTCAAAAGCCGTGACTTCCTTCCCGAAATGAAAATCGGATGACCCTGCTCGACCTCATATTGCAGGGTGATGCAAGAGCAGCACACAAAGCGCATGGCAGGATCATTATCACCGGAGTGAGTCACATCGGGTCGTTTCTGGTAGCTGAATTATATGACCAAGATACTGTATAAGCAAACACCAGCCGTGATTCTATGTATGTTGTCTTGATCTGTTGGCAAAGATCATATTTCTATGCATTTCATCGCTTACAGACTGAGCCAAAGCTTAAGGGATGATACAGCCGGAGAGACCTGCCTAAGTCGATATGACGAAGGATGTGGGCTTTAAGGTGAAGTGTCGCTCAAAGCCATTTCTCTTCTGATCGATAGTATCTGGGTAGCTACAGCCTAGCAACACATCTTTCTTTTGAGCAATATAAACATAGAACCTCGTGGGTATCATTAAGCACAAGTGCCTCCTCCTCCTTCTCTTCCTCACTCTTACCATTGCATTGCTTCTCTTCCCTGCTCTTCTAACGCCCCTGCTCATCAGCACCCAACTCAGCACCATCCTCCAGAATAGCATTAAGATACTGCTGCTTCTCAATATAATTGTCCACAGCTCTTTTAACACCATCGTATGCCTCATCCAACAATTCTCTTGCAATCCTCACTCGCGTGTCTTTGTCCAGCAGACGCAATGCATCCGAGATGCGTGGGTCTGTGTTGGAGTTGAAAGAGCCGAGTAGGGTCGACACATCTGGACCATTGGGTGGTTGCATGGCGGATTGATTGGGAGTCTGGTGGTTTTGCAGCGCAGGCGATGTAGTCGAAGGGTGATTCAGAGCAGAAGCAAAAGCTCTATCGATCTGAGCGCGACTGAAGTTGTTCGCTGTTGCACCGCGTTGTGGCACAGTAGACGGAGTCGAAGCGTGAGAGATGGAGTTTGCGCCGGCGCGAAGGGCAGACGAAGGCGTAGGTCGCTCGGACCGAGGTGTATCGTTGACTTGATTCAACCTAGGGGCACCAAGATTGGCATTACCAAACAGCACAGCAGCTTGGACACCGAGATTGCCATTGACAGGACCCATGCCCACAGAGCCTTGCCCACCATGGCCTTGTTGCAGTCTCCTGCTGCCAGTCTGGTCAAGCACGGCTTCCAGGACAGCAGCAGGCATCTGCTCGAGTTCCCTGCAGAGGTATCCACCTGCATTTTCAGCCTCCACAAGCTGGACGACGTGTTCGTTGAAGGCGACGCATTGCTTAAGGTGCGAAGTCTTGCGCGAAGTGCTGTTGTAGGCGACTTTTTTCTCTATGCACCATTTGCATTGGACGGCGCGTGATTTTCCATCCGAATCGCAGTCCTGGAATTGGCGGGATGCCCAGGCTTGTTGCGGTGGCATGGCGAAAAGAAGGAGATTTTGAAAAGGGACCTTGATGGGTGGTGGTGGTTGCGAATGTGTTTGGGTAGTTGTCAACTGCGAGGCTCAAGGCGCTGCAAGAGACGTTTCGACACGCGCCGCGCTGTTGGGAAGAGTTGGACAAGAGTTGGGCACCTCAAAGGGCCCGTGCGCAACATCCATGGTCACGCGTTTGGATTCGGTTTCTGTTCTGCTGCAACTTTCTTGCTTGTCATGGCCGTTATCATCTATGCGAAATGTACATCTTGTCTCCCTCTCTGCAGACCTCGTCTGCCTATGCTACCACCAGACAGAGAAAAAAAGAATATCCCTTGTTGCTGATTCTCATACCTGATAATCCCCGTTTCTCTCTGTCCTCGTTTCTTCTTGACAAAATTCTATCCGTGTGCTTGTGCTCGACTTCTCTTTCGTGTCTTTTGCCTCGTATCATTTCCATCTCTTATACTGCTACAGCTCCTTTGTTGGATTGAGTACTTGAGGTGGCATCGAGCGGAGCTGCATGGAGTGCAGGCTTCGCCTTCTTGCCCAGCGTACCGTTTCTCTTCTTCTCGATCTGTCCGCGCACCCATTCACCAACCTCGCGGTCGACCCATCTCTCCGACTCGGGCACCTCTTGCGGGTTCGATCCTGCCTCGGCATCGCCCTCAGATGTACCGTTGCCTTCTCCTTGTGCTGCTGCCGCCTCCTCGGCTTCGGCAGCTTCTTCGTCTTCTTCGACAATGGCCTCGGGTTTTGACTCCGGAGCGAGCCATGCGTGCTGGAGAAGCATGGCATATGTAGGTCGAAGCTTGGGGATCTTGTTCAAGCATCCTGCAACAAAGTTGCGTGCCGCGTCGCTGAATTGACCGGTGGGAAGATCTGGGGGCTCTCCGTCGACAATGGCCTGGAATAAAAGTCAGCATATGGTTACCTGAATTCACATAGTTGATACTCACACTCAGTTGACTGAAGATGTTGTCGTATGTCTCGGGTGGGTAGGGGTATCTGCCCATGGCGCACTCGATGATGGTCAAGCCCAGACTCCAGATATCGCTCTGAACGCTGTAGGTACCGCCACCAGGGTTGGCACCAGCTTGTGCGACTCCACCAGAGCTGATACGCTCGGGAGCCATGTATGACTGACATCCAATATTTGTCTTTGCGATAGAAGCAACCAGGTTTCCGCTGACACCGAAATCGCAAATCTTGATTGCACCAGCAGTGTTGACCAGAATATTCGTTGGCTTGACATCACGGTGGATGATGTTGTGTTCGTCTTTGAGGGATTTGAGACCGCGCGTTGTCGCGAGAGTAACCTTGCGGAGGACGTTTTCAGGCACACCGTCACCGTAGAGCTTATCCATAGAACCGCCGTCCATGAACTCCATGCAGATGTAGACCGCTCCTTCTTGGAAGAAGGCACCGTAGAAATCGACAATGAAGGGCGAAGCGCAACGATGCAGGACGTCGAGTTCCATGATGATGGTCGCAAACTTGGAGTCTTCAAGCTCGAGACGCATTTCCTTCATGGCCATGACGATACCTGTTGTGTTTCCACGAGCAGCGGAGGCCTCATCTTCTACCTCACCAGGTGCGGACTTGTTTCCTGACAAACCTTGACCGACCTTGCGCATCTGGGGCTTGGTATGGCGGACCTTGTAGACTGTACCGTAGTTTCCTTTGCCCAGCTCATCGAGCGTTTTCACATCGTCGAGCGAGATCTGGAAAGATTGGCCTGACGAGAACTGGACTCCTTTGCTGTTGAGGACGGCTTTGCCCTTGAATTTGAGACTGCCGGTTTCCTTGTCGATGTATTCAGCGTATCTGTCCATGGCGGACTCTTGCTTGGGTGGAGGAGCATCACCATTTGCACCACCGCCCATGGCTGACAAAGTCATCTTAGGTTTTTGTCTGCCGCCAGCGGCTGGGGGAGCGCCAGGAAGACCGCCGGGCATTTTCAGACCACGCTTCTCGGCAAGAGAAGGACCTCTGCCAGCGCCGCCTACATTGGGAGACGAAGCAAAACTTGGAGGGGCACCAGGACGAGCGCCGGGAACACCGGGCGGCAGACGGAAGTTAGCGGGAAGGCCGCCAGGCATCTGGGGCATTTGAGGGCCGGTCTGAGACGGGCCACCGGGGCCTGGAGTGGTAGCACCAGGAGTGGTGGGAGGAGCGCGACCTTGGGCAGCAGGACCTTGTCTGTTCAAGTGGAAAGCCTTCATTCTGGCAAGGATGTCTGGGTTGACGGCACCTCCACGACCGAGGGTGCTGACGGTTGGAGCAGGGCGTCTGGCAGCATTGACGTTACCAAGAGGCTGGGACGACATGGTCATGTTGGCGGCGGACGAGACGGGAGGTGAAGTGACCGAGTGTGGCGGCATCTGAGGACGGCTCGACTCGGGAGACTCTGGTGGAGAGGCTATCGACGAGGGCGACTGCAGCGGGCTGCCCGAGTCTTCTGAAGGAGTCGACATGGTCGAAATGGGATGGGCTCTGTGTGCCAGGCTGTGTCTGACGGTTGTGTGCGTGTGGCAGACTGGGCAAAGAGCGACGCGGGGCGAGAGGACGGGGAGTTGGGACTCAGAGTCGTCGAGTGGGAATGGTCATCGGTTGAAACACAAGGCTTCAGAAATGAGGTTTGGAGGTGAGAGGAACAAGCCAAGACAAGTTGCAATGGCTGGCCGACGATGATGTATGTCTGAAGAAACGAAAAGCCGCAACTGATCTTCACTCCGTCGCTCTCTCTCTCTCTCTTCTCTCCAAAGCTTTCGATCCACCCACCTGTGGCGCGTGCGGTCAAGCCACCCGCCCATCATGATCCGTCACCTTCCTTCCACAACCATCGACCGCCATCTTTCCTGTTTCTCTTCCGGCTCAGCATTCTACACTTCCACAAACATTTGACTACACTGCCTCCTTGTTCTCGGCCTGCTTAATCCTTGAATCCTGCGTGCTGTTTCGTCTCGTCATTTGCTTTGTGTGGAATGGTGGTCGGCCGTCCACTCCGTCGTGCTGCAGCCGCGTTTCCCTGCTTCAAGCCACTACGTCAGTCTGCCAGAAGATGATGGGCAGTCGCAAACCACCCACGTCGCACCTGCAGTGCCACAACTGTCCCGCCAGACATTGCAATTGGACAGTCCATTCTCCATCTCTGTCACCGACTTTCAACTTGTCCATCAACCTCCCAAATCTTGGAATTCTTGCCCTATCAAAACCAGAAAAGACATCACTCCCATCATCATCATCATCATCCTCCGCACTTCGCTGAATCGCTCTCCAAACTTTCCGCTCTCATCCTGTCAAGCCACATGCGGCTCCATAACCAATCGTCCCCCATAATTCTTGGCCTTGGCAACGATGACTCTGCTTTCGTCGCTCAACTTGACTTGACGATCGAGCGATTCTCTCTCATCACCGTGATCGAGACCGTCTTTCTGTCCAGCCCTCTAACATCTGAAAGAGTCATGAGTCTCCTATTTTTTGCCCTGATGCTAACCCAATCTCCTTTTTCTTTCTTTCATCTGCTCTTGGTAAAACTCTGTCTCTGCCGTCAGCCCGCTCATCGACTTGCCTCAGGTACCAGATCCTCTTTAAATCCGAAGCCGAGAACTACCGGTGGATACGAAGACGTAGAGCCGCCATTGTCCGTTTCCCGAGTCTTCCTCTGCGTGTTCCGGCACGTCCGCTACTCTTGCGCGGCCCGTAATGGAATACAAGAACCAACAGATTCCGCTGTGCCCTAAATGCCAAGGTATCACTCTTTTCATCATAAACTTCTAGCTATTTGCTTGGAGAGCAGATTGATATTGCCAGCCAAGTGACTGTTTGTCAGCTACGATGACAGTCTCGACTTGAGCAGTCCTTTCTACCGACTCTTACATCACAACAGCTTGGTCCTCATCAACTGCGAGATACCTATCCAAAATGCCTGTCACTAAGAGTCGAGCATGCAAGAGATGTTTTCCTTGTCCTCGTAACCGCTGGCCAGTTGGTTGTGGACCAGTTTTTCAACTTCCTGAACCAAGCAACAGAACGAATGAAGCTGGTCTGTCAACCAACAGACGTCTTGAGTCTTACTGAGACCAGGGGTTTTCCTCGAAGACTACCCTCGCGACCGTAACACACGTTCTGCATCAGGGATATCATGTCTCCCCTCATATACCAACGTCCGACGGGCGATCACTTTTGCACCGCGTTACCAGAAATCTTCGAAGCTTGACCGCTCTTACTGTCACCCTCAGCCCTGGATATCGATCAAGTGTTGGGAACGTCCTAAGCGAGGCGTACAGTACCGCGTTTCGGGGCAAGCGCATACTAGAAGAGTACTAGCGACCCGTACAACTATGTTTGATCGATATCCAGGGCTGAGGGTGATAGAATTTGTTCATCAAGACTAACATGTTAATCTCATAGACCCCGATCTCTTCATCAGCAATTTACAGTTTGATCAGGTATTCTCCTGACAACCTTACCAGCGATAATCGATTGCAAGCAGCATTTGTCCAGAGAATAAGGCTGGTCAAAGGGTATTTCATCACTGACTTTCACACACCTTGCTCAGAGCACCGATGAGCTATGATTTAACATCGCTGCTAACATATAAGAACATATAAAACCATATAAAAACATACAAAAACAAATCTTGGCGTATACCTTGCGCTACCCATGTAAGTTGCTAAACGTCCAAAATATTCGAGTATGCGAAGTCTCGAGGGCGACCCTGCCCCATCAAAACCGGATGGGTGTTTGTCCAGCGGCAGCAATCCTTTCATATCAAATTTCTAGACAAGTGAGCAAAGGTCTGGGAGCAGAACGTGGTGGGATAGCTAATGGCTTAATCTTCCTTCGGTTGTGAAGAGATCAGTAAGACAAAGATCAAGGAGCATGACGAGATGAGCTTTAAATCTGCTCCAAACTATCTCGACTTCATTGTTCCGGCAAACACAATCGACTAGTCAGCCTGCTATCTGATGTGTCTTCAACCGTCCACATCAAGGGATAAACAGAAGCACATAACAGACGTAGACTGGGAGCTAGAGGCCGATAGAACAAGCGGAACCATCAATTCCGAATTGAGAATTATAACTACTACCCTACTACGAAACCAAAACATATGTCACAAAAGAAAAGATACACCACAAACATAACGTACACCACGTAAATCCATCCTAAGAAACATCAGCAACTCTCAACACAGATCCATATACCGTCTGCATGGTAGTAGGTTCCTTCCTCTTGCCCAAAGCCAAAAGATACGTGGTACACGAATTACCTCCAATCACACTGATGGCACCAAGGGCGCCGAGCACGGCTTTGCTGCTACCACAGCTGACCGAAGTCGCATAGGTGGTGACGCTAGACTTGGTCACACTGGCTGCTGTGGTGATGACCGGCGAGGAAACAGGAGCGACCGAGGCAGCTGACGGTGCTATCGAGGTGCTCGGTGCGATCGAGGTGCTTGGAGCTACGGAGGCAGCGGACGAAGCCTTTGAAGCGCTCGAGGCGACAGGAGCGGCGGATGATGCCACGGAACTGCTTGTGACGACTGTAGCAGCGGACGATGCAACTGAACTGCTCAAAGGAACCGTTGCGGCTGACGATACTATGGAGCTGCTCGACAGAATAGGGGCGGCGGATGTCGCTAAGGAACTGCTGGGTAAAACCACAACGCTCGACGACACCAAGTTTGAGCTAGAAGCCGGAACAACTTGGCTGATCGAAACAGGTTGGGACGTTGTTGTTAAAGAGCCAGGGCCTGCGGCAGCAGACGTGCTCTGAGGTGTAACGGAGGTGACTGTGACCACACTGACTACTACAGTACTGGTGGCTGGTGCTGCAGAAGAAATTGAATGGCTCGATGAGCTACCAGCTACAATGACAGTACTGGAAGGCACAATACCGGAGGATGAGACCACCGGGGGTATAACACTCGATGCGGATGATGGGAGTACCGAGATTATGACACTGGATGCAGAAGTTGAAACAACCTGACCAGGTGCACTGCTCGCAGAAGCCAGAGAAGACGCCGAAGATATAATGTTCGAGCTAAGCGAAGAAGCTTGAGATGCTGGAAGGCTACTCGTAGCTCCATTGACTATAGCGAGACTGGTGGTAGGTGTAGATAGAACGACGGGTACAGAGCTGGAAGCGCTACTAACCACGAGTGTAATGCTCGAGGATGAAGGAACCTGGCCCAGTGCATTGCTGCTCACTTGAATCGTCGACGTCGCAATAGGTACAACTACCGAGCTGGTCGAAGAAACTTGAGATGCTGGAAGATTGCTCGTGGCGCCGTTGACTACCGCAATACTAGTTGTCGGCGTGGATGCAATAATGGGCGTGGAGCTGGAGGCACTGATAGGCACCGCTGCAATGATTGACGATGATGAGACCTGGCTTGATGAAACGCTGCTCACCGGAGCTGCTGGAGTCGCAACAGGTACAACAACCAAGCTAGTCGACGTGCTTTGAACGGTCAAGCTGGCACTTATGACTGGACTAACGACCGCAACGCTGGTAGTGGCGGGCTGGACGGAGTTCATCGAAGAGACCACGCCATTACTGACTGGAGTTGCAGCGCTCGAGGGCGTAGAGCTCAACACTGACGAAGCGACCTGACTTGCTACGTTGCTTGACTGAGCAAGAACCGATGATCCGCTCGCAGCACCACTGACCACTGCAGATGGAACAATGGGTATGGAGCTGGATTGGCTACCAGCCACGACTGCAACATTCGAGGAAGGTAGAATTTGGCTTGCTGAACTGCTGCTCACTTGAGCTGCTGACGTCGCAGTGGATCCGATGCTCGAGCTAGTTGAAGTACTTTGGGCCGCTGAGCTAGCACTTATGACTGGATTGACGATCGCCACGCTAGTAGCAGCAGATGGTAAAGAGCTTACTGGAGAGCTCAAGACACTACTGACTGGAACCGCCGCGCTTGGAGTTATGCTGCTCAATGAAGTGACCTGACTTGCTGCGCTGCTTGACTGAGGAAGGATTGTTGACACGCTTGCAACATCAGTGGTAGTCGGACTCTTCTGAGCAGCGCTCGAAGCACTTGATGCACTTTGAGAAGCTGACACAACCACTGTAGTACCAGAGCTGACAACAGCCGAGCCCACAACAGCGGTGACAGGGTTTGCAGCACTAGCAGAGACTTGCGTCGAAGCAACCGAGCCAGCACCGACGTTTGCCAGATTGCTGCCGCCAGCGGTTTGGATAACTTGTACACTGGTATCGCCAATGCCGACATTAGCAACATAGCCAGTCGTGGTAGACGAGCTCGGAGCTGGTGAAGTAGAGACTGGGCTTGACAAGGCGATGCTAGAGCTGATCGAAGACGACGTGCTAGCCTGACTTGACGAAACTTGAGGACTATTGATCGAGGACACAGGAATGGCAACGGAAGAGATTGCGCTAGAAGAGCTCTGGGATGCCATGGGCGCGGGTGTCGTCGATACCGTTGACTGGATGACAACGGGAGAGGCCGTACTAGAAGAGCTCTGAGAGACCAGTGATCCGGATATTTCTGTCGACGCTGTCGATGCACTGGACACAGAGACCCCGATATTTGTCAATGAAGCTTGGCTAGTAGGAATGGCGACAGGGACAGTGCTTGATGATGTCGGAGCAGCATCAACCAGACTAGTTCCAGGCACGCTCAAGGGCGATACACTCGAACTGCTGCTGCTACTCGCTGTAATTGAGTTACCGATCACTGAACTACTGCTCAGTGAGGTGGGCGCCGCCACGGCGGGTGATATCGTACTGGAACTGGGCAGAACGCTCGACGATGCCACATAGGTAGTCGAGGAGCCTACGAGCTGTGGAGTAGAAACCATGGTGCCAACAGTAGAAAGAGGCACGGCATCTGTTGCGCTACTACTGGAAGTGCCCACCATACTTGAAGCATACGCGGACTGCGAAAGGCTGCTCGAGGTGACGACAAGTGCAGATGAAGAGCTCTGAGGACTCGCTGACGACAACGTTGTTTGACTTGCACCGCCGACAGGGAGGACACCGACGCTGATGCTTCCAGCGCCGATGTTGATCGCGTAGCTAGTTATGGTAGAGCTGGATGCTGGCTGAGGGGTACTCGAAGCGGCATCTGATGTAGTCGGTTGGATCAAGGATGCCAGTGTGCTGGCTTCTGAAGAGCTGGGCAAGGCGGCAGATAACGCGAATGAGGAAGAGCTTTGACTGCCCACAGATGGAACTAATGTCGAGGTAGATTCGGAAGGAACGGCAACACTTGGGATCGACTCCGGAACACGAGAGCTTGATGGTATGATGGTAGGGACACTCTGTGATTGCTGTGAAACTGAGGTTGGAGGATCGACAGAAGGGGACATCATCACCGATGTTGGACTAGCACTGCTCGCAGCAGCAGTCTGACTGACGCTGAGTTCGAGCAAACTACTTGCGGATGTAGTTACAACTGATCCAGCGTTCAAAGTATTAGTTTCCAATCCGGATGCAGAATTAGAGATCGATTGCAACGAGGTGGATGACGCGATCGAGCTTGTTTGTGCGAGAAGGGATGATAGTGTCGGGAATACGCTCGGATCAACTTCATCGCTCGATGGTAGAATTGAGGAAGAGCTAGTTTGAGCGGTGGCCTGGAGCTCACTTGAAGTCGGTACCGCCAAAGAGACACTGGACGTGATCTGCGAAACTGTGTTCGAGAGATCAACCGTGGTGGACGAGATGTCTGGAGCGCTCGTTGAAATTGCTTCGAGAGACGTTTCTGTAGGTAAAGCATCGTCACTCGAGAGGCTAGCACTGGTTGTGACGCTGTCTGAAGGCACGGAAGAGGCGAACGACAAGGATGAAGATAGTAGTTCCACGATAGACGAAGTCGCCAAAGGCTCGGCCACGGTTGTAGCGGAGATGATCTCCGTAGGCAAGCTTGTGATAGTAGTATCCAGTAGTGTCTGACTTGCGGAAGACTCAGATGACACAGCCGGTGTATCAATCTCCAGAGATGAGCTGACAGCAGTTGGCGTGGCCATCGTTGCCGAAGGTTCGATAGAGACGACTGCAGTGGTCGGATTGACAATAGCAGAGGATGACAATTCTATCTCGCTCGATTGGGGTTCCAAAGATGTGGTGATAGGAAGCGACGATGTCAGGCCAGTGGGTACACTGGTCGCTGGCTCCACCGAGGCCTCGATGGTAGTCGAAGTCGGTATGGTTTGACCGATATCACTTGCAAGGCTGGAGAATATCTCAGTCGCTGTCGGCACTCCTGTCTCAGGAATAGTGGTGGATAGCGACGTCACTGAAGCTTCTGTGGAAGGCTCGAGGGCTGTGTTAATGTCTTCTGGGGCAGTTGAAGTAGTGTAAGTTGGAGGAAGCTCGCTCAAACTCGACTGTACGATTTCAGGTGAGCCCGAGGACGAAGCGTAACCAAGTCCCACGCTAGCAGAGACTGTCGCTGTAGGCTCCACAGCCATCAGCGATGAAGCCAACCCAGACTCTGGAGACGCTGTAGACAGAGAAATCGTCGAAATTGAGAATAATTCTTCGCTGATCGTCTCTGGACCGCTACTTTGGGTGAAACTGTCGACGTCAATACTGGAGCTGAGGGCAATGGCAGGCAGGCTAGTGGTCGTGATGTCGGGATATTCTGTCTCAGCTGGGGAGCTGGTGATTGTCGAAGCGTCATCTTGGCTCAAGGAAGCGACTTCGGTGATAGTATTGCTGAGCTCAGTACTAGTCGCAGTCGCTTCAATCGACTCTAATTGCGTGGTCAGCGAAGTGATAAGCTCAGACGCGAGCTCTGATGTGGTGCTGCTCGGTAGCGGATCGATTTCAGAAGTGGCTTCAGGGATTGAATCAGATGAAGTAGGGACGTCAGATTGGACATCCAAGCTGGTGATCGCCTCTGAAGATTCGGTGGGCTGCGCCAAAATGCTCGTGGGGGTGCCCAGATCGAAACTTGTCACTGTAGAGCTCGTGCTGGCACCGCCAAGCCCGATATCTGCACTGGTGGTCTCAATTGACTCGGACGCTGTGAAAATTGCCGAGGATAGCTCAGATACCAGGCTCGAAGGAGCATCTGTTGTTGAGGGAAGAATTGAAGCATCAGAGCTGACGTCAAGGGTTGCTTCAGTCGAGCTGAAGACCTCAGTCGTTTGTACATCTCCGATGGAGGTGACAGGCGGCGAACCTGTGATGTCCGCGAAGCTACTTGAGAACGTAGACCCGCTGGTCAGAACGATGGTGGGAGTCATCATGCCAGTCTCCACAGGCTCAGAGCTGGTGCTGATATTGTCAAGATCGACAATAGAACTGGTTATGTCAGGTAAGTCTGACCCCATTGTTTCCGAGAAGATTGGTTCGGAGACCGCGCTTGATGGGACGTCGGTCGCGGGGGGAAGAGTTGGAGTTTCGGTCATGATTTGTGAGAGAGTGTTTTGTGTGTCTGGACCCGATGTGATAGATGGTAGCGAATCTGTCGTCTCTGCGAGAGTACTGGTAAGCGAGAGCTCTGACTCTGCCGTAGAGCTATCAAGTACGATCGAGCTCATGGTGGGAATGTCTTGAGTTGGTGAGCTGGTACTCAGATCATCGGACACTGTCCCGAGAGGCTCTGGTGCGTCGGTAGCTGATACAAGTATATCAGAGATGGTACTTGAGGGTTCATCAGATAGTACAGGTACAAGTCCAGTGACAGAGTCTGGGTATGAACTGGTCGCAGAAGGGACCGCCAGAACATTAGTGTTGACACCAGAAAGTATATCGGACGATACTAGAGTCTCAGATTGAACATCCGAGCTCGACGCGATAGATGGCAACTCGGTGAACTGCTCCAGAGCGCTGGAGGTCACGGACGCGGGCTCGTCGATCGAACTATCAAACACAGACAAGATGGAAGACGTGTCTTCTGAGAGAACAAGGCCGCTGTCAATCGAGCTAGTGCCGGAAAATTCTGGCGCTGTTGTCACTGAAGAGAGAACATCAGAGTTGGTGATGGAAGGCGTCTCGGACGTGGGGCTCAACGCATAAGTAGAGTCGGCGACCGCTTCGGTGCTTGCGACGGGAATGTCGGCCATGGCATCCGAGCTGATTGTGGAAGTTGGCAGCTCGCTAGTCTCGTCGGCGACACCAGTAGGTATAGGCTCGGGACCGATAGCAGAACTTTCGGCTATGGAGGGTAATATCGCGGAAGTGTCTTGGGCGATGGAGCTGGTAACCAGAATGCTAGTCTCGGCATTTTGTGACACAGACGTGGATGAGTCAAGGTTATCAAGACTGGTACTCGACGGGAAGTCCGTGACCGAAGGCGATATCTGACTAGTGTCGAGAGTCGGGTCAGCATATGTTGCGGATGGAGTCAGAGCTTCAGACTGAACATCTGTGCTTGTGGCGCTGTCCAGGGTTGCTGTGGGCTGCGCAAGTGGAGGTGTTGTAATGGAGGATCCATCGTCGAACACAGAGCTGCTGACTGAAGGCTGACTATCATCGGCCGAGGTCACAAGCGTGGGAGACTCGGTTTGGATAGCAGACTCAGGAACTTCGGTGTCTGATGGTGAGATGGGTAGGCTTTGGCTCGCAGATGGGATAAGTGTGGTTAGCCCATCAAGGATGTCAGAAGTCGATGTTTCAAGGGTTGACAAATCACCCATGGCGGTGGCAGTGGCCAAGACAGGAACATCTACAGAAGTGACGACACTGTTGTAATTAAGTGCCGAGCTGATAGCTTCTTCTAGGGAAGTCGCGGTCTCGATCGGAGTGGCCGAAGTCTCTGACAACTCTGCCGAAGGGGAGACATTAGGTCCAGAGATGGTAGTCGCAGTGGGCTGAACCTCGTTGATACTCGTGGAAGGAATGTCCGTCTCGACATTGGAAGCCTCGACTGATGAAGTGGATAGGCTTGGCAGATCAATAGTGGAAGTCGCTCCTGCCAAGTCTGTGATACTGCTCGGCAGCTCTTCCGAGAGACTCGAGATCATCGCATCTGTCGTGATTGGAGATGGAGCAACATCGCTCGAGATTGCACTGCTGAAAGTGGTTGCATCTGCTTGCGTATCGACAACAACAGTGTATTCGATCGAGAGACTTTGGATATCGCTCGTCGTTGTCAGTGTCGGCAGTAAGGTTTCCGAGGTTGATTCTTCTGAGAATGGAGTGACAACAGGAACGTCGGTGGGAGCAGCAACAGGATCTAGCGATGCACTGATCATCTCACTGATCACCTCTGTGAGACTGCTATCAACATCAGAAGATACGGTGGGAGTCTGCAGAGGAGCCTCTGTCGATGTGATCGAAGGGTCAATGGTAGTGTCTAGAGTGATATCACTCGTCTCGGTCGGATCAAGCTGTGTGGGAAGTTCAGTTGGAAGCTCTAGAATGCTAGACGGCGATGGTTGATCGATACTGGCAGCTGATGTGATGATACTCTCAGCGCCATCGGTGATCGAGAACGAAGGCGTACTCATGCTAGTTGTATCCTCAGGGCCCGAACCGACACCCAGATTGACTGATACACTGGCCGTAGGAGTGATATCAACAGCGGTATCCAACCATGTAGGAGATGGTGGAGGCATATAGAAAGAGCTTTCGCTAACCACAGGCATATCAGAGTAGCTTGCAATGATCGACTCTGGAGTCTGTACTGGGACTGCCACAGTATCTGAGTCTGGTGCAGGAAGGCTAGGAGTGATTTCGCTGATATAGCTGGACAGAATTCGCGTTGGCTCTTCCGATAACGAGGAGTCGTCCGTGACTGAAGGTGATGCAATTATACCTGTCACCTCAGATGGCAAGTCCGTAATTGATTGAGTCGCTGGTAGCTCAACATCACTAAAGGTGACGCTGGTCACGACCTCGTCCAAGTTTGAACTCGTTGGCAGGAGCTCGCTTGTAGCAGCTCCTAGGATGGTCGATGCCGAAGGAAGTTCTACGTCGAGTGTTGTTGCCAGGTTACTGCTCCCTGGGTCAAAGGGGCTCACTGTTACTTCTGCAGATGGAATGGCAATGGTTGGGATTGATGCCGAAAAACCAACATCAAGTGTCGAAGTAGGATCGCTGGTCAGCGTAGGCACCAAGCTATCGTCACTGACAACGGCTGACAAGCTCTCGGCTACTCCTAAGGAAGTGACAATACTTGATACCTCAGCTGTAACACTTTCGACAATACTAGTCTCACTTCCCAAGATTGTGGAACTTGGTATATTCTCAACCTCGGAAGCCAATGGCGTATCCATCAAAGAAGTGGCAGAGTCTACATCACTCTCGAGTGGCTGAGGGACTGCAGTCTCAGTAGAACTATCAAGTTCAGTGGACACTAACGAGCTTACGATAGCTGTAGCATCCAGATCGACAATGTCAGTACTTGTTGTCAATTCTGCACTGACAGTGAGGTCGACTGCAGTAGGCGATGCAGAAATAAGTAAAGATGAGCTGGTGATGCTATCTTCAGGAATATTGCTGACAGAAGGCAACGAAGCTGATGCCGTCAACAAAGCAGTAGGCAACTCAGAATCACGATCCGTTGCAGGAGCGCCCACATTGATGCCATTCGGTACGGAATCGACCTGACTGATCGTGAGTTCACCACCCGCTGAGGCAGTAGCAGACACTTCAAGTGTAGGAATCGCAGCCGTGTTCTCCGTAACACTTGGAACATCAATGCTTGAGATCGCTAGAGAGGATGGTGTTGCCAAGAGGTCACTAGTCGTAGTAAGTATCATGTCGGAGGTCGGCAAAGATAGATCCAGAGTTGTCGAAGATGAAACTTCAACTTGACTAGGCTCATCTGCTGACCCCGGCAAGGTGCTACTCATTCCCAGAACCTCGCTGACTAGGCTTGAAACGCTCTGGTCCATGGAGGTAGGCATAGCGACAAGAGTCGACTCTGTCACATCAATCGTGGGAGTAGATAAAACCAGGCTGGTGCTATCATCCAACACCGTGCTCTGAGATATGGAAGTGATCTGAGCCGAAATCTCGATGCTCGGTGTAGGCACTACCTCAGAGACCGACACAGCATCTGAACTCAGGACCTCACTAACAGAGGCAACGACGCTTGATATTTCGGTCGGTTCAAATCCAGGCAGAGCAGATTCGGGCAGACGAGACGTAAGCTGAGATTCAATGCTTGCTTCTGTCTCTGTCGCTAAAAGTACGCTACTGGTAACTGACGCAATCATGTCCAAAGATGACTCCATTGTAGAAGACGTAGGTTCTTGAGGAACGGGATAGGCAGTAGACACTGTCGCTGGATCGTTGGTATCAGTATTGAGGCCGTTGTTAGCATTGACATCGGCAGATGTTATCGTTTGACTTTGAGTCGGCTGAATGTCATCAGAGATATTCGAGATGCTTGGAGTTGATTGCGAATCCGATGTCAAACTCGTGGTAATTGGAGTTATACTCGGAGCCGATATGGCTTCCTCTGTAGATTGAGCAACATTGGATTCAGTGGAGGCAGGAGTACTGAATGCCTCAGCCTCGGGAGTCGACTGCGAAGTTAGGATACTCTCTTCGGCATCGGTCTGACTCGAAGAGCTTGCAGAACCAGTAGTAGATGTAAGTTCTTGCACATAGCTACTACTAGCCACTGTCGTCGACACTGTGTCATCTACACTGCTTGGTAGATCTGCAAGCTGCGAACTCGAGCCAACGCCGGACTGCTGAGCTGGGAATTCGCTGATTTGAGTCCCAAGGCTTGGCGATATGAAACTCGATAGTTCACTGATATCACTGATCAGGGGAGCAGTCGTTGACACTGGGTTGACGTTGTACGAGAGAGTACTGGTGACAATATCAGAGACCGACGCTGATTGGATCTGAGTGGAGGGGTCGCTACTGCCTTCCGTTGTAGCAGACTCTCGGAAAGTAGGAGTTGGACTAGGGACATCGTTGCTCAAGAGAGAACTCTCAGAGATCGGAGTCACAATATCGATTGTATGCGACGCACTTTCCGCGGCAGACAAGAATGAACTGGCGATCATTTCTGCTGAAGTTGTGGGTAGTTGAATACTAATACTTCCGGATCTGAATGAGGAAGGGAGCGCTGTGGACTGAACATCTGGCACGATGATCGAAATACTAGGCGAACGGGTGGATTCCGTTATGAAGGACTCCATTGTGGTTGTTGGGGAAGCCAAGTCAGGTGTCAGCAGTGTTGAACCCAGGCTGCTCGAGAACGAATAGCTTGCGAAGGAAGCCAATATAGAGCTCGTCGAGGGCCTTTGGGATTGGGCTATCGCATTTGCAGAGGAGAACACTCCTGTAGATGTAGCTGGATTGTCGATAGGAGAGGATGATTCGACTGAAATAGAGCTCGGTAGAGGAGATGGCTTCAAAGACACAACACTGCCAGGTAAGTCGGTTACTGCGAGACTGATCTCCTTTGAGATGGTAGGCTCAGTGACGGGAGTGGCAGCAGTAGGCAATGTGGGGTTGATGACGGACTCCGACTGAGAACTCGTAGAGGCTGTAATAGTGTAGCCAAGGGAGATTAATGTATCGATCGCTGTGCTTGCGGCCAAGAGGTCTTCGCTACTCGAAGTTGGGCTAGAAGGACTTGTAGAGCTCTGAACATCTATCGTTTTCGACGACGATGCATGATCTGTCGTAGTCTCGCTAAGGCTAGTACTGCTTGGCGAGGAAGACACTAATGTAGAAGATGTGTTTGGAGTCATTGCGGAAGTGGTAGCTTCTGACTTCGAGATGACATTAGCTGATGAGGCGGAGGCTTGCACATTAGCGGAATCTGTTACAGAGATCGGATTTGCGCTCAGAGGATGATCTGCTGAATGCGACAAACCAGGTGTCACCGAAGTGCCTACAGGGGATGTCGCTGTCTGTGACGGATTTGAGAAACTTGGACTATCGATAGAGGCCGAAGATGAGCTTGTGCTGACTGTCAAGCTGGTTGACTGTGAGGAACTTGATCCCACCGAACTATCGACAGTCTTGGTGGATTCTGAACTAGAGACGAGGCTCGTATTGACACTCGTGGCAGCACTGGACCCTGGCGCAGGATCTTGGCCAGGCAATACTGATACGGAGGATTGTTCGTCAGAGTTACCAGATCCAATTACCCAAGTAGGAGACACACGGGTAGAGCTCTCTGACTGAAGAGCTGATGTGACTTGAGTGGCCATCAATGATTTACTTGATGAACTGCGAGAAGCAGGCAGCTGACCACGAATCGCTGAAGCCTTGATCGATGATGAAGAACCTGGCAATGAAATAGTCGTAGTATGAGGTACGGTAGTACCAGAGCTGCTGGTCTGTGGTACGGTTACTGTAGTCGTCGTCTGGATTTGAGATGGCGCCGAAGCCACATCAGTAGTGTGAGATGAGGACAAGTATGTCGTTGGAAGCGACAAGGTACTCAGTTTGGATGGAATTTGTCCTCGTATAGGGTTGATCAAGTCGGACTGATCCGCCGTGTCATCACCAGTAATTGCGGATGACGAGACTGCGACAGTTGCGGGAGACAGTGCTGATGTCTGCATGGAGGAGAGTCCGGCCACAGATGATAGGGTCTTGGTGGGATCCTCAGGAGGACAAGACAACATGCCTCTACATCTCCGTGTACTCAAGGAAGTTGTGGTCTTGGATGATATCCCTGGAGAATTCGAAGAAGCAACCGAGGGGAACAGTGTCGTTGTTGACAGGCTGCTAGTGCTAGAAGTCGAATGTTCTTCAATGGATGATTCGGTCAAAGCGGAACCACGCACAACACTTGAAGATTTCGCGGACGCCGAAGGGGCCTTGGAGATAGATCCGCGGACAGCACTCGATGTCTTGATGGACGCTGAAGAATGATTTGTCGAGATTGATCTGGTCGTGGAGTAAGAAGATACTTGAGACGGAGAGCTAGTTCTGCTTGATGAACTGGGGCCGTTTTCTTTCGTTGATGCGCGAGATGTGCTGCTGATGGAGCTACTCTTGATCGAGCTCGCCCCACTCGTCATTCTACTCGAACTTGGTAGAACCTTTGTGGAGCTAGAAGCCTTGTTGGTAGAGCCAGAAACTTTCTTCGTAGAGCTAGACGCGCTATGTACGGATCCAGAGACCTTTGTCGCAGAGCTAAAACCTCTCCCAGTAGAAGTAGAGATCTTGATACTTGACGTGGAAGCAAATTTCGTCGCAATTGAAGGTTTAGTGCTGGAGATCTTGTTGCCAGAGCTGGAGAGTACCTTCGAGGAACTTGAACTCTTTCTGGTCGCAGTCGAAGACTTTTTGGTAGAGCTCGTAAGCACTCTTGTTGACGTAGATGATCGGTTTGCGGAACCGGAGGCACGACTTATGGGACTGCTTGATTTAGAGCTAGTCGATCTCCCTGCCGAGCTTGGTACAACTTTACTCGCGATTTTAGATCCACGAATTGGCTTGGTGAGTCGTGACGAAGTCGAAGCTTTGCTTGGAGTGCTGACTACCTTCACGGAAGACGTTGTTCGTTTCGAGCTCGAGGATGCTTTCTGACTTGTCGACTTCGAAAGAGGCGCTCCTCGTGTAACAGAGACAGTCGTTGTCGATGTTTTAACGATCCGCCCGCTACTCGTCACCCGTGCGGTACTGCTCGTCTTTGATGAGCTCTTGCTGGTCGACCATTGTGACAGACGTGTCACTGTAGACAATGCGCGGCGAGGGAACACCATCGTTTTCGAAGTCGAAGATGTAGACGCCACGAGTTGATCATCCAGAATGTGCTCCTCAAGGTCTTGGTTGGCAGAAGATTTTGAGGACCGGTCATCGTTATCTCGTTGCGAATTCTTGTCCGGAGTTTGATTGTTGTTGAAGCGGAATGGCACTGGGATATCCACGACAGGTACGAGCTTCTTGAGTACTCCAAACACAGAATCTTTCCTAGCACCGGATGCTTCGACTTCTGAACGCCTGCGAACAGATGGCTGGGCATGATCGCTGACTGACTGAACGATCGTATCCTGAGAAGCGGCACCAGACAGAGATGATAGAATAAGGCCACCTGATAAGGCGACACCCTGGAAGCGCATGTCGAGTGCGCTTGCAGCTGCAAAATTAGTGTATTAGTAGGTAAGTAAAGTAATAGGTCGTTACGATCAAAATTGGAGGACGAAGAGGCAGCGCGACAGGCCTCGCGAAAGCATCACGGTTAGTGCTAAGTCAAATGCGAAACCAACCTCGAGGCAAGTACAGCACTCTCACCCAGCCTCGACAACTTGAAGGCGGCGAGATTCAAGTTTTGAAACACTTCAACGGCATCATCACCATGGGGTACCATGACTTGCCACTTTTGCGTAGAAGCGTAGCTTAGTGGAGCTGAGACCCGTCTACACAGCAACAGATACTGGCCCAAAGAAGAGAACGGGTCAAGCGAGATAGTAAAGCAACGGCGGGAGGATCCTATGGCCGTCAAGAACCAGAGACACTTCAATGATCCTTCCCGACCGAGTCATACGCCATGATAGCAATGAGTCCCTGAAAATATCAGCTGGCGTCATGACTAGAACCTTGATGCATGTTCTGGAACAGAAGATACATATTACGCAGTCAGTGTAGATTGGTGAAAGGAGAGACAATCCGAGGATAGCCGACGCTCAGCTGTATAGATCGATGAGGCTCTTGACATGGACGTTGGATGAAGTGGATGTAGCCAACGGCGAACTACAAGATACTTGATACTTGATGACGCCGTTTCCGGAGAGTCCGAGGTTCTAATAAGAGAGCTTGTTTTTTTTCTACAAGTGCTGCTTCCTGGCCTTTGTGGTTGCAATGTAATGATCTCGATTGACCCTCGAGTATGCTGTAGGAAGTTGAAATCGTTGTCTTTTCTATGCCTGACACAATTGAAAGAAGCCTGCGTTTGTGTATGGCTTCGCTCGGATGTCCTCCGACCCACTGTAACGAGGACCGGACAACGAGGTCCTCAATCTAGAGCAGCTGATTACGTGCGTAGCTGCATATGTACAATGCATTTCGGGGTGTGCTCCGACTAGAAGATACAGATTGAGTAAGACCCTCCATCATGGACAACTTTATCACTAGAATGTGTAGTGCCTCAGGAGGTCATACTGGCGGACGAAAAGCTCGAGGGGTTGCAGTCTTGTAGTGTTTGACGTCGTACATGTCAGGTGTTGACAGGTGACAGGAGGGTTCGCGGCGAGCTGAGCCGAGGGCGTGTGAATGCAGGCGAGCGTTTGTGGCCCACCGGCTAATACACAGCACATGAATAAAGACGTTTTGCGATAGCGAGATTCAGGATTGTGGAGACGTAGATGCTCGGACTCGACGGTGTAGGATATCATTTCTTGATACGTTCGATGAGCATGTCAGACACAATGTCTGGGGACTGCCAGGTGATGTTTGTACATTCAGACATGTCAAACATGTCAAGATGGACGAGAGATGCAGACGAAGTGGTACGGCAGGTGTCAAAAGCAGTGTCAAAGTGTGTCTGATGTCCAAGCTTCGGCCGGCGGAAGTCGGAAATCGGCAGTAACCTAAACAGGCAGGAACAACATCAACAGACAACTCCAGGTCCCTGGAAGACCCTTTCTCTCATTCTACAACGGACTCTTTTTCCAGTCCACTCTCTTTCCCTTCTACAGGTGACGCTTTGGGCAATGGCCGCTTGTCAAATCTTGCTGGCGCTCGCCTGCTGCTTCTAGGCTCACCACAACCCCCCACAGGCAATCACCCGGGACAACACACTGCGCCCGCGGTCAAAGTGTCCAGCAGGGCCACAAACGATCTTGCTTGTCGCACGCGCACCGGCTCAACTCGGACTCTGTCGCCTATCAACTTAGCGACACTTTCACACTCCCTATTGGTCACCTTCCTTCTTGTTATACTGTTTTTCTAATCACACGAGTCATGTCAGCTCCCACGACCTCGCTAGAGGCCAAGCTGGTCGTGCTCGGTTCTCAAAATGTGGGCAAGACCTCGCTGGTCCACCGTTTTGTCCACTCGACCTTTCTCCCTCCCAGCACTCCCTCGACCGTTGGCGCTTCCTTTTTGACCACCCGCGTCCACGATCCCGAAACCGACACGGACATACGCCTCCAGATCTGGGATACCGCCGGCCAGGAGCGCTTCCGCAGCATCAGCAAGCTATACTATCGCGGTGCACATGCCGCCGTGCTATGCTATGATATCACGAGCAGGAAGAGCTTCGATGAGATGGGCGTATGGCTGCGAGAGCTGAGGGACAAGGCTGGCTGGGGTGACACTGAGGACTTGATCGTCCATGTCGTTGGCACCAAGAGTGATGTCGTCGCCGAAGACCCGTCCAAACGTGAAGTGCCCTTCGAGCGCTGCATCGGCTATGTTGCAGAGCAGCTCTACCCAGATCAAGTCGTCCCTGGCAGCGCTCGTCCGTCAAGCGCCATGCACAGCTCGCCTCCTAGCAACAACAACCTTGCCGCCATGGCCTCACCACACAGCAACCGCAGCAGTGGCTTCTGGGGTCAAGAGCACATCTGGGACTGCTGCCACGAGATCAGCGCAAAAGACGGCGAGGGCATAGAAGAAATGTTCCGCGTCATCACCCGCAAGCTCGTCGACCAGCATCAGCGCAGACTTGACCAACAGCGCACCATCGAAGCGACCATGGGACGCACTCCTTTCACTGAAGGCGGTCCAAGCTACTTCGACCTTCCAAATGGCGGCACAGGTAGCTTCCGCGTTGGACATGGCGACAAGCGACGCAGCTGGCTAGGCTTTCCCAATACGCCCGGAGCAGTCAGCTATGCATCCGAGGCTGGCGAGAGTGAGGACAACACTAACGTCAGAAAGGGACGATGCTGTTGATCACCTTCTCAAACACTTACCCATACTCCTTCACACGGCCCACTCTTCATCCACAACAACCTTTATTACACTTACCTTCTGGTTCTCACTTTTCTGGACATTACCCACCTCGGGACCTCCGGCAACATTCTGCTTCCTTCTTCTCCCTTGCACGTTTGTTCTTTTGGCATGGCATTCCTTTGATCTGAGCGGTTTATGCATGCATGGCGTTTTACGGGTTTCACATTGTACGATATGGTGAACGACTTGAGCATATCGTGATTTGCTTTATCATGCTTTTATGCGTTGGGCGAGGCGAGCACTGAACAGCGGCATCCATTGTTATTACTTTCTGTCTCGGTTCTTTGCGCATTGCACAAGCACTTTTTTGTCCATGACTGAATGACAATGCATACGTTCTTGACACAATTGGAAGCTCCTCAGTGTGTGTTGTGATTGAATGTATTGGTTGTAGCGTGTTATCTCATGGGAATGGTTGGAATCGTTATTCTAGACACCTCCCAAGCATATGTGATCGAAGCAGCAATGACTCAAAGTCGCGTCCAAACCAAGCAATGTTTGCAAGGATTCCACGTGCATTTTACGGGATGCAGTGAAAAAGTGTCGTAGAATACCAAAAGATTCCAATAGCCAAGATCACGATTGGCAGGCTGTGAAAGTGGGAGGGTGTTTCGAGTTGGTTGTCTTTGTTCAGCTGCAGGCTTTTTGTTGATCCCTTTTGCAAGCTCCCTTTTCTCTTTCGTGATGTTTCATCCTCCATCAACTTTTCTGACTTGTTCGACCAATCGTCCATCCATCCACCCCTTTCTCGAAAAGAAGGACCACCCAGAACTCCATGCTTTGAAGAAATATGCCCAAGAACGCCGGATTGTTGTATGCAAAAGAGGTATGGTTTGTGTGTGAGGGATGTTTAGACGCGCTGTCTGATGATGTCGCGCTCGTTGGGGTTGTAACTGATGAGACGTGTTAGTGAGAAGGAAGTCGAGAAGAGGCAGAGGATGGCGTACCGGAGCAGCTTCTCGATCAGGTCGACGTGGGTCATGAGCATACGGCGACAGCAGTAGCGTGTCAGGCCGAGCTTGTCCATGGCGTCACTGTTGTGGCTCTGTCAGAATGCTGTATGACTGATCGCATAAAGTCGCAGACTCACCCGTCGGGCATGCCCTCGTCCAGCAGAGCCATGTAGCGCTCCCAGAGGTCGGCGACAACCTTGTGCTCAAGTCAGCGCATTGCGGGAGAGAGATGGGCGTCATGCACTGACCTTGCCGCAGGAGAAACAGCGGATGGGAATGATCATCTTGTGTGTGCTATGAATGCGCTTGGTATTGGGTTGTGTAAAAGGAGCGACTTGTTTGCGAAAATCGAGGGCGACAGCGATGATGGTTCAAGAGGGTGCTGCAGTCGCAAAGTCGACAGTTGATCGCAAAAAGTGGCGCCAAGCAATTTCTCCGCGCTCAAGGAATTTCTGGAGCCCGCCATGCCGACGAGGGTTCGGTCAACTTTTTTCTGAACTGCAGGGAAGCAGCGAAACACAAAACTTGGAAGTTGCAACCATGTCCGATACACAACTAAAGAGAAAGCGCTCAGTGCGTGATGCTGCTGCTTTGCCCAAGCGCCAGAAGAGCGACCACCTGAACCAGGACACAACCACAACCACGCCCAAGCCCGTCAAGACGCAAACACCAAAGTCGACACCAAAGACTCAGATTCTCGACCCTGTCAGCACGCCGACTGTTATTCTTCCGCAAACCGCTGGCTCAACAGACGACAATGCGCTACAGGTAGCCACCACTCCAGCACAAGGAAAGAAGGCGAGGCGAGGTCGTGATGCATCCAGAAGAAAGGGCGCAGATCGCGTTGCTGTAGACCAGGGCCAGGTCGTCGATAAGCCACAAGCAAGAGTCGACGGAAAGTCTCCCTGGACTCTGTCTAAGCCTCTAGGTGGAAGATTTGTCCTGCACGACCCCATCTTTGCTCAGGACGAGAGGTATGCTTAACTCCGCCATGCTCTCTCCTAGCACTTTCTAACACTTCACAGCTGCATCTTTGCCTCGAACGGCCGAGAAATCGAGGTCCTGTCAATTGCCACATCGCTGGTCGAGAGAAAACTGCCTGGTCCCGATCGCTCAGCCACTGCTTTTGCCGTATCAATCGCCGACGAGGAGGAATTGTACATTGCTTCATCAACAGGTCGTGTTCAGCGCTGGAACTGGATCACTGGCTCCCCCGTAGACGACGATATCGAATTCGAGGGTGCCATCTCGGCCTTGATCGTCAAACCGTCAGAGGATGCTTCACAAGACGCTCTGTTCGCCATCTGCCATAATGACGAAGACTGGAACATTGTTGCTGGAGGCCGCTCTATCTACAAATCCAAGGACTCCCTCAGCCATCTCCGCGTTGAGGGCCAATTTATTGTTGCTGCTACCTCGACGAAGCTGGTTATCGGCAAACGCATCGCTTCAGAGAACTCGCCTCGTTATGACTTTGTCGAAATCACTGTTTCGGCCGGCGTGACGAGTCTCGAGTGCAGAATCGACTCTAGCGAGTCAAAGAAGAAGGCAAAGACGGAAAACATCTCGGTTGCTGTTGGAAACGTCTCTGGTGAAATCTTCCTCTACGAAAACGTCTACCCCTCGGACAAATCTGCCGAGTCCTTGACTCCTCGCACCCTTCATTGGCACCGCGAGGCTGTTGCCACTGTCAAATGGTCAAAGGACGGAACTTATCTTATTTCTGGTGGAAGGGAAACTGTCCTTGTGCTCTGGCAGCTGTCGACTGGCAAGAAGCAGTTCCTTCCTCATTTGACTGCCGAAATTGAGCGTCTTACTGTTTCGCCCAACGGTACATCGTATGCCATTCAACTCGCCGACAACTCGGTCATGGTTCTTTCCACCACTGAACTCAAGCCCACTGCAAACTTCGCCGGACTGCAGGCCCAGTCATGTGTTGACAAGAACACTGCTGCTCAAATCGACACTGAGAAGAGCTTCTTGCGTGCCGCTGCCGCTACTCTAAACCCAATCTCTCCTGACCAACTGCTGCTATCTGTACCTGCTTCGACCAACGAGTCTTCTCAACATACCGCATCAGCCGCTCCCCGACCTTTCCTTCAAACTTACGATATTTCCAACGACCGCCACATTTCTCGCCAGGCCTTGACGCGAAACATGGTAACCGACTACAACAAGGGCCCCGAAGGCAACCGTATTAAGGTCCCTGATGTTTCTTTCCTGCAAGTCAGCCACGACGGCCAATGGCTCGCCACAGCTGAAACTTGGTCTCCTCCTTACCCCGATGTTGAACACTTGGCTGCTGACAAGGCTTCCAATGACGAACAACGTCAATTCCGTCGCGAAGTCTACCTCAAGATCTGGCGCTGGGATGCTGAACGCAACCTCTGGGCTTTGGAAACGAGAATCGACAGCCCTCACCAGTTGGGCGCTGATTCTCAGCCTGGCAGAATTTTAAACCTTGTTGCTGACCCTGTCGAGGTTGGATTCGCAAGTGTTGGTGAGGACAGCTGTGTTCGTGTCTGGAAGCCCAAGACTCGCCTTCGCAACGGTATTGTCGTTCGTGGCAGCAAGGCTGAAGGTCTCGTCGACTGGTCATGCCGACACTCCATTCCTCTAGACCGTAGTGTCGAGCTGGCTGAGATTTCAGACTCATCGAGCCTTCTCCCTCCTCCCACAGGCGCCGCACTTGCATACTCTGAGGACGGTTCCACACTCGCCGTTTCCCAAGCTTTCGAACACGTTACTGAAACTCCCACTGTGCACTTCATCAACGCAATCGATGGTGCCGCTGAGCAAGCACGCTCCGGGTTCTTCACCGGTATCGTCCGCGCTCTCGCCTTCCTCGATCGCCATCTCATCGTCCTCGCCGACCAAACCATCGCAGTCTGGGACATCGTTGACGAAGTTCAGCTCTACTGCATCAACCTCGAACGTGCAGCACGCTTCGGCACCTCTATTCTCACTACAAACCTTGATGACAAGACCTTTGCTGTGTCAACGAAGTCAAAGGGTGGTGCTTCTCGTGTGCAAGTCTTCAGCCCCACAAGTTCAGCTCCTCAGTTCAACCAGTCGCTGCCATATCCTGCATCAGCTGTGTTGGCTGTCAAGGGTAGAAGAGGCTATAAGATGTTGACCACTGCTGCTGAGGTGTTCACACTTATCCCCCGCGCCGCGGCTCCCTCTCTCACAGGCGTCCGCACCACACGTCGTGGTAAGCGCTCTGGCGCCAATGCTGCCTCCACTATCGCCACATCTGCTGTACCCAGCTCGGCACCTGCCCCTGAGATCTTGGAAGATGCAGAGATGTTAGAGGAGCAACCAGTTGCTGATGTCTATCTGATTGAGAATGACGAGGAAGCTGACAAGCCGGTTGTCAAACCTGAGCAGTTGGCTCAAGTGTTTGACAGAGATAACATTGCGCTTATGCCTGTCAGCGAGATGTTTAATGCTGTGGTTGGATTGTTTGCACGGAAGCCTAGAGCTGTGCCTGTTTCTGCTGCTGCGTAGATGTTGATGATGAGCTGAGTAGGTGGCTGTGAGTAGAGAGTTTCAGAATACCCATTTTCTTACCTCAACTACCGTATTTTTTCCTATATCGTGGCAAGCTTGTCGAGTGAACGTGATTGCCATGATTCCCTTTGTCCAAAGCTTACGCTATGACGGATATCGGAAAGTGTACTCGTGGGTGAGTTTTACGAAGAGCATTGTGTACTTGTTGTGAGCGAGAATGTTGTAGGAATAAGCAGTGGAGATCATAGTAAAGCATTGTCATAGCAGAACATCGTATCTACGGACAAAAGCGGCGTTCACACGAGGATCAGCTTGCCCTTACGTACTAGAGCCATCGGAAGTCGGAGGTCAGAGGGTCCATCATTATGTAAGCAACTTCCCGCAGGAGACCAGATTGGAGTCACATATGGGCGGGTCAAGTAGCAGCCTTGGATATCCTACCAATATCATCTGCGGAGCGGTAATAGAGAGGTCAAGTTGATATCGGATTGTAGCTTGAACTGGTCCGCGATCAGGAGAGTAGCCTACCAGGTCTGTGTTTCTTGTCGTGATGTATTCTATCCATTGCTCTTGCTCACTGGTGATGAGATGCATGCGTAAGAGTCTAGAGGTTACTAAGCTAGCCTTCTATATCCTTCTTATTGTCGAGACCTCATTGTCAGCTAACGACTACAACTCATGGATGATCTTAGGCTCGAACACATTGCCTAGTTGTAGCATTGCTGCCGCAGGAGAGTTCTAGCAGCAGCTCAGTAGAAGATCCCGAAACTCACAATGCCATTGTTCTGTTTTGTAGCATCTACTGGAAAACTGATTACCCTCGGCTTGAAATCTGGGTGTAAAACCCCATCCAATGAGATAATATGTTTCGGATCTCGACAGACCTCTCACCAGACACTTACATATCGAGGGCCATCCTACCCACAGTTAATTGTGAGAAAGGCACAGATCTTTAGATTTCTTGACATTCCCGATCAGTTCAAGTGGGATCTATCAATCTCAAATTCACATCTTGAATATCCATTGAAGTTGAAAGTTCGAGTATAAACATACCAACCTCGACGTTTATGAGCTATCTATCTTCTGGTGGAAAATCAAGCCAGCACTCGAACGACAGAGAGGATAACGAGATTGTCAGCCTAGAGAAGCCTTCATTATTTGATGTGTCTAATCACAAGGCTAGGGAAGGAAAGCAGGTCAGTATATCTCGAGATCTCTTGTGGGGTTTCAGTATAGATTCACATGTGGAGTGAGTTAGTCAACGAGGAGTTGGAAAAGTGGATGAAAGGACATTGACCAGGTTGCTCACAACCACTGCTCTGGGATCTAGCAGTAGAGATGACAGTGCTCGCGGCAATGCTGGCTCTTTTTTACGTCTGACTACAACAATGAGCTAAGGGACTCGAAGAAGGTGCTCAGGTCTACGTATATTCTCTATCTACCTCTCTCATTGGCTTGATGACCATATGAGCAGCGATCAGAACGTAAGGGCCAGAGACTCTATGAGTACCGAGGAGTCACTGACCTGATGTCTTTCTGTAAGTATGTAGTCTATACGAGCATTTTAGACTACGTAGATAGGACTAAAGCATCAAAGGTATCCTCATCTCCTGGGAGAGGGCAATGTGATGTTCCATGTAGAGTGTAGGAAGGATGTAGCACGGATATCGAGAGCTTAATGGCTTGCTTGATTCTACCATCTGATATATCTACCTCTGAACAGTCGGCAGTTAGATTCCGGGTTCAGCGACGAATCGCGATACTGATCCGATCGTTCACAGCCATCCATGTTGATTCACGAAGCTTCGTGAGATGTGCCAGGCACCACAGCTTTGCTGCTTGTCTTGCGGAACGGAAAAAGGCATAGATAGTAGGTCAGTGCATCTTTGCCTGTCGGCGTATCACTATATGCGGTCACAACTCACCGAGTTCCAAAAGTAGAGACAGTCAGTTGGGAGTCTGATGTAGCATTGTGTGTTGACGTATCTCCGGGTGCGGTCGCACTTCACCGAGGTCTACAAGTAGAGACAGCCGATCTGGAGTTTGCGCCAACATGGTCTTACTGTTTGTGTCAGGGGGAATGAGTCAGTGTATTCTTGTGTGCTGGCCTATGCTTATATACGGTCGCACTTCAACGAGTCTTACCAGTAGAGACCGTCAGTCAGGAGTCCGAGCCAGGGGTTCATGGATTCTTCGGACCATCGACCCGGTTGTCTAGTGTTGCGTTCGGCAAATGAAGTGGCCTCAAACTCCCTTGCGTATGACCGTACTCCATATATCGGATGAGCTCGCTGCTGCTCAGACATACATTGAATGTCTACTGGTATGGATAGACAAACCAAGAGCAACTCGTGCGTTTTGTGAGAGACTCGAGGTTGAGCACGGACTATGACTGGAAGTGAATGGTGTTGCGGAAGTCTATGGAGGTGCATTAATATGTAAGAAATCAGGAAGTCACGTTTTGAATTGTTCTTTCCGCTTGTTGAAGACTTGGCACAAGAATTTTCGAACGCGGAAGGAGGTTAAGTTGGTCAAGGAAGTTGCGGCTCGAAGCACGTCTGCTTTGAACAGACTTGGATTTGATTGAAGGTAACTTGCTTCCAGAGCAATAACGGAATCAACACCACTCGACACAATTCTCACACTTCAAAATGTTATCCTGATTGTAAGGGCATTTTTTCCGAAGAGATGCTTTCTCAATCATCAGTCATCTAGAGACCGAACCAAGCCATATCCTGTGCACTATAATTATGTTAGCAATTGACATACACCAAAGACAGAATAAACATACCCGTTGATAGGAACAGTGTGTCCAACGTTCAAAGCATAGATACCCTGAACCTTGCCAAGAGGGTTAGTAGAATCAACACCCCAGATATCAGTAGTGTATCCATTAGCAGGGAAGTTGTTCTTGACAGTCTGAGGCCTAGTAGCATCGTAACCGAAAACACCAGTCCATTCCTTGACACTCTCTCTGTAGTTGTTGGGGCGAAGAGTGGTGTCAATGCTGCCGTGGTAGACTTGGAAACGGGGGCGAGCACCGCTGTAGCCGGGGTACATTCCCTTGACGACGTTGGTCCAGTAGGCGGCGGATTGGTCGACGTTGCCCTGGGCGCAGGTGGAGTTCCAGGCGTCGACGGCGCCGGAGGAGGAGACGAAGCAGCCGGCGGGGACGCCGGAGTAGGCGGTGGCGGCAGCGAAGAGCTCAGGGTAAGTAGCGGCCATGACGTTCTGGGTCATGTTAGTTTTCTGCAATATTCGCGAATGACATGTCTCCATGTGATCGAAATTTTTGGGATATGGAGAACTCACGGTCATCATGGCACCAGAGCTGGAGCCGGTAACAAAGACCTTGCTGGCGTCACCGTTGTACTTCTTGAGGGCGTAGGTGACCATGTTGGCAATGGCATTGCTGTCACCACCACCATTGTGCTTCAGGGACTTCTGCGAAGAGACATCCCAGCAAGTTCCGCTCTGCAGTTGCTGTCAGTATGTATATACATGTGTCAAGGAAGATATCACTTACGTGGGGAGAAGAAGGGTAGATGACAATGAAACCCTTCTGGTCAGCCAACTTGGCGTAGGGAGATCCCTGGTAGTAAGCCTGGGCAGTTCCAGTGCAGTAGTGAATGGCAACGATGATCGGAGGCTTAGCAGCAAGCTTGGTAGGTACATAGATGTACATTCCAGTTCCACTGGGGTTGTCACCAAAGTTCTGGACCTGAGTGAGCTGGGCCGCACGACCAGCGAGCGAGTTGCCAGAAACGGCACCCAGAAGGGCAAAGACGGGAGCAATGAGCGAAGAGAAATGCATCTTGTATAGAAAAGAGAGAGTGGTGATGGACGAGCAAAGACAATCTTTTGTCTGGGGATCACCTCGAGGTTATATATATACTTGTCTTGAGTTCGTCTGGCTTCCTGTCACGCTCCAGCTATATTGCTTGTCTCCTCTAAGCGTTGGCATAGCGGAAGAAGTTGATACACTGATGGCTGATCGGACCGTTCGAGACGCACGCTCGCCTCCAGGATGAATGCAGTGGGGTCGTCTGACAGGCCTTGCTGAAACGAGGAATAGATCAAGGCATCGGTTAAGATTACTATAGGCAAAAGTCCATGGTTACATCAAACATGCTCTGTGCATATTAGAGTATACTGGTGAAGACGTGCAATACGTACGAGTAGAGGTTCTCTTGTGCGGGGGTGTTGTTCGCTTGGCCAAAGTTGAAACAGAGGGAGCGGTTGAGTTCGGCCGAGTTAGAGTAGACGACGCTGCTAGATTCTTTCCATTTGCACGACAACAAGCTGCAGATCATGACCTTGGATTTTGCCATACTTTGATAGTAGAGACGTTCGCTGCCGCCAGGCAATCAACCATCATCTCAGCCTAAGAATATCACGGACATGTCACTTGCAAATTTCCACCAGTCGTGATAAACATGGAGGAAGATGTTGGTCATGGTATCGGTGTTCTGCCAGCCAGGGCATGGTTCTTGAATTGGCTCCATATCGAATGCGCCTAGAGTTTGAACTATATTGGAGACCCGCCTCTCCATGCTTGCTAACAATAAACAAAGTCCAGCCTGTTGTTCCACGAAGAGTCTTCCTTCAGAATCTCCATCAGGCTTCGTCTTGGCATCACCCTCAGGTTTGAAAGTCATCCTACGCAGCTTAAGCCTTGTAGTTGGCAGTTCCCTTTGTGGTCTTGCCGGAGGTCTGATCAACATCTTTGACCACGACAGTATCACCGTTCTCGGAGGTGACTCTAACCCATGCAGTTTTCGAACCAGTTCCGCCGTTCCCGGCCAGTGCAAAGTAGTTGTTGACGTTTCTCGTGGTTGCCTTCCAGGTCTTACCGCTGTCAGCACTGACCTCAAGCTTGGTGGTACGCAGACGAGCGTTGAAGACAGTGGCAGCAAACCAGTATTGAGAAGCGCCTCCGTGCATCTTGATCTGGAGACCATCGGTGATGGGGCAGGGAACAAACTGCCACTCAATAGGGATCTCGCCGAGGTTCTTGTTGGCGAGTTGAGAGAACATGTCAGGTGACATGTCCAAATGGTTCTTGTCGCCGCCGGTCTTGTTGGTAACCTGGACATAATTTCAGCACACGTCCTACTCAGAATTTGAGATTTCTTACCATGGCAATCTTCTTAGCACCACCCTTGTACGCAATTTCTACGCAGCCACCGCAATCGGCGCCATTGGCCCAGATGGTTTCGGAGACACAGGTAGAGCCAGCAATGGTTGAGGGGAGAACGTAGTCAGTAAAGGCGCAAGCGCCCTGCTGCCAGCAAGCCTCCTCACCACAGCTCTCGCCGTACCAAGTACCCTTGCCTTCGTTCAAGGCTCTCTCATAGAGAGCGGGGTTGGGACTGGTAGCAGGGGCAGCAATCGCGAGAGGTGCAAGCACCAGAGCGGCGGCCAGCGCAGCGTTGGAGGAAGAAGAGAAGAGCATCTTTCCAAGAGTGACTGTAGTTGAAATATGGAGTTGGAAAGAGAACGAGTAATTGAACCAGATATCTATGAGTCCGAGAAAAGTTGTGGTCTTATAGCATTTCCAATGGTGAAATTGCACTTTCGAGGCAGGTGCTCTTGGCCGCATCACCTACAAGGTTTAGCTGCAACGCGCATTGCTTGTTTGACCATCATCGTGTAATCAGGCCTTCAAATCTCGAGTACATTGACGTCGGGCCTATTTTTTGATGTACGCGTGAACTATCGGGAAAGCTGAAACTTGACTTATTGCGTCAACCCTGTCGTGAGGTGGAGCCAACATTCATTTAGTGGCTGACATAAGGCCTCAATCATGCGTCCCATTCTTTTGACTATTCCATAATATGTGCCTGACACAATTCATGGGTAGATGTCAACGAGAGCCGTCAGGAGATTCTGACAGTCTCATTTGACTACAGCATGTCGAATACGCAACCGATCTCTTCAGTCCTGCTTGATATGCGCACGATATGTCTCACTACAGCTGTGTACTGCGGATGGTTTGGATTGACATTATGAGGATGACGACGACGATTCTTGACCAGATCGTCGTGTACACTAAGGTCAATTCTTAACTCGCGGTGCTTGAGATTGGTGAAAGCTTGCTCGAGGGAACACAAGCTGTGTCCATATCTTTCAAAATCGTGTTTTGTGATAGCGGCTGCAAAATCATCTTGGCTGGTATTCGTGCCGTCAGGCTTCACTCGGCTGGGCTCGACGTTGTCGTAGACGCGATATGTACCAAAGCTGAAAGAGCCTACCTAACCATCAGCAAGCTCCAGAATATCTCCAATCCCATAACACGGCGCATACACGCAATCAGCGATGTCTAAGGAGGGTTAGACAAGTACAAATTATCAATACTTGTCTAAGCGTGGCCTCTTGTGATTTGACTTCTTGTTGTTTCCACCTCTTGTTTCCACCCCTTGTTCTCTCGACTCGACCTCTCGACTAAATCTTTTGTACTCGTACCATGTGTCGGTAGATCGATCGCTGGCAAACTCGCTGGTAGGATTGTTCATTCCCTGGTCGCCCTGATTAGGAAAGAAAGAAATAATGGTCCCGGCATCACATCTCCTCCCTGTCATCAGTCTCCATGCTCGTGGTCATCAGACTCGTGGCCGCTGAACATCGACAAAGCAGTCGTCTTTTCTTTCGCATGGCCCAACAATTCGACCAGCGATAGCTTGCGTCTCGCACCTGGATCCAACTCCTGTGCTCTGATGATGGTCTTGGGCACCTCCTCCAAAACACCGCTCTTCGTGTACTTCACGATTCTTCCTGCCAAACCCACCACTTTTTGGAGCTCCGGCTCGCGGTCGACAAGCTTCTCAAGCAATGGCTTGATTGTTTTGTCCGAAACCTGGTCCAAAGTGGACTGCCACACAGACTTGCGCATTAGGAGCAGCGATCCCTCGCCGAAGACGGTAACAAACAAGCACATATTCTTTGCGGTCATCTTCTGTGCCTTGAGCAGCCTGGTTTTCTCCTTGATGTCCTCCTCAGAATGGCCGCTGGACGCGCCATATCCCAGAACATCGAGTAGGTGACGAGCAAGGAATGTCATCCTTGTGACAGCGGTATCCCTTGCACGTCCACCTCGGGTGTCCAGGTACTCACGGGCAAGCCCCTCCAACTGATCATGCGGTACCTTGTCCACTTGATCGAGCTGAGCCTCCAGCTCCTGAAGAGACAAACCCAGATCGTAGTAGGCGGAAATCTCTCTGCACTGCGACATGGTGGATGATTCGATAGCGCTCCACAGTGCCTTGAAGCGCTGTGCGACAATTCGAACGGGGCTTTTGATCTTTCTGACGTCGGCTAGAGTCTTGGCTGCCCGATTGACAGCGATGGTGTCTTTGGTTCGGTACAGCTCGTTAGCCAGTCTGACAAGATCATCAACGCTTTCGTACGAGAACATATGCTCCAGTATACCAGTCATACCAGCAGCCCACCCTGCATTCTCATGGGGCTTGATGCAAATGCTCCACGATGCGTGCCACTTTTCCATACCGCGGGGGATTGTAACGTCCTTCTTTTTGTGGCGCGAGGGGCCTGAAGGTCGTGATTGAGCAGCGGGCATTCGTGGGGGTGTAGCGAGTGCTGTCTGGCCGAAGTCCTCGTCCTCGTCTTCGTCTGAACCTGGATTCTCGGGCTCCGAGACTGTCGTGGTTTTGGCGGGTTTTGTCGTCTTTTGCGAGGCTTGGTGAGGCGGAGCCACGCTGGCTGAAAGTACCAGCTTCAAAGCCGAGTACGAGATTGATCCATTGACACTTCCTTGCTCTTTCTTCTTGGATTCTCCGAGCAGAAAGACATTCTTCACGATGTACTGCCATTTCTCGGTAGCTTCTTCGGCGGTCGATGTTTGATTTAGGAAGTCGGCAACGATGTTCCAGAACTGTTCAGATTGCGCGGTCAGGATGGGATGAAGTCAACTCTGGCAGAAATCTAACCTTTATGCCCAGTCTCTTGCCTGTGACATCAATGCCTTCGAGATCGTCCCCGTCGGAAACAGGGGAGTTTTGTCGCTGCTTTTGACGCTTGTTGCTTGTAGGGGCTTCGGCCATGTTGCGGGCGCGTTTGATCCTTGTGGTTGAAGTCGGCATGATCGATAACGGTATACTGCTCAGGAAAGGATCATAGGAGTTACAGGAACAAACATGATCTTGACCCGGCTCGGATTACTAATTGTGAAAACACCTATGACACATTGTCAGCTGATCAGTAGTATGGATTAGACATTGTTGCTGTGAAGTTCAGAGTAACGCTATTGATGCCGAATGATGCCTATTATCGGTTACAAGGCGAGACAGTTGTACAACAATAGTAGTGACATTGTAAGAAGTCAAAAAGACTCACAGCTAGTAAGGTGTGGACGTGACCGAACGTCCTCGACTGTGTTCTGCGCGAACAGACCTGAGATGAGGTGTGGTTGGCTGGGTAGAGAGATGGTGGGTTTTGCGCCTACACAGCAGAACGGATGAGCCTCTGGAAGTAACAACAGCCCATGGGCGCAAGTCAATATCCAAGCGGGAAACTCGCGGGTGGAGGTCGCGGCCACTCTCGACGTCCGCCAAGCAAGCAAGCAAGCAAGCAAGCAAGCAAGCAAGCAATCAAGCAAGCAATCAAGAGACACAACAGTGCACTGCCTCGTTGTCATTGCTCTCGTTCAGTTCCATCGTTGTGTTCAGTTGCTCAACAGTCTTGACAAGTTCATCAATCATGTTAGCAATTTGTTCCAATCCTCTACTTTCCACTTTCTCTTCAACTACCAAAATTCGACTGTCCCTTTCGTAGCTAAGCATGCACAAGCTCAGTGTCTCCAAAGCCAGGCCAGTCTTGAAGATTTCAAGCAGTTCGATTCCATCTTCGGTGTTGTCAACATATAGAGTTGTGTTGGATACACTCAGATGTCGCAAGGTCCTTGAGTTGCTCCATAACATCTCAAAGATGGACCTATCAACAAAACAATGTTCGAGTGATACGCGCTGTAACCGGTACTCGGAGTTTACAGCATGAGCGAGATCGCTAAAACTCGCAGAATCGAGTTGTGGCAGGTCAGTAATTTCGAATGACTCTATTGATATGGATCTCAGACGTAACCACCTGCCCTTATTACACACTTGAATGACATGCGGTCCAACCTCGTCACATGGATCCGTGAGCTTCACAGTTATATCCCATCTAGGTATGTATCCAACCGTGTCATTGAGCGCCAAAGATTCGTCCGTATCATAGAGGGCCAGCTCCCTGAGCAATCGGTGCAATCCAATATGTCTGTTTATCACCGATGACTCGGACGAGTTCCATTGAAGATCGAGAGAGACTCCGCTTATCAGACAGGGCGGCCCCTGGCCCACAGTGATCAGATCCTGAAGAGTTTGTGCCACCAGCGAGCGGCCACAGCGAGCAAGATCGACTGAACCGTAGAGTTTATCGTAGCCATATCCACGGCGGTAGTATCCTACTCCTGACACATCGCAAATCACATCCTCGTACAGCCCTATCCTGGGCACGACACCGTGTCTATTCAGATTCTCGAGCGCCTTGGTAAGTAGGACTAAGGATAGACCACTTTGCTGAAACGGGAATTGTATGAGGGCTGCGACATTTGCAGGACTTGCTTGCATGTGTGGATGAGTATTCACGAGATGTTTCCTCATACGATAGGTGCCGATCACGAATGACTGTATACAAGGACCAAAGAGCGGGTGAGCTGTAAGATCTACTAGACTCTGTAGACTGTACGGCGAATACACACATCGAAGGTGTCGAAGTCGTGTCGATCCGAAGCGCTTGCTCGACAGGTCGCACCACAGTTTGCTGGCAAGACGAAGACTGGCCAGGTCTTTCGGGTCAGCGGCAGCAACAATCATCTCAAGGACCTCCGGTGGGCACGACGATATGTCTGATACCATTGCGAAAGTTTGTTGGCCTGGATACCAGAGATTTTGATTTGATTGTTGGCAGTTGTGAAGGACAGAAGGTCTCAGTCACTACAAGCTTCCTTGTCGCCAAGCCGCGGCTCCGCAGCTCCGCACTTTTCTCAACTCGAGACAGAGAGCTTTGCGTCCTCAAACTTATCGTCACAGGCGCAGTGATAAGTGTTCAATCCCGCTACTGCTTGCTGTGCATCTTGGTGACGACAGCCTGCGTGCATATTGGCTTGAACAAGGCAACACCGCTGCATGATGTGCTGGAGCTTCACGCGACTATGTACTCACACGAGCTAGGATGTGCTCGATCTTACGTGATTGGTAACACCAGTCACACAGCTCGGGACCGAATG
>Ga0268251_10000095_pt1 | contig 49659 bp, 68 predicted proteins | sample AgamicAsMae_FD_200527 | JGI IMG/M metagenome (GOLD analysis project Ga0268251, IMG submission 200527) | Agave microbial communities from Guanajuato, Mexico - As.Ma.e (v2) (version 2) | ecosystem: Host-associated > Plants > Phyllosphere > Phylloplane/Leaf | place: Guanajuato, Mexico | collected...
ATATTGTGCTGGAAGCCGGCCAGTCCCTGACCATCAAAGCACCGGGCGGTTTTATCAAAATTGACGGCGCGGGCGTCACTATCGTCGGCGCGGTGGTCAAGATTAACGACGGCGGCGTGCCGGGTGTCGGGACGGCGCTGACCTCCATTGAACCGGACGCACCTGCCGGACGCGCCGGATCGTCGCTAACACCGGGTTTATCCTGTCCGCCTCCGGCCATTCCCGCTGGCGGTATCCCTGAGCCGACATGACGGAGAATATAGCGTGACCTTGTCTCAATCCTTTTTGATCGCCGGACCAGACCGCGAAGACGGCTGGCAGGAGCGACTGGCGGAAGGCGGCTGCTTTGTGCTGGTAGAGGCGTCCAGGGCACAGGGACCAATCATGTAATGGCAGAGCTCATTTTTTCACAGCAGCAATTGACCCTACAGGAGCGACAAACTTTCGCCGCAGGATATTCGGCGGCACTTCCCGATGCGTTTACAGCTTACTATCTTCGGGTTAATGGTGGGGTTGTTGCCGAATCTGACGTCGACGCGAGGCGTGGGGGCTACCGGTTAATGGCTTCAATCCTGTCAAATATGGTAGCCTGACCATTGAGAGCCTGATTGAAGATATCCGCGAAATTAATGCCGGGGATGGATCGCTATGCTGACGCTATAAAGCGTTTATCCCTTTTGCCTATGACTGCGGTGGTAATACGCTTTTTATGTCACTTAAAGATGATGACTACTCGTCAGTTTACCTTTACGCCTCTGATGGTGAAAACATCATTTTGGTCACGCCCTCTTTTCAGTCATTTATTTACAGACTGCATAAGCAAGACTAAATCACATCAGCCCGCCATTTTTAACAGGATGCTCGCCATCACCATAAAATGGGTAAGCCATCAGGATGGCGGTCGAAGAAGCTCACCGCCGGGTGGCACCTGGTACGCCACGCCCCGTTTTCCTTCCGATGCTAATGTGTGGAGTCTGGTCTTTGAATTAGCCGCTGCGGTTGAAACTGGGGATGGCCCGGTGAGTTCAGGTCACGTTAGATTCTTGATGGATAACGCGCCGGTAGAAAGGTTACGTTTGTGTACTTCATTTGCGGTTTATAAAGGCCCACATAGGGTGGGAGATGGGAGAGGCTAGCAAAAGCCTGGAGAAATAAGTCAATGTACTATGCGGTAATGATGAACAATTATGCCTCCTCTCTTGTCCCCCGTTATCTTCGCGTTCTTATCGATGATAAATTACCGGTAAATGCCTCCTGGGAATACGACAGCTCTGCACATTCTTATCCTTACTATATTGCCGACCCTGAATGTCCTGATGCTATCTACCTGCTGTGCCGAAAGGATGCTGGAGCACTGCAATTCTCGTACTACAACCACGGTATGGGGCATATTATCAGCGACGATCTTCATCGTTTGCTGGCCTCATTACGCGTAAGCCACTCCTATACTAAGCGGCTTATTGCCACGTCCATTGGAACGGGCGATGTCCTGCGATCGGATCTCCACTATATCTCTGGCTGGTTGGCGATGAAGGGCTTATCGATATGGAGCAATCCAGGATCGAGGAAGACAAGCGAGGAAGACAGGTCCCATGGAATCTGACCTTCAACGATAAGGCCCGGGATTACGACGTTTTGACTATCCGGGAAACGGTGTTGAGTGGCTTCCTGTTTGTCACTGGCGATGTGGTTGTGCAGTTTGAAAAACTGCATGGTGCCAGGATCGTGCCAGCCGATGAACTGTTAAGCCACTATTGCAAAGATTATCGCTACGACCGATGGAACCCATTTTCCTCACGGGCTTGAAAACGATTATACGCTGTTGGCGGATAATGAAACGATACAGGGCGACCTGCAGGATATCTACCTGGAAGCGGCACAGGCACATCATATCCTTCAGGGATAAGGCTTTAACCTCTGTCTTCATCGTATAAAATCCCCTCCACCCAGCTCACACCTCCTTAATTCTGTTAAGGGATTTGTTACCTATTTGCTGGCAAAATAGTTAAAGTCGTGATTATTTACCCGATAAATAGCGCGAAGGCTATATTGTCTGCCGACGCCCCGTTTTGCTGTCCGGGCTGATATCACCTGTTTATCCATTTCTACGGCAGCGCTTCTCAGAAAGCGCTTAGAGGAAACCATGCATCCTGAACAATTTGTCGATGTGATGAAAAAGGTCGTCAGCGAATCTTCGGTTGAGGGCGTCATCTCTGTTTTAAATTCTCCGCCGGGACGCAGGCCGAAAGCTGACCTGATGGCGATGTCGGCGTTCTGGCACACGGCAAGCGGCGAGCAAAAAGAGATGATGACTCAGATTATTCGGCTGGCCGTAGATAATGCCGCGTTTGGTTTTTTATGCGTGCTGGATGGCGTCAGGGCCATTGAGGATAGCGAGCATAAAGGCGAGCTTTCTCTGGTCTGGCGCAAAAATGATGAAACGGTAGTGCTTAACCAGAATGAGGATCTGCACGATTACTACAATGCGGTCTGACGGCGGGGTCCCAAACTTAACCTGCGGTGAACCGCACTCTTTAAAAACATTCTGGAATGAATATCAATGGATATGAAACATCCGAACATTGACACCTTGTTTGCTGATTTGAATCGTTCACTGAAAGGCGTATTCAGTCGGGAGGAGCGTCGCACGCTCCAGCTGCTCGTTGAACAGGAGGCTTACGGCCCGGCGCTGTATCAGGTCATTGACCTCTCCCTAAAGGAAGGTAAAACCATCAGTGCGACGTCGTTCAACATTGTTACTATGCTGCTGGACCACGCGCCATTTCAGAAAGCACCCAACTAATTTGAAAAAAAGCTTTAAAACCAGTGATAAAGCGTGAGCTGGTCAGCTATCTGACCGCGTAGTTTGCCATGAGCTTACGTCAGGCATGCAGGACATTGTCGCTGAGCAGGACGGCATTTCGTTATCAGCCGGATACGCGACGTGATGAACCGGTCATTATGGCGCTGGCCGTGGCGGCTGAACGCTATCCGCGACACGGATTTAAAAAGCTTTTTCAGGTGCTGCGCAGGCAGTGCAACAGCTGGAACCATAAGCGCGTTCACCGGATTTACTACCTGCTGAAACTGAACTTTCGCCGCAAGGGTCAGCAACGTCTGCCACTGCGCAACCCGGCGCCGCCAGAGTCGCTCAACCAGAGCGGGTCCATCGATTTTATGCACGATGCGCTGGTGTGCGGCAGACGCTTGCGGACCTTCAACGTGGTGGATGATTTTAACCGCGAAGCACTGGCTACCGAAATTGACCTGAATATCCCGGCGCAGCGGGTCGTGAGAGTGCTGGACAGGATCGTGGCAAACCGCGGATATCCGCTGAAGATGCGGATGGATAACGGTCCGGAGCTGGTCTCGCTGACGCTGGCACAATGGGCAGAAGAGCATGGTGTGATACTGGAATTTATCAGGCCCGGCAAGCCAACGCAGAATGCCTTTATCGAACGGTTCAACCGAACACACAGAACAGAAATACTGGATTTTTATCTGTTCAGAACACTGAATGAAGTACGGGAAATTACAAAGCGCTGGCTGGCTGAATATAACGGCGAGCGCCCCCACGAATCCCTGAATAACCTGACGCCGGAAGAGTACCGGCTGATGGCTGAAACCCCGGAAATCTCAAAAAGTGCGTGGAACTAAAACGGGTGTGCTTACAAATGAATAGGTATTTTAGCAAGTAAATTTTGAGCAGTCATTACTGATCACATCGTCTAAATACCTTCGACGACTAAACCGGAATACCGTAGCAGAAAATGTAATGGAGCCAGGCTGTCAGATATTATAATTTAGTTAAAGTTGAATATCTTGGGTTTATAAAGAGTGGATTTATATTAGCGTTAATTATGAATAGCATAACGCTATAAAATTTAATATTACACTAACCTGATTAATTAAAAATGGTAGTTGTCAAATACTCTTTTTAATATCTAAGCATTACATATCTCAGAACATATTATTAATAGGAAGGAATATTGAAGTATACGCACTTTGTCTTTAAGCTCAATAAGGGAGTTGACATCTGTAGAATTATTAAAGTCATTGCCATGAGCTATTTTGTGGCGTTTATTATTTAAATCATCTAAAAACGTTTGCCATAAGCTCCGGCCACGATAAATTGTTGGGCTTGTGAAGTAAGCATTTTTCCGTACCCTATAAGGAAAGTTACAAACTTTTCTTTTGGTTAAAACAGATATGGCATTAAGGGTTATTTTAATTTGTGGGGACGTCATCGCGAAAACTTTATCAAACCTGGAGTTGTGCAGATTTTTAAAAATATCAATAACTCCAAATCTCGATGCTATATTGCCAATGACATCTGGTTTTGGATTTCTATTCCTGTCTGAAATGAAGGGGTCGGGTGATATTTTAAAATCATCCGTTTTCTCAAGATCATCCATGAGGCATTGTATTGCATCCTGATACCCCGGAAACGCCTTTTCATCAAAGCCCAAATATTTTTTACAGTAAGTTCGCTTAAGTGAAGTTGGTAGTTCTTTAAATTTTATTGCGGCATAATCACTAATAATGTTCTTCACCGCACCTTTAACAAATCCCTCCATATGTGCCACAATCAGAACGGTAATGGATCTGCAAATTGCATTATAAAGCTCTTCATTAGAGTTCTGAACTCGGACCGCTTCTTCAACTAAAATATCAACTTCTTTCCATTGAAGATCAACAGTATCCAGATAGTCTGCAATGAAGGTAGCCATTATGCTGCACCCTTTGCCTTATTAATCCTGGTGTTCAACTTTGTCACATCATTAACACTTCCTTCACATGCTGCAAAGAATTCTGAATCAGAAAACATTTCGTGAATTTTATCAAGAGTAATTACTGTTCCTTTTTTTTTGCTTTCTATAAATAGATGTGTAATTGAATCATAAACAGCAGCGTTAAAGTCAGACATCTTATCAACTTCCCCGTCAACTATTCGATACTTTGTGAAAGGATACTCTATCCCAGAATCTTTTATGGCTTTAAATGTATTGTTAAATAATATTTCCATATCGCCTAATTGTTGCTGGGAAAGGCTATTGAATGAGTTCATTTTGCTTGTAAGAAAGTTTTTAAATTTACCTTTATAATCTCTAAAACTATCTTGATAATTTATGGCAAAAAAGCGTAATACAAGCTCTTCATCTTCCATTTTTCTAACGCGAGAGCTATCAGGGGTTAATTTACAAGCTGATACGAAACTTTCATTTCGAGACAGTTTTTTAACAAGATCTTTGAATGGTCCTCTGCACGTAGCATTTCGAAGCTCCTGTGACTCTAACTTTACCGAACCAGAGTTCAGTCTTTCAAATATATCGTACTTAACCTGAGGATCAAGTGTTGAGTCAATTCTTAGGCATCTAATACTCCTTTCTTCAAGGCGTCTAATTAAAAATGGTGGTAAGTCTTTGTTGTAAGCTCCATTAAGTTGGTCTAAAACCTCTAGTCCTTGCAATTGATATTTGTTATCAAAAAAATTAAAAATGGCTGTCAGTCTCTGTTGACCATCAATTACCGAGAATCGAGATAGCTCAGAGTCTACTTCTTCATCAACATCAACGTCTTGAGATATATAAATGAAAGGGATAGGTATGTTAAGTATAAGACTTTCAATTAACCTTGAAGAAGTTTCATCATCCCAACGATGTTTTCGCTGATATTCGGGATTCAATTTTATCACATTTTTTTTTATTTTTTTTACTAGGGTTTCTAAGTCATACTCAATAGTTTGGGTTTTGACTGTGCGTTCTTTAGCTATTTGTTGTAGTTCATCAAGGTTGTGTTTAAGGTTTGTCATGTTTTCTCCATGAAAAGACGTATCTAAGGGAAGTCTTTACTGCAATCGGTGATTAACAAATTATGCAGCTAATTGCATGGGATTGCATTAAAAATGGAAGGTTAAACTTCACACTTAAGAGTCCATGGTGTAAGACTTGAACGACATGATGTGACTTTATTAAGACCGCCCAGTTAACAGCGGTCAGGGAACAGGTGAGCAGGGTTGACTCCCGGGGCCGATGGCTGGTAAGGACATCCAGGATGCTCTGGTTTCTACCAGAGGGAATCCTTGCTGAAGTGGGTTTTACCAGTGGCGACTGGATGAGCCGTTGTGCGCCAGACTATGCCTTCCATGCGTGAAATCCTGCGAACAGTTGCAGCATCAGCGCGCGAAAGTGTCGCAGTAAGTCAGGTGACTGGATAAGCCACATCTACCAGACAATCAGCGATTCATTCATAACATTAAGGCCAACGTGGAAAACGGGGAGTCGGTTGGCCAGCGTCACTGGCAGCGATGAAACAGAGATTGGCGGGAAAATGAAAATTGCGGCTGCAGGCGATATCGAGACGAAAACAGTGGCAGAATTGGTAGAGGAAATTGCAACCCTGCGCCGCAGCGTTGCCGGAGATTATTGGCTCCACGGCGTATATCGGTACCGGCAGCATCAACGCTCCGCAGATGATGCTGGAGACGATTGACTTGCGGTGTCAGCTGGCGCAGCAGTGTGCAAGCCATACCCACCCGGACACAGGACGGCCAACCCACGCCAGCGCGTTCACCAGCACGGCCAGCGCCGCCAGTGCGACACGTGGTAAGTACGAAGATTTATAGCCTGGCTCAAGGCACCTTTCCGGCCCGCTTTACGCGGGCTAATGAGATGGTCACCCCCCCTGCCAGCGTACCGCTCACAGGGGGGACCATAAGTTTTTATGCCCTCAGCAAAGTGGCGGCAAAAAATCCACCGCCATTTCATCGCCACTAGAAAATAAGATAACAAAAAGCCACTCTTGCGAGCGGCTTAATTGTATGATTTTAAAGCTAAAATTTGGTGGCCCCTGCTGGACGTGAACCAGCGACCAAGCGATTATGAGTTAAATTTCAAGTTCTTACTTAAAAATACTTATCTATAATTTTCAGTTAGTTAAATAAAATCCCATCACTGTATAAATAACCAGAAATACTCTAAAATACTTACTTGCGGTATCCTATGGGTATCCTGGAGCCTGCAAGCGATTTGCAGGATACCCTAATCGCTTGGTATGGGGTTTTTGTGGAAACATTCAAATTTACGAAAGCCAAGCTTGAAAGCCTGCCGGCTGCCGAACTTGGTCAGGTTGAGTATGGTGATACCGTTGTTAATGGCCTGCGGCTTCGAGTGGGTATCAGTGGCTCTAAGAGCTTCTGTATCTCGCGTAAGAGAAACGGGAAATTCATCCGTGCAACACTTGGCCGATTCCCGGACCTGACCATTGATAATGCCAGGGCAAAGGCGCTTGAGTTGCTGGGGGATGTTGCCACGACCGGCAAGAACCCGAATGCCGTGAAGCGAATTAACGATAAAGCTGCAGTGACGCTCTATGAGGCGCTGGAAACTTACATTCGCAGCCGTGCCCACCGTTTGAGCAGCAGCTCAGCAAAACAATACCGCTCTACCCTGGAGAACTTCTCCGGTGACTGGATGAAACAGCCTATCGGCTCCATATCCCGTGAACGTGTTGAAAATCGCCATAAGGCCGTTACAGATGGCACTGCATGGTTTGGCCCAGATAAATCCACTCTGCGGGCTGGTGTCGGTTCAGGCAGCAAAGCGCAGGCTGATTTGTGGGCTCGTGTGCTTCGGGCAATTTACCGCTTTGCTCATGACCACTATCGGGATGATGAAGGGAAGACCTTGCTACCCGATCCGCCGACTCAGGTTCTCAGCACAAAAAGGCAGTGGCACGGTACCATCAGGAAAACGGATCGCATTCGTACTAACGAGCTGGCTAGATGGTTTAAAGCACTGGTGGATGTACGCGATAGAGCTGAACTGGGACGAGATGATATTGCTGCGGCTGTCTGTGATGCTGTGGAAATGGATATTTTTACCGGGTTACGTAAGTCGGAGATACTGGGCTTAACCTGGGATCGTGTGAATATTGGTGCCCGGTACTTTTGGATTGATACCACCAAGAACGGCGACCCGTTAGAGCTACCTATCACCGAAACCCTGTTAAATCTTTTTCGTCGGCGTTTGAAGATGAAGACCGGAGAGGAGCTTTATGTTTTCCCCGGCGTTAACGGTGAGATCAAAGAATACCGCCACGTTATCGACCGTATCAGCGCGGCCACCGTTCCAGATCCTAACCCGGATATGGTGAAGCCGATTCCGTTCAAGTGGCATGACGGCCGCCGGACATTCGGAACGGTCGCTGAGCTGGTGGGCGTAGGTAACTATATCCTGAAGCGGCTGCTGAACCATCGCACAATGAGAAGTGCTGATGTTACCCAGGGTTATCTCCATTTCAGCGCTGATGAACTGATGGAACCAGCTTCAAGAATAGAACGAGCAATACTTGAATATGCTGGGGTGATTGAAGGTAAGAAAGATATTAACACTCAATTAATGTCCGCGTTGGCGAATCTTAGTGAAGAAGAGAAACGAAAATTAATCTTCGAAATTTCAAATGATAAAAAGGGTTATCAGCTATGACTCATGGTGAAATGAGACTTAGAGCTACAATGGTGGCTACGTTTATAAACGAGCTTTTCGTTGATGGCACCGACTCAATGGCTATTTCAGTTTTACGTGATGGCTTTAATAAAGACTCATTTGCAAATTCCTCTAGAAATATAGTTAATAATATAATTAATTATTTCGAGTGTTCTGATAATCCAATTGAGGAATTCCTTTATTTTATTGGGGTCGATAGTGATGAAACTGATAACGACGAGCAGTCAATTAATACGTTGTTGTACATGGACAAGAAGAAAACACCATTCTTAACTGATATCCAATTATCAGGTGATGGAGTCACAGTTTTGAATTCCGCACTTGCGTTACATTTTTTAGGGATGAAAAATAATGCGAATAACCTTGCGAGAGTTGGTATTAAGTTGCTAATGGAAGGGGTTTTTAGCGATGAAATATCTATCAGGGAGTTTAATGAAATAGCACAAAAGGCTATTTCAGACGCACAGAGAGAAAAGGCAAAAAGACCTCGTAGCCCATATCATTCAGAGGTCATTGAAGTCATTAAACTTACTTGGGCAAAATATCCTTGCGGTGCAAAAACAGCACTACTTGATGCCTTAGCAGCTCATTACCATGGCAAGGTAAGCCGTAACGCATTGGATAACTGGATCTCTCTATCCGGATTGAGGCCCCCAAAACCAGAAAAATATACACGACTTGAATTAGTATTCCCCCAATAGCTGGTTGTTGGGGGATAGTTACTGGTTATTGTGTCGTTGTATCCGGTAGCTGGGAACCAGTAGCCTGTTACTGGACTGATAAGTCATTACGCCATCATAGATATTTATCACTGTTGTTAACTCTTAATACACGGTGATAAATATGAAGTTAGTCAATTCTCCTTTCTCGTTAGAACGCCTTACCCGCGCTGAAGCTGCTGCGTATCTTGGTGTTAATTCTCAAACTCTTGCTAATTGGGCTCATACCGGAAAAGTGGAAATCCCACACCATAAGGTAGGGCGCAAGGTTATCTATATGAAGTCAGATCTTGATTGCTATCTTGCAGCGGGTCGCCGTACTCAGACGGCGTGAGGTGGGGTATGTCAGATAAAACAAAAGCGGCCTTGCCGGGCCGCCAATGTCATTACCAGAAACTTAATCAAACACAGCATACCAGGCCTGCCGCTGGTGGTCAAAGTCTGCAATCTCCTGAGTTTTCAGGAACTGCGCCATTGGCGCGGTTAGGGTGCTGTGATATAGCAATGCCCTCCTCAAAATTGAGGAGGGGTATGCTGCAATGCAGTACACCCACCCCTCATCTTTGCGGATCTTCTTTGGCCTTCTTACGCTGGCGGCGTTTGATCTCGCTTTCTAAGGCAGCGACAACAAATTGCCCTGTACTTTCGCCGGGTTCCTTCCATTGCTCAATTGAATCAGCAACATCATGCGGCACTCTGGCCGCGATAGTCTGTGATTTTCCGTTAACTGCTTTGGTTGCCATGCCTGTTCACTCCATTAAAGGTGTTCAACAGTATGACCGAAATAAAAAAAGTGTTCAACACTTGACGTGTTCAACACCTTCCTTTAAATTGGTGTTCAACACTTTGTGTTTTCCAAACACAAATACAGCGAAGCCCGGCAGTGTACCACCACTAACCGGGCCTCTAACCACCACCGTTAGCGTAGATAACGAGGCAGCTATGAAAGATCATATCACACACCCGGAAGGGCGGAACAACTACACCTGGCGCTTTTTGGCACTCAAACGTTCGGATTTGAAATCCGCACCTTGCCGCCTTTCCGTTGAGGCTGCAACCGAACGCGAAGCCCGTAGCATTCTGGCACCACACTTCATCCTGTCTCTGGCCGCCCGCCTGCCAGTTGCGGAGGTGCGCCATGCATAACCAAAAAGAAGTGATGCAGGCCCTACAGAACGCACAGAAAGCCAGTGCTGCAGTTCGTGCGCTTTTGCACTCATGGGTTGAGCTTCCGGGGGCTGAAGTGGAACTGCTGCTTGAAATGTCCTCTGAATATGCCGACGAGGTTACTGCGTATCTGATTAACCTGTCTGGCGAAGATGATGGGGAGGTGGACCATGCATGACATGTCTATCGAATTAATCAGCTCAATGGCTTGTGAGTTGGCTTCCCTCCTGCTGGTGGTTGAAGAATGCGATGTGGATGGGGTTATCCGGGAAAACCTTATCAGTCTGGCAAGGCGTGTTTCGGACAATCTGGCGGCGGAAATGATGGAGTCTGGTTCTACGGGAGAGAAATCATGATCAGCAACGTCAAATTCAATGAACTGGAAAAGCGCGTTGATGTGCTGGTGGGACGACTGCTGGAACTGGAACAGCAGGTTCGTTCACTGACTGACAGCCAGGGCGGCGAGATCCCGCCGGGTATGACCCCTGTTGCTACGCTGGCGGCCGAGTATGGCGTTTCTACCAAAAAAGCGGAGGAACTGGCGAAGAATACCGGCGTGATGCTGGTCAAAATGAAGTCTGGCGGCTTTATCGCGCCTGATGAGAAGTTCCGGGAGGCGGCCAGACTGGTGCTGCGCAGCGCTAAGCGCAAATATGGGTCTGCATACTGTATCACCCGCTGCTTGGCAAGTTCCAAATGAGCGGAGGTATCCCAAAATGAGGAGCGCGCCAAACTTAAAACACCTGCCAAAGGATAAATTTACCGAAGCGATTATTTTCGCAGGTAAGGATGCTTACTCCCACGCTAAAGGGTGGGAAGAGGGCTTAGGCAAACAAGTTGCAGGGGATTCCATTCCACCTGTTTATCTGGGGCCGAAACAGCTGGTGGAGTTAGCTAACCTGCGTATTGTTGACGATGGACGTCGAACTGCCCGCGTTTATCTGGCGGGCGATATAGAGCCGATCATGATTAACGCTATTGGTGAAAAGCTGGCGTTGGCTGGTGTGCAGGATGCGAAATTGTACAAGGGTATTCCCGATCGGCAGCCGGAGGACTGGCGCGAATATCTTTCGCGTTTGCGAGAGAGGTCCGGTAGCGGTGAAAGCATTGTGGTAAATCTGCCCGTGAAGACGCGGGAGGCCAGATCAGAACCAGGCGATGAACTGAAACCCCACGTGGAGAGCCGCAGCGATGGCCTGTACTGGATAACGCCAAAAGTGGACAAGGACAGCGGCGAGATCATCAATAACGAAACGTGGCTGTGCTCACCGCTTGAGGTGGTGGGTTCCGGTAGTGACGGGGCGGAGCGTTATCTTGTTTTGCGCTGGCGTTCAGCGCGTGGCCACGAAGATATTACCAGGGCGATCCCCTGCGCTGATATTGGTGAGCGTGACGGCTGGCGTTCCTTAAAAGCTGGTGGGGTGAACGTGACCACTAAAAGTACGTTCAGGGCGATTCTGGCTGACTGGCTGCAGCAATGCGGTGCGGGGCAGGAATGGATTATCAGCCATACCACCGGCTGGCATCACGGGGCCTACATCATGCCCGATGGTGAAGTGATCGGCGATCCGGAAATGCCAATTCTCTTTAACGGTCGCAGCGCGGCATCTTCTGGTTATGCCGTTGCGGGCACAGCTGAGAGCTGGCGGGATTCCGTGGCCCGTCTGGCCGGAGGCAACCCTTCCATGATGCTGGGCGTGGCAGCGGCATTATCCGCGCCGCTTATTGGCCTGGTGGGTGCTGATGGTTTCGGTGTCCATTTGTTCGAGCAGTCGAGCGCCGGTAAGACCACCACCGCCAATATTGCGAGCAGCCTGTGGGGTGAGCCTGATGCGTTGCGGCTCACCTGGTACGGTACCGCGCTCGGTATCGCCAACGAAGCGGAGGCGCATAACGACAGCCTGTTACCGCTCGATGAGGTGGGTCAGGGCAGCAGTGCCAAAGATGTTGCCACGTCTGCTTATACCCTGTTTAACGGTGCCGGAAAGTTGCAGGGAGCCAAAGAGGGCGGCAACCGGGAGCTTAAACGCTGGCGCACTGTGGCGATCAGCACCGGGGAAATGGATATTGAAACCTTCTTGGCTGCTGGTGGGCTAAAGGTCAAAGCGGGGCAACTGGTGCGCTTGCTCAACATCCCTATGGAGAAATCGACGGTCTTTAACGGCCTGACAAACGGTAAGGCTCATGCTGACGCGCTGAAAGAAGCATGGATTGAAAACCACGGGGCGGCGGGACGTGAGTGGGTTAAATGGCTGGCGGTTCACCAGCAGGAAGCAAAGCAGGCGGTACGGGATGCGCAAACACGCTGGCGCGGCCTCATTCCGGCTGATTATGGTGAGCAGGTGCACCGCGTGGCCGAACGCTTTGCGATCCTTGAAGCGGCGCTGGTAACTGGTACATCAATAACCGGATGGGGTGAACAGGCCAGCCGTGACGCTATCCAGCATAGCTTTAATGCCTGGGTGAAAGAGTTTGGCACCGGAAACAAAGAGCACCAGCAGATCATCGAGCAATGCGAGGCGTTTCTTAATGCCTATGGTTTAAGTCGCTTCGCACCGTTGCCCTATGATCCGTCCAGTATGCCGATTCGCGATCTGGCCGGGTACAGAAAGCGCAAAAGTAGCCATGATGATGCGCCGCTGGTGTTCTATACGTTCCCCGCAACGTTTGAGAAGGAGATAGCGCAGGGCTTTAATGCCAGGCAGTTTGCCCGTGTGCTTGCCGCTGCTGGCTTGCTTTCTGAGCCGTCCAGCGGGCGCGGATACCAGCAGAAATCCCCGCGTATTGATGGGCGTCAAATCAACGTTTATGTGCTTCACCAGGTTGCGGAAGAAGAAGAGTAAATTACACACATGAGGGATATTAATGTCGGTTCAGTTGGTTCAGTGTCTATTGGTTATATTCATGTGTCTGTTTACTATGACTTTAATATCAAAAAAATGAACCAACACTGAACCAACAAATAGCTGTTTTGAACCAACAAACGGGAAGTTTGAACCAACATCTTTAAAACCTCATGCGCTGAACCAACATGAAAATACCCAATGTTGGTTCAAAACGGGGCTTCGTTGGTTCACTGAATGAAAATAAATCCTTTTAAAACAATAATCTTTACAAATTGAACCAACTGAACCAACATAGTTTTGTATCTATACACGAAAAAAAAGAGGGTGTTATGGACAAGAAAAGTAGCGACGACCTGGTGTATTCGAGGGTGCTTATTCAGAAGATGGTGGAGCACAAAGATATGTTTGGGGTTCCGGACAGCAAAGTAGATTTGCAGCTTATGCCGCTGAGCGAATACCGGGAACTGGTGAAGCGGGAGGCTTTCTTTTTCGTGGATCACAATGACTTTCTGCGGCATCAATTCTCTGGTGAAGTTATCGCCGCCAGCAAAGAGCAACTGGATATCCTTATTGAAGAATTAACAGCGAAGCGCCAGCGTCTTGATGATGCTCTGGATTGCGCTAAGGGATAATTTTGTAAATTATTCGTACTCATGTTTACCCATTCTTACCCCTGCCTCTGACGGGGGTTTTCATTATCTTTTTCATGTATATCTTGATGAGTGGCACTCAGACGTGAGCCGCCACTGGCCGTTAAATCAAGCTGTAGCGAGTACAGCCTGCGAGAGGCAGAAAAAGATTTAACGGCCTCCCCTTTCAAGCGCTGGTTTCACGTCTCAACGTTAATTGTTACGGAAACCACTCTATGAAGAAATTACTCGAATTACGCCAGCAGAAAGCAGCTCTCAAAACTCAGATGCGTTCCATGCTGGACAAAGCCGACACCGAAAAGCGCAGCCTGAACGAAGAAGAGGGCAAAAAGTTCGACGAACTACGCGCCCAGGCTGATGCGCTTGAAGTTGAAATCACCCGTCTTGAAGCCGTCGCCGACGATCAGCGCAATCTGCCTGGCACTTCCGTTGAAGGTGAGCCAGTAAGCAACGACGAACTGCGCCACTACATCATGACCGGTGATACCCGTTCTCTCTCCACGCTGGTGCAGGCTGACGGCGGTTATACCGTTATTCCTGAGCTGGACAAAGAGATCATGCGCCAGTTGCAGGATGATAGCGTGATGCGCTCCATCGCAACGGTGAAGACCACCAAAACCAACGAATACCAGAAGCTGGTATCTGTGGGCGGTACTACCGTTAATCGCGGTACCGAAGGTGAACCACGTACCGAAACCAGCACGCCGAAGATGGAGCGTGTTGATATCAAACTCAACCCGATCTATGCCTACCCGAAAACCACTCAGGAGATTCTCGACTTCTCCGAGGTGGATATTCTGGGCTGGCTGTCTTCTGAAATTGCCGACACCTTCACCGCTACCGAAGAGACCGACTTTGTGAACGGCGACGGTGATAAAAAATCCAAAGGCTTCCTGGCTTACCCTCGCGCGGCCACTGCCGATAAAACCCGCCCGTTCGGTACGCTGGAGAAGATGGAAGCCGCTGACGTTTCCTCTGATGGCCTGATCGACCTGCTGTATAAGCTGAAAGCCAAATACCGTAAAAACGCCGTATGGGTGATGAATTCCAACACTGCCGCCAAACTGCAAAAGCTGAAAAACGGCAACGGGGATTACATCTGGCGCGATCGTCTGGTTGCCGGTTCTCCTGATACGCTGCTGGGCCGTCCTGTTCAGTATCTGGAAACCATGCCGGATGCGGAGGCGGGTAAAGCGTTCCTCGCGGTGGGCGACTTCAAGCGCGGCTATTTCATCGTGGATCACACAACTGGCGTGCGTACCCGTCCTGACAATATCACCGAGCCGGGTTTCCTGAAAATCCATACAGATAAGTATTTAGGTGGCGGGGTAGTAGATTCCCGCGCAATTAAAATTCTCGAAATGTCAGGTTCCGGCTCCTGATTAACAGGGGCTTCGGCCCCTTAATCTTTTGGTGGTTAATTATGAACGAACCTGAGAAAGAATATTTTAATTGCTGTCTGGCTTACCAACCCAACGGCTCACTTATCTGGAAACAAAGACCTGAAAGCCATTTTTCCAGCGCAGCTCAGGCCAAAACATGGAATGCGCGGTACGCCGGAAAGTCTGCTGGCTGTTATTCCAACGGTTACAGAGTCGTTTGTGTAAATAAAAAATTGCAACTGGCGCACCGGGTTATCTGGATTATGCATTTCGGCTCTATACCCGCCGGAATGGAGGTTGATCACATTAACCATGTTAAAAGCGACAACCGGATAACGAATTTGCGGCTGGTTACTCATGCCGTGAATCAGAAAAATTTATCTATCCAGAAAAATAACACTAGCGGAGTGACAGGTATACGCCGTGATAAGCGAAGCAATAAATGGATAGTCCAGATTAAACCTCGCGGACAAAAAACAAAACATATTGGCTCGTTCGATGAATTAGAGCTTGCCATTTCTGCCCGGAAAGCTGCGGAAGTTAAGCATGGCTTTCATAAAAATCATGGGAGCCTTAACCAACAATGAAAACAATCGATTTTGAAATCCGCACCTCTGAACTAACCGCAAAAGAGCGCAAGCTGGTGGGCTATGCCGTGCGCTGGAACAGTCTCTCAGAAATTATCTGGGACGAGTTCCGCGAGCAGTTTGCGCCGGGTGCGTTTAAAGACAGCCTGGCATCCGGTAGCGATGTGCGGGCGCTGTTTGAGCATAACTACACCCAGCTGCTGGGGCGTACCAAATCCGGGACACTGGTGCTGTCAGAAGATGATACCGGGCTGCGCTTCGAGCTGACCCCGCCGAATACCCAGCTTGGCAATGATGTGCTGGCGCTGGTGGAGAGAGGGGATATCTCCGGTATGAGCTTTGGTTTCCGGGCGCTGAAAGAGGCGTGGGATATCGCGCAGTCTCCATACCTGCGTACCGTGACGGCAGCCGAACTGCGGGAAATCACCGTTACCTCTATGCCTGCTTATCCTGAATCCGGTGTGGAAATCGCGCACCGTTCACTTTTCTCCCAACATCCTGAACTGTGCCGCGCTGGCGATAACCGTCGCCGCTGGGCTGACTTAGCGGGGCTGTGATATGTGGAATATCTGGCCGTTTGGCCGTAAGTCTGAACCCTCAGAGCAGTGCAGCATGACCATTGATGAGTTTCTGGCGATGGCAGGGATTCCAAATACCGGATCAGGCGAGTATGTGTCTGCGGGTACTGCGGAATCTCTGCCGGCGGTGATGAACGCCGTGTCAGTTATCAGTGAGGCGGTGGCAACAATGCCCTGCTATCTGTACCGGGTACGCAACGATAACGGGCGTGAGGCGCGGGAATGGCTGAGCAATCACCCGGTCGATTTTCTCCTGAACGAGCAACCGAACGACTGCCAGACGCCTTACCAGTTTAAACGCACGATGATGCGCCACTGTCTGCTGAACGGTAACGCCTATGCGGTGATCCAGTGGGGCCGCGACGGCCAGCCGCAATCCCTGCATCCGTATGCGCCGGGGGCGGTTGTTCCTGAGCGTATCGGCCAGCATAAGTACAAATACACCATTACTGAGCCGTTTACCGGCGCTGTGCGTACCTACCTGCAGGAAGAGATCCTGCACCTGCGTTATTCCACCGACGATGGTTTTTGGGGGCGTTCGCCTATCACCGTCTGCCGTGAGGCGCTTGGTTTAGGCTTGGCCCAGCAGCGCCACGGTGCCAGCATTATGAAAGACGGCATGATGGCGGCGGGCGTAGTCACCACTGCTGAATGGCTCGATAGCGTGAAGGGTAAACAGGCGCTGGACGCACTGGAGCGCTACAAAGGTGCCAGAAACGCCGGGAAAACGCCGATACTTGAAGGGGGCATGGACTACAAGCAGCTGGGCATGAGCAATCAGGATGCCGAATGGCTGGCCTCCCGTCGCTTCACCATCGAAGATATTGCCCGCATGTTCAACGTGTCGCCTATCTTCCTGCAGGAATACAGCAACAGCACCTACAGCAATTTCAGCGAGGCGAGCCGCGCCTTTCTCACCATGACGATGCGTCCGTGGCTGGCGAACTTCGAACAGCAAATCAAATCTGCGCTGCTGGTGGCGTCCACTGTACCAGGTATTCGTTATCAGGTTGAGTTCGACTCTGCCGATCTTCTCCGTGCCACGCCTACCGACCGTTACGCAACCTATGAGCGCGGCATCAAGAACGGGATTATTAACCCGAATGAAGCCCGCGAAAAAGAGGGGATGCCGCCGCGTGAAGGTGGCGACGAATACAGCCAGGCATGGAAGCAGGAAGTGAAGATCAGCAAAGACAGCAAGGAAGGTGACGAATGAGAGCCGGGAAGATGAAACGCCGCGTTACCTTCCAGAAGTCAGAATCTCATCGTGGTCCTCTCGGCGAGATTATTTATGAATGGTCTGATCTCGCCACCGTCTGGGCCGAGATTCGGACTATCAGCGGACGTGAGCGTATGTCCTCTGGTGCCATTTATTCTGAAGCTACCGTGCGCATCTGGACGCGCTACCGCGACGATATCACCACCGCCAACCGCATTCTGTATCGCTCACCGAATGTCCGGGGGCAGGTATACACCCTTGTGGCTGTCATTCCTGACGTTGATCACACCCGGCTTGAACTGCTCTGTAAGGGAGGTATTTCTAATGGCTGAGTTGATCGGTCTGGAAGAGGCGAAGCTGCATTGCCGTATCGATGATGACTATGAAGATACGTTGATTCAGGCGTACATCGAAGCGGCGCTGGAGGTCTGCCAGAAACATATCGGCAAACGGTTTGGTAACGGTCTGGAGTTTACCCCGGCTATCAAGATTGGCTGCCTGATGTACGTCTCCCAGCTGTATGAGTATCGCACGATGATTGGTGATACCGACACTAAAGAGATTCCGATGGCTGTCTCTGCGCTTTGGTCTGTCTACCGTGATGTGGGGGTGTACTGATGCCGTGGCAGCCACTGCGCCGGTGCACTGAGCCGGGATGCAATAAGCGGGTGAAGTCCGGCAAGTGCGATGAGCACAAGCGGGAAGCGTGGCGTGCTGAGGATGCCAGACGCGGCCACCGCCGCGCCCGTGGCTATTCAGCCTCATGGGAGAAGTACCGCGCTCAGTACCTTAAGCGCTATCCGCTGTGTGTTGAGTGCCAGAAGGTGGGGCTCTATGTGCCCGCAAAGATTGTCGATCACATCATTCCTGTCAACGACGGTGATGATGTTCTGTTCTGGCCTGAGTGGAACCACCAGCCGTTATGCCAGACACATCACAACCAGAAGACCACGCAGCAGGACCCGACCACCAAAGCGCAGCGCAAGGCAGGGCTGTACCGTGAGCAGGAAGAGCGTGCAGCACAGCGTAATGACTGGATGTATGAGGCCCGTGATGAATGAGAAAGATGTGGTGAATCTGTATCAGTCGCTGGCTCGCTGCCGTGATGGCTTTATGCAGACCCGTACCAGACGCAATGAGCGCCAGCCAGTGAAGCGCATGAGCGAACGTGATCGGGAGGTGATTGAGTGCTTCCGCAACCGCTGACAGGCCGCATGGCCGGGGTGGGGGAGGTTTTAAAGACAACCCCCCTGCTGCAAGGCACCGCCTGCCCCCTCAAATTTTTACGCACGGTGATTTTTTTGAAAATAAAAAAGACAGGAAAACAGTAAGTTATGGCAAGACCACCCAAACCGCCCGCCTACCTTGATGAAATTGCGGCGCAGCAGTGGAAAGCAAAGGCGAAGCAGCTGGCGGAGCGCGGGGATCTGACGCCTGCCGACTGGAACAACCTTGAACTTTTTTGCGTCAACTATTCGATGTACCGCAAAGCAGTGGAAGACCTTGCCAGCCGTGGATTCAGCATTGTAAACAGCCAGGGTGGCGAGAGCCGAAACCCGGCGCTGAGTGCAAAGGCCGATGCTGAAAAAATCATGATTAAAATGTCGTCGCTGCTGGGCTTTGATCCGGTAAGTCGCCGCCGTAACCCGGTAGAAACGGAAGAGGAAGACGAGCTTGACCGTCTGGAATGATTACGCAAACGCGATAAAAACAGGCGAAATTCCGGCCTGTAAGCGCGTAAAACAGGCCGTGGAAAGGTACTTTTCAGACCTTAACAACCCCCTTTATGAGTTCGATACGGCGACCGTAGAGCGGTTTGTTGCGTTCTCCCGGCTCTGTCCTCACGTCAAAGGCCCGTTGCGCGGGCAGTCTATCGAGCTGGAGCCGTGGCAGCAGTTCGCCTTTGCTAACCTGCTGGGCTTCAAAGTCAGAGATACAGGCCGCCGTAAGTACAGCAGCGCCTTTATTGAGGTGCCGCGCAAGAACGCCAAATCCACCGTGGCCGCCATGCTGGCTAACTGGTTTCTGGTGATGGAGAAGGGTCAGCAGGATATCTACACGGCGGCGGTGAGCCGGGATCAGGCCCGAATCGTATTCGACGATGCCCGCCAGATGTGTTTACTGTCAAAACCGCTGAAAAAGCGCGTCAATATTCAGGCGCATAAGGTCATTTTCCCGAAGAGCAATAGCCTGTTAAAGCCGCTGGCGGCGAAGGCGGCCACCATTGAGGGAACCAACCCCAGCCTGGCGATTGTCGATGAGTACCACCTTCACCCGGATAATGGCGTTTATTCCGCCCTTGAGCTGGGCATGGGCGCCCGTCCGGAGGCGATTTTGTTCGCCATCACTACAGCCGGGAGTAACGTTGTCTCTGCCTGTAAGCAGCATTATGACTACTGCTGTCAGATTCTGGCAGGAGAAGAGAGCAATGAATCGCTGTTTGTCCTTATCTATGAGCTGGACGACGAAAGCGAGGTTGAGCAGCCGGAAATGTGGATCAAGGCTAACCCTAACCTGCATGTGTCCGTTGACGCGGCGAAACTGGAATCCACCATCCAGAAAGCGCGGGGAATACCGTCGCAGTGGGTGGAAATGCTGACCAAGCGTTTCAATATCTGGTGTCAGGGCTCCACGCCGTGGATGGGGGCCGGGGCATGGGATGCCTGTGCGCTCGACTACACCGAAGAAGACCTGGCCGGAATGGAGTGCTACGCCGGATTTGACTTGTCCTCAACCAGCGATATCACCAGCGTGAGTTACGCTTTCCCGTTCGACAGGGAAATCCGGTTGCTGACCCGCCACTATCTGCCGGAAGCGCAGCTGCTTAACGTCGCCAACAAAAACCGCGCCATTTACCGCCAGTGGGTGAAAGCGGGCTGGATACGCACCACGCCCGGTGACTGTATCGACTATGACCGCATCCGTGACGATATTCTCCGCGACGCTGAAACCTTCAATATCCGGCTGGTGGGCTTCGATACGTGGAACGCCACGCACCTGCGCACCCAGCTGCAGGGGGCGGGCCTCGATGTGGAGCCGTTCCCGCAAACCTATCTCAAATTCAGCCCGGTAGCGAAATCCTTTGAGGTGTTCGTTAACCGTAAGGTGGTGCGTCACCGCGGTGATCCGGTTCTGGCCTGGGCGATTGGTAACGTGGTGATGGAGTCTGACGCCAACGCCAATATCAAGCCTAACAAAAAGAAATCCTCCAACAAGATAGACCCGGCTGTGTCTGCACTGATGGCGTTCGGCACCTTCCAGGCGGAGCACGAGGATTTTGCATTCGATATGAGCGCCAGCCACAAACAACGGCTGGCGACATTTAACGGTATCTGACAGGAGCGTGTATATGAATGAAGCAAATCAGGAAGTAATGACGACGATTCGCCTGGATGGCCCGCTGGGGAAACTTTTTGGAAAGATTCATCATCGGTTAATACGTACAACCGGCGAGGCTGGCAGGGCTCTTGCGGCAACAATTCCCGGGTTTGAGGCTTATATGAAATCCAGCAAGGCCCGGGGCCTGACATATGCGGTATTTCGTGGGAAAGAGAATATCGGGCAGGACGATCTGGATTATCCTCATACTGGGCGAGAAATCCGTATTGTGCCGGTGATTATGGGTAGTAAGAAAGCTGGTGCATTGCAGACTATTCTCGGGGCTGTTCTTGTTGTCGTCGGGGTTTTAGTCAGTACGTTCACCAGTTGGACCGTTGCTGGCGTTGGGGTTGGGGCAGCAATCACCGGCTTAGGCGCTTCTATGATGGCTGGTGGTGTGATCCAGATGCTATCACCGCAACCCGGCGGACTGGCCAGTAAGCAGGATGCTGATAACCGGGCATCCTATGCGTTCGGTGGCGTGACGAACACAGCAGCGCAGGGATATCCTGTTCCGGTAGGATATGGCAGACGCCGCATCGGTGGGGCGGTTATTTCGGCGGGGATCTACGTGGAGGATCAGCAGTGATGAATCAGATGCAGATGTGGCCGGAAGGTGAGACGTTTATCCGGGAGGTTTTGATACCGACAAAATATGAACCGCTGCCGGTACTGATAACCTTTATCGTTCCTCCCTTCGATGTTGTTGTGGAAACATGGCAGAACAAAGACCCGGAGAAAGCTTACCCCCTGTTTCGCCAGTTTATCGTTGACTGGGATCAGCAGGACAAACTGACTGATAATGTGCTGATGTCCTTTCTGGTGGGCTATCCCGGCACGGATAAGGCGATTTTCGCGGGGTGGTGCGAGCACATGAAAGCTGTACTGGCGGCCAACGAGCAACTGTTTAATATGCAGAGCCAGACAATTAACTGAGGTGCGGTATGCTAAAGCGAGAAACTTTAGAGGCTGCACTGATAACCGCAGCCAAATTGCAGGGGCATGAGCTTAACGGGCAGGACAATTTAGTGATCCGCACCCGCGTAGCAGCCTGCCTGGCTGCCAAGGAACGCCATCAGCAAAGAATGAATGCTGGTTCATTTCAATGGAAAAGACCAGCGCCACCACGATAGCCGGTGTAAAACCCTCATTCCCTTCATTTAGTTAAAGGAATATCGACGTGAATCCAAAATTAATAAAAGCGCTTGAGCATTTATGTATTGTGAACAACCTGTCTGCAGGAATGCTTGCTCATCCATTAGATGAAAGCCGGACCAAAGAAATGCTCAAATTTTTGAAAGGTGAAGGTGTGCCACTGGACCGCGAGGCTATTTACGCCTGGGCGATGGAAAAGGGTTGGCAACCGAAAAGCGCTAAAGAACTGGCTGATTTGGCTGGGAAGATTGATGAGGGTAAGCGAGTCGTCATCAAATATCCAGGTAGGCTAGGCGATAAAATTATTTCTGAAATAAAGGCTATGTGAGTGGTTACTGCTGTTGCTACGGCTGTGCAAAGGCTTCGGCGGTTTACTTAGCAATACTTCCCTGCGGTATCCTATAGGTATCCTGGAAAAGACTAAGGGCCTGCGATTTATCGCAAGCCCTTGATTTTTGGTGGCCCCTACTGGACTTGAACCAGTGACCAAGCGATTATGAGTTCCTACCGGAACAACCGAAAATCAATAGTTTGCGTTATTTATCATTGACATAGATTGCCACTGTTTGCCAATGATTACCCATTATTCGCCATTTCCACCGCCACTTTATCGCCACTCACCGCCAGTGGGTTGAGCTTAACGGCATCCTCTAAATGGTCAGGGGCAAAATGCGCATATCGCATCGTCATTTTTATGTCGGTATGACCGAGTACGCGTTGCAAGACCAGAATATTACCACCATTCATCATAAAGTGGCTGGCGAAGGTGTGGCGCAAAACGTGGGTAAGCTGCCCTGCCGGTAGTTCGATGCCTGTTCTTTCCAGAGCTGACCGGAACGCCCCATAACAATCACTAAATAACCGGCCTTTTTTATCATCAGGCAGAGACTCATAGAGCTCTTTGCTGATTGGGACAGTGCGGTTTTTTCTGCCTTTCGTGTTGGTGTATGTGATTTTGTATTTCGCGAGCTGGCTTTTTCTCAGACTCTCGGCCTCAGACCAGCGTGCGCCAGTGGCGAGACAGATTCTTACCACGGTTTCTAAATCAGGGTGGTCATGCCTTTTGCACTCTCCGAGCAGTTGCGAAATTTGGTCGTGAGTTAGCCAGGCCATTTCCATTTCTTCTGTGCGGAATGGGCGCATATTTTTCAGTGGGTTCTCACCCTTCCATTCTCCGAGGCGGTTTAGCTCATTGAACACCGCCCGGAAGTAGGCCAGCTCGAGATTAAGCGTGCGAGGCGATACCTCTTTCACCCTGTTTGAACGGGCATACTCACCTTTTAACCGTTTTTCTCGGTAGCGGGAAAACATCTGCGCATCGAAATCGCGTGCGAGTGGTTCGCCCATACACTCAAAAGCATGGTGCATGGCTAACTGGCGTTTTAAGCCGTCTTTCAGGGTAATACCATGAGCGCTATACCATGAATCAACCAGCTCTTTTAACGTGCGCCTGTCTTCCTTTTCTTCCTGCCACGGGTTTTGAACGGTGTACTGTTCAAACGCCAGTGCCTCGCCTTTAGTAGCGAATTTCTTTCTAATACGTTTGCCATTTGCACCGTTTGGGTAGAGCTCACAAATCCAGCCGCCAGCCGGATTTTTACGGACGGTCATTAGTTAACCTCGCTGTATACACCCACCACACGTCCCAACGCTTTAATATCATCAATGCCGCATTCGAAAGGAACTTTCCCGCCTGCAACGTGTAATTTTCTGCCGGGTAGTTTTGTTAACTCTCGAACGCTTATTGCTCCCTCAATGTCGACTAGCCATAAACCGTCAGACAATGATGCTTGCCTGTCCACAAAATAAATTTTCCCCTCGGAACGGATAGCCATCCCATCTGTGAGTGGTTTTGTGAAAAATTGGGCATCAATACTCAGTTGGTTGTCGGGTTTGAGGATTTCTTCACTTAATGTGAATCCCTCAATCCTTTTTGCGTCGCTCGATTCTCTATTATTTACAAATGCTTCCCCTTCTCCGGTAAGTAACCACCGAAGATTAGCACCTGTTTCAAGGGCGCAGTGAGCCGCAAAGTCATAGGAGATAGCGCCTCGGGTATACCTGTTGGACAGTGAACTGGATGCGATATCGAAGTGGTTAGCTAATTGAATTTTCTGAGAAAATCCGTACGCCTCGCAGATGCGGTCAAGTACATCTACGTTGCTCCATCCTAAAGAATCTATTCTCATTTCGATAAAACCTATTTACTATCTCTCAATTGGGAGATATATTTTGGCTAAACCCACGCAATTGATGGCAAGTGTTGGCAAACAGAGTCATATCAATTGCAAACTTTGGCTAATAGGGAATCATGCAACATGGCTTCTGAAATCGCAATCATCAAAGTGCCTGCACCAATCGTTACTCTGCAGCAATTCGCAGAGCTTGAGGGTGTTTCTGAACGCACCGCTTACCGCTGGACAACCGGCGACAACCCTTGTGTACCAATCGAACCCCGCACCATCCGTAAAGGCTGCAAGAAAGCAGGTGGCCCGATTCGCATTTATTACGCACGCTGGAAAGAAGAGCAGTTGCGTAAGGCGTTGGGTCATTCCCGTTTTCAACTCGTCATCGGCGCTTAATTCACTTTATGTGAATTGTAAGGATGCAACATGTTTGATTTTCAGGTTTCCAAACACCCCCACTATGACGAAGCATGCCGCGCTTTTGCGCAGCGTCACAACATGGCGAAGCTGGCCGAACGTGCGGGTATGAATGTTCAGACGTTACGTAACAAGCTCAACCCGGAACAGCCTCACCAGTTCACGCCGCCTGAATTGTGGCTGCTGACTGACCTGACCGAAGACTCAACCCTCGTTGATGGTTTTCTGGCGCAGATTCATTGCCTGCCATGCGTGCCGGTTAATGAGCTGGCTAAAGACAAATTGCAGTCTTACGTCATGCGCGCAATGCGTGAACTCGGCGAACTGGCGAGCGGTGCGGTATCTGATGAACGTCTGACCTCTGCCCGTAAGCACAACATGATTGAAAGCGTTAACGCTGGCATTCGCATGTTGTCGTTGTCGGCGCTGGCGCTGCATGCGCGTCTGCAGACTAATCCCGCTATGTCGAGCGTGGTCGATACCATGAGCGGTATTGGCGCATCGTTCGGGCTGATTTGAGGTGCGTATGCTGAAAAGTGAACCGTCATTCGCGTCTCTGCTCGTTAAGCAAAGCCCCGGCATGCACTACGGCCACGGCTGGATCGCAGGTAAGGACGGCAAGCGCTGGCACCCGAGCCGCTCACAGGCTGATTTACTGGCTGGCCTCTCTACTCAAAAGCAGGGGGAATCATGGCTATCGAAGCTGTTTCCGCGACTGTTCCGCTGAAAGCGGGTGAACGTCTGGCCGGTCTCAATCATGTGGCTGAATTGCGCGCGAAATATTGGGGCGATAGCTGGAAAGAGGTTGAGCGTTTTGTCGATGATATGCGCGATAAACGTGACCCACAATTTGAAGAAAATAATCGGGCGCTGGCCGCTATTTTCTTTCTGGCAAAAATACCGGCGGCTCGTCATGAGCTCGAATTAAGTGAGCTGACTACTGACGAGAAAAAAGCGCTTATTACAGCGATGAATCATTTTCGTGCAGTAGTGAGCTTATTTCCAAAACGGCTAACCATGCCGAATTAATCCAATCAGAAATTTAATGGCGTAAACCCGCCGGGCTTCTTATTGCCCGAAATCAGGAGAGTCAATTATGCGTAATACCGTAACCCGTAGTTTTAACACTGATAGCGATGCGCTGGCCGTATTGCTGACCGATGCCAAAAAAGAAGAGCGTAAAGACCGCGCGCTCGCTGTTTCCATCCGCCTTGAGGCGCTGGCTATCCATATCACCAAAGAGGGTATGAGCGGCACCGAAGCTGCCGAACTGCTGCGCCGTGAAGCAACCCGCTTTGAGAATGAATCACAGGAGCTGCACTAATGAAAACTAGCCACTTAAAGCCTAACCAGCGGGTAATCATTACTCGCAAAGACGGCTCTCGGCCACCTCGCCTCGGTACCTTTTTACGCCGTGATGGGCGTATGGCTGTCTTTTATATCGATGATTTCATCGGAATGCGTGGAGAAGACGACAAGGGAATAACCACCATTTCCATCAACAGCAAAGATTTTGAAGTAATAGCGGAGGAGAAGCGCTAATGGCCGACGCAATGGATTTAGCACAACAGCGCGAGCAGGAAGACCGCGAACGCCACATCAGCAACGCGCGCAGCCGTATCGCTGCACCTTCCCGTTTTCTCTGCGAGGAATGTGACGCACCAATCCCGGAAGCCCGCCGCATTGCGATTCCGGGCGTGGCCTTTTGCGTGACCTGCCAGCAAATCGCCGAGCTCAAATCAAAACATTACAGGGGCGTATAAATGGGTATTCGTATAGAAGTCGGCGACAAATGGGTTATTACCAGCGACCAGTATCAATTCATCCTGAATGAAAAGAAAGTCGTTAAATCAGGTAATAAAGCTGGCGAGGAATGGCTCGATACTATCGGATATTACCCGAAGATTAACCAGCTTATTTCCGGTCTGGTACATCATCAAATTCAAAACTCGGAAATTAAATCGCTCAAAGGCATGGCTGATGAAATTGAACGCATCGGCCACTTGTGCATTTCAGCATTTGGGGGAAAAGCGTGACGGCTTATTACAACGAGTTTGACCCATTTGCAGCGCAATGGCTGCGCAATCTAATTGATAGCGGGCTAATCGCGCCCGGTATCGTTGACGACAGGAGCATTTCAGATGTCACACCATCAGACCTTAACGGGTTTAAACAATGTCATTTCTTCGCCGGAATTGGTGGATGGTCTCTTGCCCTCCGCCTCGCTGGCGTCCCCGATGATTACCCTTGCTGGACAGGAAGCCCACCGTGTCAGCCATTCAGTACAGCGGGAAAACAACTCGGACGACTTGACCCGAGGCATCTTGCGCCGACATTCGTGCGGCTCATTAAACAGCGCCGCCCTACAGTCCTCTTTGGAGAGCAAGTTAAAGCTGCGATTGGGAAATACTGGCTCGATGATTTATTCGATGAACTGGAAAATGAAAACTACACCTGCGCAGCGTCAGTATTGCCAGCTTCAGGCGTCGGCGCTCCTCACAAAAGAGAGCGCATCTGTTTTGGTGCGGTCTTGGGCGACAGTAACAGCCAGGTCTGGAAAGGATTCAGGAAATCTGAGCAAGTCATTTTTCAGGAAGGATGGGCGTATGAGAAACGACACCCTTTATCGTCAAATGTGGCTTCACACTTTTGGTCTGACTGGCAACCCAACGAGGGTGCAGATGGTCAGATTAGAATGCTACCTGCCGGATATGGCGAGGCTTCTAATGGGATTTCCTCAAGAGTGGAGCTACTGCGCGGTTATGGGAACGCGATAGTTCCACAACTTGCCGCCGAGTTTATCAGCGCATTCCTTGAGAGCTGCGGAGAGCCATTGTGAGGCTTGAGTATGCTTTTCCGTGGAATGCACCTCGACCGGCAATAGCCAGCCCATATCTTACCTATGACCAACAGTATCGCCGCGACCGTATGTTCGCGGCTTTGCTGCATGCGAGAAAAGTGCTTTCTCTCCAGCCCGAGTGCGTGCGCTTTGACGTTTATCGCACCGCTGCGGTGCTGGAGCAAAATCAGGGCAGTCAACGAGCCAATGCCTTTTTAATCAGCTTCTGTAAAAAGGCATTACCACGTCTTGAACTGGTCGCAAAAAAATACGAGTGCGCGGGTATCAACAGCAATGTATCAACCGCTGTTTTTGGTGGTCATTTTGATACCCAGCTTATGCAATATCTGGGGTCACGTATGGTCAATATGGTCGCCAGATATAACCGCCTCCCTGATATGTCGCGCGCCGATATTGACCTGCTGGCCGCTGATATTGCTAATTTCATTCGCGCTGAACTTGCCGACATTGATGACACCGGATTTAGCGAGCTTAAAACGCTGTACACCTGGTACATGCGCGCCGGTATTATTTCCCTGCAATTCAGCGTTAATCCGCCGCATTGGGAGCGGGTGACAAAGAAATATGTCGGTGAGGATGAAATCGCCCCTGCCATCACCCGCATGTTTAATGAGGTTTGGTGGCGTGGCCGCTTGCGACGCATTGCGGCTGCATGGCGTGAACATCTGCAAATCGCAGTCGGCAATGTCAGCAAAAAACGACACGCATACGCGAGTAAAAACTGCGTGACCGACTGGCGCGAGCAGAAGCGCCGCACGCGTGAATTTCTCAAGGGGCTGGATCTCGAAGACGAAGACGGCAACCGCATCAGCCTGATTGAAAAATATGATGGCTCGGTCGCCAACCCTGCGATACGTCGCTGCGAGCTGATGACCCGCATTCGTGGGTTTGAAAATATCTGCAATGAGCTCGGTTATCTCGGGGAGTTTTACACCCTGACCGCACCGTCTAAATATCACGCCACCACCAAAGCAGGCTACCGTAACAGCAAATGGAACGGTGCCAGCCCGTCGGACACGCAGAGCTATCTAACCGGCCTTTGGGCGCGCATACGTGCCAAGCTGCACCGGGAAGAAATCCGCATTTTCGGTATACGTGTTGCCGAGCCTCATCACGACGGCACGCCGCATTGGCACATGCTTATGTTCATGTTGCCGGAAGATGTCGAGCGCGTGCGCATCATCATCCGTGATTATGCGTGGGAGGAAGACCGTCACGAACTAAGAAGCGATAAAGCCAAAAAGGCTCGCTTTCATGCCGAGGCCATTGACCCGGAAAAGGGCAGCGCTACCGGTTATGTTGCTAAATACATTTCGAAAAATATCGACGGCTATGCTCTCGATGGTGAAACCGATGACGAAAGCGGTGAGCTTCTGAAAGAGACAGCCCCCGCCGTATCAGCATGGGCGGCGCGCTGGCACATCCGTCAATTCCAGTTTATCGGCGGTGCGCCGGTGACGGTCTACCGTGAATTGCGTCGTCTCGCTGATACCGAGACCGCGCACGGTCTGAGCGTTGAGTTTGCCGCCGTTCATGATGCCGCTGACGCTGGTGATTGGGCTGGTTATGTTAATGCGCAGGGAGGCCCGTTTGTCCGTCGCGATGATTTGCAGGTGCGCACGCTGTATGAACAGCGCGCCGAGTTTAACCAGTATGGTGAGGAAACCGTCTGCATCCGTGGCGTGTACGATTCCGCTGTCGGTGCTGGCACCCCGATTTTAACCCGGCTAACGCAATGGAAAATTGTGCCGAAGCGTGCCGTTGATTTGGCCGTTGATGTTAAGGGCGCTCCTGCGCCCTCTCGGAGTTCTGTCAATAACTGTACGGGAAGCGAAAGCGATCCACCGATACTCGATTTAACAAAACCGCTCAGTCGGCGTGAAAGACGAGAGTTGACGAACCGACTCAGGAAGAAAAAGCCAACAACACGGCGAAAATTCATCCACGGAACGGATAAGCAAAATGTCGCTATAACGAAAACTATCGACGAGATACATCTAACAACCGGCATCACAATCAGCCGGGGAGAAGCCCTGCACCTGATGGCCGGTGGTAAAAGTTGTTTTAACGGTCGATGGGTGCGCGGAACGTCAAAAGGCGAAATCTTTGCTGCTGCCCCTTCACATCATGCGCGAGCCCGGAAAATCCTTAATCGTGTTGCGGCTTTAGCTGAGATGGCAACGAAAATGTAACCGCTAATATTCATCCATATCATGTACATACAGTGTATTTAACTGTGATTTTTTTCTTCACACCTTTTGCCAATACGTGCTACTGTATGTTTATACAGTATCTCGTAGTGGAGGTTGTGTGGATAGAGAGCTAAACGAGCACGTTATGATTGAGCGGGTCGAAATGATTGCGCGTCTGACTGCTGAAGGTACTTGTCAGGAAAGAGACCGTGAAATCGCATTGAATCTAATTGCGGAAATAGCAAGAGGCAACCTAATGAAAAATAATAATTTTTCTGTTGTTTTTTCCGCGCCGCCTGTTGGTGAAACATTTGCAAAGGAGGGCAAAGTGAAAGTAAATATCACGTTGGATAAAGACCAAAAAATCGGCCAGCCGGTAATTGATGCTTTTCAGTGCGAATTGACCAGGCGAATACAGTCCGTTTTCCCGTCAACGCGCGTTACTGTTAAAAAGGGATCCATGACCGGTGTCGAGCTGATGGGGTTCGATAAAGATTCAGACCGCGAAGCGCTGGATAGTATCCTTCAGGAAGTGTGGGAGGATGAGAGCTGGCGTTAATCCCTGAAAAATGTGCAACCATCGACCCCATGTTTGATAGCATGGGGTTGTTTTGTATGGGGATTACACACAAAGGAAAATCATGGATACCGTAATAGCATTTTTATCTCTGGCTCTCTTTATTGCTTTTATCGTCGGGTTAATCAAGCCGTCACTGGTTCGAATGCCGAGCCGTAAGCGCTCCAGTGCGGTTTATCTCGGTGGCTGTCTGGCGCTGGGCGTTATTGGTTCAATCTTATGGCCGACTGAAAAACCTCAGCCGGTGGCAAAAACTGACGTACCGGCGGTTAAAGCGGAACCGGCTACGCCAACGTTTAAGTACGCAGATAAAACCCTCAAAGAATATCGCAACGAGCCAAAAGAAACCCGGCACGAAATCGTTAAAGACTACGTTGGATTCAAAGGTGTGCAGGCCAGCGCTACCGATGTTTTTTATGCCTGTATGAGCGAATACACTTTTACTAAAGATGATGCGTTAAAGCTCGGTGATGTGTTGGGGTGGTGTTTCAACGACTTCGAGAAGGATCCACAATCTCTGAATAATAAAATCAACCTTGACGCATTTCAGGGTAATTTTAGCGGTTGGGATGGCTCTTATCGCCCGTTAGAGAAGCTGATAAAAGCCAGTATGAATGATGATTCCTCTTATAAACATGTTTCAACGGTCTACCATCTGATTTTGAATAAAGACCCGCATGCCGTTGTAAAAACAACGTTTCGCGGCACTAATGCTTATGGTGGCGTGGTCAAACAGACCGTAGCGGCACGCGTCAACGTGCGAACGGGCGAGGTCGATTCAATACTCGACAATTAAACATGACAAACGCCGCCGGTGCTGAAACTCGCTTTCAGTGCTGGCGGGGTTGAACAACGAGCCCCGCGAGGCGTTAGCCTGCCCCGTTGAGACCGACCCAAACCGGCACGATTAAAGCCGGTTTTATTATGCCATTTTTCCGCGATTTCCACGTTTTTTAGCCGTGCATGCAACAGGTGCATGGTTTTGCATGCGTCAGGCTTGCACGTTCTGGCCGTGCGCCGCCAGAGCTGGTGCGGATCCAGAGTGGTCATGCAACTGCATTAAAACCGACCCATAAAGCGGGCAGGCGTGGCGGGGAAAGCATTGCGCGCCAGCGGTGGTGCGTAATAATAAAAATTATCGTCTGAGCGCGTCGTGATGGCGCTGTCGTGATTGTTGTCGGCTCGTTGGTGGTCGGGTGTGGTCGTGCGCGCGTCGCGCGTCTGAGGCGTGATGGTGGCGGGGTATGAAAAAGCCGCCATGCTGGCGGCTTGAGGGGGATTATTCCGGGTTGTCGAGGGTGTACTCTTTGAATCTGATGACCTCCATGCCGAGCCAGTCGTTTACCTCCCTGAACCTGTCCTGTAGAGGAGACAGCTCGTTACGCACGAATACCTTTGCTACCTTCTCAACGTCACCGAGTGAGCCGATGTTCTCGGGCTTGCCGCCCATGAGCTGGAACGGTACACGGTGCGCGTCCATCAGGTCGGCGGCGCTGGCTTTCTTGATGTTGAAAAAGTCATCCTTTGTGGCGACCTCGCTCAGAGGAACGATTTTTATGCCGTCCGGTTTTCCGCCGGGGGCGTAGAAAAACAGGTTTTTAAAGTTGCCAAGTCCTTTCGAGTTACGCATCGCCTCGCGCAGCGATTCGACGTCGGTCGCGCTCTGTGCCGGGTCGGTCACGTACATGATGTAACCCGCATGCGCGCCGTTCTGGTAATACTTGCGGCGGAACAGCGTCGCGGATTCATTCAGCCAGGCGGAATTAAGCGCGCTGAGATATTCGGGCAGGCCGTAAATTTCCTGATTAATATCGGGCTCCAGCAGATGAAACACGGTATCAGGCGCGAATTCATGCGGTAGAGTGAAGTTTTCCACAAACCAGAAAATCGAATCGTCGACCCCGCGCCGGGTGTATTTGGCCGGTGAGGCCAGCAGCTTGATTAACTGCCCGGTGACGCTGTGGCGCTGCTCAAGAAAGGCGTTGCCGAATACCAGATAGTCGAGCGCAAAGCGGCTGAAATCCTGACGGGACAGCAGCGGGTGCGGAATGTAGGTGCTCGCGAGCACGTTGCGCTTAACGTAAATCGGTGAGCTGTGATGTACAGCAGAGCGCAGGCTCTTTGCCAGCCCGGAGAAGCTGACCGGCGGCTCGTACCATTTGCCGTTACTGATGCACTCGACGTAATCCAGAATGTCGCGCTTATCGAGTACCGGCACCGGCTCGCCAAAGGTGAACGCCTCCATTTTTTGTGGGGCGCTGGCGGTCGTAGCGACTGTTTTGCGTGGCTTGCGCTTGCTCATGCTGCCACCTCACCCGCTGCTACAGCGAAAGACCAGTCGCAGCCAAACAGCAGACGATAATCATCGTCGCTGTATTCGCGTTTAATTTCCTCAGGCGCAAAGAGATTGCATCCGCGCTGGCATGCTGCATCCAGAGTGACCGACTGACGCCAGACACCATCTGTGCAAAATACGCTGTCACCGGTATTGATTAGCGGTGACGGTCGGTGCTTGCGGGTTGTGCCGTTCCATACCCTGAATGCTGCGTAGCTGTCTGATGGTGTGGTGAACATCGTCAGATTGTGGCGCTTATGGCAGGCGATAGCCGCCACGACTTTTGCCGCTCTTAGCGGATTATTGAACCATCCGAACTCATCAAGGTAGACATTACCCGCCAGCGCGGCGCAGTGGGACTCCTCGCCGACAAAGCTGATAACCGCACCGTCGTCGAGCTGCAGGCTGTGGCCGTTGCTCGTCAGACGGACGCCGACGCGCGCCGCAAGGTTATTCATGTACATCAGCGCCACGCGCGCCTGCTCAATGGTGTGAGCAAACCAGACCTGATTATCGCCCGTTGTCAGCGCATCGAGCAGCGCCTCACGACTAAAGAGCTGCGTTGCGCCAATTTGGCGCGATTTGGTGATGCTGCGGTCGATATTGAGTTTCCCGACACGCAACCATGTTGCCTGATAGTCAAAGCTGTCATTGTGCAGAATATCGGCCATTGCCTGAATCTGGCTTTGTGAGAAAACGTTATTCTTCATTAATTAAACTCCAGAATAGATTTAGGCTGCATGCCGCTACCGGCGGAAAGCGGTTCGTTTAACAGGGCGTGCATGGTCGCCCATGCGATATCGGCGTGACTGGCTTCCTCGGTGCGGCTGGCCTCATAGGTGGCGCTGCGCCCGCTGCTGGTCATGGTTTTGCGGATGGACATAAACGACTGCGTGACGTCGGTCGCCCCGGCGTCGTATTCCAGACAGCCGCGGCGAATGGTGTCTTTTGCCTTGAGCACCATCGCGGTTTTCATTTCAGGCGTGTAACGGATGCCGCGTGCCGCCGGGTAGAATGAGCGCACCAACTGGAATACGCCGAGGCCGAGGCCGGTTGCGTCAATGCCGATGTATTCGACGTTGTATTTCTCGGTCAGCTTGCGGATGCCCTCTGCCTGCGCGGCAAAGTCCATACCTTTCCACTGGTGCCGTTCCAGCATGCGGAACTTGCCACCCGAGACCACCGGCGGCGCGAGTACAACGCACCCGGCGCTGTCGCCGGTGTGCGACGGGTCGTAGCCAATCCAGACCGGGCGCGAGCCGAACGGATGGTCGGCGAACGGGGCAAAGTCCTCCCATTCTTCCATCACGTCGACCATGCAGCGCTGCAGCTCCTCGAACGGGAATACCGACGCTTTATCGTCGACAAACTCGCACATAAACAGGTTTTTAAAGTCCTCATCACTGTTTTCGCGCTTGAGCTGGTCGAGGTCGAACAGGGTGCAGCCACCGGCAAGCGCGTCCTCAATGGTGACAATCTGCCGCCACTGACCATCGTCGCAGAGCTGGCCACCGGCGAGCGCGCTGTGACTGATGTCGATTTCGATGCGGTCGGTAATACGGCTGCGCCCCTTGTTGAACAGCTCGCCAGACCAGAAAGGGTAAGCGCCGTGCGCCAGCGTGGAAGGTGTCGAAAAGTAGGTCGAGCGCAGGTGCTTCTGCGAGGCCATGCCCGACGCGACTTTGCGCAGCTTCTGAAAATTCGGGATCCAGAATATTTCATCGACATACAGGTCGCCGTTATGGCTCTGCGCGGTGTTGGAATTGGTACCGAGAAAAATCAGCTTTGCGCCGTTGTTGCCGATGACAATCGGGTCGCCGGTCAGGTCGACGTCGACCAGCCGCGCAAACTGGATGATGTACTCGCGGAACACGTAAGCCTGCGTTTTACTGGCCGACAGAAAGATTTGGTTATGGCCGGTCTTGAGCGCGCGCAGTAGCGCCTCGCGGGAGAAATAAAACGTCGCGCCAATCTGTCGGGATTTGAGAATGTCGCGAATACGGTGCGCCAGCCCTGCTCGGTACCACTGCAACTGGTACTCGAAAGACTGGTCGAAAAATAGTTCCTCCAGCTTCTCGATAGCCTCGTCGCTGAAAAAGTTCTTTTTCGGCTTCTTACGCTCGCCCTTGTTGCGGTTGGCGACATTGGGGTTGAGGTCGACCTCGTTGCCGGTCTGACTGTAGCGGTTAACGCGCGCCAGTCGCTCAATCTGCCGCCCGAGCAGGTCAATCTCTTTGAAGTCGCCGCCTGATTTTTGCGGCTTGGCGATGAGCTGTATCAGCCTTGCCTCAAGGCTGCTTTCAACGCGGGAAATCGGTGCGATGCCGTCCCAGCCGTCGCGCTGCTTCCAGCTCTGCACGGTCGGGCGCTTAACCTGCAGCATTTCGGCAATCTGTGGCACGGAAAAGCCCTGCCAGTAAAGCAGCGATGCCTGTCGTCGCGGGTCATGCAACAAGGTTGTATCGGTGGAAATGGTCATTGATGCCTCGCCGTAGTGGGTTCAGGGCAAGGCTACTTAATGGCCGTCGGTGATTCGCTAAGGTGCTGTTGTGTAGGCGGTTGTCCAGTCGTCATTGGTGGTCTGGCGTGTCCTGAGTCTGGAAACTGGCGTTGACCAGTAACCCCAACCTCAGGACTCCTGACAATGGCAAAAAAAGTCTCAAAATTCTTTCGCATCGGCGTCGAGGGTGATACCTGCGACGGGCGTATTATCAGCGCCAGCGATATTCAGGAAATGGCCGAATCGTTTGACCCTCGTGTCTTCGGTTGCCGCATTAACCTTGAGCATATTCGCGGTCTCTTTCCAGATGGCGACTTCAAACGCTTAGGCGATGTGGTTGAGCTGAAAGCCGAAAAGATTGACGACGATTCTGCGCTTAACGGCAAATGGGCGTTGTTCGCCAGAATCACCCCGACCGATGACCTGATTGCAATGAATAAAAAATTGCAGAAGGTCTACACCTCAATGGAAATTCAGCCGAATTTTGCCAATACCGGCAAATGCTATCTCGTCGGCCTTGCGGTCACCGATGACCCGGCGAGCCTCGGCACTGAATACCTCGAATTCTGCCGCAACGCGAAGCACAACCCGCTGCAGCGCTTTAAGGCTAACCCTGAAAACGTCTTTTCCGCCGCCGCGCTGGCCGAGCTGGAATTTGAAGACGTTCCCGACACGGTGCTCAACAGTCTGGCCGATAAGGTGAAAGCCATTTTCAGCCGCAAGCAGGTCAGCGACGATGCGCGCCTGAATGATGTGCATGAAGCCGTGACCACCGTCAGCGAGCATGTGCAGACCAGCCTGACCAAACAGGACGAACGCCTTTCCGCTATGGAAACCGCGTTTGCCACTTTCAAACAGGAGCTGACCGGCAAGGTTGAAGAAACCAGCCAGGCATTTTCCGCCCTGAAAACCACCCTCGACAAAACCGAAAGTTTCAGCCAGCCGCGCCGCACGAAAGCCAGCGGCGGCGGTGGCGATGAGCTGCTGACCGACTGCTGATAAACCGCAGGCCGATACCGGGCGGCAACCCCGCCCAATGCTGTGACTAACCGATTAATTCAAACAGGAAATACTATGCGTCAGGAAACCCGTTTTAAGTTCAATGCCTATCTGACCCAGCTCGCCAAACTGAACGGCATCAGCGTTGATGACGTCAGCAAAAAATTCACCGTCGAGCCGTCCGTCACGCAAACGCTGATGAATACCGTGCAGGCGTCATCCGCGTTTCTGCAGATGATTAATATTCTGCCGGTCGCAGAAATGAAGGGTGAGAAAATCGGCGTCGGTGTGACCGGCACCATCGCCAGCACAACTGACACTTCGGGCGACAAAGAGCGCCAGACCGCAGATTTCACCGCGCTTGAGTCCAACAAGTACGAGTGCAATCAGATTAACTTTGACTTCCACCTGACCTACAAGCGTCTCGACCTGTGGGCGCGTTTTCAGGACTTCCAGCGCCGTATTCGCGACGCTATTGTCCAGCGTCAGGCGCTCGATTTCATCATGGCCGGGTTCAACGGTACCACCCGCGCTGATACCTCAGACCGCAGCAAAAACCCGATGCTGCAGGATGTGGCCGTCGGCTGGCTGCAGAAGTACCGCAACGAAGCCCCGGCGCGCGTGATGAGCAAAATCACCGCTGAGGACGGTACCGTTATTTCTGACGTGATTCGCGTTGGTAAAAACGGCGACTATGAGAACCTCGACGCGCTGGTGATGGACGGTACCAACACCCTGATTGACGAGATTTATCAGGATGACCCGAAACTCGTTGCCATCGTTGGCCGTAAGCTGCTGGCTGACAAATATTTCCCACTGGTCAACAAACAGCAGGAAAACACCGAGTCGCTCGCGGCGGATATCATCATCAGCCAGAAGCGCATCGGCAACCTGCCAGCCGTGCGCGTGCCGTACTTCCCGGCGAATGCGGTATTCGTGACCACGCTGGAAAATCTCTCTATCTACTTCATGGATGAGAGCCACCGCCGCAGTATTGATGAGAACCCGAAAAAAGACCGCGTGGAAAACTACGAGTCGATGAACATCGACTATGTGGTCGAGGCGTATGCCGCCGGGTGTCTGCTGGAAAACATCACCCTGGGCGATTTCACCGCACCTGCAGCACCGGAAAGCGGAGAGTAATCCCATGACGAGCCCCGCACAGCGTCACATGATGCGGGTCTCGGCCTCTCAAGCCGCGCAGCGGGAAAAAGCCCCGCTGCGCCACGCAACCGCCTACGAGCAGATGCTGGTAAAGCTGGCCGATGACCGCCGCACGTTAAAAACCATTCGTTCAAACGAACTGAAAGCCGCGAAAAAGCGTGAACTGTTGCCGTTCTATGCGCCGTGGGTTGCCGGTGTGCTGGCTGATGGCCGTGGCGCGCAGGATGACATTGTCATGACCGTCATGCTGTGGCGTCTCGATGCTGGTGATATTGCTGGCGCGCTGGAAATTGCGCCCTACGCGCTGAAATACGGCCTCACCTCTGACCATCGACGCACCACACCTTACATGCTGGTTGAGGAGGTGGCGCTTGCGGCACTACGCCTGCGCGATGCCGATGAGCCTGTCGACCTCGCATTACTGCTGACCACCCTCAGTCTGACCGACGGTGCTGACGTTCCCGATATGGTGCGCGCCCGCCTGCATAAGGTGACCGGCCTGACCCTGCGCGATGCCGGTCAGAGCGCCGAAGCGCTGGCGCAGTTTCAGCGCGCGATGCAGCTCGACCGTAATGCCGGTGTGCGCAAAGAGATTGAGCGACTGGAGCGGGCATTGAAGCCAAAGCCAGAGGCAGCCCCCCGTAAAACGACTAAACCGCGCACGCGCAAACCTGTCGCCAAACCGGCGGCAAAGCGCGGGCGTCCACCAAAGGCGGTAAAAACCGCCGGTTAACTGAACGCTCCCCGAGCCGGGCGGCACGCCGGTCAAAGCGGGTTTTGACCCTGACGGCGACCGGCGTCCACCGCCCAACCTAATGAGGTTGTCATGACGACAGTAATACTGAATCAGCCCGACGAACCGCAGGACGTACCGGGCGTGGTGATTCCCGCACCGGAGACGGGCGACGCAGTGATTAAAAATACGTTCTTTTTCCCTGATGTGGATCCGAAGCGCGTGCGCGAGCTGATGCGCCTTGAGCAGACGGTTTCCGATGCGCGCCTGCGCAACGCCATCAAGACCGGCATGGCGGAAACCAATGCGGAGCTTTACGACTACCGGCTGCGCCAGATTGCCGCAGGGTATAAGCAACTGGCCGACGTGCCTGACGCCGAGGAAATCGACGGCGAGAATGTGCGCGTTTTCCACTACCTCAGCGCCGTGACGGCGATGGCGACCGCCACCCTGTATGAGCGTTATCGCGGGGTTGAGGCCACCGGCAAGGGGGACAAAAAAGCCGACAGCGTCGAAACCACCATTGATGACCTGTGGCGGGATATGCGCTGGTCGGTCTCGCGCCTGCAGGATAAGCCGCGCTGCATCGTGGGTCAGCTCTGATGAAAGTATGGGCGATGCAGGGCGACACCCTCGACGCGCTTTGCGCCCGGTATTACGGGCGCACTGAGGGCGTGGTCGAGACGGTGCTGCAGGCTAATCCCGGTCTGTCTGAGCTGGGCGTCATTCTGCCGCATGGCACGGCGATTGACCTGCCCGACGTGGCATCGTCACCCGTAACAGAAACTATCAACCTTTGGGAGTAAACCATGACAGAAGGGGAAAAAGGCGTCCTGTCACTGTTTGTGATTGGCGTGATGATTGTTGTCGGAAAAGTGCTGGCAGGTGGTGAGCCCATCACCCCACGCCTGTTTGTCGGGCGCATGCTGCTCGGCGGTTTTGTCTCTATGGTCGCTGGTGTCGTTCTGGTGCAGTTTCCAGATATGTCACTGCCTGCCGTTTGCGGGATTGGATCCATGCTCGGCATTGCAGGTTATCAGGTGGTGGAAATTGCCATTCAGCGCCGCTTTAAGTCACAACAGGGGGATAGCGATGCCGGTCATTAATACTCACCAGAATATCGCCGCGTTTCTGGACATGCTGGCCTATTCCGAAGGGACGGCGACGCATCCGCTGACGAAGAATCGTGGTTACGACGTCATTGTCACTGGCCTTGATGGCAAGCCGGAAATTTTCACCGACTACACCGACCACCCTTTCGCACATGGCAGACCAGCGAAAGTGTTTAATCGACGCGGAGAAAAATCCACAGCATCAGGGCGTTACCAGCAGCTTTATCTCTACTGGCCGCACTATCAGAAACAGCTCGCATTGCCTGATTTCAGCCCGTTGTCGCAGGACAAACTTGCAATTCAGTTAATCCGCGAGCGCGGTGCCATTGAGGATATTAAGGCGGGGCGTATTGAGCGGGCAATTTCACGTTGCCGCAATATCTGGGCGTCGTTACCGGGTGCCGGTTACGGCCAGCGTGAGCACAGCCTCGACAAACTGGTCACCGTATGGCGCACCGCTGGCGGGGTAATGGCATGAAAATCCTGATTACACTTCTGGTGCTGGCTGTGCTCGGGCTGCTGTGGTTTCGCCATGAGAACGGCAATTTATCCCGCTCCTTTGAGACGGCAAACCGCGTCGCGAGCGAACAAAAGACGACGATTGGCATGCTGAAAAATCAGCTCAGTGTTGCAGGTCAGCTCGCCCGACGTAATGAATCCGCGCAGGTGGCACTGCGCGAACAGCTCGCAAAAGCCAGCGCAGATGCCAGCCGCCGTGAGCAGACGATAACGAGGTTACTTAATGAAAATGAAGCCTTTCGCCGCTGGTATAACGCTGCTCTGCCTGACGTTGTGCGTCGGCTGCACATCCGCGCCGCCTGCGCCAGCGCCGGTGATTGTGGTCAGCGGATGCCCGAGGGTGAGCCTTTGCCCGATGCCGGGAAGTGACCCGAAAACCAATGGTGACCTGAGCGCGGATATACGCCGCCTTGAGGGCGCGCTGACCGCCTGCGCGCTGCAGGTCAAAACCGTCAAACACTGTCAGGATGAACTCGATGCAGAAGCACAAAAGCCTGCGCAAAGCGCTGATTAACGCCGTGCCGCAGCTCCGAAACAACCCCGATATGCTGCGCCTGTTTGCCGACAACGGCCATACCGATTCCCGACTGGCGAGCTCGCTGTCGTTTGAAAAGGTGTACGTGCTTAACGTGGTGGTGACCGACTTCACCGGCGACCTCGATTTGATATTCGTGCCGGTGCAGGCGTGGCTGCGTGAACATCAGCCGGACATTATGACCACCGACGACGGGCGGGAAAAAGGATTCACCTGGATTATTGATATCAATAACGACGATTCGCTCGATATCAGTATCAGCCTGAGGCTCACCGAGCGCACGCTCGTCAAAGAGGTCGACGGCGCGCTGCATGTCAGCTATGCCCCTGAGCCGCCGCTGCCTGAGCCGGTAACGCGTCCGGTCGAGCTGTACGTTAACGGCGAGCTGGTGAGTAAGTGGGATGAGTGAGTTAACCGCGCTGCAGGAACGTCTTGCCGGTCTGATTGCCAGCCTGTCACCGGCGGCACGTCGTCAAATGGCGGCTGAGATTGCGAAAAAGCTGCGTACCAGTCAGCAACAGCGAATCAAGCGCCAGCAGGCACCCGACGGCACCCCGTATGCGGCGCGAAAGCGCCAGCCGGTGCGGAGCAAGAAAGGCCGCATTAAGCGCGAAATGTTCGCCAAACTGCGCACCAACCGCTTTATGAAAGCCAAAGGCAGCGACAGTGCGGCGGTGGTGGAGTTTACCGGCAAGGTGCAGCGCATGGCGCGGGTGCATCAGTACGGCCTCAAAGACCGGCCAAACCGCAACAGCCGGGATGTGCAGTACGAGGCGCGCCCGTTACTCGGTTTCACCCGCGACGATGAGCAGATGATTGAAGACGTCATTATCAGGCACCTCGGCAAATAACTATTGTGTGAACCACCACCGGAGCCGCGCGAATTGGCGCGGTTCCAGACCAGAGGCATCCTTGCACTATGAATACGTTATCCACGATACAGGAGCTCGCGCGCGCGATTCGCAACCTCATCCGCTCAGGTGTGGTGACTGAGGTTGATACCGTGCAGGGGCTGTGCCGCGTACAAAGCGGCGGGATCCAGACGACATGGCTGAACTGGCTGACCACCCGCGCCGGTCGTTCGCGGACGTGGTGGGCTCCCTCGGTCGGTGAGCAGGTGCTGCTGCTGGCAATCGGTGGCGAGCTTGATACTGCTTTCGTGCTGCCGGGTATTTTCTCCGACGATAACCCCGCCCCGTCTGCCTCGGCGGATGCGTGGCATGTGGTTTTTCCTGATGGTGCGGTCATTGAGTACGAGCCCGAGACCAGTGCGCTGAGGGTAAGCGGCATCAAAACTGCCGACGTGACGGCATCGGAGTCCCTTACCGCAACCGTGCCGCTGGTACTGGTAAAAGCCTCGACCAGTATCACCCTCGACACCCCGGAGGTGATTTGCACCAATAAGCTGACGACGGCGACGCTTGAGGTACAGAAAGGCGGCAAGATGAGCGGCAATATCGAACATTCCGGCGGGTCACTGTCGTCTAATGGCAAGGTGCTCCATACCCATAAACACCCCGGCGACAGCGGCGGGACAACGGGTGCGCCGATATGACAGTGCGCTATCAGGGTATGAACCGAAATACCGGCCTCGGCATCAGCGACACTGAGCACATCAGCCAGAGCATGCGCGACATACTGCTGACGCCGGTCGGTTCGCGGGTGATGCGTCGTGAATATGGCTCGCTTCTGTCGGCGCTGATTGATATGCCGCAAAACCCGGCGCTCAGGCTGCAGATTATGGTGGCGTGCTATTCGGCGATCCAGAAGTGGGAACCGCGCATCAGGCTTACCGCTATCAGCTTTGAGACCGGCGACGCTGGCGAGATGTATGTCGATATTACCGGGATGCGTACCGATACCGGTGCGTCAGTTTCAACCACTGTTTCACTGAGTTAAATCACTATGGCAACCGTTGACCTGAGTCAGTTACCCGTTCCCGACGTGGTTGAGGAACTGGACTATGAAACCATCCTTGCGGAACGCATTGCGACGCTGATTTCGCTTTATCCCGAAGACCAGCAGGAGGCCATTGCCCGGACGCTGGCGCTTGAATCGGAGCCGATTGTTAAGCTGCTGCAGGAAAACGCCTACCGTGAAGTTATCTGGCGTCAGCGTGTGAACGAAGCCGCGCAGGCGGTAACGCTGGCCTATTCCGCCGGTAACGACCTCGACGTCGTGGCCGGGAACAACAATACCGAACGCCTGACCATCACCCCGGCGGATGACACCGCTATCCCGCCGACGCCTGCCGTTATGGAATCCGACACCGACCTGCGTCTGCGCACGCAACAGGCGTTTGAAGGCCTGAGCGTGGCGGGGCCGGTCGGCGCATATGAGTATCACGGTCGCAGTGCCGACGGGCGGGTCGCTGACGTTTCGGTCGCAAGCCCGTCGCCAGCCTGCGTGACGATTACGGTGTTATCCCGAGAGGGTGACGGTACCGCCAGCCCTGATTTACTGGCGATTGTTGATAAGGCGCTGAATGCCGAAGATGTGCGCCCGGTGGCAGACCGGGTGACCGTCCAGTCAGCTGAGATTGTGCCCTACCAGATTGACGCGACACTCTACGTTTACCCCGGCCCCGAGTCTGAGCCCATCAGGCAGGCGTCAGAGCAGAAGCTGCAGAGCTACATCAGCGCGCAGCACCGCCTCGGGCGTGATATCCGTCTGTCGGCCATTTACGCGGCGCTGCATGTTGAGGGGGTGCAGCGTGTCGAGCTGGCATCACCTCAGGCCGATATTGTGCTGAGTAAATCGCAGGCGTCGAACTGTACCGAGTACCAGATAACTATCGGGGGCTCGGATGAGTGACCGGCTGTTACCCGTTGGCTCGTCGCCACTGGAGGTCGCCGCCGCTGCTGCGCTCGCAGAGATTCAGCGCGTGCCGGTACCGCTGCGCACCCTGTGGAACTGGCGCGACTGTCCGTTAAGGCTGCTGCCGTATCTGGCGTGGGCGCTGTCGGTCGACAGGTGGGATGAGAAGTGGCCGGAGGCGACAAAGCGCAGCGTCTGTGCTTCCTCGTTTTTCGTCCATCAGCACAAAGGCACCATCAGCGCATTGCGGCGGGTGGTTGAGCCGCTCGGCTTTCTGATTGAGGTGCGCGAGTGGTGGCAGCTCAACGAGGAGCCAGGCACATTCCGTCTTGTTGTCGGCGTGCTCGATAGCGGCATCACTGACGAAATGTATCAGGAGCTTGAGCGCCTGATTGAAGACGCCAAACCGGCAAGCCGTCATCTGACCGGGCTGGCTATCAGCCTGAGTACGACCGGCGAGCTGTATGTCGGCGCGGGATGTTACCACGGCGACGCGCTGACCGTTTACCCCTACACCCCCGAGGAGATTGTCGTCGGTGGTGGATATTACCCGGCCTCGGCCATCCATTTGATTGATAACCTGAGAGTGAACGCATGACCGCAAAATATCTTGCCATTCTGACCAATCAGGGCGCGGCGCGACTGGCGAACGCGGCGGCACTCGGTACCAGACTCAACCTGACGCAGATGGCCGTCGGTGATGCGAATGGTACGTTGCCGACCCCTGACCCGGCGCAGACGAAGCTCATTAACCAGAAGCGCATCGCACCGCTGAACCTGCTGACCATTGACCCGGCCAATACCAGCCAGATTATCGCGGAACAGATTATTCCCGAGAATGAGGGCGGTTTCTGGATCCGCGAGATTGGTCTCTATGACGACGACGGCATTCTGATTGCCGTGGCGAACTGCCCGGAGACCTACAAACCGCAACTGCAGGAGGGAAGCGGCCGCACGCAGACCATTCGCATGATTCTGATTGTGTCGAGCACGTCGGCCATCACCCTGAAAATCGACCCGTCAGTCGTGCTGGCAACGCGCCAGTATGTCGACGACAAAGTTATCGAGGTGAAAGCCTATGCCGATAGTCTGCTGGCCGCACACCTTGCCGCTACTGACCCGCACCCGCAATACCTGAAAATAACTGACATTGCGAAATATACCCCGGTCGGCGTGCCGCTCCCTTATCCGTCAGCGACGCCGCCGACAGGTTGGCTGAAATGTAATGGTGCAGCATTTGATAAGGTGAAATATCCAGGGCTCGCCGCAGTATTTCCGTCAGGGAATCTGCCTGATTTGCGCGGTGAGTTTATCCGTGGTTGGGATGATGGGCGCGGGGTAGATAGCGGTAGGGGGTTATTAGCCTCGCAGGACTCATTAGTCGCAGGGCATGCTCACTCGTTAGGCAGGATGTGGTCGTCATCAGATGAAACGAATAATGCCGTCAAGCATTTGGGTGTATCTAAAAACATTCACAACACAACGAAAGATAATATGGGTAATGGGATTATCGAGGATGTTGATAGCGCGTTAGGGATTGTAATTGGTTATGGTCAGGGCGGAAATTTTACGTCTACAACGTCGATAAAAAGCAATACAACCTCGACGGACAACAGGCCGCGAAATATAGCATTTAACTACATCGTGAGGGCGGCGTAATGGCAAAAGCAACGCTGAATAAAAACGGTATCGCCACTAAAGCTGGCGATATGACGGTCTATAACTTTGATGGTGAGACGCTAGAATATTTATCGGCATCCGTGGAATTTCTTGCTGTCGGCGTTGGTATTCCTGCTAACTCCTGCACCGATGCTCCCGTCGACGCAAAAAATGGTTTTGCTGTGTGCCGCGCGACCAGTCTGGATGGGTGGGATTATGTTATCGACCACCGGGGCGAGACGGTGTATGACACAGAAACCGGCCAGCCTGTCGAGATAACCGGGCTTGGTGATTATCCTGATAATGTAACCACCATCGAACCGCTGACGCCTTATGACCGCTGGAACGGTAGCGAATGGGTCACGGATGAGAAAGAACAGAAAAGCGCTCAGGTTGTTGAGGCGCAGCAGAAAAAAGCCTCATTGCAGGCCGAAGCGAAAAGCACAATCAGCCTGTGGCAGACTGAGCTGCAGCTCGGCATCATCAGCGACGATGACAAGGCCAGTCTGATTGCGTGGATGAAATACATTCAGGCGCTGAGCGCGGTCGACACTTCCACCGCACCGGATATAGAGTGGCCGGTGAAACCGGAGTAATGTGAGGCGGGCTGATGCCCGTCTTTTTTATGATTTGTTTATGTGCCATCGGCTATCCATCGCCGATAAATAGCCCCTCACCAGACCAGTCAGGACAATAACACTCGCCCACTAACCACGGAGTTAACCGGATGAGTGATTTTCACCACGGCACGCAGGTCATCGAAATCAATGACGGAACGCGTGTTATTTCTACGGTCGCGACTGCAATCGTCGGCATGGTCTGCACGGCCAGCGATGCGGATGCTGCGACATTTCCCCTCAACGAGCCGGTACTGATTACCAATGTGCAGAGCGCCATTGCCAAAGCCGGTAAAAAAGGCACGCTGGCGGTATCCCTGCAGGCCATCGCCGACCAGTCAAAACCCGTCACCGTTGTCGTGCGCGTTGCCGAAGGTACCGGAGAAGACGCAGAAGCGCAGACCATTTCCAACATCATCGGCGGTACGGATGAGAACGGTAAATACACCGGCATCAAGGCGCTGTTGACTGCCGAAGCAGTTACCGGCGTTAAGCCGCGCATTCTTGGCGTGCCAGGTCTCGATACGCAGGAAGTCGCAACCGCCCTCGCGTCGGTATGTATCAGTCTGCGCGCGTTTGGTTATGTCAGCGCATGGGGTTGTAAGACCATTTCAGACGCCATCAAATACCGCGATAATTTCAGCCAGCGCGAGCTGATGCTTATCTGGCCTGATTTTCTCGCATGGGACACCACCGCGAACGCCACCGCCACGGCTTACGCCACCGCGCGCGCTCTCGGTCTGCGTGCCTACATTGACCAGACTGTCGGCTGGCACAAAACCCTGTCTAACGTCGGTGTGCAGGGCGTTACCGGCATCAGCGCCTCAGTGTTTTGGGATTTGCAGGCATCCGGCACCGATGCTGACCTGCTCAACGAGGCCGGTGTCACGACGCTGGTGCGTAAAGATGGTTTCCGCTTCTGGGGTAACCGCACCTGTTCTGATGACCCACTTTTCCTGTTTGAGAACTACACCCGCACCGCGCAGGTGCTGGCCGACACGATGGCCGAGGCGCACATGTGGGCAGTCGATAAGCCCATTACTGCATCGCTCATCCGTGACATTGTCGACGGCATTAATGCCAAATTCCGCGAGCTGAAATCAAATGGCTACATCGTGGACGGTGAATGCTGGTTCGACGAGGAATCGAACGATAAGGAAACCCTCAAGGCCGGGAAACTGTATATCGACTACGACTATACGCCGGTTCCACCACTGGAAAGCCTGACCCTGCGCCAGCGTATCACCGATAAATATCTGGTGAATCTGGCCGAATCGGTCAACAGCTAAGGAGCCTGAAACAACATGGCACTACCCCGCAAACTCAAATATCTGAACATGTTCAACGATGGCCTGAGCTACATGGGCGTTGTTGAATCCGTGACGCTGCCGAAGCTGACCCGCAAGCTCGAAAACTATCGCGGCGGTGGCATGAATGGCGCGGCGGCAATTGACCTCGGTCTTGACGATGATGCGTTAACCGTCGAGTGGTCTGTCGGTGGCCTGCCCGATGTGGCGCTGTGGGCGCAATACGCCGCGCCGGGTGCTGATGCTGTGCCGCTGCGTTTTGCTGGCTCCTACCAGCGCGACGACACTGGCGAAATCATCGCGGTCGAGGTGGTCATGCGTGGCCGTCATAAAGAAATCGACGGCGGCGAGAATAAGCAGGGTGAAAACACCTCGACCAAACTGTCGACCGTCTGCACCTATTACCGCCTCACGATTGATGGTAGCGACGTCATCGAAATCGACACCGTCAACATGGTCGAGAAGGTGAACGGCGTTGACCGTCTGGAGCAGCACCGCCGCGCAATCGGGCTGTAATTCCCTGACCGGTCAGCACTGCTGGCCGGTTATTAATCCCCATTCAGAGCAGAGAAAAACATCATGGCAAAAGCACCACGTAAAACCGCTGAATTTGTTGATACGGCTGGCAATGAAATTGATACCGCAAACCCGAACGTCGTGACCCTCGATAAGCCGATTAAGCGCGCCGGTCAGACGATTGATAAAGTCACCCTGATTGAGCCGAACGCCGGTACCCTGCGCGGTGTCAGTCTGGCAGCGGTGGCGCAGTCCGAAGTCGATGCGCTGATTAAGGTACTGCCCCGCATGACCTATCCCGCGCTCACGGCGCAGGAGCTTACCGCAATGAACCTGCCAGATATGCTGTCGCTGGCCGCTAAGGTGATTGGTTTTTTGTCACCGGCTTCGGCGGAATAGACTTCCCGCCCGACCTGTCGACCGATGACCTGATGGCGGATATCGCAGTGATATTCCACTGGTCGCCATCAGAGCTCTATTCCCTGAGCCTGACCGAGCTCATCACATGGCGCGAAAAGGCGCTGCAGCGTAGCGGAAACCACAATGAGTAATAACCTGAGGCTTGAGGTATTGCTGAAAGCGGTCGACCAGGCGACCCGACCGCTTAAATCCATCCAGACCGCGAGTAAATCCCTGTCGGGTGATATTCGCAACACACAAAAAGGGCTGCGTGACCTGAATGGTCAGGCGTCAAAAATCGACGGATTTCGTAAGGCAAGCGCGCAACTGGCCGTAACCAGTCAGGCGCTCGATAAGGCGAAACGCGAGGCCGGTGAGCTGGCCGTGCAGTTTAAAAACACCACCAGTCCGACCCGCGCGCAGGCGCAGGCACTCGAAGCAGCAAAGCGTGCCGCATCTGAGCTACAGACGAAATACAACAGCCTGAGAACGTCGGTACAGCGCCAGCGCTCCGAGCTGATGCAGGCCGGTATTAACACCCGCACCCTGTCTGCCGATGAGCGTCGGCTCAAAACCTCCATCAGCGAAACGACGGCACAGCTTAACCGCCAGCGCGAGGCACTGGCACGCGTCAGCGCGCAGCAGGCGAAATTAAGCCGCGTGAAAGAGCGATATAAATCAGGTAAAGAGCTTGCCGGTAACATGGCCGCAGCAGGTGCTGCCGGGGTCGGTATCGCGACAGCGGGAACAATGGCCGGGGTTAAATTACTGATGCCCGGTTATGACTTTGCGCAGAAAAATTCCGAACTGCAGGCCGTGCTCGGGGTCGATAAGCAGTCGCCAGAAATGCAGGCGCTACGCAAACAGGCGCGTCAACTCGGCGACAATACTGCCGCCTCTGCCGATGATGCCGCCAGTGCGCAAATCATCATTGCGAAAAGCGGCGGTGACGCTGCTGCCATTCAGGCGGCGACGCCGGTCACGCTGAATATGGCGCTGTCAAACCGACGCTCAATGGAGGAAAACGCAGCGCTGCTGACCGGGATGAAATCAGCGTTTCAGCTTTCAAACGACAAGATTGCGCACATTGGCGACGTTCTCTCGATGACGATGAACAAAACCGCCGCCGATTTTGACGGACTGAGCGACGCGCTGACCTATGCCGCACCGGTGGCAAAAAATGCCGGGGTGAGCATCGAGCAAACCGCCGCAATGGTCGGTGCGCTACACGACGCCAAAATCACCGGGTCAATGGCGGGTACGGGTAGCCGCGCCATTCTCAGCCGCCTGCAGGCTCCTACCGGAAAAGCGTTTGAGGCTATTAAGGAACTCGGCGTCAAAACGTCCGACAGCAAGGGGAACACGCGCCCGATATTCTCCATCCTGAAAGAAATGCAGCGCAGCTTTGAGAAAAACAACCTCGGGACAAGCCAGCGCGGCGAGTACATGAAAACCATTTTCGGCGAAGAGGCCAGCTCGGCGGCGGCGGTGCTGATGGAAGCAGCCTCAAGCGGCAAACTTGACCGGCTCACTGCCGCGTTTAAAGCCTCGGACGGTAAAACCGAGGAACTGGTTAAGGTTATGCAGGATAACCTCGGTGGTGACTTTAAAGAGTTCCAGTCGGCTTATGAGGCGGTCGGTACCGACCTTTTTGACCAGCAAGAGGACTCTCTGCGCAACCTCACCCAAACCGCCACGCGGTATGTATTAAAACTCGATAACTGGATTAAAGATAACAAGGAGTTAGCGGAAACCATCGGCATTATAGCCGGTGGCGCACTTGCTCTGATTGGTATCATCGGCGGTATTGGTCTCGTTGCATGGCCGGTGGTCATGGGGATTAATGCCATTATCGCCGCTGCTGGCGTGCTGGGTACGGTCTTTACCGTCGCCGGTGGTGCCATTGTGACAGCGCTCGGTGCGATTACCTGGCCGATTGTGGCCGTCGGTGCGGCGATTGTGGCCGGGGCGCTACTCATCCGCAAATATTGGGAGCCCATCAGCGCATTTTTCTCGGGGGTGATTGG
>Ga0268251_10000096_pt1 | contig 48621 bp, 44 predicted proteins | sample AgamicAsMae_FD_200527 | JGI IMG/M metagenome (GOLD analysis project Ga0268251, IMG submission 200527) | Agave microbial communities from Guanajuato, Mexico - As.Ma.e (v2) (version 2) | ecosystem: Host-associated > Plants > Phyllosphere > Phylloplane/Leaf | place: Guanajuato, Mexico | collected...
ACGGTTCGGCGACGGCACCGACGAACGCGGGTAGCTACGCCGTCGTCGCCTCGCTCTCGAACGCGAACTACCAGGCGGCGGACGCGACGGGCACGCTGGTGATCGCGAAGGCGAACCAGACGATCACTTTCAATGCGCTGGCGGACAAGACGTTCGGCGATCCGGACTTCACCGTCTCGGGGACCTCCTCCTCCGGGCTCGCGGTCGCATTCTCGGCCGCCGGTGATTGCACCGTCTCCGGCGGCACCGTCCACATCACGGGCGCGGGCTCGTGCACGGTCACGGCCTCGCAGGGTGGGAATGCCAACTACGAGGCGGCGGCGGACGTGTCGCGGAGCTTCTCGATCGCGAAGGCGCAGGCGACGTTGTCGTTCGCCGCGGGCACGCTGGGCCAGACGTACGACGCGTCACCGCGTGCGGTGACGGTGGACACCTCGCCCAGCGGCCTTTCGGGTGTGTCGGTGACCTATGACGGTTCCGCGACGGCGCCGACGGACGCGGGCAGCTACGCAGTCGCCGCCTCGCTCTCGAACGCCAACTATCAGGCGAGCCCGATCAGCGGCACGTTGATAGTGGCGAAGGCGAGCCAGACGATCACCTTTGCGGCGCTTGCCGGTAAGACGTATGGGGACGCGGACTTCACGGTCTCGGCGAGCGCCTCCTCTGGTCTCGCGATCTCCTTCTCGGCGGCCGGTGACTGCACCGTCTCCGGGGCCACGGTCCACATCACGGGCGCGGGCTCGTGCACGGTGACGGCTTCGCAGGGTGGGAGCTCGAACTACAACGCCGCCGCGGATGTCTCGCGGAGCTTCTCGATCGCGAAGGCGCAGGCGACGTTGGCGCTGTCGAATCTGAGCCAGACCTACGATGGGTCGGCGAAGGCGGTGACCGTGACCACGACGCCGTCCGGCCTGTCGGGCGTGTCGGTGAGCTATGACGGGTCGGCGACGGCGCCCACGAACGCGGGCTCTTACGCGGTGGTGGCCTCGCTCTCGAACGCCAACTACCAGGCGACGGACGCGACCGGCACGCTCGTGGTCGCGAAGGCGAACCAGACGATCACGTTCGACGCGCTCACCGGCAAGACGTATGGCGATGCGGACTTCACGGTCTCGGCCAGCGCGAGCTCCGAGCTTGCTGTCTCCTTCTCGGCGACGGGTAACTGCACCGTCTCCGGCAGCAGCGTGCACATCACCGGGGCGGGCTCGTGCACGGTCACCGCTTCGCAGGCCGGCAACTCGAATTACAAAGCCGCGGCGGACGTCTCGCGCAGCTTCTCGATCGCGAAGGCGAGCCAGACGATCAGCTTCGCCGCGCTGGCCGACAAGACGTACGGCGATGCCGACTTCAGCGTCTCGGCGACCGCCTCCTCCGGCTTGACGGTCTCGTTCTCGGCGACGGGCTACTGCACGGTCTCGGGCAGCACGGTTCACATCGCCGGGGCGGGCTCGTGCACCATCACGGCCTCGCAGGGCGGCAACACGAACTACAACGCTGCCCAGGACGTGGCGCGCACGTTCTCGATCGCCAAGGCGAGCCAGGCAATCAGCTTCGCGGCGCTGGCGAACAAGACCTACGGCGATTCCGACTTCACGGTCAGCGCGACGGTGAGCTCGGGTCTCCCGGTGTCGTTCAGCGTGGGCGCGGGCGACGACTGCACGATCAGCGGCGCGACCGTCCATATCACTGGCGCCGGTAGCTGCACGGTCACGGCTTCGCAGGGTGGGAACTCGAACTACAACGCCGCCGCGGATGTGTCGCGGAGCTTCTCGATCGCGAAGGCGCAGGCGACGCTGGCGCTCTCGAATCTGAACCAGACCTACGACGGCTCGGCGAAGGTGGCCACGGTGTCGACGACGCCGTCGGGCCTGTCGGGCGTGTCGGTGACCTACGACGGCTCGGCGACGGCGCCAACGAACGCGGGGAGCTACGCCGTCGTCGCCTCGCTGAGCAACCGGAACTATCAGGCAGCGGACGCCACGGGCACGCTCGTCGTCGCGAAGGCGAACCAGACGATCACGTTCGCGGCGCTCGCGAACAAGACGTACGGCGATGCCGACTTCAGCGTCTCGGCGACCGCCTCCTCTGGTTTGTCGGTGTCGTTCTCGGCGACGGGCAACTGCTCTGTCTCGGGCGCCACTGTCCACATCACGGGCGCGGGCTCGTGCACGATCACGGCCTCGCAGGGTGGCAACGGGAACTACAACGCCGCTCCGGACGTGGCGCGCACGTTCTCGATCGCGAAGGCGAACCAGACGATCACGTTCAACGCGTTGGCCGACAAGACATACGGCGACGCCGACTTCACCGTCTCGGCCACGGCCGCCTCTTATCTCCCAGTGTCGTTCTCGGCGGCCGGCAACTGCACCGTCTCCGGCAGCACGGTCCATATCACGGGGGCGGGCTCGTGCACGATCACGGCCTCGCAGGGCGGGAACGCCAACTACAACGCCGCGCCGGACTTCTCGCGGAGCTTCTCGATCGCGAAGGCGGAGGCGACGCTCACGATCGACCCGAGCAGCCTGAGCAAGACGTACAACGGCTCACCTCAGGGCGTGTCGGTCTCGACAAGTCCCAACGGCCTGAGCGGCGTGTCCGTGACCTACGCCGGCTCGGCGACAGTGCCGACGAACGCGGGGAGCTACGCCGTCGTGGCCTCGCTCTCGAATGCCAACTACCAGGCGACGGACGCGACGGGCACGCTCGTGATCGCGAAGGCGAACCAGGCGATCAGCTTCGCCGCGCTGGCGGACAAGACGTACGGCGACCCCGATTTCACCATCTCGAGCACCGCCTCCTCTGGTCTCGCGGTCTCGTTCTCGGCGACGGGCAACTGCACCGTCTCGGGGGCGACCGTCCACATCACGGGGGCGGGCACGTGCACGATCACGGCCTCGCAGGGTGGCAACGGGAACTACAACGCCGCCCAGGACGTGGCGCGCACGTTCTCGATCGCGAAGGCGAACCAGACGATCACCTTCGCGGCGCTGGCGAACAAGACGTACGGCGACGCCGACTTCACCGTCTCGGCTACCGCCTCCTCTGGTCTCCCGGCCTCGTTCTCGGCGGCAGGCAACTGCACCGTCTCCGGGACGACGGTTCACATCACGGGCATGGGCTCGTGCACGATCACGGGCTCCCAGGTCGGCAACTCCAACTACAACGCGGCCCCGGATGTCTCGCGCTCGTTCTCGATTGCGAAAGCAGTCCTGCAGGTCGAGCCCGCGCCCAAGACGCCGAGCCGGCAGTACAGCGATCCCAACCCGTCCTTCAGCCCGACTATCACCGGCTACAAGAACGGCGACGGTGCCGGCGCGCTGACGACGGCTCCGACCTGCGCCACGACCGCCACGACCACCTCGGCGCCCGGTACCTACCCGATCACATGCTCCGGAGGGGCGGCGGCGAACTACAGCTTCAACTACACGGCCGGGACGCTGACCGTCACACAAGAGGACGCGGCTGCGGACTTCAGCGGAGCGCTGTTCTATGCCGTGCCGAGCGGCTCGGCGACCGTAACGCTCAGCGCGACGATCACAGATGCTGCCGACGGGAACCGGGGCGACGTGCGCAATGCCAAGGTCACCTTCCTCGTCGACGGCACGGCGAAGTGCTCCAGCCTCCCTGTCGGCCTCGTGAGCTCCGGCGACACGACGGTCGGGGCGGCGACGTGCAATGTGTCGCTCGGATACGGGTCGACCGGGAGCACGCAGTACACGATCGCGATCAGGGTCGACGGCTTCTACAGCCGATACAGCTCGGACGACGACGCAGTGGTCACCGTGTCGCAGGCGATCAGCAGCATGATCACTGGAGGCGGCTTCCTGAAGAACACCGCCTCGAGCGGTCTCTTCGCCGGCACTGCGGGTCTCAAGACCAACTTCGGGTTCAACGTGAAGTACAACAAGTCGAATACGAACCTCCAGGGGAACATCAACACCATCGTGCGAAGCGACGGTCGCGTGTACCAGATCAAGGGCAACTCGATGACCTCGCTCTCGAACCAGGTCAATAGCTCGACGGGCCAGGGTGGCACGTCGACGTTCAACGGCAAGGCGTCGATCCAGGACATCACGAACCCCGCCGCGCCGATTTCGCTCGACGGCAACGCTTCGCTCCAAGTCACGATGGCCGACAACGGTGAGCCAGGGGCCAACGACACGATCGGGATCACCGTCTGGAACAAGAACGGCGGCCTCTGGTTCTCGAGCAACTGGAACGGCACGAAGACGCTCGAGCAATTGCTGGGCGGAGGCAACCTTGTCGTGCGCTAGCCAGCCCCGGAGTATCCGAACCGACACACAAGGAGATTCAGCGTGAAAAAGTTGATCGTCATCCTCAGTCTCGGCCTGGCGATGGCCGTCGGCATCGTTCCCGTCGCCGGCGCGGCGAAGACCAGGCGTCCGGTTGTCGCGACATGGTTCTCGAATCTCCACCCCAAGGCGGGGCAGCACGTCAAGATCTACGTCCAGTTCTCCATCGGCAAGCAGCGCATCACCGGCGCCCGCGTGTCGGCCGCGATCTATGTCGGCGATCAGCGCCGGGCCCTCCGGAGCACGACCACGAATCGGCAGGGCATCGCCCAGATCACCTTGACGGTGCCGCAAGCGGCGCAAGGGAAGTGGCTACGCGCAGTGACGACGGCGGTTTACAGGCACCACCGATACGCGGGCAGCAACCGAGTCAAGGTCGCCGGCTAGCTGTAGTTTCTAACCAGGCGACGAAGTAGCAGGTCGAGGCTGGGCCGCGACCAAGGTCGAGGTCGCGGTCCAGACCCTGGCTCAGGAGGAAACCGCCGTTCGGGTATCGAGCCCGCCGGGCTTCCACAACACACTGAGGCTCGTATGCGCGTGCTGATCGCAGAGGATCATCCGCTCGCCGCCGCGGCGATGCGGGCGGTGCTCGAGGCCGACGGGGGCTTCGAGGTCGTCGGGGAGGCGCGCTCCGGGAGCCAGGTGCTCCCGCGGGCGCGTGACCTCCGGCCCGACCTCGTCCTGCTCGACTTGATGCTTCCCGAGCTCGACGGCCTGACCTGCCTCGAGCGGCTCGCGAACGAGTTCCCCGAGGTGCCGGTGGTCGTCTGCTCGGGCCTCGCGGAGCAGGAGGACGTCGACGCGGCGCGGGAGCGCGGGGCCTGCGCCTTCGTGATGAAGTCGGGCGATCCCGCCCAGCTTCCGGTGGCGCTTCGTGCGGCGGCCGACGGCGACCCGTTCGAGGTCTACGGCGAGATCGAAACGCCCCGGAGGGCGAGCGAGGACCTCGGCCTGAGCGAGCGCGAGGCCGCGTTGCTGGTGACCCTCGCGCGCGGGCTCTCGAACCAGGAGATCGGCAAGGAGCTCTGGATCACCGAGCAGACGGTGAAGTTCCACCTGACGAACGTCTACCGGAAGCTCGGGGTCGAGAACCGCACGCAGGCGACGCGGATCGCCTACGAGCACGGCCTCGTCTGACTCGAGGCCGAAAAGTCACAGAGCCGTCGCAGTCGCCGGAGTACCATCCGAGGGCGACATGAGCGACACGCCTAGAGTCACACTGTCCCTCTTTCCTGAGGGGATCGAGCAGTACAGCGGTCGGTGGGTCGCGATCCGGAACCGCCAGGTCGTCGCCGACGCGAAATCCCTCCGGGCTCTCGAGAAGGACGAACGGGTCCGTCCAGATGACTTCTTCCACCGGGTGCCCGATCGGGTCATTTGGCACCTCTAGACCGTCTGTTCCGATCGATTACCCCGTCGGATCCGGGCCGCCCATCACGCTTGCCATCACATCCCTACGCGATCCTGGCGCGCCGGGGCCGACCATCTACGTCAGCATGATCGTCGACAGCGGCGCCAATGTCTCGCTTCTCGCGAAGGAGTATCTACGCGACCTCGGCATCAGACAGAGAGGCGCGCAGGCGGAGATCGAGCGCGACCGCGCCCCGGCCCTCGGAGTGAGGTCTCAATACTCGAAGGTGCCGCTCAGAGGCCAGGTCGTGCTTCCGCTCGCGCCCGACAGCACGCCATATCCTCCGCTAACTGGACGCCGTGGGGACCACCCTTCGACCTCCATCCCAGATTCGCGAGCCACGCCCCAGACCTGGCGGGCCGCCGAGACTTCTTCCGAAGCTTCGTCGTGACGTTTGTCGAGGACGCCGAAGCCCCGAGCTACATCCTCACCCAGCGCTAAGGGTTGACGAGCCCGCTTCTGATCGCGTAGGCCGCAGCCTCGGTGCGGTTTGCGATCTGGAGCTTCGCCAGGATGCTCGAGATGTGGTTCCGCACCGTGTACGGGCTGAGGAAGAGCTCGCGTGCGATGTCGTTGTTCGCCTTCCCGGCCGCGAGCAGTCGGAGCACGTCGAGCTCCCGCTCGCTGAGCAGCGCGCCGTTCCGGGCTGCGACCGGGGCGGCCGCCTGGACGCGCCCGAGCAGCTTCGCCGCGAGGCCGGGGGAGAGCAGGGCGTCACCCGCCGCCGCGGCGCGGATGCCGGCGACGAGAGCGGCGGGCTCGGTTCCCTTCACGAGGTAGCCGGTGGCGCCGGCGAGCAGCGCCTCGAGCACGTCCGCGCCGTCACCGGAGACCGTCAGCATCACGACCTTCGCCTCGGGGCACGCCTGAAGGACGCCGGGCGTCGCCTGGATCCCGTTCGGGCCCGGCATCTGGACGTCCATCAGGACGACGTCCGGCCGGAGCATCCGGGATACGTCGATCGCGTCCCGAGCGTCCCTCGCGGTGGCGACGACGTCCAAGCCGTGCGCGGTGAGCAGCTCGGCGAGGGCGTTGCGGAAATGCTCTTCGTCGTCGACGACGAGCACGCGCACCCGGTCGCTCGGATGCCCCGTCATGTTCGGCCTCCGGGCCGCGGGAAGCGCTTCATCGGATCCTTGTAGTAGAGGTTTCTCTATCTCTAATCACGGTTTCTGTGGAAAGTCAATCGGGCGGGCTGTGGATTCCCCCACAGAGAAGACACCGGCGACGGCCGTTTCCCTGCAGTTCGGCGATTAGTACGGATGTCCTATTGAGGAAAGCACGGTGCCCGTGCCATCGTCCGGTTGTGGAAAACGCAACCCGGCGGCGCCTGCGGGGGCGCGCCGCTCGCCGGGAGCGCTGGGAGAGGGAGAGCGAGCGCATGGCGATCCGGGTTCTGCTTGCGGATGACCACCGGCTGATCCTCGAGGCCCTCGAGCGGACCTTCGCCGAGGTCGACGGGATCGAGATCGTGGCCACGGCGAACGACGGCCGGCAGGTCGTCCCGCTGATCGCCCGGACGAATCCGGACATCGTCCTCCTCGACATGCGAATGCCCGAGATGGACGGCCTCACCTGCCTGGAGCGGATCCGGAAGCACCATCCGCGGGTGAAGGTCGTCATGCTCTCCGCCTCCGACGACGCCGAGCGCGTCCGGGCGGCGCTCAAGCGAGGCGCGAGCGCCTACATCGTCAAGACCGTGAACCCGCTCGACCTCCCGGCCGCGCTGCGGCAGGTCGTCCAGCCGACGGTCTACTTCGCTGCGCCGGCGCCGGGCGAGGATCCCTCCGCCGCCGCTGGGCTCACCGAGCGCGAGACCGCGATGCTGCGCGCCCTCGCGCGCGGCCTATCGAACGCCGCGATCAGCAAGGAGTTCTGGGTCACCGAGCAGACGGTGAAGTTCCACCTGACGAACATCTACCGCAAGCTCGGCGTCAAGAACCGCACCGAGGCGACGCGCTACGCATACCAGCACGGGCTCGCCGACGAGCTCGTCGCGGTCTGAGCTTCAACTCGGCGGTCGCCAGCGCGGAATAACGGCGGCGACGCGGGTCGGGCCGCCGAGTGAGCTCTCGACGTCGAGCCGGCCTTCGAGCAGGCGGACGCGCTCGCTCATCCCGACGAGGCCGAGGCGCCCGCCGCGCGCCGCCGCGACCAGCGTCGGCTCCACCTCGAAGCCCTGTCCGTCGTCGAGCACCTCGGCCCGGAGCTCCTCGGCGCCGGCGGTGACGTCGACGCGGGCCGAGCGCGCACCCGAATGCGCCTCGACGTTCGCGAGCGCCTCCTGGACGACCCGGAGCAGCACGATCGCCTGCGAGGCGGTCAGCGCCTCGAGGTCGCCTGAGAGGTGGAGGTCGACCGAGAGGCCGGAGCGCTCCTCCAGGTGGGTCGCCTCGGCGCGGAGGAGCTCCGGGAGCGGCGTGCGGAGGACGGTCGGCGACTCGAGCGAGCGCGCCACCTCGCGCAGCTCGGCGTCGAGCGCGACGAGCCGGGCCTCGAGATCGTCGACGCGGCCGAGGATGATCGTCGCATTTCGGTTGCCGCCGAGCGTCCGCCGCAGCTGCTCCCGGAACAGGCGAAGCTCGGCGCCGAGCGCCATGATCTCCTGCACCGGCCCGTCGTGCAGGTCGAAGCCCAGGCGCGCGAGGCGCCGCTCCGCGGCCTCGACGAGCGCGCTTTCGCGCTCGGTCCGCCGCTCCAGCGCCCGAGCCCGCTCGACGTTCGCGGGCAGCCGCGACGCGAGCTCTCCGGCCAGCGCGAGCGCCCGCTTGTCGGTGCGCGGCAGGCGGACGACGAGCGTCCCTTCGACGCGCTCCCAGCGTGTGACCGGAAACGCGCGGATTGCACCGCCCGCGGTGCGATCGTGTCCCGCGAGCGCCTCGCCTGCCGCGGCTCGCATCGCCCGCGTGGGCTCGGCGCCGACGTGGGCGAGGAGCCGGGGCCGCTGGCGGTCGTCGGCGATCCAGATCGACGCGTCGTCGACGGCGCAGAACGCGCTCAGCAGCCGGAGCTGCGTCTCGAGCGCGAGCTGCGGCGGCGGCTCGAGCAGCCGCGGGTCTGCGACCGCGCGGAAGAAGAGCTCGATCGCGACGTTCTCCGCGTGCAGACCGAGCAGCTCGCCCACGTCTCGGGCGAGCGTCTCGATCTCGCTCCGCCCCCAGTCCCGCTCGAGCGCGAGCGAGACGACGACGTCCGCGGCGAGGACGAGCGCGCCGAGCGACGAGACCGCCGGGCCGCGCCCGTCGGCGGCCGCCACGGCAAGCCCGCGCCGGCGCGCGCGCGCCAGCGCAGCGCGCGCGTCGGCGACCTCGCGCGTGTCCTGGGCGAGTCGCCGCGCTACCCGCTCGAAAGCTGCCTTGTCGTCTGCCGTGCGTGCCTCCCCGACGCCCGCTCGTTCGCCTTCGAAAGGCGACCTCCTGTCGAATGATGAGCGCTTTGGGCTCTCAGAGGGCGTGCGAGGCGCCGAGCGCGATCGCCGCGACGGCTCCGAGCACGAGGAACGGCGCGAATGCGACCGTGGCTTTCCGGGCCGAGGTGCCCTCGCGGAAGATCATCCGCATCCCGGCGACGCTCGCGGCCACGCAGCCGAGGAAGAGCGCGAGCGCGATGCCGCGGCCGAGCGCCGCTCCGAGCAGGAAGCCGAGCTTGACGTCGCCCATGCCGACGGCGCCGCGCGAGAAGAGGCTCGGCAGGAGGAGGAAGACCGATGCCGCGACCGCGGCCACGACCGCCTCGAGCAGGTGGTCCGACTGGAGCACGGCGACGGCGAGCAGGACGAGCGCTGCCGTCGGCAGCACGATCACGTTCGGGATCCGCCGCTCCTCGAGATCCTTGACGGCGAGCGCGGCCAGCGCCGCGAAGAACACGACGCCGACAAGGCCTTCCGCGCCGACCCCGAAGCGCCAGAGCGCGATCGGCGCGAGCAGGAGCGCGAGCGCCGATGCGACCCGCCATCGCTGCGGGAGCGCTGCTGCGACCCAGCTCGGCGCCGGAGGCGCCGCGGTCGTGGTCGCGGGCGAGGTCAAGCCGGCACCGCTTCCGGGACGACGAGCCGTGCGTGCGCGCGGCGGATCTCCTCGACGAGCCGGTCGAACGACCCCCATTTCGGCAGTGCGTCCGCCGGGCCCTCCACGCCGTCTGCGACGACGAGCACCGCGGTCCTCGCAGCCTCGCCTTCGAGCGCCGCAGCCGCGCGGACCGGCCACCGCTCGGGGCCGCTCGTGTCGAGGACGACGACGTCGGCGCGGCCGCGCTCGATCGCGTCCATCAGATCGCTCATCCGATGCGCGGTCGCGACCGAGAACCCGTTCCGTCCGAGGAGGAAGCTCGCCACGCGCAGGAAGCGGCGGTCGGACGCGCCGAGCAGCACGCGGATCTCCCACTCCGAATCTCTCGACGGGGCCGTGGCCAGAGGGGCCGTGGCGGGCTCGATCAACCGGAGGCGGGCGCCGGCCCCGACGCCCCGGCGCGCCGCCTCACCTGACCGCAGCTCGAGGATGTGCTTCGCCTTGGCGCGCCCGGAGATGCGCCACGGCCGCAGCCCAGGCTTCACGTCGATCACCTCGAGCTCGCGGTCGAGGAAGATCGCGTCGATCCGGAACTTCATGAAGCTCGTGTGGAGCGACGGGCTGCCGATGAGGAGGAGCCCCTCGTCGGCGCCGAGGCCCTTGCGGCCGAGGAGGCCGCGAAGCCGCAGGCGAAACGAGTCCGCGACGACGCACCGCTCGCACACGATCCCGTGTTCGGATTCGATTCGGCCTTCTCGCCGAGACATCGTCGGTTCGTGCCCGCCCTTCTCTCGCTGCTTTCTGTGGCCGACGCCCGGACTATGGCGCCTCGGGAGAGCCCGGCTCGACGGCTGAAGGTAGGGACCGGCCCAGCCTTTCCGGCGGGGGCTTTCCGCGGGGCCACCGCTCGATGACGTATCCTCATCCGGCGGCTAGCCGTTCCCTCTACGTGAGTCTCGGCGCTTTCATCATCGTCCTGACGCTCGGAGCGGCCGCGTTGGCGCTCTGGACCGTCGTCCGCTTCCCCAAGCTGGGGCCGGAGACGCTCTTCGGCGCGCTGCTCCAGGTTGGCATCGCCCTCGCCGCGGGGGCGTTCCTGGTGCCCGCCGGAATGAACTCGGCACTCGCGTTCGAGCCGCCGACAGGCCCCATGCTGGCCATCTTCGCGGTCGTCCTTCCGGGCCTCTCCTACCTCTTCCTGACGACGCTCTGGGCAATGCGGGTCCTCCAGCAGATGCTCTCGAACGTGCGTCGCTGAGAAGCGGTCTCGAAGCAACTCCACCGTGTCGACCGGTCGGTTCAGACGGACGCGCGGGAAACCCGCGCGTCCTGATCGCGGCATCGCAAGCGACGCCTTGAGCGGTCTCTCCCGGACTAGCCGAAGGGGGACGCGGTCCTAGCCGGATGGCGGTTCGGCCGTCCGTCGCGCGCTGGAAGATGTGATCCAGCGAGGCTTCGACGAAGGAAGGGAGGCGCGATGATCTGGATCGTCCTGGTGGTGCTCTTCGTGGTGCTGCTCGGCGTGCTGATGTTCGTCCGCCGCGGGCGGTCGGCGTAGCTCGAGCGGTCAGTCCCGGCGGTGCGTCAGCGGGCGCCGCGCATCGACGCCTGAAGCAGGCGGATCGACCAGATTGCGCTCAGGAGGACGTACCAGAGGCACGGGAGCGCCAGCGCGAAGATCCCCAGCAAGACCTGTCCGCGCTGGACGGTGGCGTCGAACGCCGGCATGAAGAGCGCGTGTGACGCGACGAGCCCGGCCCCGGTGAGGATCAGCGCGCGACGAAGATCGCCCGGCGCGAGGCCTGGAAAGCGCATGTCGAACCACAGCGCGAGCGCACCCGACCCGAGCAGGAACGCAATCCCGAAGACGGTCGGGCTCATGACCATGATCCTGCCCTCGGCATGGGTCGGCTATCGGCAGCGGGCTGCCCGGCCTAAAGCGCTCGCACGGGCGCTCGAGCTGCGGGTCTCCGCGACGGGGCTCGCGCTTCTCTTCGTCGCCGCGGTGGTCGGGATCGCGGGGACGATCGGGCCCGACGCGCGCTGGCTCGGGGCGCTCGGGCGCACGATCGCGCACGGCGGCATTCCGCGCGGCGTGCCGTTCGCCGCGGCGGCCTCCGCGAGCTGGCCGAACGTTCCGGCGCTCGCCGAGCTCCTGTTCAGCGGACTGGAGGGAGCGCTCGGCGATCGCGGGCTTCTGCTCGCCCAGCTCGTCGCGGTCACTTTCGGCCTCGTCGTCCTGAGCCGCGACGCACGGGGCGCGGGAGCGGGCGAGACCGGCGTCGCGGCCGCCCTCGCCGTCCTCGTCCCCGCCGCCCTCCTCGCCCTGGTCGGGATCAAGGCGCAGCTCTTCTCGCTCGCGCTCTTCCCGCTCCTTGCCGTGTTGCTGCGAAGCGAGGCGCGCCGGCCTTCGCGGCGAGTCTGGCTGCTCGTGCCGCTCGTCGCGCTGTGGTCGAACCTGCACGGCGCCGTCCTCCTCGGGCTCGCGGTCGCCCTCGTCTACCTCGGGCTCCACCGGCTGCGCCGGCACCCGCTCGAGAGCGTCCTCGTCGGCGGCGCGGGAGTGCTCGCGCTGTGCGCGACGCCTGCGCTCGAGCGCACGCCCCGGTACTACCTCGGCGTCGCCGGGAGCGAGGCGGCGAAGCGTGGCTACGGCCTGTGGGCGCCGCTCTCGCCGAGCTCCGGATTCGACCTCCTGCTCGTCGCCGGAGCGGTCGTGCTCGCCGTCGCCTTCGTGCGCGCGCGACCTCCTGCGTGGGAGCTCGTCGCCGCGGCGCTCCTCGCCGGCCTGACGGTGCACACGGCGCGGAACGGCGTCTGGCTCCTGCTCTTCCTCGCGCCGCGCGCGGCAGTGGCGTTTCCGACCCGAGGGCGGCTGCGGCCGGCGGTCGCCGTCCCGGTGGCGCTCCTCCTCGCGACGGCGCTCGTGGCCGGGCTCGTGCGCGGGCCGTTGTCGATCGGAGCCCGAGAGACGCTGATCCGGAAGGCGATAGCCGAGGCGCGAGGCAGCGCGATCCTGGCCGAGTCGGCGCCGGCGGAGCAGATCGTCGCCGCGGGCGGCCGGGTGTGGATCTCGAACCCGCTGGACGCGTTCCGGCAGGACGATCAGCGCGCGTACATCGACTGGCTCCAGGGCAAGCCGGCCGCCGACCGGCTGCTCGAGCGCGCCCGCGTCGTCGTCTCCTCGGCCGACTCCCCGAGCGGGCGGCGGCTGCACGGCGACCACCGCTTCCGTCTGGCCGCGCGAAGCGGCCGCTACGAGCTCTTCGTACGCTCGCCTTTGGGCTAGGTCGCCCAGCCGCGTTGGGTGGTGAACCGCAGGTGAGCGCGCGCCACGATTCCAATGTGGGGGATCCGCGGTACTCGGTCGTCGTCCCCGTCTACAACGAGGAGGAGTCGCTCCTCGAGCTCGGACGGAGGCTCTCCGCCGCGCTCGACGAGCTCGACGACGCGGCCGAGGTGATCGTCGTCGACGACGGAAGCACCGATGCGTCACCCGTGCTCCTCGCCGAGCTGAAACGCCGCGACGAACGGTTCCGCGTCGTCCGCCTTTCGAGGAACTTCGGCCACCAGATCGCGATCACCGCGGGGCTGGACTCGGCCAGAGGGGCCGCGATCGTCGTCATGGACGGCGACCTCCAGCATCCGCCGGAGGTGATCCACCGCCTGGTCGAGCGCTGGCGCGAGGGCTACGACGTCGTCTACGCGATCGCGGAGGAGCACGAGCAGGCCTCGTGGTTCAAGCGGCACTCGGCGACGCTCTTCTACCGGCTGATCAGCCGCGTGGCGAAGGTCGAGATGCCGATGGGCGCGGGCGACTTCCGGCTCGTCGACCGCCGCGTCCGTAACGCGTTCACGTCGATGCGGGAGCGGCACCGGTACGTCCGCGGCATGTTCGCCTGGATCGGCTTCAAGCAGACGGGCATCACCTACCGGAGCCCGGCCCGCTTCGGCGGCCGCAGCAAGTACTCGCTGTCGGCGATGACGCGGCTCGCCGGCGACGCGCTCTTCTCGTTCTCGCAGGAGCCGCTGCTGCTCGTGATCAAGGCCGGTCTGGCCGTGTCGGTGCTCTCGTTCCTCTTCGGCGTCGCGACGCTGGTGTCGAAGCTGGCCGGCGTGTACAACGCGCCGGGCTTCGTCTCGATCGTCCTCGTCGTGTCGTTCGTCGGCGGCATCCAGCTCGTCGTGCTCGGGGTGATGGGCCAGTACACGGCGCGGATCTTCGAAGAGGTGAAGCGGCGGCCGCTCTACGTCGTCGACGACACGGCCGAGGCGGCCGAGGAGGAGCTCGACGTGGCCGCTCCGGTCGGCGACGTGGTGCTCGGTTTTCGACCTGCCTAGCTGTGCCATCTGCGGCGCCGCGGTCGAGCGCGATCGCGACCGGCGCTGGCGCAAGGACGGCTTCGACATCCTGCGCTGCCCCTCGTGCGGGACGCACTTCCGCGCCGATCTACCCTCCGCCGCGGCGCTCTCGGAGATCTACGGCCCGGCCTACTTCTCGGCCGAGGCCGGCGAGAGCGACGGGCAGGGCTACGCCCACTACCTCGGCGAGGAGGCCAACCATCGCCTGAACGCGCGGGCTCGGCTCGAGCTGCTCGAGCGCGCGCGCCGGCCGGGCCGGTTGCTCGACGTCGGCTGCGCCGCGGGCTTCTTCCTCGACGAGGCGCGCAAGCGCGGCTGGAACGTCGCCGGCGTCGAGCTCTCCCCGGACATGGCCGGCCATGCGCGGGCGCGACTCGGGCTCGAGGTTCACGTCGGTTCCTTCGGCAACGTCGAGCTCGCGCCGCGTTCGTTCGACACGGTCACGATGTGGGACTACGTCGAGCACTCGGTCGATCCTGCCGGCGACCTGCGGCGGGCCGCGACGCTGCTCGTGCCGGGCGGCCTGCTCGCGCTCTCGACGGGCGACGTCGCGTCGGTCGCGGCCCGCCTCGCCGGGAGCCGCTGGCACCTGCTGACGCCTCGCCACCACAACTTCTTCTTCACGCGCGCGTCACTCGAGCGGGCGGTGCGCGACGCGGGCTTCGACGTCGTGCGGAGCGGCTACTCGTCGAGCCGCTACTCGATGCGGTACCTGCTGCACAAGCTGCGCACGCTGCGCGACTCAGCGGTGCTGGAACGCTTCGCCCGCGGAGTCGGCCGGACGCGGCTCGGCGGCCTCGCCGTGCCGGTCAACCTCTTTGACATCGTCACCTTGCTCGCCACTCCGGCGGAGTGAGGCGGTCCGTCGCGAGCACCGTCTCGACTCCGGTCGCCAGGCGGCGGCACGCGAGGAGCGCGAAGTGGCGCGACCGCCAGACGGGCGACCAGCCCGGCGCGCGGCAGGCGGCGAAGATCCGGTCGTCCGTGACCGGTCTGAAGGGGTGGTACGGCTTGGGTCCGGACCGCGTCACGAGCAGTGGCTCTCCGCCGCGCAAGCAGCCTACGGTCGGCTGTGGCTCGAGCGCGACGAGGACGGGGAGCGCGTGCGCGGGCTCGTTGTCCAGTCCTCCCATGTAAACCGGGCACGCGCTCGGGTTCAGGGCGGCGACGCGGTCGACGAGCGCACTGGTTTCCCGCTCGTCCCTCGTCCAGGCGTGCACGCCCCAGTACGAGGCTGCGCCGCCGCCGAGGACGAGGAGAACGCCCAGCACCGCCGCCGCCCGCTGGGCGCGCGGGGTGCTCGAGGCGAGCGCAACCGCGCCGGCAGCTCCGAACAGGACGATCGACGGGAGGTAGTAGCGGGAGAGCGTCCCGGCTCTGCTCAGCGCCTCGAAGGCGAGGAGCGCCCACCCGGTGACGACGAAGCCGGCTACGAGCCAGTCGGTCGTCGAGCGCCGTCGCAGTGCCCGGACGGCGAGCACGATCCCGGCGAGGGCGAGGATCGGCCAGAGCGGACTTCCGAGCGTCGGGGTCATCTGCGCCCACTGCGTCGCGGTGCCGTGCACGAGCCGGTCCGCGACACCGGCGGGGCCCTGCGGCGTGTGCTGGCGGTAGATGATCGTGCCGGTCGCGGCGACCCGCCAGATCTCGTAGGCCATGTGCACGAGCGGCAGGAGCATCGCCATGGCGACGAGGCGGAAGCGGCCGTAGCCGAGGAGCGGCCGCTCGATCGTTCCCTGCTCGCGCCAGTGACGGTCGAGGAAGAGATAGACGAACGGAGCGGCGACGAAGAAGCAGACCGACATCTCCTTCTGGTAGACGCCGAGGAGCCAGAGCGCATAGCCCGCCCCGAGCGGTAGGGCGGTGTGCCGCCACGCCGCGCCGGCGAGCCAGCGGCCGGTTCCGAGCGCGAGCAGGAGCGCCCCGGCGACCATCGCGCCGACGAGGATCGGCTCGGTGGGGCCGAAGCGGGCGAAGTCCCGGCCGAGCGCCGGCGTCGTGACGACGAGCGCCGGAAGGCCCGCCGCGAGGGCGACCCGGACGGCAAGCCGCGTCGTCCGCGGCAACGCGGCGAGCACGAGCGCCATCGCCGCCCCGACGAAGAGGAGGATCCGGAGCGTGTTCCAGACGGTCGGCCCGACGAGGCTTCCGGGTGCGCCGAGGGTGTGCCACACGAGACCGTTCCAGACCGCGGTGAGCGCGGGCCGGTACCGGTGCGTGTCGCCGACCGCGGTCGGATCGTAGGCGAGGTGCGCGAGCTCCCTCAGGGCCTGCGGCGACCTCGAGTAGGCGGCCCAGTCGTCGACGACGGAGAGGTGATCCAACCCGAAGCGTGGCGAGACGACAAGCATCGCGAGGCCGGAGACGAGCGTGAAGCCGGCGGCGACTGCGGCGGCCGGGCGGTGGGCGAGCGCCCGCACGAGCGCCCACGCGCGGGGCCGCGCTGGGCGCGCAGGCGCCGGCGACCATGCGCCTTCGGCATGCGCCCTCATGCCCATGACGCTACGACGGCTCGCGAACCAGCGCGCCGCGCGGAAGGCGAGTGGGCCTCGACTTCCGTCGAGTCGTCCTAGCCGTTCTGGCCTGGGCGGTTCGAGCGGCGGGAGCGATGGTGAAGAGGAATGCGATTCTTCATGTCGGCCGTGGAAGCGCCCTCGACGCGTGCGCGTTCGCGTCCTCGGCTCGAGCCTGTCGAGAACGGCGACCGCCGGTCGCCGAAGGCGCGCCCGGCTCGGCTGCTCCTACCCGCGAAGATCCGTGCCGCCCATCTCCTGGCGCTGTCCGCGTTCGGGATCGCGGAGCCGGCCTTCGAGGTCCTGAAGAAGAACCCCGACTACCTCGTCGAGCAGGGCTTCAGCGGGAGCGACCTAGTCCTCTACGCCGTCCTGCTGCTCGTCGTCCCGACCGCGCTTCTGATGACCCTCGAGCGGGCGGTGGGCTTGTTCTCCCGGAGGGCCGAGGCGGTTGTCCACCATTTCGCCGTCGGGCTGCTCGCCTTCCTCCTCGTGGGGCGGACTTCGCACCAGCTCTTCCAGCCGCTCGTCACGATCGCCGTCGCACTCGTGGCGAGCGTGGTCGTCGTCCGGATCTACGCGAAATGGGAGCCCGTGCGCCTGCTCCTGACCTTCGCGTCGCTCGGCGCGGTCCTGTTCCTCGCTCTCTTCCTGACGGGAACGCCGCTCGCGAAGCTCTCGACGAACGACGTCCGCGGTCTGCCCGTCGCTCACGTGTCCACGCGGACCCCCGTCGTCCTCGTCGTGTTCGACGAGTTCGCGCTGAGCTCGCTGACGAACGAGCGCGACCGGATCGACGCCACCCGGTACCCCAACTTCGCCGCGCTGGCGCGCTCCGCCACCTGGTACCGCGATGCGACGACCGTCCACGATTACACCTCGTGGGCCGTCCCGGCAATCCTCACCGGCCGGATCTCGGCCACAAAGGACCTCCCGCTGCTCGCCGACCACCGCGAGAGCCTCTTCACGCTGCTCGGTCCGAGCTACCGGATCCACGCCGTGCAGTCGGTGACGAGGCTGTGCCCGGCGCACCTCTGCCCGCAGGCCGGCGAGTCGCTCGGTACGCGAGTCCGGAAGCTCTCGTCGTACGTCTGGACGACCGTCTACGCGGGCCACCCGCGCGCGTCCGGCCCGTGGAGCAACCCGCCCGGGCTCGTGTCGCGCTTCATCACGGAGCTCCGGCCGGGCAACCCGCGGCAGCTCTACGTCCTCCACGTGCTCCTGCCGCACTCGCCGTGGCGGTACCTGCCTTCCGGGAAGACGTACACGAGCGCTCCCCCGAGCATGGGGCCGGTGGGCGACACCTGGGCCAGGAGCGACGGCCTCGTCGACCACGGCTTCAAGCGGCATCTCCTCCAGGTCGAGTTCGTCGACCGCGAGCTCGGCCGCATCGTCCGTCGCCTGCATGAGACCGGCCTCTGGAACCGCTCGCTCTTCGTCGTCGTCGCCGACCACGGCGTGAGCTTCCTCGCCGGCGGTCACGAGCGCGCTGTCGACCTGCACAACATCGGCGACATCGCGCCGATCCCGCTCTTCGTGAAGACACCATGGCAGCAGGCCGGGAGGATCGACGACCGGAGCGCCAGGACGATCGACGTCGTGCCGACGATCGCCGACGTGCTGCACATCCGGATGCCGTGGAAGCTCGACGGCAGGTCGCTGCTCTCGCCGAACCGCCCGCGCCCGTCGGAGGTCGTGATCCACACGAGCACGGGGACGATCGTCCGTGCGCCGTGGAGCCACGTGCGGGCCGAGTTCGACAAGACGGTCGCGCGCAAGGCCAGGCTCTTCGGCCCTTAGAACCTCTAACTCAATGCAGGCTGGAGCTGCGCACGAATAGCCGCGCGAGTGCCCTCGATGTCGAAGCAGGCGTATTGGTTGTCGCGCATCAATCGGCGTGCGATCGAGATCGCCTCTGGCTCGGTTAGGTCCTCCTCCGCGATCTCGGCTTCGAGTGCGCGCTGTAGGCCGCGCCGGGCCTGGATCGAGTAGGCGACGGCTGCCGTCGGCCAGAAGGTGTCGCCGCCGAATCCGAACAGCTTGTTGCTCGGGACGGCGTGCAAGAAGCGGCGCACGAAGTCGGTGGAGCTGTAGGGGTCGATCGACCACGCCCAGCACAGATCGACCCACACGTTCGGATAGTGCTTGGCAATCGAGACAAGCTCGTCGCCGTACGGATACGAGGTGTGCATCAGCACGAACCGCGCCTCGGGATACCGCGCAAGCAGCGGGCAGAGATTTCCGGCCCGGACCCAGTCGATCGGCATCTGCCCCGTGCCCGCATGATGGCCCGTGTGAAGCTTGAACGGCAGGTTGTACTCGACGGCGAGCTCGACGCCGCGCGCCCAGCACCAGTCGCCCAGCGCCAGCCGGGTCGCCTTCTCCTCGCCACCGGCAAGAACGGCGGCCAGCGCCCGTGCAGCCTCCTCGTCCGACCGCTCCTCCCAACGGAGGGTGCGCGTGTACGCGTGCTGAGCCTTGACGGCGATCGCGCAGGGCGCGTAACGGTGAAAGATCGCGACCAACGCCTCACGGAGATCGTCGAGCCGAGAAACCTCGATACCGGTCTCCTCCTGGATCTCCTCGACCTTGACGTCACCCCTGGCGAAAGCGGCCCAGGAAAGGTCGTAGAGGAAGAAGTCCGGGCCGGACGCATCCGGCTCGCACGCCCACTCGAAGTCATCGATCTGGACGTGGTCGAGACCGGCGACCTCGCGCAGCAGGCGCAGCCGCTCGCCAGGCCGCCGAAGCTCCTCTAGCCGCCGCTGCGCAGCCTCCAAGCCCGCCGGCGTGACCGAATCGAGGTCGTAGACCTCCCGCGCAATCAGCCGAACGGCCTCACCGTAGCCGGTGTATTGCGTCGCCTCCCAGGCAGCACGGATCCCCGAGAAGCGAGCCTCGAGATCGCCGGCCGCCGGGTCGAACAGCCGCTGAATCGCCTCCTTCGTCGCACCGGCAACCTCCAGATCGCTCGGCACGTAGTTCATGAAGAGGTCCTGAAGGATGTCGGGGCGATCGTCGCCCCACCCCGACTCGCCGGCCTCCTTCATTCGCTCGATCAGCTTCGCGTTGTCGCCCGCCCACTGATCCTCAGGGAGCAAGTGCTCGTGCGTGTCCACGAGCGCGACTGAACTGATCTCGAATTCGAGGTCAGTCCGCGTCGCCACCAATGACTCCTTTCCTGGAGAGGGGAGCGTTCACCATTCGGCGGTCGCACGTTACAGCTCGCCGGCGTCGCAGCTCCCACCGGCTGCAGTTCGACTAGGCAGTCGAGAGCGAAGCCGTCCTTCGCGTCCGCACCGCCCTGACCGTCAGCAGGGCGACCGCGGCGAACACGAAGACGAGGCGTGCGACCGAGCCGTTGCTCTCCTGGCCCGGCAGGATCCAGAGCGCGAGCGGCGCGAGCCACAGCGCGCTCAGCCGCTGCCGCGCGACGGCGATCGGCACGTAGAGCAGGACGAGGTAGTGGATCCACACGATCGGCGAGATCAGGAGCGCGGCACCGATCGCGGCGGTGAAGGAGGCGAAGTCGCCGTCGCGGCGGCGCGCGAGGAGCACGATCGCGGCGAGCACGGCCAGCGCGACCGCGCCCGCCACGACGCGCGCGACCCCGCCGACGAGCCCGAAGGCGTGGACGAACGCGACCGTCGAGTAGCTCTTGTACTGCTCCACCGAGGCGATCCCGCCGAGGTGCCGCGGGTACGACGAGAAGCCGGCGAATCCGATCACGGCCCAGGCCGCCAAAGCCGTACCGGCGACCACGACGCTGCCGAGCACCGCCGACCGGATGCGCCGCGTCGCGAGGAGCCAGACGAAGAGCGGCCAAAGGAAGAGCTTCGTCACGACGACGGCGGCGAGCGCGGCCGCAACCACGACCCGGCGGTCGCGCCAGCGCCACGCGCAGGCGACCGCGAGCGCGAGGAACGGGCTCAGCGTCCCGATCCCGATCGCCGAGACCGTCGGCAGGGCGACGAGGCATGCCCCGTAGCAGCGCCAGTCCCGCACACCGAGGATCCGCAGCGTCAGGAAGACCGCAGCGATAGCCAGGACGAAGAAGACCGCCACCGCGGCCCGCCACGGGAGCACGCCGAGCGGCGCCATCATCACCGCCGCGGGTGCGGGGTACACGAACGGGTAGGGCGAGTCGCCGTGCGCGACGTCGCGGCCCGCCACCCACAGCGTGTGCAGGTCGAAGAAGTCGCCGTGGCTGTATGAGCCGTGGCGCAGCAGGTAGAGGACGAGCGAGCCGGGCAGGACGAGCGGAAGCAGCCCGAACAGGACGACGCTCACGTAGTGCCCGACCGCTTGCCGGCGCGGCGCGGCCGGAGCGGGAGGAAGCGCAACGAAGCCCGCGCTCATCGCGTCCGCCCGCGGTCGAGGACGATCACGTGCTCGTTTCGGTAGAGCACGCGCCAGTGGCGGCGCCCGTGGAAGATGGTCACGAGGTTCGCGTCGCGCTTCGGGTCGAGGACGAGCAGCCGGTAGCCGCGCCCGCCGAAGTCCCAGTCCGCGCCGCGCTGGAAGAGGAACTGCATCGCCTCCGTCAGCTGCGCCTGCGAGAGGATCTCCCAGCGTCCGTCGAAGGCGATCCGGCCGCGCGCTTCCGGGACGGTGAAGAGCACCCAGTCGGCGTACATGTCGTTGCCGAGCACCTTGGCCTGCGGGTCCTCCCGGAGGACGCGCGAGACCGCGCTCGTCCCGCCGCCGGGCCAGCGAATCGCCAGCGAGCTCATCGGCCGCACGAGCAGGACGAGCAGGAGCCCGAGCGCGGCCGCCGCGACGCCGGCGCGGAACAGGCGGTCGCGCTCCGGGAGCCGTGACGTGTCGCGTGCCCGCAGCACCTCCTGGAGCAGCGCCGGCAGCAGGATCGCCGCCGTGTAGTAGAACCAGATGATCGAGCGGACGGCGAGCAGGCCGCCGCCCGCGGTGAGCGCGAGCGCGAGCAGCTCGAAGCCGTTCAGCCGCCTGGGCAGCCGCGCGCAGAGGAAGACGGCGACGAAGATCAGCGTGAAGAACGGCAGTCCCCAGACGCTGAGGAAGGTCGGGCTCCGCCACTCGGTGATGTACGTCGCGAGCTGCGAGTTCCCGATCGTGCCGCGGTAGTAGTCGACGAGCTCGAGGCCGTACGGCGTCGCGAGGACGCAGAGCCACGGGACGGCGAGGAGCGCGAGCGGCCGCCAGGCCGGCCTGCGCGACCGGGCGAGCTCGACTGCGCCGAGCGCCGCGGTGAGGAGCGCGCCGACGACCACGCTCCCGTGCAGGTTCGCCCAGAGGGCGAGCAGCGGGAACGCAAGGAACACGCGCCGCGAGGGCCGCCGGCTCTCCGCGACGAGGAGCAGCACGAGCAGCACGAAGGGCAGCTCGGCGAGCACCTGCGCGCGGACGAACGTCCCCGTGAAGAGGAGCCCGAGCCCGACGAGGAGCACGCAGATCGGCGAGGCGCCGCGCCGGCGGGCCGCGACGAGGCAGAGCGCAAGCGGCGCCAGGTAGAGGAGCACGTTCGCGCGCAGGACGAGGCCGAAGCCGCCGAGCTTGTAGAGCCCATAGAAGAAGAGCTGCGCCAGCCACTGCTCGTCGATCCAGGTCCGGCCGTGGCTCAGGATCGCGAGCGAGTCGTGGTGCGGCAGGCCGTGGGCGAGGATCTCCCGCCCGCCGAGGAGCGTGAGCCAGCTGTCCGCGGCGAGCCCGCCGGAGATGTCGAAGAGCCCCATGAACGCGATCGCCGCGAAGAAGGCGATCAGCAGCAGGTTGTTCGAGGCGCGGTCGGCCGCGCGCGCGAGCAAGCGCGACGGCTCCGCCGCCGGCGACGCCTCCGTGCGTGGAGAAACGGCCGCCACACTGCAAGCCTGGCCCGGAGGGCTTCTCCCCGACACCGCCTAAAGGCCAGCAGCCGCCGTGCGGGCGGCTAGTAGGTCTAGCCGCTCCTAACCTTTCGTCGGTTGGCCGGGCGGGGGCCGAGGAGTTGCATGCCGGGTGGATGGGGGAGCAGCTCGAAGCGGTCATGCCGCCGTCGGTTCCGGTCGCGCCCGGACCGGCCGTCGGCTACCGCCCGTGGGGGCGGCTCGTGCCTGCGCGGGTCGCGCGCGCGGCTGCCGTGCTCGAGCGCGAGGCGTTCCTCGTCGTGCTCCTCGCCATCTACGTCGTCGGGCTGACCTGGAACGTCCCGTCCCAGATCGCCTCGGACACGTGGATGACGCTCGCCTACGGGCGCGAGGTCGTGCAGCACGGGCTGCCGAGCCACGACACCCTCACGGTCTGGGCGCACGGGCGCACCTGGACCGACCAGCAGTGGCTCGGCCAGCTGCTCTTCTACGGCGCCTACGTCCTCGGCGGCATCCGCGCCGCGCTCGCCGTCCACGTCACCGCGCTCGCCGCCTCCGTCGCCCTCGCGATCGTCGCGGCCCGCCGCCACGGCGGCTCGACCCGCAGCGTGACCTGGCTCGCGCTCGCCTCGTTCGTCGTCGTCGCGTGGAGCTCGTGGACGCTGCGCGTCCAGAGCCTCGTCTTCCCGCTCTTCGTCGCGCTCGTCTGGCTGCTCGCGGCCGACAGCCGCCGGCCTTCGCGGCGCGTCTTCTGGGCGCTGGCCATCGTCGTCCTCTGGGCGAACGTCCACGGGACGGCCTTCCTCGCCGCGGCGCTCGTCGCTCTGCGCGGCGCCTCGATGCTCCTCGAGCGCGACCGCCCGTTCCGCGACCGCCCGTTCCGCGACCGACGCCTTGGCACCGCTGCGGTGCTGCTTGCATCGCCCGTCCTGCTGCTCGCCTCCCCCTACGGGCTCTCGCTGGTCGACTACTACCACCGGCTGCTGCTCAACCCGGCGTTCCGGCAGTACGTCACCGAGTGGGCGCCGACGAAGCTCGCGATTGGGACGGCGCCCTTCTACGCCGTCGCGCTCCTCGGCGTTTGGCTGGCCGGCCGGTGCAGGTCGCGGCTGACGCTCTTCGAGCAGGCGGCGCTCTTCACGACCCTCGTCCTCGCGCTGCTCGCGATCCGCAGCGTGATCTGGTTCATGCTCGCGGCCCTCGTGCTGCTCCCTGTCGCGCTCGACGGGGTGATGTCGTCGCACTGGGGCAATCCGCGCTACCGCTACCTGAACCGGCTGATCGCCGTTCCGGCGCCGTTCGTCTGCGCCTGGATCGTCGGCGGGGCGCTCGTCCACCCGGCAGGCTGGTACACGCGCAACTTCCCACCCGCGGCGGGGAACGCGGTGGCGCGCGTCGTCGCCGCCGACCCGCACGTACGGGTCTTCGCGAACGAGCGCTTCGCCGACTGGCTGGTCCTCCGGCACCCAAAGCTCCGGGGGCGGGTCGCCTTCGACGGCCGCTTCGAGCTGCTCACGGCGGAGGAGCTCCGGAGGATCGTCGCGTTCCGGGTCCGCGTCATCGGCTCGCTGCGGCCGACGAGGCCCTACGGGCTCCTCGTCCTCGACCCGGCGACGGAGACGAAGGTCGCGAAGACGCTCCTCGCCGACCCGAGCCGGACCGTTCTCTACCGAGACTCGCACGTCATCGTCATCCGCCAGCCCGCATCCGACGGGAGCGCGTCGTGAATGCGCCGAAAGTTCAGGCGGGGCTGGCTCATCAGGTCTTTCCCGCGGTCTCCGGACCGCCCTATTCATTGCCTGAAAGCGGGACACAGGAGGTGAACCGGGGGTAGGGAGACAAACCGACCGCACTTTTGCTGGGCGCAAGAAGGGGAGGGAGGAGGTTCCACGCGGGCGTCCAGGCGGGGAGCCGTCCGGCGTCTTGCGCCGGGGGAGACCACGAGCAAGAACGAAGGGAGGTAGTTAGATGCTGCTGGCGATTACGAGCTTCTTCGCTCGCCTGCGGGATCGCGAGGAGGGGCAGGCACTCGTCGAGTACGCGCTCATCCTCGGTCTGATCTCGGTCGTCGCGATTGCGCTGCTCACGGCAATTGGTGGCGATATCAAGTCGATCCTGTCGTCCGTCACCGCGGCGCTGGCCTCGGCGGTCTAACGACGGGCAGAGGAGCCACAAGCCCATGAAAGCGGGTGCGTTCCGTCTCGCCGGAACGCACCCGCCGAGGGGTCGGCTCACCACTACTCACACAGGGTGAACGGATGATCAACTTCGAAAAACTCAAGCTGAGGCTCACCGCCGACGCCGGGCAAGCGCTCGTGGAGTACGCGCTCATCCTCGGTCTGATCTCGATTGCCGGGATTGCACTCCTCACGGCGCTCGGGACCGACCTGCAGGGGCTGCTGAGCCGGGTCGACGCGGCGCTGCGGTCTGCGGTGTAGCAGGGCGGTCCGCTGGTGCGTGCACGACGGGGAGAGGGAGCTCGCGGAGAGCGTGGGACGGCCATGGTCGAGATGGCCCTGGTCCTCCCGTGGCTGCTCCTGCTCATCCTCGGGATGATCGATTTTGGCAAGGCGATGAACTACTGGATCGACAACACCCATCTTGCGAACGAGGGCGCGCGCATGGCCGCCGTCAACAACAACCCGGCCAGCAGATTGGCGTGCAGCTCCGGGGCCGGCTCGACGCTCCAGGACTACATCCTCCAGCAGGCCGAGACGGTCGAGCAGCGGGGCTGCGTGAAGGGGACGCAGCAGGCTTCGCACTCGACGAAGGTGAACATCTGCTTCTACAAGGCGAGCGACGGTACCTCGACCGCCACGCCCACCGTGGGCGACACGGTCGAGGTGATCGTGAGCTACTCGTACGACTGGCTGCCCTTCCTCACCTCTGCGCAGTGGGGCGGCCTCGGCCCGCACACCACGATCACCGGGAAGTCCGCGATGAGGCTCGAGGTGGTCCCGACGAGGTACAGCCCGAGCAACAACACGGGCGGCGCCTGTCCGAGCTCGGCATGAAGCGGCTCCTCGACATCTTCCGGAGCGAGCGGGGCGGCGTCCTCGTGATCGTCGCCGTGTTCATGGCGTCGGCCGTGATGCTCCTCGGGTTCTCGATCGACGTCGGTCACTGGTTCACGCACAAGCGCCACCTCCAGCTCCAAGTCGACAACGGCGCGTTCGCCGGCGCGACGAACTTCAACGGGTGCATCTCGGCGAGCGCGACCGACCGGGGCGACAAGACGAAGCCCGCGAACGTCGGGATCCAGGACATGGCCCGCAAGTTCTCGGGCGACACCAAGCACATCGCGAGCGCGCTCAACCCGCAGATCAACAACCGCCCCAACGTGACGGTCGTCCTGAACTCGACGAAGTACCCGAGCGACGGAGGAACCGACTACAGCGATCCGAACGGGCCGTTTTGCCAGGCCGGCTACGTCGACGTGAAGTCGACCGACGACCTCAAGGCCGGGAGGGCGATCCTTCCCTGGAACCTCGCCGGAAGCATCCTGCCGAAGATCAACGCGCACGCGCGCGTCTCCATCTTCCAGATCGGCACGCTCGCCGGCTCGCTTCCGCTCGCGGTCGAGGACGTGAATCCGCTCGCCGCCGGCGCGCTCGTCGTCAACGAAGACACCGCGAGCTTCAAGACGACTCTGAGCGCGATTCTCGGCCGGCAGGTCCTGTCTTCAGGGACGCCGCAGGTCCTCAACGGCCAGAACCTGACTCCCTGGACCGGCGGGCCGGTCTCGGTCACGATTCCGACGCGCTCGCCGCAGGCCGATGTCGGCGTCGTCATCGCGCTCTGCTCGAACAAGAACCTCTGCGGCCCGACGAAGGGCAACGGCTGGCTCACGGATTCGACGAAGACCCTCAACGACGTCTGCTCGCAGCTCTACGTCACCTGCCACGCCGGAGACCAGACCGGCCTCGAGTTCATCCACGGGTACAGCACCGCTGGGACGGGAAGCTCGACCGCGCCGATCCTGCGCAGCGTGACGCTGACGAAGGGCGGCAGCGGCGCGTGCACCGACGACTCCGCGCCCTACTTCATGCTGAACGGCGGCTGCAAGGTCGGCGTGAACGCGTCGCTCGACTTCGGGATCACCGGCGACCCCTCCTTGGACTCGACCATGAAGGCGACGGTCAAGGTCGACCGGTGCACCCTGAGCTACGTCAACTCCACAGGCACCACGAGCAACTGGTCGGCGGCCAACTGCGAGACGATTCCGAGTGGAGCCGGACAGTACCCGTTGGCGCTCGACTGGACGACGGAGACCGGCTCGGGAAGCAGCAAGGTCAGGTCGAACGGCACGTTCCAGCAGGTCGCGCGACCGTTCGCGAACGACGGCGCGACCGCGACCCAGTCGTACCCGATCGAGTACGCCCAGATCACCCAGGGCTCGACGTGCACCGGCGGTGTCGCGAACTCGTTGCCGTTCGGCTCGGTGAACATCTGCGTGGGCATCGGAATCCAGGGAAACCTCAAGGTCGCCTCGGACTCGAGCGACCTGACGAAGCTCATCAGATTCGGCAACGACGCCAGCCATACCGGCGCCGTCGATTGCGGGCCCGGGACCCTGCGCCAGCAGATCACGCAGGGGTGCTCCGTTGCCGTTCAGATCAACAACGGGGAGGCCTGCCCGAACGCGACCACCCCCGTCGACTGCCTGCCGATCATCACCGGCGTCAAGCGCGGCCAGGAGGACCAGGGAATGAACGACCGTTGGGTGCCCAACAACGTGTGTCCGGCCAATAACTGGCCGACCACGCCCGGGCAGCCGATCAATATCCCGGCGGGCGACCCGCGTGTCACGCCGCTCATCGTCACCCTCTACAACGCGTTCACCGGCAGCGGGAGCGGCTACATCCCCGTGACGGACTTCGCCACGTTCTACGTCACCGGGTGGGACGGAGCGGATCGCGCGTGCAACGGAATCAACGAGCCCGATCCCCCAGGGGCCACCAACGGAACGATCTGGGGCCACTTCATCAAGTACGTCGGGGACCTTGGAAATTCGCTTCCCGGAGACACCTGCAACTTCAGCGCCATTTCGCCCTGCATCACTGTGCTCACGGAATAGGAGGAGGATCGATCGTGGACTTTGCTGAAAATCTTCTCTCGAGCCGTCGGGGGACGCTCCTCATCGGAGCGGGGGCGGCGATCCTCGCCGCGATCCTCCTCGTGGTCTACCTGAATCGCTACCGCTCGAGCCTGAACGCCGCGGACCAGGTCGTCCCGGTGCTCGTCGCGAAGCAGTACATCCAGAAGGGCTCGCCCGGCAATGTGATCGGGTCGACGCACCTGTACCAGATCGCGAGCGTGCCGAAGAAGGATCTCCGGGACGGGGCGCTGGTCGATCCGACGAGCCTCCGCGGGCTGGTCGCGGCCGAGGACATCTACAAGGGCCAGCAGCTCACGGCGGCCGACTTCGTCCCGACATCTCCGGACGCGCTCCAGAACAAGCTGACGGGCCGGGCGCGGGCGATCGTGATCTCGATCGACGTCGCGCACGGCATGGCGGGCCAGATCAACGCCGGCGACCACGTTGACGTGTACGTCGGGGTGAACATCCAGGGGCCGGGCGGCGCCGTGCCGGCGCTGAAGCTGCTCATTCCGAACGCGCTCGTCCTGCGCACTCCGTCGAGCGGCGCATCGCCTGGAACCGTCGTCCTGCGCGCCAACGGCGACCAGACGCCGCTGCTCGCGTATGCGGCGGACAACGGGAAGATCTGGCTCGTGCTGCGGCCGGCGACCGGCGCCAAGCCGGTGAAGCCGGGTCTGATCACCGCCGAGCGACTGCTCGGCTCGAGGCCGGTGAGGTAGCTATGGCGTCGATCAGAGCCCTCGTCGCGGTCGACTCCTCGCTCAGCCAGGAGGCTGTGCAGGCGGCGCTGCCCGCGATCGACCAGATCGAGATCACCGGCGTCATCTACGGGCTCGACGAGAGCTGGAACGCCCTCCAGGAGGCGCCGACCGACCTCGTCGTGGTCGCGTGCAAGGGCTACTCCGACCGCACGCTCTTCTTCATCGGCGGCGTCGTGAAGCAGCGGCCCGACTGCCCGATCGTCGTCATGGTCGAGGACGCGGAGAGCGGCTTCGTCCGGCGGGTCTTCGAGGCCGGCGCGGACGACGTCGTCGTCCTCCCGGAGACGCCGCAGCGGGTCGCGTTCGCCTTCCAGAAGGCGATCGCCCGTCGGCAGGGCGCGGCCGTCGCCAGCGGCGTCGCGCTCGCGCCGATGGTGTGCGTGCTCGGCCCGAAGGGCGGCACCGGCAAGACCCTGACCTCCTGCAACCTCGCGGTCGCGCTGGCCGGCATGGGCAAGAAGGTCGCGCTCGTCGACCTCGACCTCCAGTTCGGCGACATCGGCCTGTCGCTCGGCCTGTCGCCGGAGCGCACGATCTACGACCTCGCGAAGTCCGGCGGGTCGCTCGACATCGAGAAGCTCGAGTCGTACCTGACGTCCCATCCGTCGGGGGTGCGGGTGCTCATGGCGCCGACGCGGCCCGACCAGGCGAGCTTCGTGACCGTCGACCTCCTGCGCGACGTCTACACGACGCTGCGCGCGCACTACGACTTCGTGGTCGTCGACACGCCGCCCGGCTTCACGCCGGAGGTGATCGCCTCGATCGACAGCTCCTCGCACGTCTGCATGGTCGGCATGCTCGACTCGCTGTCGCTCAAGAACACGAAGCTCGGCCTCGAGACGCTCGAGCTCATGGGCTACGACTCGACCCGGATCTCGGTCGTGCTCAACCGGGCCGACACGCGGATCGGCATCAGCCGCGAGGACGTCTCGGCGATCGTCGGCCGGACGCCGGACGTCTACGTGCCGAGCGACCGCGACATCCCGAAGACGCTCACGGACGGCCTGCCGATCGTCCTGGCCGAGGAGCGGTCGGACGCCGCATCGGCGTTCCGCTCGCTCGCCGCGCTCTACGTGAGCTCGACGAACGGGGCGGGGCCCGCCGGGCACTCCGACGGCGCTGCCGCCACGCGAACCGATCCCCGCGACATGTTGCGAACCCTGCTCGGGAGGCGCTGAGACATGGAACTTCACGAGAGACTGACCAGCGCTCGGCCGATCGTGGCGCCGAGCGGGCGCGATCCGTTCTCGGAGGTCAAGAACCGGATCCACTTCGAGGTGATCGGCGAGCTCGGGCCGCAGCTCTTCGCGGCCACCCTCGATCCCTTCGCGCTGCGCGACCGCGTGACGAAGGAGATCCAGACGCGGCTCGGCAACGAGCCCGGGATCTCCCGCGACGACCGCGAGCGGCTCACCGCCGAGATCGCGGACGACATCCTCGGGCACGGCCCGCTCGAGCGGCTCCTCGCCGACGACTCCGTCAGCGAGATCATGGTGAACGGCCCGGGGGAGATCTGGGTCGAGCGTCAGGGCCGGCTCTACGAGACGACCGTGCGCTTCAACGACGAGTCGCACCTGCGCCGGATCATCAACAAGATGGTTGCGCAGGTCGGCCGGCGGATCGACGAGTCGTCGCCGATGGTCGACGCGCGCCTCCCCGACGGGAGCCGCGTGAACGCCGTCATCCCGCCGCTCTCCCTGAGCGGCCCGCTCGTCACGATCCGGAAGTTCTCGAACAAGCGGCTCGACCTCCACGAGCTCATCCGGCTCGGGACGCTCAGCGAGGAGACGGTCGACTTCCTCCAGCGGTGCATCCTCGCCGAGCTGAACGTCCTCATCTCCGGTGGAACCGGCACCGGCAAGACGACGCTCCTGAACGCGCTCTCGCAGGCGATCTCCGATTCCGAACGGATCGTGACGATCGAGGACGCGGCCGAGCTCCAGCTGAAGCAGAACCACGTACTGCGGCTCGAGGGGCGCCCGAAGAACATCGAGGGCTCGGGCGAGATCACGATCCGCGACCTCGTCCGGAACTCGCTGCGCATGCGGCCCGACCGGATCATCGTCGGCGAGGTTCGCGGCGCCGAGGCGCTCGACATGCTCCAGGCGATGAACACGGGTCACGACGGCTCGCTCACCACCGTCCACGCCAACGCACCGCGCGACGCGCTCGCGCGCATCGAGACCATGGTGCTGATGGCCGGATACGACCTGCCCGTGCGGGCGATCCGCCAGCAGGTCGCCTCGGCCCTCGACCTGATCATCCACCTCGAGCGGCTCGAGGACGGCACGCGCCGCGTCACCGCGGTCACCGAGGTGCAGCGCATGGAGTCGGACGTGATCACCCTCCAGGACCTCTTCGCGTTCAAGGTCGAGCGCGTCACGCCCGAGCGCGTCGTGATCGGCGAGCTGCAGGCGACCGGCCTCCGCCCGACCTTCCTCTACAAGTTCGAGAAGCACGGGATCACGCTTCCGATCGACCTGTTCGTGAAGAAGCCGAGCCCGAGCCTCGCCGAGTTCGAGAAGGCGGGAGCGGTCTCGTGAGGGCTCGTCTGCTCACCCTCGCGCTCATCGCGGGTATCGCAGCGGCGACGGCGTCCGGCGCGAGCCCGGCGACCCGCTCGTTCCGCGTGACGGAGGCCCAGGCGGATTTCCCGGATCGGGCCTACATCCTCAGCCTGCCGACTGGGAGGCACCTGAGCGCCAACCAGGTGCGGGTCTTCGAGAACGGCGCTCCCGTCGAAGACGTGTCCCTCGTCGCCGGGCAGACGGCGTCGGCGAAGGGCTTCGGCGTCGTGCTTCTGATCGACGCCAGCCAGAGCATGGAAGGAGCACCGGAAACCGCGGCGCTCGCGGCCGCGCGCGCGTTCGCTGCGCAACGGGAGCCGCACGAGCAGGTCGCCGTGCTGACGTACAACGTCGAGCCGAACGTGCTGCTGCCGTTCACGAGTGACGAGAAGCAGATCGACGCAGCCCTGTCGAAGCAACCGCCGTTCAACTTCGGGACGCACATCTACGACGCCGTCGTCCAGGGGCTCGACATGCTCGAGGCGGCGCACATCACCGCCGGCTCGATCGTCGTCCTCTCCGACGGCCAGGAGTACCGGGGCCACGGGGACAAGGCGAAGCACCACACGGCGAAGACGGCAGCGGACGCCGCGCGCGCGGCGCACGTGCGCGTCTTCACCGTCGGCCTCAAGTCGCGCTTCTTCCGGCCGAAGGGCCTCAAGACGCTCTCGCGGCGCACGGGCGGCCAGTACCTGGGCGCGAGCTCGCTCGCGCAGTTGAACGCCATCTACCGGGCGCTCGGCTCGAAGCTCGCCCGCGAGTACCTGATCCGCTACCGCTCGGATGCCAACCCGGGCCAGCGCATCGTCGTCTCGGTTCGCGTCCGCGGTCTCCCGGGGGTCGTGACGTCGGGGTACGTCTCTCCGCGCGCTCCCGGGCACGAGAAGAAGACGGGCCCGTACCACGAGTCCTTCCTGCACAAGCTCTTCACGTCGCCGCTGATGATGGTCTTCATCGCGCTCATCAGCGCGAGCCTCGTCGCGCTCGCGGTCATCGCCGTCGCCTCGAGCTGGAGGGGCGGGACGCTTCGGAAGCGGATGGCGGAGTTCGTCTCGATGCCCGTTCCCGAGAAGGAGCGGCCGTCGGGCGTGCTCGCCGCCGGCGTCGAGGGTGGCACTTCGAAGATCCTCGAAGGGACGCGCTGGTGGGGCCGCTTCACCGCGCAACTCGAGCTTGCGGGGATCGGGGTACCGCCCGAGCGGATCATCCTCTTCACCCTCATCGGGACGTTTCTCCTGATCTGGATCCTCTCCGTGGTCTTGAGCTCGGTCCTGCTCGCGATCGTCGTCGGGCTCCTGCTCCCGTTCGTGGTTCGCGCGTACATCAAGCGGAAGGTCGACCGCAAGCGGAAGGCCTTCGCGGAGCAGCTTCCCGACAACCTCCAGGTGCTCGCGTCCGCGCTCCGCGCCGGCCACAGCTTCATCGGCGCGCTGTCCGTGGTCGTCGACGACGCGCCCGAGCCGTCGCGCAGCGAGTTCCGCCGAGTGGTCGCCGACGAGCAGCTCGGCGTGCCGCTCGAGGATGCTTTGCACGTCGTCGTCGAGCGGATGGAGAGCCGGGAGCTCGAGCAGGTCGCGCTCGTCGCCGCGGTGCAGCGTCAGAGCGGCGGCAACACGGCCGAGGTTCTCGACCGGGTGACCGACACGATCCGCGAGCGGTTCGAGCTGCGCCGGACGGTGCAGACGCTGACGGCGCAGGGCCGCCTCTCGCGGTGGATCGTCTCGTTCCTGCCCCTGTTCCTGCTCCTCGTGATCACGCTCATCAACCCGAGCTACATGCGCGTGCTCTACGAGAGCACGAGCGGGCGGATCGCGCTCGGGTTCGCGGGCTTGATGGTCGTCTCGGGCTCGCTCGTGATCAAGCGAATCATCAACATCAAGGTCTGAGAGGACGCCGATGATCCTTCTGCTTCTGCTGGGAATCGCACTCGCCGGAATCGCGACGGCGCTCCTCGCCCGGGCGGTCGCCAACCCGAACCTGCGCGGCGCTCCGCCCGTGGCGCAGATCCAGCGCTACGGCTTCACGAAGCGGCGCGGCGACCGGCCGAAGGTCGCGATCGGCGGCCTGTTCGACTGGGCCGCGGACAGCGTCGGTGAGCGCTTCGTCGGCCGGCTCGGCAAGGGCGACGAGATCCGCCGCGACCTCACCGCGGCCGGCATGTACCGCATCACCGTGACGAAGTTCCTCGGCTACCGCATCCTGGCGACGATCGGTCTGCCGCTGATCTGGATCTGGTTCGCGACGACGTCGTCGCAGTCCGGGCTCATCGCCTTCGTCGGCATCCTCGCGTGCGGTGCGCTCGGCTGGGTGCTGCCGCTTCGCATCGTCAAGGACCGCGCCAGGCGGCGGCTCGGCGAGATCGACTACGAGCTCCCGGAGCTCATCGACCTCCTCGTCGTGACGGTGGAGGCCGGTCTCGGCTTCGTCGGCGCGCTCCAGATGTCGGCGTCGCGGCTCGTGGGGCCGCTCGGCGACGAGCTGCGGCTGACGCTTCAGGAGCAGAACATGGGGCTCTCGATCAACGAGGCGCTCGCGAACACGATGGCCCGCTGCGACACGCCGTCCATGCGCTCGTTCGTGCGCTCGATCGTCCAGGGCGAGACTCTCGGCGTCTCGATCGGGCAGATCCTGCGCGACCTCGCGACCGAGATGCGGCGCCGGCGGAAGGCGAACGCGGAGGAGCGCGCGCAGAAGGCGCCGATCAAGATCCTCTTCCCGCTCGTCTTCCTGATCTTCCCGGCGATGTTCGTCGTGCTGCTCGGCCCGGCGCTGATGCAGTTCCTGCACGCGATCCGGGGCGTCTCGCACTAGCAACGGTGAGGTGAGAGGGCGGGTCTCAGCCCGCCCTCTCGGTCGAACGTCCTACGGCGGCCAGATGGGCGTCCGCACGGAGCCGCCGAGGATGACGGTGGCGACTGCCGCAAGCGCCGCAAGCGCGCGGATGATGTTGCCTCTGCGCATGTTTCACCCCCTCCCGTTCGTCTCGTTTCTGCCGCTGGTAAGAGAGGCGGTGATGCGTGAGATTGACGTACGGGAGGGGGTGCGGCAAACTCCCCGCCTGCGGCCATGGGGCAACTTTCTGACGGTGAGGAGACAATTGGGCAGCGCGTCCGACGGCTGCGCCTGAAGCGCGGCTTGTCCCAAAGAGAGCTCGCTGGTCCCGGCGTCTCATACGCCTACGTGAGCCGGATCGAGAACGGCGGCCGCAAGCCGTCGCTCAAGGCGCTGCGGCTGCTGGCGCAGCGGCTCGGCGTCTCGCTCGAAGAGCTCGAGACGGGCAGGCGCGTGCCGGCTGCCGCCGACCGCGAGCTTCGAGTCAGCGACGCCGAGCTCGCGCTTCGGCTCGGCGGCGACCTGGAGGCCGCCGAAGAGACGTTCCAGTCGGTTCTCGCGGACGAGGAGGTGGAGCCGGCGCTGGCGGCGCGCGCGCTCGCCGGGCTCGGGCTCCTGGCCGGTCGGCGCGGTGACCGTGAGACGGAGGTTCGGTTCCTCGAGCAGGCGATCGAGACAGGCCATGTGTGGCCCGAGGAGCGTCCGGACGTGTACGAGGAGCTCGCGCAAGCTCTGTCGTTCACGGATTCGCCCGGACGGGCGATCGTGCTCCTCGAACGTGCCTTGGCGGAGGTGCGGGAGCGCGCCTCGCGCAACGTGGCGCTCGAAGTTCGCCTGCTGGCCTACCTGGCCTGCGCCTACTCGGACGCGGGCGACGCGGGACGGGCGACACGGCTCCTCGGGCAGACGGCGGAACAGGTCGAGGAGCTTGCGTCGCCGCAGGCGCGCGTCCGCGTCTACTGGTCGCTGGCGCGGCTCGCGTGGTGGGACGCGCAGGACCCCGACACGGCGCTCCGCTACGCGAGGGAGGCGCTCGCGCTCTACCGTACGACCGAGGACACGCGCGGGCTCGCGCTCGCCCACGTCCTGACCGCCTCGCTCTTGAACCTCGAACGCAAGTGGCAGGAGGCCGAAAGGCACCTTGCCCGCGCCGAGATGATCCTGACGGCGACCGGCGCCGGCCCAAAGGAGATGGGTGTCATGCGCGCCGAGCAGGCCAAGGTCGCGGCCTGGGCGGGGCGGAGGGACGACGCGCTCCGACTCGCGCAGGAAGCGGACGAGCTCCTCGGCGACGAACCGATGCAGGACGGGCCGAGGTGGCACGCCTACGCCGCGGCGCACGCGGCGAACGGCGACCCGGAGAACGCCGAGACGTACTTCCAGCGGGCGCTCGACTTCCTCACCGAGCACCGCCAGTGGCGTGAGGCGACGATGGTCGCGCGCGAATGGGCCGATCTCTACAAGTCCCTCGGCCAGACGGACAAGGCGCTCGAGCTCATGGAACGCGCCTCCACCTTCTCGTTCCGCGTCGCTCTACCGGCCATGCCCGAAGCGCCGCTCGCTAGACCCTCTGGCCCTTGACCCGGTAGTCGATAAGGCGCCGACTCGGCGGCGCCGACCGCCAGGACGTGCGGGCTCAGCCCGCGCGTGCGTCTGAAACGACCGGTCGAGCCGCTTGCTTGACCCGGTAGTCGATAAACGTCGCGAACGGCGACTGGCGCAGCCCGAGGTGCTCGAGGTCGAGCGAGCGCTCGAACCCCTCGAAGAGGCGCTTCCCGCCGCCGAGGACGACAGGCGCGACGATGATCGTCAGCTCGTCGACGAGCCCGGCGTCGAGCGTCTGGCGAATGACGTCCGCGCCGCCCATGACGTAGACGTCCTTGCCGCCGGCCGCCTCCTTGGCCTGTTCGATCGCCTCCGGCACGCCGGACACGAACGTGAAGGCGCCGCCCGGCGGCTCCTCTTCCGGCCGGTGCGTGACGATGAAGAGCGGCAGGCCCCATGGGTTCTCGCCGCCCCACTGCCGCGCCGCCTCGTACGTCCAGCGGCCGCCGACGACCGCGCCCACGCGGGAGACGGCCTCCTCGAGCCAGGCCGCGTCCTCGCCCGCCGGCTCGCCCCTCGCCTCGCCGTCGTACGTCCACGGCCCGCCGAACACCCAGTAGTGCAGCCGCTCGCCGCCGTCGCCGAGGCCCTTGCCGGGGCCGTCGTCGGGGCCCGCGATGTAGCCGTCGACCGACATCGTGATCCCTGCGAGTACCTTGGTCATCTGAACCTCCTCGTCGTCCGGAGAGAAGACTGTCCGAGCGCCCGAGACTCATCGGGCGAGAGAAAGGAGCGCCGATGGCCGAGCTCACCGGTGGGTGCTGGTGCGGGAAGGTCCGCTACCGCGTCGAGGACGCGTTCCGCTACGCGTCGAACTGCCACTGCTCGCGCTGCCGCGCCGCGACCGGCTCGGCGTTCAAGCCGTTCGCCGGCATCGAGCGGGAGAAGCTCGAGGTCACCGAGGGTGGGGACGAGCTCCTCGTGGTCGGCGACGACGAGCTGAACGACACGCGCTGCGGGGCCTGCGGCTCGCTCCTCTTCTCCGTGGTCCGGGACGGCGAGTGGGTGCACGTCGCGCTCGGCTCGCTCGTCGACGCGCCGGCGCTGCCGCCGGCGAAGCACATCTTCGTCGGCTCGAAGGCGCCGTGGTTCGAGATCACCGACGACCTGCCGCAGTTCGAGGAGCACGCGCGCTGAGCGTCGACGGCTACACCGCGCGGACGGCCTGGGCGCGCAGCCTCCAGACCCCACTGCGCGAGTTCCTGCGCACGGAGACCGGCGGCGCGGCCGTGCTGCTCGCGGCCGCGGCGGCCGCGCTCGTGTGGGTGAACGCCGACGCGGGCTCGTACGAGCGGGTCTGGTCGACCCGGCTCGCGATCGACCTCGGCCGCTGGGGCGTCGAGCTCGACCTCCGCGACTGGGTGAACAGCGGGCTGATGACGTTCTTCTTCTTCGTCGTCGGGCTCGAGGCGCGGCGCGAGTTCGACCTCGGCGAGCTGCGCGAGCGGCGCCGCTTCGCCCTGCCGATCCTCGCCGGCTGCGGGGGCGCGCTGGCCGCGATCGGGATCTACCTGGCCTTCAACGCCGGCCGGCCTTCCGCGCACGGCTGGGGTGTCGCGATGTCGACCGACACCGCGTTCGCCCTCGGCCTGCTCGCGCTCGTCGGCCCGCGGTTCCCCGACCGGCTGCGCGCCTTCATGCTCACGGTGGTCGTCGTCGACGACGTCGTCGCGCTCCTCGTCATCGCGATCTTCTACTCCGGTTCGATCCACGTCACGCCGCTCGTCGTGGCGCTCGTCTTCTACACGGCTGTCTTCGTGCTGCGCACCATCCGCTTCCGCGGCGGGCCCGTCTACTTCGTCCTCGGCACGGGCGCGTGGGTGGGCCTCCAGAAGGCCGGCGTCGAGCCGGTGGTGATCGGCCTCGCCGTCGGCGTCCTCGCGTACGCGTATCCGGCTCCGCGTCTCGGCCTCGAGCGGGCGACGGAGCGGTTCCGGGAGTTTCGGGAGCAGCCGACGGCCGAGCTCGCGCGCTCGGCGGCGGCGCAGCTGCGGGCGGCGACGTCGCGGAACGAGCTGCTCCAGCAGCTCTGGCACCCGTGGACGAGCTACGTCATCGTGCCGCTCTTCGCGCTCGCGAACGTCGGCATCGAGATCGACGGCGGCTTCCTGGCGCGCGGGTTTGGCTCGCCGATCACGCTCGGCATCCTCGTCGGCTACGTGGTGGGCAAGCCCGTCGGCATCGTCGGCGGCTGCTGGCTGCTCACGCGCCTGACCCGCGACCGGCTGCGCCCGCCCGTCGGCTGGGCCGCCGTCGCAGGCGCGGGCACGATCGCCGGGATCGGCTTCACCGTCTCGCTGCTGATCGCGACCCTCGCCTTCCACGGAGCCGAGCTCGAGGAGGCGAAGCTCGGCATCCTGAGCGCCGCCCTCGCGGCCTCCACGCTGACCTGGCTGATCTTCCGCGCGGTCGCCGTCCTCCCGCACCGCCTCCGCGCGCGCTTCCTGCTCGGCACCGCGGAGCCGCTCGTCGACCTCTACCTCGACGTCGACCCCGAGCGCGACCACGTCCGCGGCCCGCTCGACGCGCCGGTCACCGTCGTCGAGTACGGCGACTTCGAGTGCCCCTTCTGCGGCCGGGCCGAGCCCGCCGTCCGCGAGCTCTTGCGCGACTTCGCCGACGTCCGCTACGTCTGGCGGCACCTGCCGCTGAACGACGTCCATCCGGGTGCGCAGCTCGCCGCCGAGGCGTCCGAGGCGGCGGCCGAGCAGGGCGCGTTCTGGGAGATGCACGACCTCCTGCTCGACCACCAGGACGCCCTCGACCCCGACGACCTGGTCGGCTACGCGGCCGAGCTCGGGCTCGACGTCGAGCGCTTCGCGGACGACCTCCGCGAGCGCGTGGGCGCCGCCCGGGTCGCCGACGACGTCGACAGCGCCGACCTGAGCGGCGTCTCCGGCACGCCGACCTTCTTCGTCAACGGCCGCCGCCACTACGGCGCGTACGACATCGCGACGCTCTCCGCAGCGGTCCGCGCCGCGGGAGCGCGCGCAGTCCTGGCAAGGTCTTGACCGTGCGCACCCTGAGGCTCGGCCACACCGAGGTCGCCCGCATCGGGCTCGGCACGAACCGACTCAGGAACACGCCCGAGAACGTCCGGTTCGTGCAGGAGGCGGTAGCGGCGGGCGTGGGCCTGATCGACACCGCCCACTCGTACACCGGCGGCGAGAGTGAAGCCACGATCGGCGCGGCGCTCGACGGGGTCGTGGTGGCGACGAAGGGCGGGTACAACCGCGGCGAGGGCCGCCCCGAGGTGTTGCGGGCGCAGATCGAGGAGAGCCTGCGCCGCCTGCGGACGGACAGCATCGGGCTCTACTACCTGCACCGCGTCGATCCCGAGACGCCGCTCGAGGAGAGCCTCGGCGTGCTCGAGAAGTTCCGGGACGCGGGCAAAATCCGGCACGTCGGCCTCTCGCAGGTCGGGATCGCCGAGATCGAGCGCGCCCGCCGCGTCGTGCCGGTCGCCGCGGTCCAGAATCAGTACAACCTGTCCGCGCGCGAGTCCGAGGGCGTCGTCGACTACTGTGCGGGCGAGGGGATCGTGTTCGTGCCGTACTTCCCGCTGCGCGGCGCCGGCGGCCCGGCGCTCGACGAGATCGCGGAGCGCCACGGCGCGACGCCCACGCAGATCGCGCTCGCCTGGCTCCTCAGGCGCTCGCCGGCGATGCTGCCGATCCCCGGCACGCTCTCGCTCGAGCACGTGAAGGAGAACCTGGCCGCGCTCGAGATCGAGCTCGGCGACGACGAGTTCGAGGCGCTGCGCTAGCTTCCGCCGGACGGAGCGCAGTGCGGCAGGTGCTGCGCCGCGAGCCGTCGCAGAAGCCCATGGAGCTGCGCGCGCTCCTCCTCGTCGAGAGAGGCGAGGAAGTCGTCTTCGAGCTGCCGGGCGAGGGCCCGCAGCTTCGCCAGCGCGCGCTTCCCGTCGGGCGTGAGCCGGACGCTCTGCCGGCGGCGGTCGGACGGGTCGCGGCGCCGTTCGACGAGGTTGCGCTCCTCGAGCTCGTCCAGCAGGCCGACGAGCTGGCCGCGGTCGTACCCGAGCGCGTCCGCGATCGCGCCCTGCGTCTCCCGCGTTCCCTCGTCCAGGACGGCCAGGACGGCGTGGTGGTAGGGATGGAGACCCGCCTGCTCGTACGCCGCCGTCGACTGGTCCTTGAGCTTGAAGCCGAGCCGCTTCAGCAGAAAGGGCGTCGACGAAGCCAGCTCCTCGGGCAGCCGAGGCCGGATCTCCAGGTTCGTGGTGCTCATGAGAGAAAGAGTAGCGCGCTCAAACGTTGCTCTGCTATAAGGTTGAGCATGCCAACGATTAGGGAGGACAACAACTAGTGCAGAACGGTGCGCAGCTGAAGCGGCGGTGGAGCGCTCTCGCGCTCGTCGTCACGGCCCAGTTCATGGTCATCCTCGACGTCGCGATCGTGAACGTCGCCCTGCCCTCGATCAAGACCGATCTCCATTTCTCGGCGACGAACCTCCAGTGGGTGATCTCCGCCTACGCGATCCTCTTCGGCGGCGCCTTGCTGCTCGGCGGCCGCCTGGCCGACCTGCTCGGACGCCGGCGGCTCTTCGTCACCGGCCTCGCCTTGTTCAGCGCGAGCTCGCTGCTCTGCGGCCTCGCCTGGTCGGAGGGCTCCCTGATCGCCTTCCGCGGGCTGCAAGGGCTCGGCGGAGCGCTGCTCGCCCCGGCGGCGCTCGCGCTCCTGATGACGACCTTCGCCGAGGGCCGCGAGCGCAACCTCGCGCTCGGGATCTACGGCGCCGCCTCCGGAAGCGGCGCGGCGGTGGGCGTCCTGCTCGGCGGCATCCTCACCTCGTACCTGAGCTGGTCGTGGATCTTCTTCATCAACGTCCCCGTCGGCCTCGCCGCGATCGCGCTCACGCCGTGGCTGCTCCGGGAGAGCCGCGCCGACCTGCCGCACCGCCACTTCGACTTCGCCGGCGCCGCCTCCATCACCGCCGGCCTGATGCTGCTCGTCTACGCGCTGACGCGCGCGACGAGCGACGGCTGGGGCTCCGGCACGACCCTCGCGCTGCTCGGCGGCGCCGCGGCGCTCGTCCTCGCCTTCGTCGGGATCGAGCTCCGGTCCCGCTCGCCGCTCCTCCCGCTCCGGATCTTCCGCCTGCGGACGCTGTCGGGGGCCAACGCGACGATGGCGATCGTCGGCGCCGTCGCGTTCTCCGAGTTCTTCCTGCTGACGCTGTACCTCCAGGACGTGCTCCACTACTCCGCGGTCCAGACCGGCGTCGCCTTCATCGGCTTCGCGCTCACGGTGGTGGTCGTCTCGAACGTTGCGCAGGCCGTCGTCGGACGGATCGGCGTCCGGGCCTCGCTCACCGCCGGCCTGCTCGCGTCCGCGGCCTCCGTCGCGCTGCTGTCGCGCCTGCCTGTGGACGGGCACTACTTCTGGGATCTCTTCCCCGCCTTCGTCCTCGGCGGCGCAGGGATGGGGTTCTCGTTCGTGCCGGTGACGATCGCCAGCCTGACCGGCGTGCAGCGCGCCGACGCCGGCGTCGCGTCCGGCCTCGTCAACACGAGCCGGCAGATCGGGGGAGCGATCGGAGTCGCGGCGACGAGCGCGATCGCGGCCACCTCGACGAGCAACTACCTGCACGCGCACGCCGGAGCCTCGAGCGGCGTCGCGCTCGACCACGGCTTCCAGACCGCGCTCTACGTCCTGACCGGGCTTCTCGTCGCGGGCGCGCTGGTCGCGGCGAGCGTGGTCAGATCGGCGCCGGCTCCCGCCGCGCCGGTCGCCCAGGCCGTTCCGCTCGAGGAGGCGGCGTGACGAGCTTCCGTGAGCTGGACGACCTCGTCCTGCACCTGAACGGGCTCGTGCTCGTGCGCAGGCTCCGCGAGCGAAGCGGCGCCGAGGCGAGCGAGCTCGCGATGTACGGCGCGGAGATCGAACGCGTGCGCGCCGACCTGCGCCGGCTACTCGATCGGTGAGGACGCCCGCAGCGCGCGCAGGTCGCTGCTCGCCTCGCGCCCGGGGACCGGTCGGCAGAGCCAGAGCTCGTGTCCGGGCCGCGCGGCGATCTCGAGCCCGCACGACCTGAGCATCGCCTCGACGCACGCCTCGTTCGGCACCCACCAGTTCGTCGGATCGCCGGCCAGGCGGTGCTCGACGAACGCCGCCGCGGGCCATCCCGGCTCGCGGAGCCGGTGCCGCTCCTCGAACGGGAGGTCCTCCGGAGGCTCGGAGGCGGCGCCGTCGCCGCCGTCGGTGAGGGTCTGCACGACGAGCAGCCGCTCGGCGAGGCCGGCGACCGTCTCGAGCGCGAGCAGCGGGTAGCGCAGGTGGTAGAGCACCCCGAGGAAGAGGACGAGGTCGAAGCGGCGGTCGAACCGGAGCAGGTCGTAGACGTGGAGCCGGCGCAGCTCCACCCGGTCCTCGAGCCCGAACTGCCGCCGCGCCCACTCCGCCTGGCGCAGGTAGCGCTCGTCGACGTCGACCGCCGTCACGTGAGCGCCGCGGCGGGCGAGCTCGAACGAGTAGAAGCCGGCGTTGCAGCCGATGTCGAGGGCCGTCCAGCCGCTCAGGTCGTCCGGCAGGGCCGCTGCGACCTGCCGCCACTTGAAGGCGGGGAAGTCGCCGAGCGGATGGTCGGGCGCCGTCTGCCGGCCGTCCGGCAGGTGGAGGTTGTGGAACCACTCGCCGAAGGACGCGAGCTCGGGATCGTGGAGCGCGCTCCCCTGGAGCGTCACGCGGGCGCTCCGATCAGCTCGGCGGCGTACCGCTCGAGCTGCTCCACGCGCCGCTTCGCGGTGTGCTCGGCGAGCACGCGCCCCCGGGCGCGACGGCCGACCGCCGCGAGCTCGTCCGCCGGCAGGCGCAGGAAGTCGAGGACATCCTCGGCCCCGGCAGCGACGAGGATCTCCTCGCCCGGCCGGAAGAACGTCTCGAGGCCCTTCCACGGGTCGGACACGACCGGCACTCCGCACGCCGCCGCCTCGAAGAGCCGCACGCTCGGCGACCAGCCGGCCTCTGCCATCGGCCCGCGCGTCACGTTCAGCGTCATGCGCTGCGAGGCGTAGAAGCGCGGGTGCTCCACGGGCGCGACGTGGTCGAGCCGCTCGACGTTCGAGGGCCAGGAGAGCCCGTCCGGAAACTGCGAGCCGGCGACGACGAAGCGCTCCTCGGGCCGCGCCGCCGCCGGGGCGGAGAGCAGCCGGTCGAGCGGGCCCTGGCGGTCGGGGCTGTAGGTGCCGAGGTAGCCGAGCGCCCAGCGCTTCGGCGCGTCGACGGGGCGGTAGCGCGCCGGGTCGACGAGGCAGTGGAACGGCCGCGGCCTCGCTGCGCCGATCCGCTCGAGGAGCGGACCGCTCGTGAAGGAGAGGTAGAGGTCGTAGCGGCCGACGAGCTCGCGGCTCAGGTACTCGTCGTCGCCGGCCGCGAGCTTGGCGGCCGTGACCGGCGTGTCGATGTCCCAGAAGGCTACGGGCCCGGTCGCGGTCGCGAGCGCCCACTCGCCGACCTCGACGCCGTCAGGCACGAAGGAGCCGACGAGCACGAGGTCGGCCGCGCGCAGGTCCTCCTCGTACGCCGCCAACTCCGCGACCGACTGGTAGAGCCGCACCCAGGGCGCCTCGAAGTCGCGCGCGGCCGCGTACCACTGCCGGTCGCGCTCGAGGAAGAGGACTCCGTGCCCGCGCGCGAGCAGCGCGTCGCAGAGCCCGCGGTAGTTCGTCGCGTGCCCGTTCCCCCACGACGAGGTGATGGAGAGGCCGAGGACGACGACCTTCATGCCGCCACCGCGCTCAACACGCGCTCCACGAGCTCCGCCCGCCGCTCGTAGGTGTGCTCGGCGAGGATCCGGCGGCGGGCGCGCCCGCCGATCGCGCGTGCCCGGGCGGGGTCGAGCTCCTCGAGGCGCGCCGCAACGTCGTCCCCGCTCGTCGCGACGAGGACCTCGCGCTCCGGCTCGAGGAAGAGCTCGATCCCCTCCCAGGCATCCGTGACGAGGCACGCGCCTGCTCCCGCGGCCTCGAAGACCCGCGTCGCGGGCGAGAAGCCCGCTGCGGCCATGCTCTCGCGGGACACGTTCAGCACCGCGAGCGCCGAGCGGTTCAGCGCGTTGTGGTCGGTGGTCGAGACGTGGCCGAGCAGGCGCACGTTCGGCGGCAGCTCGCGGTCGTCCCAGCCGGCGCCGCCGAGCAGGAACGACCGGCCGGGCGCGAGCGCGGCCGCGCGCAGGAAGAACTCCTCCACCCGCGCCTCGCGGTCCGGCAGCCGGTTGCCGAGGAAGGTCAGGTCGGCCGCGAAGCGCTCCTCGGGCGGGGCGGGAAAGTGCTCTCGCGGGTCGAGCGCGTTGTAGACCGGCACGCACTCGCGCGCCCCGAGCTCGCGGTAGCGGCGCACGATCGGATCGCCGCCGCCGTACGTGAGCACGACGTCGTAGGAGGGCAGGACGGCGCGGAACGGGTCGGCGTCGTCGGCCTCCGCACGCGCGAGCGTCGCGGGCGCGTCCACGTCGCAGAAGGCGGAGACGCGGGCGCCGAGCGTGGGAACGGCGGCCTCGAGCTCCTCGTCGTTCACGCCGACGCCGCTCGTCTTGACGACGACCTCGGCGCCGCGGGCCGACTCGAGCGCCTCCTCCCACGCCTCCGGTCGGTAGACGACGACGTGCGCCCACGGCGGGTCGGCGATGTCGCGGTGCGCCTGGCGGTCGTAGGCATCGGGCTCGTAGAAGGTGACGTCGTGGCCGCGCTCGTGGAGGCAGCGCACGAGCCCGCGGTAGTAGGTCGCCGCGCCGTTCCAGTACGACGAGACGAGGCTGGAGCCGAAGAACGCGATCCTCATGCGTGCCGCTCCACGGCGACCTCCTCCTCCACCGGCACGTCGAGCTGCGCTGCGACGGCGAGCAGCTCGTCGACCCGGTGCGCGCACGTGTGCCGCGCGTTGATCGTCCGCAGGCCGTGCTGGACGAGCCGCTTCGCGAGCCGCGGGTCGCCGAGCACCGCCTCGAGGTGCGCCGCCGTCTCGTCGGAGTCGCGGGCAACGAGATAGTCGCGTCCGGGGGTGAAGAGGCCCTCCGTGTCGTCCCACGGTGCCGAGATCAGCGGGATGCCGCAGGCGAGCGCCTCGAACGGCCGGATCGTCGGGATCCCGGGCAGGGCGCGCGTGTACGGGCGCCGGGGGACGTGGACGGTCACGCCGTGCTCGGCGAAGACGAGCGGCACGCGGTGGTTCGCGATCCAGCCCCGGTAGGCGAGGCCGGCACGCCGGACGGCACGCCGGCCCGTCGTCGGGTAGCGCACACCGAAGACCGAGCCCGTGAGACCGAGCCGCCGGGCGGGCCGGAGGAGGAAGCGCCGCAGCTCGGCGGTGCGCTCGCCGTCGCCCCAGTTGCCGATCCACACCACGTCGCCCTGCCGCTCGCGGCCGATCACCGGGCGGAAGACGCGCACGTCCGCGGCCTCGTGCCACGTCCACGCGCGCTTCGTCCAGCCGCGCTCGAGGTAGAGGTCGCGGATCACCTTGCCGTACGCGAGGACGCCGTCGTAGTGGCGGAGGTCGTAGGCGGCCATCGAGCGCGGCGCCGTCACCGAGCGGTGGTGCGTGTCGTGGAAGAGGAGGCGGAAGCCGCCGCGCCGACGGCGAAGCGCGCCGAGCCGCCGCACGAGCTCGCGGTCGTTCCACTCGTGCACGAGCACGAGGTCGGCCGCCGCGACGGCGGGTGCCGGGTCGAAGCGCCGCGGGTCGTACAGCTCCGAGCGCAGGTGCGGGAAGGCGCGCTGGAACTCGTCGAGCGGCACCTGACCGTGCTCGGCGAGGAGGTTCTGGCGGCTCCAGCCGTCGCGCGGCTCCCAGACGTGCACCTCGTGGCCGCGGGCGAGGAGTTCGGCGACGACCCCGCGCAGGAAGTGGGCGTTGCCGTGGTTCCAGTCGGAGGCGAGCGAGTGGTAGAAGAACGCGACCCTCATCGCGCCGCCTCGAGCAAACGCTCGGGTGCCGCAGGTTTCGTCAGGCGCTCGTAGACGTCGAGGTAGGCCGCCGTCATGCGCTCGCGCGTGTAACTGGAAGCGCGGGCTCTCGCGGCGGCGCCGAGAGCCTCGATGCGGTCCGGATCGCCGATCAGGGCGCGCAGGGTCGCCGCAAGCGCTTCGTCGTCGCCCGGATGGACGAAGAGCGCCGCGTGGCCCCACACTTCGCGGAGGCTGGCCACATCGCCGAGGACAAGCGCGCAGCCGGCGAGGCCGGCCTCGAGCGCGGAGAGCCCGAACGGCTCGTAGCGGGCCGGCGCGGCGAAAATCGCGGCCCGGCCGTACAGCTCCGCGAGCTGCTGCGGCGCGACGCGGCCGAGCTCGCCGCCGGGGCCGGCCACGACGACCGGCCACGGCAGCTCGGGCGCCACTCGCCGCAGCGCCTCGAGGTTCTTCCCCTCGTCCCAGACGCGGCCGACGCCGAGTACCAGGTCGTCCTTCGGCAGCGGCCGTGGGCCGCGCCCGATCCCGTTCGGGATCACCTCCCGCGGGCAGCGCGGTGAGTAGAGCCGGACGAGCTCCGCGAGCATCGCCGCCGTCGGGGCGACGACCGCGTCCGCCCGGGCGAGCCCGCGCGTGACGGCACGCTCGTACCAGCTCCACTCCGACCCCGCCGGCCGCCCGCGCACCGCCTCGTGCCAGGAGAGGACGCAGGAGTGGCCGACGACGAGCTTCGGCACGGGCGCCGGCGCCGCCGCGGCGCCGTAGCCGTTCAGGTGGAGCAGGTCGGGACGCGCGCTGTCGCAGAGCTCGAGCAGCCACCAGGCGGTGCGGTCGAGATCCGCGTCCGCGTCGGCCATCCACTCGAGCGCGAAGCCACGGTGTGCCCAGCCCGCGACGGAGGAGCGGGCGAGCTCGTGCCGCTGCTCGCGTGAGGGCGGCGGGCCGACCAGCGCCAGCAAGACCTCGACGTCGTGCTCCGCGAGCCCCTCGGCGAGCTCGAGCGCATACGTCCAGACGCCGCCGACGGCGTCCCCGGTCATCAGGACTTTCATGCGGTCACCTCGGATTCCGGCGCACCCGGCCAGCGGCGCAGACGGCCGCGTCGGCAAAGCCGCCACGGCCTGTAGGCGGCATCGCAAGCGACGCCGCTCATCACGCCGCCGCCTCGTAGATCCGGTCGACGACGCGGTGCGCCTCGACGACGCGCTCGATGTCGGGGTCGAAGCCGCCGCGCAGGCGCGCGATCCAGTCGGCGAGCGCGCGGCCGCCCCAGTCGTCGGGCGGCTCGGCGAGCGACTCGGCCGCGGTCCCGCGCAGGCGCTCGGCGCGCAGGTCGTAGAACGAGCCGCCGACGTTGCGGAGCCGCGCGCCGCCGCGCGAGCCGTAGAGGCTCGCCTCGATGACGCAGTCGGCGCCCACGGGCAGGTTCCACGAGCAGGCGAGCGAGACGACCGCGCCCGTCGAGAGCCGAAGGCGCGCCACCGCGTAGTCCTCGACGTCGTGGCCGCCGCGATGCAGCACCCGGCCCTCGACCTCGACGACCTCGCCGCCGAGCAGCCAGAGCACGAGGTCGACGAGGTGGATGCCGAGGTCGAGGAGGCAGCCGCCGCCGGCGAGCTCGCGGTCGTAGAACCACGGCTTGTCCGGGCCGTAGGCGTTGTGGAAGGCGAGGTCGGCCGCGTACACCTCCCCGAGTGCCGGCAGCTCGGCGCGCAGTGCCCGTGCCGCGGCGGTGTGGCGGTAGCAGAGGTCGACGCCGAGCAGGCGGTCGGCGCGCCGGGCAGCCTCGACCACCGCGGCGGCCTCCGCGGCGTCCCGCCCGAGCGGCTTCTGGCAGAAGACCGGCACACCGGCCTCGAGCGCGGCGATCGCCTGCTCGGCGTGCAGCGCGCTCGGGGTTGCGACGACGAGGCCGTCCGGCTCCATTGCGAGCAGCTCCTCCAGCGAGCCGAGCGCGCCGGGAACGGCCGGGTCGGCGACCGCCGCGACCTCGACGAGCGGCGCCACCGCCTCCAGCCGCGCGCGGCCGATCCACCCGAGCCCGAGGAACCCGAGCCGCGGCTTCGCTCCGACGGCAATCGCGCTCACGGCTCCACCCACGCCTTCACGAACCCCGGCGGGCGCTCGATCGCGGCGGCGAACGCATCGTCGAGCCGCTCGAGCGGGAAGCGGTGCGTCAGCAGCCGGTCGACGTCGAGGTCGAGCTCGGCCGCCTCGTGCATCCCGCGGACGTAGGCGGCCGCGTCGCGCTCGTGCGCGTTCACCACGTCGAGGCCGCGCCAGTTCCAGCTCTGGAGATCGATCGTGCGCAGGCCGTCCTGGTGGTAGCCGGCGACGACGAGCCGGCCGCGCTCGGCGACGAGCCGCGAGGCGGTGTCGAGCGCCGACTGCGTGCCGGCGCACTCGATCACCCGCTCGAAGGCGCCGAGCACCGGCGTGTCGCGGCGGACCCGCGCCACCTCCGCGCCGCGCCGCTCGCAGAGCTCCGCCACGACGGTGCCGAGGAAGCCCATGCCGACGACCGCCACCCGTGTCCCGTCTTTCACGTCCGCGCGGCGCACGACGTTGACGGCGCAGGCGAGCGCTTCGCCCGGCAGCGGGTCGTCGATCGGGACGCAGTGCTCTGCGGGGGCGACGTCGTACTGGGCGAAGGCGTGGTGAGAAAGCAGGGCGACGCGCGTCCCCGGCTCGAGCGCGCCGGCCTCGACGATACCCCAGCCCTCGTGGCCCGGCTCGCCCGGCTCGAGCGGGTAGGAGAACCACGGCCGCCCTTCCCAGAGCGGGATCGAGGACGCGCAGACGCCGCAGCCCTCGATGCGGACGAGCGCCTCGTGCGGACCGACCTCGGGGACCGGTACGCGCTCCACGCGCGCCTCGCCCGGAGCCGCGACGACGGCGGCCGCCATGGTCGCGATCGCTGTGGTCATGCCGCCGTCGCCGCGGCGGGCAGGAGGTGGTGGTAGAGCGAGCCGACCCCCTCGACCGGCTGAACGCGTGGGCTCCAGCCGGTCGCGGCGCGCAGCCGCGACGTGTCCGAGACGTACCAGCGCTGGTCGCCCGGCCGCTCCTCCGCGAACGTGATCGCCGGCCGGGCGCCGTGCAGCTCCTCGAGCAGGTCGACGAGCTCGAGCAGGCTGAGCGTCGAGTCCGGCCCGCCGCCGACGTTGAAGGCGCGGCCGGCGAGCAGGTCGATCCGCTCGCGGACGAGCAGGAAGGCGTGGACGAGGTCGGCGACGTGGAGCACGTCGCGCACCTGCGCGCCGTCGCCGTAGATCGTGAGCGGCTCGTCGGCGAGCGCGCGCAGCACGAAGTGGGCCACCCAGCCCTGGTCCTCGTTCCCGTGCTGGTGCGGCCCGTAGATGCAGCTCATCCGGAAGACGGCGGTGGCGACGCCGTAGCTCT
>Ga0268251_10000097_pt1:0-7500 | contig 48385 bp, 28 predicted proteins | sample AgamicAsMae_FD_200527 | JGI IMG/M metagenome (GOLD analysis project Ga0268251, IMG submission 200527) | Agave microbial communities from Guanajuato, Mexico - As.Ma.e (v2) (version 2) | ecosystem: Host-associated > Plants > Phyllosphere > Phylloplane/Leaf | place: Guanajuato, Mexico...
CCCATCAAGCCCGTTTCCTTACTCGAGATATCTGAGATAGCCCCGTCAACTAATAACTTATAATAGACGAGCCCATTATCCTTCTGTTTTGAACTTGCTTCTTGGTACAAGGGGAGGGGCCCCCTTAGTAGTCATCTATAGGAATCTGGGATTCGGTATTGAAAAAATCCTCCACTTCGTTCGGTCACTTCAGAAGTAATATGACGATACCTAAATGAAAATCGTTGAGGTCTTTCATTTTTGAACTCCTTTACATTGTTGTTCACATTCAGTAACAGCTTGCCGGTGTCCCTTCAGGTCAGGAACTCCTGCAATAGGCAGCTACCTCATGGAACTAAAGAACACTACTCTCATCCCTCTCCCGAGGTATCTACTATTTGTATTCGTGCTCCTTAAGTCGATTAAGACCTGTATATAAGTCTGATTAAGGAAGGCTCTGCAAGACCATAATATTAGTACTCTTAACGTTCAGTAAGGCGCTTTCCAGCCCGGAGTCTTGCCTTAGGGGAGAGGGGATAAGAGCTTCTGGTGATTGAAAAACGTAGGGCCTTTGACAGGTAGGGCCCACCAGGCTTTTATGAGCTTTGAGGGACGTCTTCTGTTTCCCTTATCAAGCAAGCCACAAGCCGCAGGCCTTTGATGCCATGGTCTCGGTGTCCAGTCCCTCAGTATCAGTCAGCGAGCGCAGTTTGTAAAAGGGCGTAGCACGCCGGTTGAGAACTACACCAGCTCTTTTGAGGCTGAAACGTCCTTCGTCCTCCACTCGCCGGAGACTATGGGGATCCTGGGATTTGAGAACACTGACTGACGGGACTTCGAGGCGGGTATTTGACTGTATACCTATACCGACGGAACGAAGGCACGAGCCCCTACTAATAATCGAAGGGGACGGAGACCACAGCTTGATGCGAGTACGAACTATACCACAAGTCTATAAGCGTCGAGAGCCCAGGCCAAGGAGCTCTATCGAACAGGGAAACTCGAAACCCTACCCTAACACCAGCTTCCTTCCAACCGACGTTTTTTATCCTCTTACGACTCGAACAGGAAGTAGAATTCCCCTCTAGACAGCGAAAGCACCCGCCTGTGTAGGCTCGCTACGTTAAGAAGCACTATGGCGCTTTCCGTTAGTAGCCTGGAAAGCCTCAGCCTAGAAGCGTCTTCCTAAAACCGATCATAGTCCAGGAAGCGAAGTGCCCATCTCGAAAGCCCAAAAGCTCAGAGGCCTGGGAGAACTAAAGAAAGTACACTGTTTTTGAAGCAGTCATAAGAGCAGGAACATCAAAATCTCAGACCATCCCTTCCTGTGAGAATCAAAGCCACAGCTAAACACAAACCCAATGCCGATGAACTCTGTCAAAGACTTAAGAAAAGAAAGGGAGTGGAATTCACGGAGTCTTGTGAATACCTATTTGATTGAAGACCTTCCCGCCTTTATCCAAGAAAAAGAAAGATGTCAAAAGAGCCAGATGAGTCTATAGACGGATCAAAAGAATCCGATCTCGAAAGAAGAGAAATGAGAATGCCTCGTAGCAATTCATTGGCATACCAACGAGAAATTCCAACCGACGTCTTGTTTTCGGTCATTCTTACCATTTCTATTCGACGAGCCGAGTTTCGCGATTTGAACCTCATTCCTCAATTATAGGATGTGGGGCTCAAAATCAAGCTGCTGACGGACTGAAAGCATTTATCTTTCTGTCTAGCTTAGATAGCACAAAGATGCATCGGATTGCACCGCCTCCGCTCGATCCTTTTCCGTTAGAGTCAGAACTAGAAAATGCTTTCTTTGTCTATACCGGGACTAGGTCTTATTAAAATCCCCTCGTCTTTTTTTTTTATAATGCCCTGCTTGGAAATTCAAAACAAGACAATCATAGAAAGTCAAGACAGTTGTCCCTTTCAAGACATTATTACTAATTAACTTAACAAATCGTCGGCTTAATTTGCGCTGGCTTATCTGTATTCGACTTATCCCTCGTGGCGGGGAAGGGGCGCATCATATTCCTCTCTTTATGCTTTAAATCAAGCCATTGCAATTCCAATCTCGATCAGTTCATGCCATAAATCCAGCTCTTTCTTCTCCTGGACCAGATTTCAGTCTCGGATCCACGGAGACGAGCAGTGGTGCAATGAATAGGGGGTGGAAGCAGGCAGCTCAATAAGCGAATCCGGGACGGATTCCATAAGTGCATCGCTTGATGAAAGTCGGATGAAGCAAGAGAGTGAGGTCCCTGACGGAAATAAGAAGGTTGTATAAATGAATGAAAGAGTCCTCACAATACAATATACTCTGAACTAAGGAAAAAGAGAGCTCCGTAATAGGAAAAAGGAAGCACTTTTTTTCTTTTTGCAATCCTGCCTTGGTCTCGGGGTGGCTATAACAGAGGGGAGGCGATGGAATCCCTGGGGATGCAGGGATACAGCCCGACGGAGTCGCCACATCTTTTCATAGAGCTTGTACGAGGATAATGGAACCCTTAAGCTTAAGTCGGAGCCGATCTCTAGCAATATGTTTCGCGTCTTCTTACTATAATAGCGAGTTCTTACTTTGACCCGTATCCCTGCATCCGGATCGATTTAATCTCCTCGTGAGAGAGGGAGGCATTAACGGATAGGGGATTGGTAAAAATTTCTTTCCTTTTGCCCCTTCTGGGTGGGCTTAACGGAGAATGTATTCAATTCCTCTACCACTGCTACGTCCAGCCGGGTGAGGGGCTTGACAAGATCATCTGGTAATTGTTATACATTCGGCTCGTTGACCCAAATGAGCAACTCTTCGTGCTCATCATCATCTTTATGGAAAGTTTCATCTCATTTGGGAATGAGACGAGCGGATCATCATCACTGTCATCTCCCGACGAGCAATGGATGACTTTCACACTTCGGAATCTCGTGCGTCACCTCAACTCTTTCTTTATGCGAAGGCCGTTTCTGCTTATCTTCAAAGCGCGAACGTCAGCGTCGGTATAACGCGTTTCCAGCACAGAAAAGGGATGCAAAGTCCCCATAGATTCTTTTATCTTCGCCGTTCTCATAATATTTGAGGCACTGATGGAGAGTGGAGGGCACGACCTTGTACTTATCACGGTCTCCCAAGTAAAGCGCGATAGGAGGTGTCGACGTCAATTACACCGAATAAAACCTTTTTCTCAAGCTCTCCGACGCCGTACGGGTAGAGTGATCGATCCCCTCGGTATTGTCTCCGACTCGCTTTGATTGAAACCAAAGATCGTCACATCTTCATGCTCAAAATCTTCCGTTGTCATGTTAACCCTCCGAAGAGTTCGATATGGCAGGAGGTTCACTGCAGACCCGGGATCGGTAAGGATGCGCTGGATTTCGACAGAATGCATTTTACTTATATGTATAAGGGCCTATTGTGCTCTCTATCACCAATCATCAGATCATTATCGGTGAAGGTCAAAGCATCACAGCTTTCCCTTTCTTAGCGCTCCGCCCTTGTATGTTCGGACTTTGTACAGTGATTGCAATACAAGCAAGTACGGATTGGAAAGCGCAGGCCTCACTCAACTCTTCCGACAGCATGAGAGCATCATATACGCTCAACAATGCGGGAATCTTCCTCAAATGGGCAAGGACATTATAGTCGACACGCCCATCTTTATTTGAAGCGGCAACAGGCTGGGGCTGAGTCTTTTTCGAGGGCTCCGACTCTTTCGCCTGACTTTTTGAGGACGAGGGCTGAGGGTCCGACAAGGTTTTGCCAGTCCTCAATGTAATCTAATGGTCGTTTCTTCTTCAGGAAAGTTTCACTCCTCGTCTGCGAAGAAATCGATCTTTCCGCAGAATTCATCCCTTGATGATGAGCTGCGGCTTCAAGAGGCACCTTTGACGTTCTGATAATCCTTCCCGCCGTGAGCTCATTCAGCAGCCAATCTTTGAAAGCCCAGCAATCTTCAATCGAATGGCTGATGAGGCGATGATATGGCGCGAAATAAAGGCATTTTTCTTTTTGTTTTCAATCTGTCTCACCTCATCAGGTCTCTTGATCTTCGGGAGGACAACCTTTCCTTCGGAACCTTCATAAGCTGTTGGAAGAGCCATCCCTTGCTCTGCTCTTCTTACCTACAGGACTGCCGGCAGAACTTCGAAGGCCTTGCTTGTCAGCTAGTCATCTGACGTCTAGTTCTCATAACCCCCATTTTTTTACTCGTTCGACATTCCGTTCTCGCATGTGGAGTTGAATGCATTTTCCAGTTCATTTATTCCGAATTTACTCAGCTGGATCATGGATGGCTTAGGGAGTTCTTATAGGTTGATTGGTTTTTCTGAGATGAATGAGACTTCGGTATTTCGTACCGCTCACCACCGTCGGATTGTGAACAAACAGAATGCAAGATAACTACTGATGAGTTGAGTCCAAAGGTTCGGCCAGTCTTGATGACCGGTGATGAAGAGAGTCTCATCTTGTATAGGGAGCCTTTGAGATGAGAGCGCTTAGTGGAACGGGTTTGGTGAGGCAGTAGGGCTATGGTGGTTCTAGAGGCAATAACTAGTGGGGTAACTCAAAATTCTGACTGAATCATCGAGGTGGCGGGCGTTGAGCTTTGTGCAATGTCGAAACAAAAGCTGGTTCATAGATCAGTGCGAGATCTTCTCTACCGAACTCTCCTTTCGACTGACGGTCTAGTACTACTTCCTCAAGGAAAAGCCGACAGAAGACCAGACTTGTTTAATAGCGTTCGACTCCTAATGAGGGGTTCTTTTCACAACGAGAGAATGATTGTTTCGGGGGCTCGGAAGCCGGGTGGTCGGATTGCTCAAAAGCTTTCGCGGATGTCAGGGCAGACTCTTTTTCAGTGGTCCCAGCCCTACCTGATCTTCAGTCTTATTCGAATCCAACACGAGATAATTTGGCAAGGGACTCGTCTTTCACGCCGTCACTTTGATGTGGCTCGGCCTATGCCAGACCAAAGAACAGCCCGAGTGGAGTCTTGTTATTATTCTGTCTCTATTGGAATGAAGTGGGCGGCTGGAGAAAGGTAAGAAGAACGCAAAGCTCGCTCATCCCGACTTTATATTGAAGCCGACGGTTCCGAAGGAAAAGAGGAGCGTCGAGAGACTCGTTTGATACTAGTTCTTCGATCTTCCTCCTATTTAGGAAACCCATTTTGAGAGGGATCGTCGGGGGTTGCGCCCGGTACGTCAGGAGTCTCGCGATCAGGTGAGCATGGTTACTTCGGGTAGTTCAGAAGAGTGGGATAAGCCGACAAAGCATCTCGTTCTCAGCTGGTTGTAGGAGTTGTTGATTCACCGTAGTGCACTCAGAGCCGGAGCAGTCGAAGGGGATCTGTCGGTGAAAGGCTCAGTTCATGTGTCAGTGAGAAGTCATTGCATGAAAGCTCAGCGGGAAAAAAAGCCAAGAAGAGCCGCACGGTCAGAAGCCGATGGTCCATCCTTTGTCTCCAGGCAAGAAAAACATTCGACGGAGTCATTGCTCTAGCCCGAAATACCGAAGCCCAGGAGGAAGGTTCGCCTTTTTTGTCTTTGGTCTGTCTCGTCCGTCCAACCAGTCGTAGTCGCATAGGTGAGTTTGCCATCTTGCTTTCATTTCACTCAGCCACAATCAATCCAGCTTCCGGCAGTCGACGAAGCCTCGGGGAATAGGGGGGACACAGCTTGACTCTACTGAAAAAAAGAAAGAACTCCAGTGGGTCTCAACCCTCATCAGTAGGAAAGGGGGAAGGGAATCCAGATTGGCTTTTTCGCCGAATACAAGGCAATTTGCCCCTTAAAGCGCCTGCGCCTATGATTACTAAAGCCTCTCCTTTTAGCCAACCTGCTAAATAAAAAAATAACGTGGAGGTGGGAAATGGAGTTTCCAAATGACAAGGATCTCCAATAAGACGGATTTCTTTGAGACCACGGAACCCCGCTATTCGAATGAATGAGTACTTCGAGGCTCTTTAATAGTAAAATGGGCTTGTCCTTCATACAGCCCTAGATTTCGGGAAATATAAGGAAATGCCATCGGATGCGTCAGACTTCGTCTTGTATTACACTTCCTTGATTTGTCGGTTTGGTTTCAGGACAATGACCCTTCTGCCACACTGCTCGAAAAACAGTAGGCAATAAAGGCCTAAAAAGACATCATGGCGATGCGGCATACCGCCTTCAATTCTTAATGAAACTTCGGAGTACCGATAGATCTTTGACTTTGATTGACGACACGCATATGGATCTGTATCTACGTATACGAAGCACATATCGATTTCTCTTTCTATACTATACACCTTTTGCCGATTCCGGAGAAGGTTTTCTGGAATCGGAGAGTGTTACCGGCCCCCCTGGGAGTATATAGCCACTACTGAAAAATAAAAATATAATTGGTCGTCTTGAAAAATATACATTTTTTTTGACCCAAGCCGTTCACTTTTAATATACATTAGGGCTTCATGAATATGGAAACGACGTGCTTCAAAGCGGTCACTCCAACGGCACCGACACACGTCGACGGACAATGGGTTCCGAGGAAGAGAAGAAAGATGAATAATATGTGATTTGCCACTAAAAAGAAGCCTAAAGCAAAAGCTCTCCGGGCACACACGGGCAGATACTATTAAGTAGAACTGTAAGCGCACCGTCGGGCTTATTCCCGCTTTTTCACTTTTTTCTTTGAAGTCCAATCCGGGGGGCAATAGAAAACATTCATCGGGATTGACTGCCCTGCTTTCTTCTGCCTCCGTTTGTTTCTTCAGAGAAGACCGACTCTGATTTCATTCTGCTGCTGCCCGACCCCGTAGTGGAGCATGCCTTCCTGCTTCCCGCTCCTCTTCACTTGTTTGCCGGCTTCGCAAAGCCCTCTATGGTCTCAGCACCCTTCACCTGGAGAAGTTAAGCACCACCGTTGAGCAGGCCGGCTTACATCACAGCTTCACGGACCACTCTCTATTCGTCCGCTCATCTTCATGACGCACAGCAGTCTTCTCCGTTTATGTTGATTACATCGTCCTTTCTGGAGATGACACCGCCGCCTTTCGAGAATGAACAAACAATAGGTAGGTTTCAAGTGATTTCCGGTCAGCCCAGCTCAATGAGTTCTCTTAGTGCACTCTCAACGGTAGACTGCACGCCTTGTACATCTGGTTGAGTTCACTCGAGTAATTCACCAGGTCCAGCCATGGAATTCGTCGGCTTCCTTCCTTATTCAGAACTGACTGACTTTATTGTAGACTCTATTGTTTGGTTGTCTGGTATGTGTCAGGGAATGGGGAATGGAACTCTTAAGCCATGGGTGAATCTTCTCTAGGGCCATAGTTCATGTCTTTGATGTCTGCTCCCTCGGTCTCTTCATCTGCCGTCCAGGGGGGTTGGTTGTTATGCCAATGTGCGCTTTGAGTAGTTGATATGCGCGGTTTAAGTAGTTGGCTTCTCTGCGACCTGAGAAAAAGTGTTTTAGAGATGAGAGACTGATAAAAGCGGAATTCCCCTCTTGCACAAGGGGTGGCTTTTGACTGCTTTTTGTCATCTCATCGC
>Ga0268251_10000097_pt1:10000-48385 | contig 48385 bp, 28 predicted proteins | sample AgamicAsMae_FD_200527 | JGI IMG/M metagenome (GOLD analysis project Ga0268251, IMG submission 200527) | Agave microbial communities from Guanajuato, Mexico - As.Ma.e (v2) (version 2) | ecosystem: Host-associated > Plants > Phyllosphere > Phylloplane/Leaf | place: Guanajuato, Mexico...
GCAGGATGCCGGCCGAGATGAAGCTGGGAGCCAACCTATACTTTCCTTGGGCTTGCCTTGCCCCAACATCTAAATCAAGGGCGGGCGCCGAAAAGGAACCAGTCGGGACTTTTCGACGAAAGCGTCAGCTTGGTAGGCGCTGCTTACTCACCCTATCCCCTCAGACAATGCAATGCTCTGAACACGAAAGTTTGAAGTTCAGCCCCCTCCCCTTTTCCCATGCGGAGTCACAGGCAGCGCCTCGGAAAAAAGCACGGACGAGCCACATGCAGGGAAACTTGCACGTGTGGTTCTGGCCGGGGACCCCGGTATACTGTACTAATATGTGTAGGTCCCTGTAATTCGAGTGAGATTGTCATGGCGCAAAAGCAGATATGGTCCGGTATTCCCTTGTTCCCCGTATTGGTTATGTTCCTTATTCCTCGTCTAGCAGAAACTAATCGAGCTCCGTCTGATCTCCCAGAAGCGGAAGCTGAATCAGTTGCAGGCTATAATGTAGAATATGCGCGGGATGCGATCCTTAATAGTTCACTGTTGGCGGAAGCCAATGTCCCGGGGTCCCGGGGACTCATTCTGACTTAAACAAGGGGTGGGTCTTTACCAACTTCAAAATCCGACGATTTAGGGAAGAAAAAAGAGGGGCAGGGCACTCTTCATTCTTCATTCGAAACTCATGAATGTCGGGTCGGGGGTTTCTGCCTTGTTATCAAAAAGGGGAGTTGGGTAAAGCAAACTCCCTCCTTGGACGAGCACGGGGCTTAGTCAAGTAGAACCGGGTTGCGCTGCTTGATGCTCCGATCGAAAACAAATCAGTGGGGCCATGCCGGTACGACAGAATATGCGTTAGAAAGGTAAATCCCTCCCCCCCCTTTTTTTAGTAAAAAATAAAAAACCGGGCCGAACTTCTAAAAAGCTGCCTGCCCGCTTCCATAGAACAATATCGTGGCAACGTAGACCTAAGTGGGTTTATTGGATCCTGGGGAACCATCACAAGTACGGCCGGCCTATAGAACGAGAATGCCGTGTCGTCCAGCGGAGCTTAGAAGAAGGTGACTCGGAGCCTAGAAGAAGGAAGGTGACTCGCGCAGACAGCTGACTCCTTTTCAATAGAAAGGAATAGCCAAACCAACCCAGCTGGCTGGTCAATCTCAGTGATCTTATCGGCCGGCAAACCGGAGACGGACGACCACGGTCCCGACCGTCACCAGCACCGTAGGTTTACTAATCAATGAAGCCCCTCAACCTACTTACTTTTATTACAAAGTCAACCAAGCCGGAACAAACCGTCATGGTCACGACATGTTGTTTATATTGATTGAGTTTACGGGATTCCATCGCTGAGGAATCCATCCATAAACCGTCACCCCGGTGACCTTCGTCACCAAAGCGTCACGACAGCTTCCAAAGGTTACCCGTCATCTCATCTCCAGTGGGTGCCCGACGAAGTCGGAGCACGTAGGCGCTTTCCAGCCCTCGTTAAAAAGAAGTGGGGAAGAGTCAAGTAAAGTACAACAACGTTGGGGTGGGACGCGGGTACTCCAACTAGGGTTGCTTTGGCGCGCTAATCTTGCGTTTTTCAGCAGGCTGTTAGTTGTAGCGCGCGGGAGCGCCTTCCCTCCTTCTCTCACTTCAGAAAGATTTTTAAGTATTTTCTTATGATGACCTGGTCGAGAGAGTACGAAACATCGGTATAAAAGATTGAGTGGGATCAGTGAGGTTGGTTATAGTAAGGCCTGGCCTAAAGTGCGCGGCTTACGAAAAGGTAAGCGGTTAGGTTGACTTTGCCCCCATGCTACGCCCTTTTTCTGAATCGGAAGATAATCCCATTTTTCTTCCCCGCGGGATCTCTGTTTCCCAGCCACTGACGGTTCCGTTCGGTCCTCTTCCCCATGGGTATGGTATATGTGAGAGCAAAGCAGGAAGTTCTAGCATAAGAAATCCTTCTATTCCTAAAGTTGAATAGGCCGAGTGAACTGCGTGTGTCCTGCCTCCGGGGAATCACGTCGGTAGAATGAATGATTGAAGAAAGAAATGCACTTTGTGAATACTTCGTTTTTCGACACTGAAGCTCGTAGTGGAGCATAAAAAAGAAATCAAAAAAATTTAGTCATCTGCTGATTCTTTTTTGAAGGCGCGCTCCCGACCTATTTCATACTGAAATGCCTTACCGAAAGTGCACACCCACTTCTGTTTCCTTGCAATAAGCTTCCTCCAGGGGGCATTCTCCACAAACAACTGAGTGTTTCCAGAGATTGATTTTCTCCCCTGTTCCAGGAACCATGATGGAATCGGAGTCCATGTTTGAATCATTCCCATCCACCCAAAGACTCATCTCCTATTTTCTTAAATATGTAGTATAAGTTATATAGTCATTCTTCGAAAGGTTTTTCTCTACCATTACTATCTTATTCCATTTTTCCGCCCACAGAGTCGAAGATTTCCGAGTTATCCATAATTGTTTAGCTCTCCGCATTCGGCTGAGACTCCCACCGCGACACCCGGTTGGCAAACCGTTTTCCTTTGCCAACACAACCTCCGGGCTGTTCCATAACAATTCTCTCATGATTTGATCTATACGTTCCGTAGCCTGGTTTTTTCCGTTATTTACCAGCACCACCTTTCTCAGTTTGACTCTTCCTGGGAGCGATAGCCACCGTACCGATTGCTCCAGTTCAATTCAATTATTCTTCGTTGGATTTTATCTATGACCGCTTTCTTCTTTACTATGTGAGGGCTTTCTTGCTTGTCTTTTTCCTGGGGACTGACTTTCCTTTATATGAATAGATCTTCACTCCGGGATGCACTGATGCCCAACATATCTTGGATTCGTCATATGGGCTCTCTTCTCTTGGAGGAGCTTTTCCTTGATTGAATTGCTGCTCCAGAGGCTCTGCAGAACTGATATAGAATTTTTCGGAGACCTGGAGCAGCAATTCAATCAAGCGGATGAACATTTTCATTTTTCCTATTCTTTCTTCACGCTTTTATTTGTATAGCGCTCTTTTTCAAAAATGGATAGATTTTCGATCCCACCTCCGATCAAACGTCGCTTGCGATGGGTTGCCCGAAGTGGTTCATCGAGTTCACCGATATGCTGGGCGAAGTTAATTATAAATTGAAGAAAGAAATGAAACTTCGTTGCCCTTGAGTTGTCGGTTTTGTACTCCGTATGGCATTCGGTTCCGGAGTGAAGCAGTTGCCGAGAGCACTCGGACCAAAAAAAACAAAATGCCCCACTTTTTTTGGTATTCGAGGGGCGTCTTTTGGGGGTATGGAGTGAAAGCAAATCAATAGTCTGAGAATGCAGCCTGTCGGCGAGCTTTTCACAACTGTAAGGTCATTATGTCATTCACCAGAGTGATGTACCCAAAGTCTTTCACCGATCATCAGGATGACAAATTCTCCATTTGATGATCTCACTCCTTTTACTTCCCCTTGCTTTCTGGATTCTTCTGAGTCACGAATTGTCAGACATCAGAGTGATGTTATAGCTTTGGCGTGGGATGGTAGTGCTCGTGTATAGGCCTTGTAGTGAACTGCTTTCCAATGCCGCCATGTCATGAATCATGACCTACTCGACGGTTCTCGAGACATTCGAGCTTCGAAACCTTTGGACTAGAACTTTGAATCCAATACTTTTTTATAGTGTTTGTGACTTTTTATTTTCTCTCGATGAGAACGATTATAGTGGGTAGGCTCTCTCCTCTTGTTTCAACACCAACACATACCCCGCTTGTGGCATTTGACCAGTACAATTTAAGGGGAAGGATTATCCTATACATCTGCATCTTGTCGCTTGCTCAGCAGCACTTTCCTCAGTGAAGGAGTGGCTTCGCTCAATCAATGCTACAACTGCTTGTGCGTACGATTCCTCCCATGTGTACGAGTAGTCCACTTACTTTGGTTTACATACTCGGAGATGCCATCGTTTTCCTTCTTCTTCGGAGGCACGTCAGCCCTCTCTCCTTTCGTCGTCAGTGCTCGGCATCTTCCCGGCTTTGAGCTTCCCCCCTCTTTCCTGGCTCCGTCAAGTTGTATCGGTCACATCGGAAACCAAACGTCAGCGTAGCCTTCCGCATTTGACAACTGCTATTTCCGTGGACGGATTTGACTCGATGTTTCTTGTTGTTTGCTTCTACTTGCGTGGAAGAACAGCGATTGAGGAACCTGCGCCCAAAAGCGCCTACGAGGCGTCGGCTAACTGCGTTTCCTTGACTTCGAGCAAGAATAGAATATGAGCAGATAGGAGATTCTAATATCTGACATTATGAGATCGGGGAGTGGGATAATTAAATTCTTTTTTTACATATTGATCTGCCTCCCTCCTTTCCCCTCTCCCTTACGGTCGAGCGCGTAAACCCCCTCGTGGTCTACTCTCTCTCCACAACTTTTTGAATCCTATATGGATTATGACCTGGAACAGAATGTCATTACGAAATCAGCGTTAGTGTATTTGCTATACTCCCGATTGAAGAGAAATCTGTGCTTTTAAATGCATGTTCTAGGGATGAGAGGAAGAGCATGGAGCTGGCAAGCGTAAGCAATAAGTGCCTTTCAATAGACCGTCGATAGTATTCGGACAAGACCAGTCCCTCGTCCTTCCCTGCCTTTAGCTGCAGCCTGCTCCCTTTTTCGCGAATGTATGAATCCAAAGCGATTCAGAAATGCATTTCCCCTCCGAAATCACCTATTTGTTTACAGCTTTATCTCAGCTCCTCTTCCTGAGCCTCGAGAGAGAGAAGGGGCTGACCCCGACTAGATCCATTGACGTGTCCGAACGAATCGTCCGGTTATGCATCAAACCAAGGAGTCCTTCGGTCGACTCTTGAATTCGTATCGACTCGATAACTCAAAAGAGTGATCATTCAAACTGATATTGAACGAAGCTGAAGGAGGGAGCTGCGAGGTATGGCCTGGAGCGATCAGAAGATCGGCCCAGGTACGCTCTGAATCTCTGCGACAATGGATTCCACAGTGGTTGTTGCAGGTAAGGGAAAAAGCCCCGGAATGTGGTTCTGAGAGGAAGGTCTCGTTCCCGCGGACCGGACAATCGATCTGACCGAGGTATAGCTCTCGGTCAAGGAAGCTCTGATCAAGCGCTTCAAAAAAGCTGAACAGGCCAGGCTAGTTCCGAAATGGGATGCCGACGGGGGAAATCCTGGTGGACGATCTGAGTGTTATGGAAGAGGTTCAGAACCTCCCCGAAAAGCATTCTGCGCTCGACGAACTATATATAGGAAAAGAAAAGGCCTTATTCATTCCCTGGCAGGAATAGCGGCCTTGAAAAAGCGGAATTCGGGATTAGTTGACATGAAAGAAAGGGCCTACAAGCGCACTTTACACCGTGTCAAGTAAGCTTTGAGGACCCATCAAGAAATTTGCAAAAGCCATTTGCCTACACAAAAATGGCCATTGCGACCGTTTTCAGTCATGTTCAAACTGAAAACCCCACCGACGGTCAATTCAGATTGGTGTGTGATGATTGCAACAATATGAAAGCAGTAACAATTCTCATCTTCTGCTTTTCTCACATAAATGTCTATGCGTAGCAAACGCAAGATATGACAACAATCACCTTGATTTTCTTTCCTTACACCGACGAATCACATTTGACTTTTCATTTCTTTTTCCGCTCCGCGCCTTCTTGACAGGAAATTTTCTCTTCATCAGTCCAGCAGCCTCCATGGATCCCCGCTTTCATTCGCCGCCTGATTCATCAATGAGCTTCCTCGCTATGACCACCTCCTGTAAGAGGCCTAGACTTTGTTACCCGACAGCCAGGGCGCATAGGAGGTTCGATAAAATGATGTGTATAACCTCTCATACTTATAGGTTATGTGGTTCCCCGCTCATCCCTTTCATAACGTAGTTTATAGCATATTGTAAAGACGTCTGAAAAGTTTCCCTCTGACGGAATTCTCCGATCAAGCATTCGGTAGCAGTTAGGCAATCAGTCTGTCGATAGGTGCTTCGGTCGATAGGTATGCGCAATCGGTGCGCATTAGAGAAGAGGAAAGCAAGCTCAGTAGAATATGAGAGCAAAGCCAAGAGGTGGGAGGGAAGGGGGACGGAGTTGTACTTCCTTTAGTACCGGTAATATACCGGTAAATAGGAGTGGAAGGCTGGCAGTAGCATAGGGTCCCAATGGAATGAATAAGCCTTTGTACTGTGTACATTAGGAGGTTAGCCCTTCGACGAGAGATGCGAGTTTACCATAGTTGTTATAGAGTTCGCGCGTTGAGTACAGTACAGAAAAAAGTATGCCTTATTTGAGTAAGGAATGAATAGATCAACCCTCCGCAGTCGCCATCAATTAATCGATAGATCTCCTGCCCTTTCTAACTGTACTACTTGCTCTCCGCATTCCTTGAGTTCAGGATTCGCTCTCAATGGCTTTCTTTCATCGCGCGAAAGATGGAGTTACTTGGCTTTCCTGGCAGAGTGCCTGCTTCCTTTCTTTCGCTTCTTTTTCGCCTCTTGACATGCGCTACTGCTCGATGCAATTCATCTCGCTTTTGGATTAGGTGATTGTTTAAACAGCAGCGAATGGTTGGAGGATTCTTGTTGATTCGGCTGCGGAGGATATTGACCCATGTTTTGTTCCGTCTGCGCCAAGCGGCCCCGGCAAGCAAGCCGGGGAAGATTCCCGCTTGGGTTCTTGATGTGGCACGGGCCCTATCTTCAGCTATCGCGCGGGATCGTGTCTTCCTTTTGTTTGCGATTTACTGAAAGGTGCCCTCCGTGCGATTCCTGAACAGGGGATTTTCTTCCCTTGGCATGAAATGAACTAGCTGATCGAGGCAGAAGTACCGTCAACCGGGAAGCTTTCGCCAAAGTAGTGCTATAGGTCTTAGCCAAATGAACGAAAGCGATGACGGGCATTTGTATGGTCTGGAGAGGCTTACTTGTCTTATAGTTTAGGTGCTTTATCTGTCTTTGGTTTCATCGCTTGTTGTTTCGTCTGGTTCAATAACCCCGCTTATCCGGGGGAGTTTGACGGACCACCGGGCCAGAAGCTTCTCAAGCTCAAGCATTTACTTTTCTAGTTAGAGACCAACGTCTTGGGGCTAACGTGGGATCTGCTCAAGGACCTACTGGTTTAGGTAAATATCTCATGCGTTCCCCGACTGAAGAGGTTCTTTTTTGAGGAGAAACTATGCGCTTTTTGAAAATGGTCGGAAAAAATGCACCGTTTTTCCGGAGTCTTTCCGGCTGGCGGGTTTTGATGCAAAAAATACAAAACGGGATTGGATTTCCGGAAGGAAGGCGCTTTCCAGCCCTGCTTGTATTTTATGTTGAAATGGGATGGTCTTCAAACTCCCGAGATGCAGTCTAGACTGCGGGCTCTCCCCTTTTTGACTGGACTGACTCGGGGAAGGGTCTTTACCTCCTCCAGAGCATGCTTCACAGCCACTCATTCGTCCTGACCAAACAGCGCGAATCTATCTCTCAGCGATTCCTTTCTCTGCTAATCACCCCTTTCCAACCAGCCCGCCCGATCGATCGTCGGTTGATCGGCGAATGAATAGGGGTTGAGATGGTTCGACAGTTGTCGGAACGAATCATTTGTTTGCTTTCTCGAACAATGATTAGGGGGTCGTCGTTCCGCCCCCTATTTTCAACCATTACAGCTGGTGTTGACCAGCTTTGCGATACGGACGGACACGAAGAAGAACGCAGGTGATTCATCAGAAATGCAAAAGAGAATAAGACGGATTCCCGACCCAGAGTTAATGACTCAACCACAAATCTGTTGAATGAAGGGGGATGGATTGCTTACTCTCAGCCACGGGGTATAAGGAAATCCCTTGACTGAGCTTATGCTCAGTCAAGTGAGGCGGGCGGAGATTCCATTCGAAGTAACGTAACAGGATTCGTTAATGCACCATCTTCAAAACTTCTCGGGATCCGGAGTTTTTCGAGAAAAGGTCCCATCCTTCAATATCATGATTGGGTCGACCAGGCCAGATCATAAGTGAAATATCATGATCGGGTCGACCAGGTCAGGCCCGATCATGAGTGAATAGAAAATCGAAAACGTACATTGCTGTTCCAGCGGAAATAATTGGTTTAATTCTACCACTTCTACTAGGAGTAGCCTTTTTAGTGCTAGCTGAACGTAAAGTAATGGCTTTTGTGCAACGTCGAAAGGGTCCTGATGTAGTGGGATCGTTCGGATTGTTACAACCTCTAGCAGATGGTTCGAAATTGATTCTAAAAGAACCTATTTCACCAAGTAGTGCTAATTTCTCCCTTTTTAGAATGGCTCCAGTGGCTACATTTATGTTAAGTCTGGTCGCTCGGGCCGTTGTACCTTTTGATTATGGTATGGTATTGTCAGATCCGAACATAGGGCTACTTTATTTGTTTGCCATATCTTCGCTAGGTGTTTATGGAATTATTATAGCAGGTCGGTCTAGTAATTAGGGGGGCGGCCGTTCGGTCGCCTATGATAGACGGACCAATTGGTCAAAAATGGGTTTGTGCCGCAGGTGTTGAACGATCTACTCTACACAGGTGTGGGCTTACAGGGCTAGGCGATGGAATCCCTTTCTTTCATTCATCAAGAGGGCCCTGGTCGGTCACTTTTCCGGGCCGGGATCGAGAAGTGGAAGTCATAAAAAAGAGATGTTTCTCTTCGCACCTCAGATCAAGAGGAAAGGTAGCTTGTCAAGCTGGCCTATATATTCCCAATTATAGCTGTCTTTTAACCGGCTGTTCTTCTTTGTCAACTCCCCTGACGGTTCGCCCACTTTATGAATGAAAGAACATGAGAAAGGGTTCGCGAAAAAAAGAAAGGAAAAGGCGACGAAAGCCCACTACAGTACAGTCGAAGTCAGCGGCTGAGTTAGCCGGGACTCGCCTACTTAAAAAAAAAGTAGGCGAGCGATTCCGCGAAGACGCGTCAGGCGGAGAGATAAGAGAGCGTCGGTGCGTAGCCTTCATTCTACTACTCCCCGCAAAGTCACGTCAGCTCGACGTTAAGAGAGTCAAGGGCTGGAAAGCGCCTACATAGAAGAACCGCTGTTCGCTTACGGAGGTATAACCTTTCGCTCCCCGGGGCAAAGCCGCTTCGCACCACTGATAGACTACTAAAGATTTCATTCCAAAGGCGATTCCATCGGGCGTCAGGCTGCAGGGATACAGGGATTCCATCGCCTTGTTTCGCAAGCCTTTGTCATTGTCAGTCAACGCGAGTAGGGCGAATAGCCCCCTGCGAATCCGTAAATCTTTTGAGCATGCCGCAAAAAAAAAGGATGGTCCCCTATGCATTTCATTCTTTCCGTTCCGGAAAGCATGTTTGTACCTTACCCCCCATCATGGTGAACCTCTCCTTGTGATCGGGATGAGGTAGATGCCTCCCAGCCGGGGGGCAGATCGAATCGGAGTTTCCTTAGGTAGCCACCGACCTACAGTTATCCTTAAACTTCCGTGCTTGGTGGAGAAGAAGCGAACAAGGGTACGCTCGCTTGCTGTCTTGTTCTCTGCCGCGGACTGGGATCGCTCGCCATCCCGGCCCTCTAGAAGAAAGTTGGAGCAACATTGTATGAGAACATATTACCCATCTTCGGGGACAAGGGGCGGAACGACCTCTCGATCTACTTACTGCAGCCCAGGACGGGCGTCGTCGTCTAGGCGTTCCCTGTTGCTCTGATCTCCCCTACGCCTAGGACGTTGTCTGGGCCAAGAGCCATAGTCCGTTGCTGTTTCCATTTGGTTGTTTTTTCTCGTTGTTGATACCGGCAAGACCCAGCCAGATGATGATGTCTGCTGGTTGGTAGTGAGAGGACTCTTAGTACCCGCAAAAAAAGGGGCGCTGGTGAAAAAACAATCATTTGATTTAGTTTCTTGCTCTCCCTTAGCAGCGGGAAAGGAGTCTATCTATCTGCCTAGCTTTGGTAGATTTCCCCCAACGCAATTCAAAAACGGAAATTCCACGAATCCCTGAGGTGGATAAGTCCGACGACTCAGCAGCAGTGCGGAATTGAGTTTTTCGTCCGGTGGATCTGATCTATAGTTAGGGGGCAATACATACCAAAAGGTTCGAAGAAGGAAGGCGCATAAGAGTATATAACCAACCCACCCTTCTGTATAACCTATTCACATTAGTGAAGCGACTGCATGCATAAGGGAAATGCACGTTTGTGATACCTTAGTCGGGATGCATAGGGGAGTCAACCTACGAGCACGGAAGAACGTGGGTACCACTGACTGTGGTCAGATTCTGAGCCCTTTTGATTACTCCATAAAAAAGAAAACAATAGGGACAGCCATTTCTGGCTGCTCCTATTGTATCTTAAAAAAAAAAGTAGGCGAGCGAAGTGAGGGATCAGGCGGAGGTCTCGTTTCAGAACCCGACATTCACTCCGGCATATCGCACCCCCCCAGTCCCCATGCGCCACGACGATCCATATCTGAGGTCCGGGATTGGACGTCGCCCTGTGTACAGTGAAGAAGACCTGGAAGAAAAGGTCCGGTCCCTTGTTAGTGCCACCACCAACCAGCCCCTGAAACTCGGGTTCAGGGATTTTTGCCGTCACCCAGATGTCACCATACTCTCTGGCATGAAGGTACCGACGAAGTTCAACAAGTACAACGGCATTGGTGACCCCACCGGTAACCTGACAACTTTTGTAGCGATTGCCGTGGACTTGGAGACAATCCTCCTCTCCTTCAAAAAGGAATCCTACCCAAGAAGGAATCACCGCGAAAAAGTCAGTGAAAAGAAGGACTGACTTGTCCCTCCGTAGATCCGTAGTCGTTCGACGTCGGAGGGCAAATTCCCCCTATATCTCCAATCTTTTTTTTTTCTGGTTCGCGAGGGGATCCCTGCCTCTCTTTCTGGAGCTAGGCTTGGTTTCAAAAAGTCTTTTCCTGCTCCCTGAAACGGTACCTCTGACACTGACGGTTAGGTACTCTCTTCCTTTATTCCCTGCCCGGGAGGGAGGGGGTATATGCATCTCTTAATGGTCCCTGGTACGGTTCCCATGCTTTTCTCGATCCCTGTGCCCGGTCCCCGGCTTGCTACCTCGATCGATTAATCAATCGGTTCCAACCAGCTCTGCTTCTATCGCGTAGGGTGACGCTCTCTTTTCGGAAATTCTTTCAACAAGAAAAAGGGGAATCAAAAGCCGGGAAAGAAGGGGTTGAATGATTAGATCGAGTAGAGTAGTTCAAGCTCGTCGGGAGGAGAAGTCCGCGATAAGTCATACGAAAATACCCTCGTTCGTGGGCCCACCAGTCGTCAAATAGCTGGTCAGACGGGTTGAACTTGACGATTTAGGTTTTCAGTCTTGCTTTCCCCGACCAGTGAAGTGAGCCAGTCCACATGAGGCAATCGGTAGTGGTTAGGCCGGCCGTCAGTACCTGGTTTCGGGGACCAATCCGTAGCGTAGTTCTTTCCTTCTCTTTCCACTAACGAGCTCCGCTGCCTTCTTTTGACTACGAGCTGGATAAAGAAAAAAAAATCTCCCTTCCAGATATGGATAAAGAATCAGGATCCGGGTTTTGCTTTGAGCGCGAGGTGATAGAGTTTAGGCCAAGACTAGAGGTAGAGTTCAAAATTCACTTCCTTGCCGGTCTGCCCTTCGTCATTGTTGGTTTGCTTTGAATATTGGACCAAGGCTCGATCGACCACTTCATCATCTGAAGGAAAAGCTCGCCCTCGAGCAATAGCGCTGTGACAAAGAGAGAAATCTCCATTCCATTATAAAGGGGTCCCGAAGCAGAAACAATTGTGCTACAAGTCTCGTAACGTAACTCAGGGCTGGAAAGCGCCTTCCTTCCGTTTTGTTTGTTGGAGGATCGGATTCATTCCATGGAAAGACAGCGAATCATGGGTCAGTACGCATAGCATAATAGGTCGTGTCACCGTCCACATTTCTCCCTTTCCCGTTTTTCGATAACATCCCTCGGTTTCAGGGAAGCGAAATTGCATGACGTCCCCGCGGGAAAGGTTCGACGAGCTGATCGAGCCGAGCTAGAGCTTTCCTATCCAAGCCAACCGTCAAACAACTTTTGTGGAACCTTTAGGAGTGAGCCGCAATGCAAATAGGGCTTTTGGCTTTAGTAGAGTAGTCGAAGTGAACTTTCAGTTGATCAAATTCCCCTTCCTATATAGGGTCAAGGATGGTGTATTCTACTGAATAGTTTGCTCCCGTCGAAACGGATCCTCTTCCACACGACGATTTCTCACTTGAACCCGAGCGGTCAAGTGCAATATTCAATCCCGCCTTTTGTCTCTACTTTCAGGGGTAAGCCAATAATAGAGCTTTCGTGGACCGGAAACCATAGATAGTCGTGCAGTCCTACCCAAAGGTGTCATGACTTCTTCTATGGAAACGGTTCCTCTCCGTCGAAAAGACCGTCGACGAATAGATTCCCAAAGTCTTGCAGCAGGGTGTGGGACTTCACAAAAGTCACAGTTTAAAGCCAACCGAAATCCAGTCTTGTTGATCGACCATACGGGGAAAGTGAAGACGAAAATAGGGCTTTCTCTCGTCGACCAGAGCAAGCAATAGATCTTTGAGAGTTTAGGTCAGGTTCAGGTGGGACAACAGCCCGAAATATGTCAGGGAGGAAAGGTAGTAGAGACAAGCAAGAGCAGGCACCGATACGGCACAAAAGGGTACAGAAAACCGCTTTTTTAAGCTTTCGACGTTACCCCCGTCCGAACGGAAAGGGAAGCCGATCTGAGTCCCATGAGACACCGGGGCAGCCCTTTAAACTAAACCCTACTTACTAAATGCATGCGACTGACCATCCACTCGTCGACTCTTTTTGATTGAAATACTCGTAAAGAAAGCAGATTGACTAAAACCAACCACCCGACACCGCTAACGGCTATGACCTCTTCTCTAAAAAAACTAGCTGTGCGGGCGCTTTCCTTGCGGAAGTGAGAGGGGACATAGAAATTCATTCACGTTGATTTATGTATATCTGTGTTCCGTTCAAGAGATTCCCACAAACAAGAATCAAAGAAGTCTTCTTTCGTCGCTGCGTATCTATCTGTCTTTTTTAAAATTTTTTAGTCTGATTGCCAACTCGAAATTATTGGAAACCCATATCAAAAATCAAGAAGGGAAGAGCGTTGAAGACGTTTAGTGGATAGAGGTGGTACCATAGAGGTAGGTTGCAAACTGACGGGGGATAACTGGTCGGTACGTTCCAGCGTGGTTGGTATAGATAGAAAAGGAATGCCCAGGGTGACAAGTCATTCCTCGGTGACATCTGATGATGGAAATGATTTATGGTACCTGCCCACTAAAGGTCCAAGGGCTGGAAAGCGCCTCCCCTCATTCAAATAAGACTTTTCCGTCCTTGGACTTTCAACAACAAGGATTGTTCGTCGATTCTTCTCCCGAAATACATGAAATAGCTTCCGCTGGAGCAAATTCACAATCCAGATGTAAGCATCTTAGCCAGCCGGAAGTGCATAGCTGTAGGCCCTATCACCAAATCGGGGATCTATTGAGAACTACGAAGAAGTGATTTCCTAATTTTCGTGGAATTCCAGATCCGCTTGAAGTTCATCGCTTTTTCATCCATCCGCTCCATCAATTTATGGAGTTGGGGAGGTAACATGCCAATCTGGTTGGTTCGTATTCATTCCCGCCGGTCGGGATGAACATGCGTTAGTTTCCGTCTCGATGGAAAAGGGATTGTTTCAAGAGATAAGTATTAAACAATCCGTCTTCACCAATCTTTCTTTTTAAGAAGAAATTCAGTCAGAGAGCTTGATTAGTAATCGTCTTTGAATTTCATTTTTGTTTTTAGCTGGAGTAAAGAATTTCTTTATTTGCAAAACTCTGGAGAAGAAATTCTTTTTGGGCTGCTTGTCTCTCCGCATTGACGAAGAAACCTCAAAGTCAAAAGTCACCCTCTTCCCTTCCCATTCCGTCCTTCTCTTTCACGTATTCGATCGACGACGGACGAGCTGGAATGTATATAAATCGCTGAAAGTTGGTGATAGGTATGAAAAGACAGCAGCAGGTGCCTGGCCCTTTATATCTGTAGCCCGACGAAGCTGTTGATTAGACCATCTACTACAAACTACTACCCACCCCCCACGGGATATTCGGGATTGGGCTGGGAATATACGTATACGTAGTAGTCGTTGAGTAACCTATGTATCATTTGATGGGGCAGCAGAGGTAAAAAAATCTTTCTCGAGTCAGAAAGAATTGATGGGCGTAGTCGTAGTTGGGGATGGTCGTTGTTACGCCCCTGCCCGCCGAGACTAGGTGAATTGCTCCCCCCGGTACGGCATTCCTCCCACCCGTTACTCAACACAACCCTGTTCTCATCCCCCCTCTCCATCCCCTTCAAATTCCCCCTCCCCGGTTGATCGCTCGACGGTACAAAACAAGCTCGAGACAAATAGGGGTGGGGTAGAGGGAACAAAAAGTCAAACGGAATTCCTTCATGATTTTGATGATTGATTTTTCGGTGGAATCGAATGAAATGTCTTTCATTCAGTATGATGAGGCGGCAACGAATGCGTTGTTCGGTACCTGGAAGTGGTTTCAAAGTTCATCTACACACGTAATGGGACGTCGCGGCATCCCTCGATCCTATGCTTTCTGAATGACTCGGTGAAAATGTAAATCACCTGGAGTGATTATCGAGTAACCACTTCTCCCGGTTTTTTTTTCGAATTCTCATCCGAGCCCGTCGACTGGTGGGAATCGGGCCGGAGAGTCCCTGACTTTGACTGCACCTTTATACTTGCCGTATCCCGAGAATTGTGGCCAGCCATATCGCAACGCTCTCTATTTCAAAGTGTCTCAAGGGATTTTCTTCTCTGTAGTCATGAATGGGATTTGTAGATACGGAAACCAGGCCGAGCTGATGCTGTCTCTGCCACACACGGTCGACCATCAGAGTTGGACCAAGCAGACCGTCACGCGTGGCATATCTCAATTCGCTTCACAGAACCAACTTATAGATAAGGAGCTTATTCACCTTTTTTTCATCCACTGCCTTTTCCGGGTGAAAAAGCAAGCAACGAAACAGTGTGAATCATTTTGTGGCTGGAGAGATGGTTGAAGGGGAACGGTATGGAATGGTATCGTCCCCTCTAGAGGTAGGTATCTCGTTCCGAAGTTCGTTTCTCCCACACTCGAAAGGTAAACGCCCGTCCGGCCCATAATTCATTCATTGGAGGTGGGATCGGAGAAAGGGAGAGTGCCCTCCCGACTCGATCAACTAGAAACGAGAGAAAGCCAGGAGAGCGTTGGAAGATAAAGATCCAATTCCGTACCGATGGGTCAAGAGGCGAAGAGGTTTCCTCTTCGATCAAACAATAGGCGGGATAGGTTGTTTCATTACTGTCTCTGAACAGCGGATATTCGTCGTTATCGGTGGGGAGGGGTGGGTGTGAGGAGCATACGATAGAAAGAGACTCCTCGGGAAGGCCCACCGATGAGAAGGTGGTAGAGGACGGATCAAGCCAATTTATGCTGTACCGAATCCAGCTCCACATGATGCGACGAAATTGTTTGACTCTCCCATCCGGAGTGAAATATCTCTTTACCCATGAATGCATATGATGGGATGAGAAGAGGCGCGAGAATCGCTAGAAGCGCCTGGCCGCTATGGTATGTCTCTTCGCGGGGACCCAGTGGAGTCGAAGGGAGCATGCCGTGGGGGAGAGGGCACTGGCAGTGTGTTGTGACGGGTGTCAGGATGCTGGCAGTCTGTTATTAAGGGCATCCTTTTTCTCCCCCGCTTGTCCCGCCGAAAACCGATATACAGGATCCCCTTGGAGCTCTGTATCGCGTCGACAAACGTCGCTTCCCAGCCTTTCTGTCGTCATGGGAGTGATGACCCACCACCGAAACGGGAATCGAACCCCCTTAACATCGATTGATTAGAAAGAGTTTTTCGATCAATCCATCAACCCTTCGAAACTTTCGAATATCTACCGTCTTTCATTTTTCTTATTCACGAAGCCTTTCTCCTTCCAACTACGGATAAGGAATTGATAGGAATATGAGGGCCGACCGAACAAAGCTTTTAATAGTCTCAACAACTGAGAATTTACCCTCATCCCAGTCCATTTTAATATCCATTTCGAAGAGTCCTCCCATCCCTTCATCTGTTACGAATCCGCCTCCCGAATTCCTATCGATAGTGATGCAGGGGGTTCTAGATGCAGCTACTGACAATCCACCCTCATCCCATCATCCTTACGCTCCTGGAGCGAGACTCCTGCTATTGATCGGTACCGCAAGTCCGATCTTTTGCATGCAACAAGACTTCAAGAAGCTCGAGCAGTTGAAGCGGTCTACCTGCGATAAAAAAAAGTTTCCGTGTCGAGAGCCCACCCCTGCTGCTGTGAGCATTCCGCTTCCCGCTCAACCCAAGTGTTTTCCATCCACAAAGGGAAGGGCGATCCTGTTGATCATTCTTCCCAGTTTCCGCTGCGATGTCACCTGTCCGGACACCCGTTGCGCTTGTTCCCACTCAGCTCGGTACTGCTTTGCAGTGGTTCACGAGGGCTGGAAAGCGCGTTGTATTAATTACTTCCGCTATGTTGACTATTCTTTAAGGAAGTCAGACGTTGAATATTGCTTACTTAACCTTTTGATTTTAGCCTTCCCTCTGTTCGTCGTCGGAACCCTAGTCGTATTCCGCCTACGCATCGTCCACGGGCCGAAACCCCCTTCCTCAGTCTCCTTCAATGAGCTACAGCACTCCAACTTATGGTTCTCCGGTTGCTGCTCCTTCCGGCTTTCTTGACATTCAGATCTGGCCTCACTCGACCCCGTGCCCCCAGAGGGCGCCCTTTGGTCCTCCATTGCCTGCGCTTCCTGCTTTGGTTTATCTGGAGATCATCTTGTGACCAATCTTGCCGCACGTCACGCATAAATCTCCCAAGGATTCATATTCAATCCTTTGCCAGAACCCGTCACCCTGTCACTCTTATAAAGATCCCCGGCGTGAGAGACTTCTGCAAGTCGATCTCCACACAAACCCTTGCATAGGACCCCTTTTTTAGCTTAGCTGTATGCTCATCCAATTTGATCGGACTCCCCACTCGCTTGCTCAGTGATTCACTATTGACTCTCACTGGTCACGAAAGATTTTCTTGATGGACTACTGATCCACGAAAGCATAAATTTGATCTTTCATCTGATAGCTCGGGGTCTCACTCACTTGTCGGGGGCCATCATTCTTTTTCATTCCGGTCGCGTCGAAACAGACGGGTGACGTCGGTGTCTGGGTCGCCTCCCTTTCTCCGGACATAGTTTTTTAATCAATAAAATGAGAGGTCTCACTCGTCGGACGACTGGTTCGCTTGCTGGTTCTAGTCGACGGTATGGAAGAGGGGAGTTGCAGCTTCATTCACGACTGTCTTTAGGTCATGAGGAGCCGGAAATACGAGACTAACTACTCGACATGGAACAGGCCGTCGACAGGGAAGAATGGCAGAATTTCACGAACTTATATATATATATAGATATAGTATTTTCGTGATTGGGAGTGGGAAGTCGAAAGAAAAAAAGATCCAAAGTCTTTAGAGAAAGGCAAAATGAACCGCGAGAAAGCCACTTGTGCTTTTCTTTTCGTCTGCCTTTTAGATTTCCCCTCTTCTCCGGCTTCATTCCAACCTTCAGGTTTGAGAAAGGAAAAGGGAATGGTTGACCAACAGGCTCGAGCTTTCTATGCACAGGAAGAATGGGAGAAATCCAGGCGCGAAATAACTAGGCCCTCTATTGGGAGACTAGGACGGAAGGTTGAAGCTGCAGGAAAGAAGAAATTTGTAGTTATCGACTGGCTCCTCCATTTGAAGAAGAAAATGGATTCAAAAAGATTGGTTCAAAGGGAAAACCGGTTTTCCTTCCGAAGTCACATGCCAGCTTATCTTAAGGAGAAGATGCTGTCTGCACTCTTCGGTGAAACGTCAGGCCTCGGCATGACATTGTTGCGATATGGGTCTGACGACGTGCCCCTTTTCAAAAGGGTCAGATTTGCGTGATTACATCACATGCCTGTTTTCTTTCTATAGTACAGCTTTCGGTTATAGTAGAGTGAGGGTCTTTCGAGATTACGCCATCGTCAGGTAATGTGTCGCCTATTACGGGGTTGCAGAGATCTATCAAAGCGTAATGTCGGTTATTTCCGTTGGGACCGTCGATTTTTTCTCCTGCGGTATGCTGGAGTTTGCTAAAAGAGTCCGTATAACCTGGACGTGAGCACTGTCGAAGAGACCGGTCTGCGCACTACTTTCATGCTTCCATTGATAGAGTGAGGGGACGTACGGTTTTCCGAATCTTTTAGATGGAGAAAGGGGAAAATTCACATTGGGAGAGATTGAAGCCAAATATCCCGAAAAGGGGAACTGTAGTTTACTAGAGCCATCAACATCTTCTTCGGGATCGGCGTAAACAATTTCATTGCCTCAGGATTCGGCGAGTAGAAATAGGGAACGAAGGGAATAGACAAATTTGGTATAATCCCACTCTTCGTCAGAGATCATCTAGAAAGCGAGGGGATTTGGATGCATTTAGACAGAAAAGCGGACATAGATTCTTATAGAATAACGATACCGAAACCTACCAGCTTCATGGCGGTGCACCTGGACGACTTCCAGATCATTCTCGGGATGGAGTTTCTGAATGCAGCACGGGCCCTTGCCATTCCTTTTTACACTATTAAAACAGGTAAATAAATGAAATTTCCCAGCGGTGAACACGGGCGCGGAGAAGACGGAGACCATCTCGGCTCCCCAATTCCAGCGTAGACGCGTTGTACGCAGACGACATACTAATGCTATCGACGCCTGGCTATCCAGATAAAAACGGAAAGATTGAGGGAGGAAATCCTTCCCCTCCCATGAAATCGTTTGCTCTGAGGGAAGCGCTTTCTCACTCATATGTGAAAGACATAAGATTTTGACGAGTATAATAGAAAGTATATACTCGACTTATTTTTAGTGGATCTCGTAGTCTTCTGGACTGTGGACGGTACTACTCCGCATTGTCTTCACCCATCGGAGGCGTTTGTCGCCAAGACTCACTTGACGTTGGGCGATCTAGTTCCGACTGATGTGTGTTCCTTCTCCTGGGAATGGGACGTCATGAAATGTCCGATCTTTGCTATTGGGCAATCCGCCTTCTTAAGGGACTTCTTCCCCTCCCTCCCGCGCGCCAAAGCAACCCGGGGCCCCCGGAGGGGTCACTACTCGACGTACGCTACCTAAGACACCGGGGAGTTTTTCAGCTCCTTCGAATCGTCGCATTTCTTTTGAAGTTCGACGAATTGTTTATGTATCTTTCGCGACAAAAGAAAGCCCCCGCCATTTTACTGAGAAAAGTTCTGTGCTGCTCGCCACTCCCCGAGGCCAAGGACGGGGTCGAACCGTCATTCCAGGATTTGCAGTCCGATACATTTCCATTATGTTACCTAGCCAAACCCGCCACCTCATGTGCCAAAGTCAAACGGTTGTTCTTCCTTCCCCGCTCCCTCTTTTTCTACATATGCGGTGGCGGGCGGAGCGCTCTATATGACCGGCGGCGGGTTACCAGAGAAGAGGGGACAACTTCTTTCTCCCTTGACTTGCTCAATCTTCCTTATCTGATTGAAAGTTGCGAGCCACTCAACTACTGGTACAGAGGCGACCGGAGGGAGGGTGGCTTCTTCTATATGTATGTTCAGGCGAAGAACATGACGAATCCCGCTCGTCGTTTTGGTTGCAACCATGCCTATATAATCTCATTTAGCTTACCAAAGTCAAGTGGTCTTACTAAAAAAAAGTAAGTAAGCTGACTGTTCCGTTCCGACGTTACATGGCTTTTCACTATTCCTTTCCAGAGAAAGGTTGCTCATCCTGTCCAGCGGATCAATTGTTTATGCGGCAGTGCGATGCGCTCGAAAATCTCTCTTTTTTCAAAACCTCTCCTCCCTCCGGTCGCCTTGTCTCCATTCTGATTGATTCGCTTCTTCGCGCAAGCGCTTGGTTCGCCCCTTCGTCGCATTTCGTGATCCTCCGCTTCAGGATGCCTTTTTCACACCGCCGGGATCCCCCGTTGATTTCCGATTGAAATGGTTGCTCCAGGTTTTAGGCGGCCCATCTGTTCCGTTTATCCCTCACTGCTGGAAGCCCCTGCGGTTGTTCGGCTGCGTACTCCCCGTCCGCGTATCTCCTCCGGAACCTATTTCATTTTCCTTTCCTGTATCTTTCTTTCGGTACATAGGTCGGCTTCGTGCAGATAGATGTTCGCCGTGGGGATTGGTGCTCCTTGAGGTATGCCTTTCCCGCTTGCTTCTTCCCTTATCTGTCTTTTCCATCCAGTGCCCGCACTGCGGCAGAAAATCTTCGTCTTCGATCTTTCTTCGCAACGCAATAAAGAAGTAGGAATCTTTCTCTCGGCTCATGCGGTCATTGATTCAGTCAGGGGGCCTGCGTTCACTAGAAAGCCTACGCCCGTCCATTCCGTCGAAAGCTTGATCCCGCCCCCCGCCTTTCATCTTGCCCTTGTTACGCAACACGCCAACAAAGAACCGTCGGCCCTCTCGCTTAAAGGTCCCTATTCGGTCGGAACCGAAGTCGTGTTGCTTTAGAGTCTATAGGTTCTCGAACCTTCTCTCATGGATTCCCTGGAGTTCTCACCAAGTCATCGCCAGCAATCTGCTCTGGTACCGTCGGCTTGGTGTCAAAGGGCGAGTTCCTGTCTTTTGTCTTGCCCAAAAACAGTCGGTAATTGGAGAAAGACGGTGCCGCGGCAAGGCAGTCCAGCTGCTTTCTTTATCTCGCTTGCCGCGTCGGGATTCGGTGCCCCGGGGGTTAGACCGCTTGGTTCCGATTCTCTTTTCTAGTTGAAGATACAGTCAACCTTCTTCTCCCATTCTCCGGGGAAATCCTTTCGTCTGCTTTTTTTCCTTCTCTCTTCCATTCCTCTCTTTATTTTAGAGGGGCGGATAAGACCACTCTATCGACGAACAAGAAAAAAAAATAAAAAATGCACTTTCAAATGGTTTGAGCGTCGGAAGCAACCAGCGGTATATCGATAGGCGAGAACAGACTGCTATTGGCTGCTTCGCCTATCTATTCTCTCCTGTATGGCCGGCTTGGAGACATCAGAGGAAGACCATCATCTCGGTACGGGTACGATCAACGCTTCATTCATTCGTTGAACCGTCGGGGATAACCATTAGATTAGCATTGAGATCAATCACCACACCACCTCTATCATACATACGACATTACACACACGACGCGAGAGTGCATGGTCAACACACACCTACAGCGCCTACGTTCCGCTTGCAGCCAATACAACCACAACCTCACTTGCACGATATTAAACAACCGAATCCCCTGGTAGGAAGGGGGGACGGCATCCTCCCCGGAGATTCCGCAGTACTGAACAACCGAGTCATCGGTCCGGGGAAAGAAAAGGACCGTCTTTGACCATCAAAAAAAGGAATTCGCTGGAATCTCCCGGCCTTCGGAACAAAGTTTCTTCTTTTCATGCTGAAGACGATCTTGCTCATTCTATTCATTATGGTATATAAATAAAACATACAAACTCTTCTTCTATTAGAAAGACGAACCTATAGGCCTGCCTGTTTTAGCGCGTTTCCAAAGGTAACCGCGTCAGGTTGACTTTTCGTAAGCCGCTTCCTTCACCGGAAGGATGGCGTCACGGGTCGTCTATCATCACTATGAACAGTTGATCGCACATTAAATCATCAGTACCATGCCAAAATGAAAAAAGGACGATACCACACGACATGAGCTGCAGAGTGTTCGAGAATAGGGTAGGGTCCTCGGTCTCATCAGGATCAAGTGCATCGGGTGGATCCTGAGGTTGACGGTTGACTCGTCGAGCATCACTTCATTCCTATTCCAACTGTGCAATCTTTAGGGTTAGGTGATTTGAAATGCAACACCATGAAGCAAGATCCGCGCTAAACCTTGATTCTCCTCTCTCTCTAGCCGACATCGAGGGAGCGTGTCCCAATTGGGCTATTCACTGAGCAGGCCAACGAGTACCTTCCCGCTTAGGGGTAAGCGTGACGTAGACCTTTAGGCCGTGCCAAAACAAGAGGAGAGGCGATGGGAGAACTTTTCCCTCTCTCGTTCCGCAGGAAAGAGAATTCGGGCTATGCGATCAATGGTTCAATGCAATATCGTCGGTGCAATCAGAGTTAGATACCTCCGAGTTCTCAGGTCATCCGTCTGCAGGCGTCACATCGCTTCTCCATCCATCAATGTGCTCTTTCTTTTTATACATGGTTCGGAATAGTTGGTTTGTTGCAATTCGTAACTTAGGGACCATCACCGTAGCCTTGATTGCTTCAGTTCCAGTGAACTTCAAGTGAGCACCATTGGCGTTTGCGGTTAGACTTTTGTCGAATGGGCCACTTGCTTCCCGCTATCGGGTGACCATATGACGTTGACCTAGAGCTATACCAAACGAGGGAGAGAGCTTTGATTCTCGGGGCGGGGGATCGGTAGTTTCAGAATGAACGGGGGGATTCATAGGCAAAATGAGGGGGCTACCTGTATTATGCATGAAGGCTAACTGAATACAGCAGAGAAAGTCGTGATTGGCAACCTCGCAGCACATTCTCAATCAAAAACGAAAGTGAAATCCGCTAAATCAGCATAGGATGATACATCGGAAACGAGTTGACGAGTCTGACTAGGATTCTCTCATTCCTCCCTGGCTGGTGGGAACTGTTGGACCATTGGCTTCTCGCGTCGGCTTGTTCAGATGGGTATTCCGAAAAACCAACAGAGTGAAGGTCTTACTACGGCAATCGAAAGTAGGTTAGCACATCAAAAAATGCACCACGCGAGCTCAACCATTGAAAGACCAAGGAATGCCGATCGACGAATAAAGTGAATGAAATCCAGCATCAGATGGAAAGCAGAACTAGAACTGTCAGAAGTGCCTAGGGAGCTCTCCAATGCCGAAATCCGGGTGGTTCCCTTTCCGTCGAAAGCTCCCAATACGGGCTTTTCCCTTAAATGGGGATCTCCTTGTTAATCACCGATTTCTCCCTTCCCTTTCATCTTCTCTTCTTCTTTTTCCTAGGTCAAGTCATCGCACTATATTCGTATATAGTGTGGTGTGTCCACTTGGGTGCGCTCCATGCTTTCCCTTTGAATGCTTTTCGTCGCTTTTCTGCCTTTCAGCCGCGTCGGAAGGAAGGTTCGTCTCTTCCGGCAGGACGTCTTTCTTGTTGAGCCAGGCCCCTTCTTTTATGTGGGCTCTCACTCCCTTTATCTTCTTTCTTTTCATTCCTGGGGCAGGATTTCTCGTATGCGAGCATTGCCTACCTTCCCCCCATCCTCCCGTTCTGTTGCCGAAAGATATGTCGACGTTGTGCTCTCATGGAATTCCTTTCTTTCTCCCGTTCCCGAAAACATTTGAATATTCATGGTTTTTCTTCGTTTTGTTCAGTGGATCGCCTTTTTTCAGGTTCCCAGAACGCATACCAGTACTCTCCGATTAGATATGGTTTGTCGCTCTCTTATTCGCTTGGATCTCCGAGATTGCTTCGGTGTGTCATATTGCTTCGATTTTTCTTCTTTTGACTAAGACTTGTTTGTATTAGGTCTACTCGTCAGATGGGTTTTCTTTCCGGACTCCTTTCTGTCTCGTCCTTTTTTCTTTCTTCCAGGTTACGTTAAAGCATTTGGGACCGTGGGGGCACCGGCGCCAGTAGGCGATGGAATCCCATCAAAGAGACACGACAGAATCGGGGGAATCGATCGACGACGGGTTCGAACCATGGGATTGGTGCTCGTAAGCACCACCATACCATGAGACCGCTTGTGATGAATCCTCATGAGAATTTGGCAAAAGTGGTACCCTTGTTCTTGGCGCATCGGAATAGTAGAGCACAGTGAAACGGGATTGTGCGATCCATATTGATCTTCTATTTTTCTATCTATACCAACTCTGGAGAACCTAGGCTAAGCCTCTACAGTCTCCTCCCGGGAGGGTACATCTGTGTGCCGAGAGATCGGATCTGTGGTTGAGATAACTGAACAAACCCACCCGACGATGACGAGGGGAGGAGAGAAGAGTTGGTTTAGCGGAAGCGGTACGCCCCAAAGATTTAGATTCTTTGATCATTATACAATGGGGGACTTTGCACTTGCAGGTAGGTGTGAACTTCTTTCGTATAGAGATGGAAACGAGGGTGACCCCATTGTACCATAAGGGCGATCCGCTTTTGTGATGCAGTTACGAACAAGGATCAAGCAGATTTAGAGACTGGCGGAGATCACGCAGTAGAGGCTCGCACAGAGTTACCCCGGGTGAATCTAGATCGTTATTTCGTATTCCCACTTGGCATTGTTCCTTTTGGGGACCAGGCTTCATTGGCTCCAGCGCACTATATATGGCACCCATCCTCTGTTTAGGCAGGTTGCCTCGGAGAAAGGGATTCACCAGATCCTGAGAGAAAGTCTTGCAGGTCCACTGCGGTTGAAGGCGTCGGCTGTCACAGATCCTCGCGGAGACCCAGTTCAAAGGGAATCCCTGTAGGTAGGTGCATTTGGCAGTCTCAAGCATTTGCCTTTTGAGTCAGTCCTTCCAACTGGGAAGGAAGAAAGGCGGGGATGATATGCTTCTCGCACAAAGCAGATTGGGTAGCCGGATCCCGATCAATAGGTTAGGCGCCTGGCTGACAATCTTTCTATTTGATGGTCTAGTCTCTCTGTCCCCACTCTGACGGTTCCCAGTAGACGAAGATAGACACCCCGCATAGACAGAAATCACAGAACCTGCGAGATGGGCCTGGACGGTCTGCTGCGGGAGAAGGCGTCGGCTTTGGCTGTCGCAGATTATAGATCCATCTATCCATCCACAAAGGTAGGTATCGAAGGGGCTTCACCACAGGACTTAACATTCATGGTTTGAGTTGGTCAACTAGAAAGACCAGAAAGGGAAATGCCCAACAGTACCGAATCGAAGAGTGTATCGATGCGATTTCCTGCTTTTCTTTAGCAGAATAATCTCTTTTCAATACCTCATATGGGTCGTCGTGGTACGATAGGTTCATTGAGATGTGAAAAGATCTCAAAAAGGTGTGGACAGGGTACGCGTGCTCCTGCGGGTGGTAATGGAGAGAAGGTGAGGCGAGCGATGAGTGAGGCTTTCGTCGACTTATACATGACGATTACTTTATGGAAGTCGACGTTCGACGTTTTACAACAAAAGACAGTTATATGAGCGTGCAAGGTGATCGATTTCGGCTGGTCGCTATTAGGGAAATTGGGTTGATGAGAAATCACAGTTATATGAATGAGAAAAATCGTTCAAATGCCCAATGTCCAGTTGTTCTGAAATCTATTCTTTCGACGTGCGGAGTAGGCTACTTCACTTAAATGATTGACGCGATTTGATTACCTTTTATAGGTAGGGACGGTAACAGCAGTTTTGTCTTAATAAACCTGGCCGTTGCTTTCGTCTTTCAATCAGACCAGACACGAGTCCTGAGCAGAGTAAGGCTGTATTACTTTTCTGCCCTTCGCTTGAGTGCCCCAATGCGATGGACGCTTTGTATACTATATCTATGGGGGAGGTTATTCCTTTTCGTCGAGTGGAAGGTAGCTTCCGAAGGTTCCTTCTTTGCCTTAAGCCTCAGAAGGGGCGTCGCGGTGCGGTAACCGAACGAACGGGGGGATTTTCTTCTTCCATTCCGCGATCAGATCACTCAACCAGACAAGAAGCAAATGAGACAGCAGGTAGGTTGGGGCGCAACAGGCCAAGAGGTTACTTGCCTTTCCTCGACGTTCCGACGCCTGCTCTTTAGGGAATTCATCAAAGGCTCTAAACGAGACCTCTTGAAATCCGTCCTCGAACTCCAACTCATTCTTTCCTTAATGCCGGGAATTACTGCTTTCCGGTACGAGCGAAGAACTGACGATTAGCTACCAACTAGACGAACTCCTTACTTCACTAAAGAAGCACTCAAGCCGGTACGTTCTTCGGAGATTGACTCCGGCAACTACCCGGACTTTCTTTCTTCACCGAACCGGGCTATCAATCGACGAGGGGCTTTCCTACTCTTCGCCTTCGGGAATGCTTTGATCACCGAACCGAGCAGCTCTGTTCTTGGTCTAGAAGCCTCGAAACCCGGTACGTTCGTTCGGTCATTTAGCCCTCACTTCACTGAGCAAGGAAAAGTCTTATCTGTCTTTCTTTCTGAAGGGATTGCGGTTCATTACACCAAAGGCTTTCAGTGAACTATTGAAGCGGTAGAGAGAGTACCAAATGCTGACGGTGACGAAGGTTACCGACTTTCGGTGGACGCGGAGCCAACGAGTATTTTATGGAAGGCGAACAGCGGGAAGAGTCTAAGGGCGAAGCAAGCCTACACTGGCAGAAGCAGTTGTTTCAAATCCTGCTCCCGGTTGGCGCTTTCCATCATTCGACCAAAAGGTTCCTGTCGCTACAGATACACTTTTTCATACTGAAAAAGCGGCAGATCGAACAACCAAACCAGTGGTGTGGATTCGGTACGGGTATCAAGGCGGGGTGAGGGTGGTCTACGATCAGGATTCGAAGATTCAATAAATAGAGTAGTACCGACTCGTCGGAAGGGCGGGTCGCCCCTCTTATAAAGTAAAGGCTCTTCTTTTCGAGTGAGACCCCGAACGACTCCACTTGTGGATCGAACTCTGTGTCTTTTCCGAGTTCCGATATCCCACCGATCTCAATGCATCACGTCTTTCTCACTACATGGCCTCACCCATCCTTCTTTTGATGCAGTGTGGTAGCCAGCCCCGTCAGCTAGTGGAGAGCAATCCTCAAGGGGGGATTTTCAGTCAGTGCTTCTTCATCCGCAAAGCATTCAGCCGAAGAAGCTTCTTACGTGATGAAAGTCCGCTCTGTGAGAGGAGGGGAAATGGTTCAGGACAATAACGGATCTTCCTCTTCCTCTTCTCAATCTACCTTTTGGATACCCTTGGTGGAAGCAATGACTGAAATAAAACCTGCTAGGCGACTGATCCCCTGTACGAACAGACTTCAGGCGGGAATCGCGCTATGCGCCCGCTTGTTGAGGAGCGCGCTTAAACAGCTCTGTCTTTGCTTTGCTCGGTGAATCCTTTGATTTAGTCGAATCAGTAAATCCAGTCGTTCTGGTACCACGAGGCATATCACCGTACGTAGGTGGGACTGCGGGAATCGATCTTCGGCGGGATCGTCGATAAGCTTCTTGTCACCGAAGTCCGACGTGCTTACATAATATATATACTTCCGCGCGATCATTCCCCTCTTCATCGAAGTAGGGAGGTGCGCCCGGCATTTGATGCGAAATATTTTACGGCCTTTGCGTAGGGCATCGATAGGGTTCTGCAGTCCCTGGCAGTCTTCTTTTATCCAGGTCCGTTCAAGCCTGTCTACACGACGCCTGCTTTCATCGGGATTGGTTGCTTCGTCAACATTGATTTATCAATAGGCATTGAGTCGGGCCCGTCAGGTTCGGACATTTGCCATCTGGCGCTCCATCCGACTCAGTTGACGACCGTTCTAAGTGGTGATCGGTTTATTGGGTGTGCTCCCCTTGTTCAAGACCAATACATACCCCGCAGCTGAAAAGCCTATGCAGCCACCAATCCAAAAAAAGAAAGTCAACTGCCTGGGTGTTAAAAAAGGCCAAGGCTTCCTCGATCTGGTTCGTGCCCTTCCCTGCCAGAAGCGTCGAGCTCTTTCTCGTCAGTTGCGGTGAGCGGAGCGTATCGCTCTGCTTGTGAGGGTGAGGTATTACATCGCCTGCATCGAAGTCTGATTCTGAGGAGTCTACTACGGAGTCTCCTTTTCTCCATTGGTGGTACTAAAACCTGTATCTTATGGATCAGTCCCTGTTGGTAAAAGGGCAGCTTGCCTTGTCAAAGTCGCTGTAGCTTCTGTCGCAGTTGTTTGAGCTGGGCTTGCTGCTTTCGGACAACTTGCAAAGTCGTCTTATTCTCAACCTATTTGGATTTGGCGCTGCAAACGGAGGCTTTCAGCAAACGGCAACATTGTATACTGTTTCAAAAGCGTCGAGTGAGTGAGTGGAGAGTAAAAGTCAGAGGGAGATTTACACGACCACGACTGTCGGGAGAGTTTCAAAGCGCGAATGAATCGGAGGAGCCTTCAGACAAGAAAGAGCGGTCATTTGGTAATCCACAGAATTTCCTTCTCCACCAGACCGTCGGAAACATAACAATTGATGAAAGCATTTGCACAAAGGGGAGCGTCGCGAGAAGGAAGAGCCAAAAAAGCAGAGCGGCACCTACCATTTCTCAACATTTGACGAGAGCCCGGAATTGTCGAATGCCAGTCCATTTGTACTCTTCTCTGAATCTTCGAACGAAATGGTTGATCCCGAAGGGAGACTTTGCTCCACAACATCGTGCTCACATTCCACTTTGATTCAACTTCAACAAAGTGGTTTAGGTGTGTTTACGAGACGGATTAGTTCTCTTATCCGGATCAGGCATAAGTAGGACCGTAGCAAGCAGACAAGACAGATGACCCAAAGTTCTGCAAATACCACAGACCCCTTGTATTGGTCACACCTCCTGACGAGTGCTTCGTGTTCAAGGCAGGAAATGATTAAGAACAATGAGGTTACCCTCAATGACTCAGAAGAAGAGACCACAACAGCTGCACCGGTGTTCGTGGGCTTTGATGAAGAGGTGCACTCCTCAATAAAAATGGAAGATTACTCCAATCTTTTCACCTCAGAATTCGAAGTCATAAGTTTAGACTCAGAGTTCATCGAAGAGGCGATGGAATCCCTTCCATTTCTTTGATGCACCATATGCAGAGTCTACTTTGGAAGCACTGATTTCAATCTTCCGACTTTCTTTGCTGCACACGACTTTTTCACGGAGTCTGCTTCCACAGTTGCTTGAGCGACAACCACCTTGCGTCCCAACCTTCTTGCTTCTCGACTTTCTTTGGTGCCAAAGACCGATGACTAGTTAACCGACTCCTGGTCGACATGAGGAAGACTACTTTTCTTCTGGTAAAGTGGACGAGAAGAGCGAGTCTCTGTCCAACTACTCGGAACAGGAGGGGGATGATAGGTGACAGGCCAATAGGAAGCTTGCTACGGTCTAGTCCGGACGGGCCTGGAAAGCGCGATGGATATGATCTACTTGTTATCAGCCAATGCATCTTCTTGCTACCCGATTTTGACAATACCGATGTCGATAATCTGACCGTCGGGCACAGACAACTATCAGCTATTTGCTTGCTTCCGTGTAAACTCACTGAAGGGAATTCTTACTTCTTTTTATGGACTGTCTATTTTCTGAAAATGATGGTGAGCTGTATTCCAAGTGAGAAGACTTCCGTAGGTCGCTTAACCAGTGAAAGAGAGCCCGCATGAAAGACGAGTCCTGTTCGTCCGACGAGTTTCACCAGCCAGGAAGGATGACGGGCAGGCCGAGAGGCAAGTGGGGGTAGTTTTGATTGAGCTCCTGACCTTTGACTAACCTGATTCCGAAAGAGTACTTTTGGTGTCATATGCTTGCAGCACCTCGTGCACACGGCTTTTTCACAGTGTCTGCTTATCTACTTCTTGACGTGAGAACTCCGTGCGTTGTATTCCCTAGACGTTTATAGGCTTTCTTTTTGAGTGTAAAATGGTGTTTAGGGGAGTCTTTCTTGGTTTCTTTGATTGACCGTCGACTTGCTTGCGAGGAAGAGGAAGGTGCTGGTGAAATGGACAGCCCATCCGATGATCGAATCGGGATCACCCACCCCTCCGATATTATTTACCAATGGAAGGAATGTGTATCCTTCAATGAGTGAAACTCCCAGGGCCTTTCTCGCTGGGCGTGCTTGCATCCTAAAGCATTATGAGCCTATATGGGTCTCCGCCCGGACCAACCTCACTCTCCCTTTCTGCGTGCACTGCTTCTTCATCAGCAGGTAGGGAATTCGATACTCCGGCCTCACCCGACCGCCTATGATCACTGATTGGCAGATTTTCTCTTCATCCGAGGGTTCATTTCATTATGAACTCAAAAGTGTGACGGCTTCTCCGTGAGTCAAAAGAAAAAACTTCAATCAATGAATGATCAGCCATTCCATTTGTGCTTTCAGCAAGTAGGCGACGCGAATCTATGGTGAAGATTTTCAATCGGATACCAATTGCTTGGATGCGTTTGAAAGCCTCGAGATGAATTGACTCGTCGCAGAATAAATTCTTTGACGTTGGGAAAGGTTTGTCTTGTGTCTCCGTAACAAATGGTCCATTTATTTATGGGCGAACGACGGGGATTGAACCCGCGCGTGGTGGATTCACAATCCACTGCCTTGATCCACTTGGCTACATCCGCCCCTACCCCCGCGCACTGCTTTCAGTCTCTATCTACGATCAGATCCTTTCTGAACCCTCCCTATGACCGCTATCAAAGATAAGCTTTTTCCGATAGTAGGAAATTGTGTGTTGTGTTTTTTGGAATTAGGGGAAGCAAAGCTTCAACAAGCAAGTAGAAGCTTCCTGGCAAAGCTTCAAACAAAGAGGTTGGGCTGTTCACTTCATTGATTTGAGTCCACTTTACTGGAGTTAAGAAGAAATACCGGGGCCGGGCGGCTTATTGATCAAAGGAAGGCTCGTTTAGTAGACAGCGAGCGAGCAGCAAGCGTAGGGGGCGCGCCAAGGCAATACTCTCACGTTGGGGTGGGGCGCGCCAAAGCAACCCGGGACCCCCGGAGGGGTCAGTACTCAATCAAGTACGGTGTTCTTTCCACTAACGTCGAACTGGCTGGCTGCGTTTTGTAGCGCGCGTACTCTGATCCTCTTCGCGCGAATCTACAACTCTCTTTATTGAGCGAGACTCGGTACAGATCGCGAATAATCCGCCAAAGAGCCTTCTTCTACCCCGGAGAGTAAGCAAGCTACCGGAAGCGAAGCTTCTGTTCTGGCCCCCCCGTCTGTTTCATTTCCAATTCCTCCTTTTCGTTCTACTTAGGTGGAGCAATCCGAACTCTCGACAGAATAGAAAAGAGGGCCGCAGGCGTGTAGACACCTCAACGAACTCATGTGGACACTCCTCAGCCCGAGGACAATCTCTCAAATACAAATTTATCCAGACCAGTTTTTCTTTTCTTTGCTGATTCCTCTCAATGAAATTTGCCATGTTGCACTAAGTTACTTACGGATGTATGCATGCAGTCCGGGAACACTTTGGGGTGAACACCCATCCGAACAAGTAGGGTCAATAGTTCAGCATTTAGGCCGTAACATTTTGCAAAAAACAAATCTTTAACCCAACAAGTGCTCTCCGAACCAAGCTAGATAGTCTCCTATCACTAGGCTCACCAACCAACCTGGACTTTGATTCTTATTATTCTTACCGGATATCAAAATCATAAGGATTGTTTCCAGCCCTCCGTTCCCATATGACATAAGCGCTCGTCGGGTGGAGCAGGACCAGCAACTAGGGTTGTTCACAGAGCAGCCGTCTTTCCCTCTCGACGCGGAGAAGACTGGTTACATGTCCGATCTGGCACCTGCGCCCGGTCCGGTCCGCCAGTTCCTATTTTGGCTCTACGTCCGGTCGTGCGTGGTATGTTCGCGATTCGTACAAACGGAACGCATCGCGTACGTTAACCTTCCTTTATTGGGCTGGGCCATTCCATCAAAGATTTGAGAAGGGGCCCAATCTCGTATTTGATGGTCGGCGTGGCAATAGGCTTCGCTTCGTAGACTGGTTTCCCAGCCGTTGCAAAGACTTCGCGAGAACGGTAAGGGACGGCGCGGGGATGCGATTCGCCAAGCTGGGGCAAACAAAGCCGTCCGGCCCTACCGGATTAGGAATGCGAAGGCCTTTCCTTCGAAAGGAGACCCGGGAAAGAAAGAGCTATGCTATTGACCGACCCTTTCGTAGTTACTTCGAATCAAGAGGCCTCTCATTTTTCATGAGGCGGGCCAAATAGAGAATGAAATGCAGAAATAGGGGAAGGGGGGGATGGTCTCGCCTTTGATTTTGTTTAAGGCGATGTAATCCCTACTCCAGTACCAAAGGCTTTCGGGGCTTACACCCCAGTAGCGCCCTCCGAATCCGACGCCCGTCTGAAGCGCCGGTAGTTGGGGATGTGGCCACACCAACCCTTTCGTTCAACTCGCTCCGGGTTCCGATCTATATGACCTCCGGGCGGTACAAAGTACACCTCTTCCGTAGAGGCAGGTAGTAACCTAACCTTTGACGAGTCGGGGGAGCCGAGCCCTCCACTCTATCAATGGAAAGATCTCCGTGCGTGGCGTGAGTTGGAATCCCCGAAAAGATCGATTGAGACTCCCTCCCCGGTCCCACGAAGATCTCTACGTACTTGTCCAGTCCAGGACAACTGAGATCTTCCGGTCTGCGTGCGTGGGAGCAGCTGAAACAAAGAGGAGTCTGGTCCGCTCTGAATTCAGGCCCGGCCCGCCCGTCTGCTTCCCGGTCCGGGAATGGCGCCAGGCGAGGGCGCCGCTATGCCCCGCTGCTCTGCAGCGGCCGGCCTCCGGACTATGCAAAAGAATCGAGGCCGGGAGGTGTCGTCCATAGTGGTTCCCACCCTCCCGCCTTTGGTGATTGACCGAACAAATAGTCCCGGCCGTCCCCCTTAATGAATCGAATGGTCCTTCGACCTTCGTTTGATTCCGACGGCCTAAATAGATTAGATCTCATGAGACCCGCCCCCCCTTACTACGAAAAAGCCCTGCCCTGGCACCTTCTCCCGACTTCGCTAACGCTCGCCTTCTCTCCGCGCCGGACCGTCGAGTCGAATTGATCGTGTCATGTGCAACGTCCATCAATGATGGTTCATTAATGTCCATTGATTTAGACTCCTTCCCCCTTCCCTTATACGAAAAAGATCGAGAGGGGCCCGAACCAAACCGACGAACGGAAACAGAAGCCTTTCGACTCACTCTCGTATGGCTCGCCCTCGAGCCCTGGGCGGGTCGGTCGGGTCTTTCCCTGTTGTTCTGTTCCTGCCACGAGAAAGACGCACGGAAGAGGTATGGTATGCCCAGCGCGTGGAGGATCCGTTGAGAGTGTCCGTTGTCTCGGTAGGGAACAGTACCATCTTTTCCCCTATTGTCTTGAAAAAAAAAGGTAAGTGCTACTTAAAAATCCCCTATTGTTTGATCGCGAGATTGACCGGGGACGAGCCCCGACTTCCATAGGTCCTTGGTTCGACCTCCCTCCCTCACTTCGCTCGCCTTGCTTTTTCTTTTTTTAAGAAAGCGGAGCGGGGCCAATTTCTCGTACTTGCTCAGTGTGCCCCCCTTTCGTCGAGTGCCCCGCCCGGTTCACTGGGCTGTCGGCCTACCAAGCACTTGCCCGCAGCTCCTGCCGCCCGCCAAGCGGGCGGAGCGCTCGTTATCCTTACTGTTCTCTCTGCTGGGGCCTCCTCCCATTGCTCTAGCCATAAGCTATGGCATCCCCAGCTCGCACCCACTCTGGCCCGCCCTGCGAGGCCAGAGTGAGCTCAGCGGTCAGCCCCTGACGTTAGGGGGGTCTTTCGCTTTTGCCAGATCTATAGAGATATTACGAGTCCTCCGTCCCAGATTCCCTCGCCGCGGCCATCTGGTTCACCGGTACTACCAAAAAGTCTCATGCTTTAGTTACTGTGACTGATATATGACGTCTTATCTCGGACCACGAAGACCCCGGTCGTGCTTCTGGTTTCCATTCCCATCATCATATTGAAGGAAACTCCTCGTGCTCTGCCATAAGAACTTGGAGTCCGTATCATGGTGAAGGTAAGATAACGCTGTGATTCTTGCTCAAAAAACGGACCGAACGCGTTCGAGTTATTGGCTCGTCCGACCCGGCTGCATTCATGAGTCGCTCGTTCAACTGTCCCTCGGAGACACGGTCGAGAAGTGCCATGCATGGTCGCCCCCCGTCCTTTCTTTCTCTCGGTCCCACCCGGGCCCCTCTGGGGTAACAAAGAAATGGATCAAAAAAGGGGACTTCTGCTACGGGCTATGCCACCCATTACTGATGAGGGAAGTAGCATCCGTCCCATCGCAAGCACCTACAATGTCATGATCACATTGGTTTACCCTTTTTTGGTAGTTCAACGGACGGTCGCCCCTCCAACAAGAAAAGGTAGAAATATGGAAACTTCTCTGCCATTTGGATCGGAGAATTTATGGAGGAAATCGGGTTTTAAATTCCCAGAAACCGCACGATTATATAGCCAAAGGGAATACGCCGCGCCTAAAATCATCCCAAGCGCTGCGGAGGTGGCTACTAAGCTATTTCTTTGGAAAGCTCCTACTGAGATTGGAAATTCCCCTATAAAGCTGCTAGTACCAGGTGAACTCATATTGGCCAAAGTGGAAGAGAAGGAAATGGTAGGGAGATTCGGCATGGTGCTCACTGAACCTCCATAATATCTAACAAGTCGAGTCTTATGTCGGTCATATAGAACACCAACACATAGAAAAAGGGCTGGAGGAACCAGTCCATGACTTGACATCGGTGGAATGCTACCTCCAATTCCCTGTATGTTCGATAGAGCCAAATATTCCCCCCACTGATCGGAGTACGCCGATTACCCCCCGAACCGTACAAGATAGTTACCACCTATCATACGGCTTTCTAACTCAACTTCTTTTTCTGGTCGTTCCGCTCTGTCGGATCGATGGTAGTCTCAGAGATCTGTAACCCCCGAAATTTTTTACAACACGGTTCCTGCTTCCGTTTTGAGTTGCGCATCTTTCTCCCCGGGGAATACTATATATAGTATCACATCGTAGACCCCCACCCCAACTCTATCTTCCTTATCAGTGAACCGGAACATAGTGCATAGGTACTCTTCGATGCTGCGAGGACGAGACGGCGTGACATACTACGATCACGTACAGAAGTTCTGCCCTTCGGCTCGGCTGGAACCTCTCAACTGCTCCCTTTATGGGGTCCTATCGGGATAGGTAGGCCCAAGCTTTCCCCTCCCCCCGCCTCAGACATAAAGGCAGTAGTTCCCCACGGCTGACAAATGGAGGAGTTTAGGCCGTCAAAAGGCACCGGCCCCCACTTCCCCCCACTGGGATTTTGCTTTCCTTATCTACGCGCGCACTGCGTCAGCACTGGCGAAAAAGAGGTCGGCTTTACAGAATAAGAAGGGGGCGGGCCGGGTGCGTCGTGGGCCCCCCTCTGCAGCAAGTGCTTGTTGGATCCCCGTTTCCCGAGAGGGGGCTGGGCTGTGTTTCCCCGGCGGCCACCCAGTGGCGGCAGAAAACGAACTCGGGTAGGCTCCGCGCGGTTCGCGTTTTCTTGTTAAGAGAGAACTTCTCATTCTCTTATAGAAGCCCGCGTCCACGCGGGTAAAGCCCAGCAAAGCTGCAGGGAGCACTGAGCAATAGGGGGATGAGGGTTTTCCATGGGTTGGACCACACCACAGGCGGAAGTCCTTCCACGACAAGAGAAGGGTCGTTGTCGGACCGGAACAAGAAAGGGGAGCTAGTCGTTGGAGGGAAGACAAGGCTCGTTCCGTGCGACTACACAGAAGAGTACGCGCGCTACAAAACGCAGCCAGCTTAAAAACTCCCGCGGGATAGGGGACTTATTTAAACTAGGGTTGCCGTAGCGCGCCGGAGAGCAAGCGTAGGCAACACGTTTACTCTCCCCTGCTTGCTTCTTTCTGTTCGACGCTCCGCTCGCAGCCTCCCCACCCGTCGCTTAGCGTTCCACTTGTGATCCTGGAGGATTTTGAGAAAGGCGCCCGCGTTAGACATAACGGAAGAAAGGATTTCTTCTCTTCTTTCATGTGAACGGCCCGGTATTGTAAAGAATGGTTTTTCGTGCCCTCCACCACGTTGAGAAAGACCAACCAACAACACAAATAAAGACCGTACCAAAGTGGTACCTCGAAAGGGAGGTGCTCCTTATGATGCTACGGACGGCTATCCGAAGTGCAATGACGGGCTCGTACCGTACCGGATTGTGCGTGCTGGGCCCTTCGGGTGTCCATATTTTGGCCGAGTTCCCCGTAGCGTAGGCCCCTATGTTACGCGGCCGTAATATTTTGTTTGTTACGTTCCACCGCTTTCCCGCCAGAAATCCGACGGTTCCACACGAGCTCTCGTTCTGCGGCGTGATGGCAGGACCGCTAGGGGATTGGCTCCGGGTGTAGGTAGAGTCAAATCTGCAGAGGTCATGCAAATACATAGGCCCCTTCCCTTCTGCCGAGTTGTTTAGAAGGCGCTTTCCGTTCTACGGTCCCTCGGAGCGAAGGGTTAGGCAGGTAGTACGGGCCCTCTGACTTCCAGCTATGTGCTGTGTGCGACTCCCGCGAAGCGAATGAAGGGAAGCTCTTCGAGCTTTCTCCGCCAGCGGCTTATGTAGTGGGCTGGAAAGCGCCTACGTGCTCCGACTTCGTCGGGCACCCACTGGAGATGAGATGACGGGTAACCTTTGGAAGCTGTCGTGACGCTTTGGTGACGAAGGTCACCGGGGTGACGGTTTATGGATGGATTCCTCAGCGATGGAATCCCGTAAACTCAATCAATATAAACAACATGTCGTGACCATGACGGTTTGGCCTACTAGTCTACTCTACTCCACTTTATACTATAGTCCCGGCAACTTCTAGCTTCTATAGTGAGTGGCCCTTCCGCTTTGGTGTAGTTGTAGTTTGTATTGTACGGAATTGAAAACATATCAAACAAACAAAGGCGATCAATCAGTAGTTGCCCTTCTCCGGCCTGAGAAAAGAAGCGAACTCTAGAAGCGGGGCGCTTTTTTTTTTCATGGTCGCGACTGTTGTATTGTAGTAGGTCGGGGGAATCCCCCGCTTCTACGACAGCTCCGCTTCCTCGTCTTGCTTGCTTCTCTCGCGCTTGCTTGCGCGAAGGCGTCAGAGTCCTTTTCGCGGGGTCCAAAAGCTTTCGTCAAAGCGAAAGATCTGATCCAACAGGAATCCCGCATATTGAGCGCAGATGATATGTGGCTCCCCGGCGCGATCAGGTAATGCCATAAAAGGCTTATATATGGCCCGTCATATAAAGACCGAATAGATATGGATAGACAGACATTCCATTCATTCACGAAATGGCTCGTCGATCCAAATGAATCATTCGTCATGGTCTGTCTCTCTCCGCCCCCCGCCCCGAAACTGACCCACGGCACAGCGCCCATTCGCTTCGCGCGCGGGAAGGCAACGAAGTTCAGTTCAAGAGACCGCAGCGGAGTGGAGCAGCCGCGACACGAAGTTCCTTACCGTCAGCTGGATCTCGCTGGTGCCACCTAAACGGTAGGTAGGCGGCGGATGTGTGACGTTTGGAGTTGTCGTTCGTGCACCTGTCCCCAATAGAAGAATGAGTGATCCGTTCCCCTGCAGATCATGGCCTTACCACTCGGTCCCCGATGGCCAGCGGGGGATTCGGTATAGCAGCTCACGTTCGTTTGCGCTGCGCGTTCCCGCTGGACTGGACACGTGTTAGCTGTAGGAAGTATGGTTACAAAAGTGACTTCGGTTCGCCAGTTCAGGCTCAACTCCTCGCTTTACGTTAGCGGACCTATAGGTCGGGCCGGGGCTCCGCGCTCTTTCTTTCTGTGTGTGACGATGCCGGGGAATGCGTCGAGGCGGCGAACAACAAGAACACAACTACATTTGCTTTTTCCCTCCATGAGATGAGCCCAGTGCATTGGACCGATGGATAAGAGAACTGAGCTGGCCCAAAAAGCGCGTCGGGCGCTCTACATACGATGTAGACTCTATCAGATACATATCGATTTCTTTCTGATGGATCCAGAATAGATAGATATCTTGTCTCATCAATAGATAGAAACGCGGGGATTTCCCTTATTTATTGATAGATTCCCTCTTCTCGGTACATTCCTACTCTTTCGATCTATCAGAACAGATCAGGCCATCTATCAATCGATTTCCAAATAAAAAACGTTCATCTCGCTCTTTTCGTTCATTTCCGCCACGCCATAATAGCCGCCACAATAAGAAAGAAGCAAGCGAAACACCCCGAAGCGCTCGCTTCGCCGCGCCCCACAATTCTTATTCACGGGAAAGCCAACAGAAAGATTCGATTCGTAGAGCCGGTGCTGCTGCTGTCTGCGCGTAGGGCCGTCCCCCACTCCCGTCCCGGGGCGCTAAGGGGTTTTGTTTTTGGAACAGACGGCAGTGTTTTGCTGACGCCTCGAATCGACGCTTTTGTTGCGACATGCTATGTTTTCTCCCCCATTGCTAGTAGGTTGATGGGTCGCACGCCCGGCACACATGTTTTGGCCTTGCTTGTGTGTTCATAACTCAAAATAGGTGACCTAACGGCCGCCGCCCGACTAGACATACCAATAGTCACCAGATTCATATGGGCTACTGGGGAGTAGGCAATGATCTTCTTAAGATCGATCTGTCTTGAAGTGGTCGAGGGAGTATATATTATAGCAATAGCGCTTGGAGT
>Ga0268251_10000098_pt1 | contig 48273 bp, 48 predicted proteins | sample AgamicAsMae_FD_200527 | JGI IMG/M metagenome (GOLD analysis project Ga0268251, IMG submission 200527) | Agave microbial communities from Guanajuato, Mexico - As.Ma.e (v2) (version 2) | ecosystem: Host-associated > Plants > Phyllosphere > Phylloplane/Leaf | place: Guanajuato, Mexico | collected...
CAACCGCACCCCCTCCGCCGCCGCGAGCCCGGCCAGGAACTCCGCCCCCTCCACGCTCGCGGCGCGAAGCTCGAGGTGCGGCGAGCGCGGCCCGCTCAGCGAGCCGGCGCCGAGGAGCGCGCCGCGCAGGTAGGTGGCTCGGCAGCACGAGCGTGCGACGACGCGCTTCGGCGGCCGCTCGAGCGGCGCGAGCCCGGCCGTGAGGACGCCCGCCTCGTGGAGCACCTGCACCGCGTGCGGGCCGCCGGCGACGTGGAGCTGGTAGCGCGTCTCGCGCTCGAATGCGCGCTGCCGGTACGTGCGGATCTCCGACGCGACGCCGAAGCCGCGCAGCAGGCTGAACGCACGCCGCGCCACGGCCGAGCTCGCGAGGTCGAGGTGCACCGCGACCTCGCCGCGGCCGCGCAGGTGCACCGTGCCGGCGGCGTGGAAGAGGCCCGAGAGCTCCGCGAGGCGGTCGCACTGCTGCCGCGGCGCGATGCCCGCGAGCTCGTTGCGGAGGTCGTCAGAGAGCGACATCCTCGAGCGCGAGCAGCCGGCGCTTGTACTCGATCCCCTGCGAGCCGTACGAGCCGATCCCGGCGGCGGAGACGACACGGTGGCAGGGGACGACGACGGGAAAGCGGTTGTGGGCGCAGAACGTCCCGGCCGCCCGCTGCGCGCTGGGGTAGCCCGCGAGCGCGGCCAGCTCGCCGTAGGTGACGACTTCGCCGCGCGGAACGCGCCTGAGCGTCTCCGCGACCGCGAGCTGGAAGGGCGTGCACCACTCGAGGTCGAGCTCGACGTCGTCGAACGAGACCGGCTCACCGGTGAAGAAGGCGCGAAGCCGGTCGCCGAGCGGGTGTGCGTCGTTTCCCTCGGTGCCGGCCCGGGGAAGCTCGTGCCAGAGCAGGCGCTCGCCGTCCAGCCAGAGCTCCCCCGAGCCCCAGCCGTCGGCCCGGTAGACGACTCGCCGCGCTCTCACCGCTCCCAGTTTCTACAATCGCCCTGTGAGCGCGCCTGGAATCTTCACGCTGCCGGAGCCGAGGAACGAGCCGGTGCGCGACTACAGCCCCGGATCGCCGGAGCGAGAGGAGCTCCAGCGGCGCCTGCGTGAGATGCAGGGCGAGCGGATCGAGATCCCGCTCGTCATCGGCGGCGAGGAGGTTCGCACCGGGGACACGTTCCAGGCGGTCATGCCGCACGACAAGGAGCACGTCCTCGCCGACGTGCACAAGGGCGGGCCGGAGCACGTGGAGCAGGCGATCGACGCCGCGCGCGAGGCGTGGCACGACTGGTCGCGGACGCCCTGGGAGGAGCGCGCCGCGGTGCTCCTTCGCGCAGCCGAGCTCCTCGCCGGGCCCTGGCGCGCGACCCTCAACGCGGCGACGATGCTCAACCAGTCGAAGACCGTGCACCAGGCCGAGATCGACGCGGCGTGCGAGGTGATCGACTTCTGGCGCTTCAACCCGACGTTCATGCGCCGGATCTACGCGGAGCAGCCGATCTCGTCGCCGGGGGTGTGGAACCGGATGGACTACCGCCCGCTCGAAGGCTTCGTCTTCGCCGTCAGCCCGTTCAACTTCACCGCGATCGGCGCCAACCTCTCGACCTCGCCCGCGCTGATGGGAAACACCGTCGTCTGGAAGCCGGCGTCGACCGCCGCCTACTCCGCGTACTACACGATGCGGATCCTCCAGGAGGCGGGGCTGCCGCCGGGCGTGATCAACCTCGTCTACGGCTCGGGCGCGACGATCGGCGAGCCGGCGCTCGCGAGCCCGGAGCTCGCCGGCGTCCACTTCACCGGCTCGACCGGCGTCTTCCAGGACATGTGGCGGACGATCGGCGGCTCGATCGACCGCTACCGCAGCTACCCGCGCATCGTCGGCGAGACGGGGGGCAAGGACTTCATCGTCGCCCACCCCTCGGCGGACGTCGAGGAGCTGGCGGCGGCGATCGTCCGCGGCTCGTTCGAGTACCAGGGCCAGAAGTGCTCGGCCGCCTCGCGCGTCTTCGCGCCGCGCAACCTCTGGCCCGAGCTCCGCGAGCGCCTCGTCGAGGAGGTCAAGGAGCTCAAGATGGGCGACGTCGCCGACTTCTCGAACTTCATGGGCGCCGTCATCGACGGCAGCTCCTTCCGCACGCAGAAGGAGGCCATCGCCGAGGCGCAGGGAAACGGCGCCCGGGTCCTCGTCGGCGGCGGGACCGACGACTCGGAGGGCTATTTCGTCGAGCCGACGGTGATCGAGACCGACGACCCCGACTTCCGGCTCCTCCGCGACGAGCTCTTCGGACCCATCGTGACCGCGTACGTGTACCCGGAGCGTGAGTGGTCGGAGACGCTCGAGCTCGTCGACCGCGGCGCGCCGTACGGGCTCACGGGGGCCGTGTTCGCGCGGGAGCGGGCGGCGATCGACGAGGCCGGCGACAAGCTCCGCTACGCGGCCGGCAACTTCTACGTCAACGACAAGCCGACGGGCGCAGTCGTCGGCCAGCAGCCCTTCGGCGGTGCGCGCGCCTCGGGCACGAACGACAAGGCGGGGTCGATGTGGAACCTGATCCGCTGGGTCAGCCCGCGCACGATCAAGGAGACCTTCGTCTCGCCGCGGGATTTCCGGTACCCGTTCATGGATCCGGACGGCGGGCCGGGCGGGCCGGGCGGAAGTCGCTGAAGCTCGCACTCGGGGTCCTCGCGGCGGCCGTACTCGCCGTCGCCGCCGTCTCGCCAGCCTCGGCGGCGCGTCTCCGCGGCACCGCGCGCGCCGACCGCATCCAGGCCTGGAACGGCGTCCGTGACACCGTCTCCTGCGGCCGTGGCCGGGACATCGTCACCGCGGACCCGTCCGACCGGGTGGGACGCAACTGCGAGGTCGTGAGCCGCGAGATCTCCCGCGACCCGTACCAGAACCCGCAGAGCCAGCACGACACGCAGGTCGAGCCGGACTCGTTCGCGGTCGGCTCGTCCGTCCTGGCCGTGTTCCAGAGCGGACGGATCTTCGGGGGCGGCGCGTCCAACATCGGCTTCTCGTTCTCGCGCAATCGCGGCGCGACGTGGACGCGCGGCTTCCTGCCCTCGACCACGGCGAACTCGACGCCGGCCGGGCCGTGGCCGATCGTGAGCGACCCGAGCGTCGCCTACGACACGCAGCACGGCGTCTGGCTCGTCGCCTCGCTCGCGGTCGCCGCCGACCGCTCGGCGATCCTGGTGCACCGCTCGCGCGACGGAGTGCACTGGGATCCGCCGGTGTCGACCACGCTCGCCCCCACCCTGGGGCCGCTCCTCCTCGACAAGGAGTGGATCGTCTGTGACAACGGCGGCGCGAGCCCGTTCCGGGGCCGGTGCTACGTCAGCTACAGCGACTTCCGCACGAACCAGATCTCGACGCAGGCCTCGTCGGACGGCGGGCTCACCTGGGGCCTCCCGACCGGCTCGCCAGACGCTGCGGGACGCCCGTCGATCCTCGGCAACTTCTCGCCGGGCGTGCAGCCGGTCGTCCGCCCCGACGGCATGGTCGTGATCCCGTACTACGACGAGAACCGGGTCGCGGCGATCCGCTCGACCGACGGCGGCGCGACGTACTCGACGGCAGCGGCTGTCGGGCCGGCCCGCTACCGCGGCGTGCCGCGGCTGCGCGTCTCGCCGCTCCCGGTCGCGGAGGTGGGGGCGGACGGCACCGTCTACCTCGCGTGGGCGGACTGCGCGCCATCGTCCGGGTGCACCCGGAACTCGATCGTCCTCTCGACGTCGCGGGACGGCGTCACCTGGAGCCCGCCGGCGCGGGTGCCGACCGGCGGCGCGGATGCGGAGATTCCCGGCCTTGCGGCCGATCCCGCCGCTGCGGGCCGGCTCGCGCTCGCCTACTACACGGTCAGCGGGACGCGCCTCGACGTGTGGTTCGTCTCGTCGCGAACCGGCGGCGCGAGCTGGACGAAGCCGCAACGGCTCAGCACGCGGTCGATCCTGCCCGAGTGGATCGCCGCGACGAGCGGCGGCTTCATGGTCGGCGACTACATCTCGACCTCGTTCGCCGGCGGCCGCGCCGTGCCGGTCTTCGTGCTGGCCCGCCGTCCGAGCGGCGGCCGGCTCCACGAGTCGGCCTTCGCGGCGTCGCTCGTCGTTCCGCGCTAGCGCGACTTCATGACGTCGGGACTAGGCCCGGCCGGCCTTGTGCAGCTGGGCGTAGATGGCGCGCGCCGTCTTGGCCGGCACGCCGGGCACGCCCTCGAGCTCCTCCTGGGAAGCGGCCAGGAAGCGCTCCGCCGAGCCGAAGTGCTGGAGGATCGCGCGCCGCCGGGCCGGGCCGACGCCTTCCAGGTCGTCGAAGATGGAGCCGAACGTCTTCGTGTCCCGGCGCTGGCGGTGGAATCCGATCGCGAACCGGTGCGCCTCGTCGCGGATCCGCTGCAGGAGCTGGAGCCCCGGCGAGTGCGGGTCGAGCACCACCGGCTCCGACCGGCCCGGCAGGAACACCTCCTCCACGCGCTTCGCGAGCGCGATCACCGCCACGCGCGGCAGGTCGAAGGCCTGCATCGCCGCGAGCGCGGCCGAGAGCTGTCCTTTCCCGCCGTCGATGACGACGAGGTTGGGCGTGGCCGCGAAGGACTCGTCCCAGTCGTCCCCGGTGCCGTCGTCGGAGAGCCGCGCGAACCGCCGCGAGACCACCTCGGCCATGGCCGCGAAGTCGTCCTGGCCGTCCAGCGACCGCACGCCGAACTTCCGGTAGTGCGCCTTCTTCGGCACGGCGTCCTGGAACACGACCATCGAGCCGACCGGCGACTCGCCCTGAATCGTCGACACGTCGAAGCACTCGATGCGGATCGGCAGGCTCTCGAGGTTCAGCGCCTCCCGGAGCTCTTCCAGCGCCTCCACCCGCCGCAGCCGCGTCTGCTCCGCCTGCACCGCCTCCGACTCGAGCGCGAGGCGCGCGTTCTGCTCCGCGAGCTCCTGGAGCCGCCGCTTCTCGCCCCGCTCTGCCGCGCGCACCTCGACCCGCGAGCCGCGCCGCTCCGACAGGAAGTCCTCCAGCGCGGACGTGTCTCCCGCGTCGCGCGGGACGACGATCTGCGGCGGCACGCTCGGGGACGATCCGTAGTACTCGAGGCAGAAGGTCTCGAGCAGCGCGGCCCTGTCCTGTCCGGCCACGTTCTCGAGGTGGAACGAGTAGCGGTCGATGAGCTTGCCGTCACGAAGCGGAAACACCTGCACGGCGGCGCGGGCTTCCTCCACCGCGAGCCCGAGGACGTCGATCGTTCCCACCGCGCGCTTGTCCGCCGCCTGCCGCTCGGCGAGGTGCTGCACCGAGAAGAGCCGGTTCCGGTACCGCGCCGCCTCCTCGAACCGCTCCGCCGCGGCCGCCTCGCGCATCTTCTCCTCGAGCCGGCGCAGGATCGGCCGCGTCTCGCCGGAGAGGAACTCGATCACCTGGTCGATGATCGCGCGGTAGTCCTCCTCGGACACGTACCCGACGCACGGGGCGAGGCAGCGGTCGATGTGGAAGTCGAGGCACGGGATCCCCGAGTGGCGCCCCGGCTTCGGCCCCTCGCACGGCCGGTACGGGAAGACGCGGTTGAGGACGTCGAGCGTCTCGCGCACCTTCTTCGCGTTCGCGTACGGGCCGAAGTAGACGACGCTGCGCCGGTGGCGCTCGCGCGTGAACATGACCCGCGGGTACTCGTCCTCGACGGTGACGGCGATGTACGGAAAGGACTTGTCGTCGCGGAGCCGGACGTTGAACGGCGGCCGGTGCCGTTTGATCAGGTTCTGCTCCAGGTGGAGCGCCTCGACCTCGCTCCCGGTGACGATCACCTCGACGTCGGCGACCCGCGCCGGGAGCTGCCGGATCGTGGCGCGCCCCGGCCCCGCCTGCTGGAAATAGCTCCGCACCCGCGGCCGGAGCGACTTCGCCTTCCCGATGTAGAGGACTTCCCCGCGGTCGTCGCGAAGCAGGTAGACGCCCGGCTTCGCGGGCAGCTTCCGGAGCTGATTCTCCAGCCTTTCATTCACAGTTTCCTAGCCTAGCCACGGTACTCTCAGCCGATGTTCAAACGGGTCCTGGCCGTTGCGATCATGGCTCTGGCGGCCGCTCCGGCGGCTTTCGCAGGCGGCCCGACGATGACGATCGGCGCGACCGAGGACATCGTCAAGCAGCCCGATCTCGTCGCGGCCAAGGCCCAGATGGACAAGCTCAAGCTGGCGGGACTGCGCGCCGTCCGCATGACGCAGGAGTGGGCGCCGGGCCAGACGGAGCCGGGCGGCGTTGACTTCGACACGCTGAAGAACGCCGTCGCGGCGGCGCAGCTCGACGGGGTGCAGGTGATCCTCTCGGTGACGAACCACGGCAGCCGGACGACGCCGCTCTCCGACCAGGACCAGTCCGACTTCGCCACGTACGCGGCGAACGTCGCGCGGGCGCTTCCGTACGTGCGCGAGTACATCGTCGGCAACGAGCCGAACCTGAACCGCTACTGGCTGCCGCAGTTCGGCCTGGACGGAAGCGACGTGGCCGCGCCGGCGTACGAGTCGCTCCTCGCGAAGACGTACGACGCCCTGAAGGCCGTGTCCCCGAAGATCACCGTCCTCGGCGGCGCCGTCTCGCCGCGCGGCATCGACCGGCCGAACACCGGGCGGGATACTCACTCGCCGACCGCGTTCATCACGGACATCGGCGCGGCGTACAAGACGAGCGGGCGGACGAAGCCGATCATGGACGGCTTCGCCTTCCACCCGTACGGTGACAACTCGAGCCAGCCGCCCGACTTCCAGCACCCGAACTCGACCTCGATCGGCCTCGGCGACTACGACAAGCTCGTCGCGCTCCTGGGCGCCGCCTTCGACGGGACGGCGCAGCCCGGCTCGACGCTTCCGATCGTCTACGACGAGTACGGCGTCGAGACGCAGGTGCCCGCGGCGAAGACGCGCTTCTACAGCGGCCGCGAGGCGGCGGTCACGAAGCCGGTCGACCCAGTCACGCAGGGCGCCTACTACGCGCAGGCGATCGCGCTCACCTTCTGCCAGCCGAACGTCCGCGGCCTCTTCCTCTTCCACTCGGTCGACGAGACCGACCTCGACCGCTGGCAGTCGGGCCTCTACTACGCCGACGGCACGCCGAAGCTGAGCCTCGCGCCCGCGCGCGTGGCCGTGCAGGCGGCGCGGCGCGGCGTCGTCGCGCACTGCGCCGGCCTGCGGCTCCCCGTCAAGGCGAAGCTCGACCGAGCCTCGACGAAGAATCCCCGCTTCGGCTTCCGCCTGAGCTGCGACATCGACTGCGTCTACCGCGCGCGGCTCGAGAAGCTGCCGCAGCACTCGACGGTCATGGTCAAGCGAGGCGTGGCCCTCGGCGGCAAGCCGCTCCGCGTCGTCTTTCCCGCCCGAAAGCTCGCTCCCGGCCGCTACCGCTTCACGGTCCGCGTCACGGCGTCCGTGAACCCCGGGCCCGCACGGTCGCTCGTCGGCGCAGCCTTCCGCATCCTCTAGACGCCCTAAGCTGAGCGTGTGGCCGGCGCCGACGTCATCCGCCACCGCCTCGCGGACATCTCACCGAAGGCCTACCAGCACCCGGCCGACCGGGCGGCGACGGCAGCCCTCCAGCGGATCCCGAAGCTCGACCTCGTCGTCAAGCGGCTGATCGAGTTCCAGTACGAGCGGGCCCTGCGGCAGAGCTTCCTCGCGAGCTCCGTCAAGCTCGGCCCGAGGCAGCTGCCGGCGGTCTGGAAACGGTACGAGAACGTGCTCGCGACCCTCGACATGCCGGGGAAGTACGACCTCTACGTCACGCAGTACCCGCTCACGAACGCGGCCACGATCGGCTCGAAGCAGCCGATCATCGTCCTCGCCTCCTCGGTCGTGTCACTCCTGGACGAGGCCGAGGTCGAGACCGTGCTCGCGCACGAGGCCGGCCACATCCTGGCCGACCACGTCATGTACATCACGGCGCTCCAGCTCCTGCTTCGGCTCAGCGTCCCCCGCCTGGGCATCACGGCGCTGCCGTTCCTCGCCCTCCAGACGGCGCTCCTCGAGTGGTACCGGGCCACCGAGCTGAGCTGCGACCGCGCCGCGACGCTCGTCAACCGCGACCCGCTCGTCACGAGCCGGACGCTGATGGTCACGGCCGGCGGGGCCAACTCGCGCAAACTCGATCTCGACGCCTTCCTCGCCCAGGCAGCCGAGTACGAGGAGTGGGACTCGGGCTGGGACCGCCTTTCCCGCTTCTTCGTCGAGCTCCGCCTCACCCACGACTTCCCGGTGCGGCGCGTCCACGAGCTGACGAAGTGGATCCACTCGGGCGAGTACGACCGGATCATCGGCGGCGACTACCCGAAGCGCGGCGACGACGTCGACCCGCGCGCCGCCGCCGGCGACGCCGTCGACCACTACGCGCGCCGCTTCAAACGGATCGCGGAGGCGGCGCAGGAGGAGGTCGAGAAGGCGAGCGGCCGCCTCTCGGACTGGCTCCGCTACGGGCCTCAGTAGCGGCCCGAATTACGTAAGCGGGTCGACCGGTCGTTTCAGACGGACACGCGAGCAAAGCCCGCGTGTCCTGACCACGGCACCGCAAGCGGTGCCTTTAGCATTTCTCTCGTGGAGTCAGCGCAGGGCCAGTACGTCGCGTACACGTTCTACAAGGTCGACCCCGCGTGGCGGCGCCTGCCGGTCGAGGAGCGGCAGGCCGGCAAGGACGCGTTCGCGGAGGTGGTCGAGGACTGGGCGGGCCGGATGGCGACGCTTCGTGCCTATTCCACTGCGGGAGTGCGCCCCGACTGCGACTTCTTCCTCTGGAAGATCACGGATCGGTACACCGACCTCGGCGAGCTCGGCGCGGCGCTCAACGGCACCCCGCTCGCAGGCTGGCTCTCCACGCCCTACTCGTACCTCGCCACGACGAAGGCCTCGCAGTACACGAAGGCGCGCCGGCCGCGCCGGGTCGTCCCGCGCGGCTCGCCGTACCTCGTCGTCTACCCGTTCGTGAAGGTCAGGCCCTGGTACGCGCTGCCCGCGGAGGACCGCCAGCGGGCGATGGACGAGCACATGCGGATCGGCGCCGAGTTCGAGACGATTCACAACCACACCACGTACTCGTTCGGGATCGACGACCAGGAGTTCATGACCGTGTTCGAGTGCGAGGAGCCGGCCGACTTCATGCACCTGATGCTCACGCTGCGCGAGTCGGAGGCGAGCCGCTACACCGAGCGCGACACGCCCATCTTCGTGGGGCAGTCAGTGGGGATCCGCGAGGCGCTCGACGCCCTCGACGGCGTTCAGCGCCCGTCTTTCGCCGCGCGGGCGAGCGCGAGCCCGTACCAGAGCGAGGCGTAGACGACGGCGGCGACGGCCGCTGCGACCGCTCCGTACGGCTCGCCGTAGAGCACGTCCGTGATGAGGTAGACCGTGCAGGAGATCGCCGCCGCGAGGAAGACGGAGCCGGCGATCGCGAGCCGGTTCGAGAGGCGGATCATGTGCTCCTTGTCGTGCTCGCGGAAGCGGAGACGGTGGTACGCGCTCGGCGCGATCAGGAGTGCGGACGCGAGCGCCGTGCACAGGAACGCGGCGAAGTAGACGCCGCGGTCGCCCGGGCCGAGATCGTCGAAGCGCCGCTGGAACGGGAGCACGAGCAGGAATGCGAACAGCACCTGCACGCCCGGAAGCGCGACCCGCAGCTCGTTCAGGAGCTCGATGAGCTCGCGGTTCAGCCGTTCGTCGTCGCGCTCTTCGGACACGGGACTCTCAGCGCGCGTTCAAGGCGCCGACTCGTCGGCGCCGACCATTAGGACGCGCGGGCTCTGCCCGGGCGTCCGTCTGAAATGACCGGTCGAGCCGCTCGGATTCATTCCTACCGGGCATACGTGTGCTCGTCGCGCCAGACGCGCCACATCGCGAAGCCGCTGAGCCCGAGCACGAGGAAGAACGCGACGGCGTCGAGCCCGCTCCGCAGGCCGTGCACGATCCAGGCCCCCACGTCCGCGACGGCCAAGAGCGCCGCGCCGTAGAAGACGGCCTTCGCGCGCCCCGACCACACGTCGATCTCGTCCCGCCGCTCGCGCCACATGAGGAAGAGGAAGAAGGCGATCGCGAGGAAGAACGCGATGCGCAGGATCATCGACAGCGCGACGAGCGTCGCCTCGAGCTGGAGCACGACGACGACGAGCGCGATCAGCCCGATGATCAGGAAGCCGCGGAGCGTCGGGTTGATGCGGGAAAAGGGGTTGCTCACGACGAGGTCAGGTAGGCGCGCACGGCGAGGGCCGCGGCGACAAGGGTAGCTCCGCCGAACCAGGCGAGCCGGCGGCGAGGCTCCTCCGGCGCGTAGAGCCACGGCGCGAGCACGGCGGCCAGCGCGAGCGTGCCGTAGGCGTAGTGGAGCTTGTGCGCGGCGCGGCGATGGTCGGAGAGGAGGAGCAGGCCGAGCCCGACCTGCGCGACGAGCACGATCTGCGCCAGCGCGAGCAGATGTGCGAGCAGGCGTGGCGCCGACCTGTGCCGCAGGTAGACGAGCCAGGCCCAGAGCGCCGAGATCACCGTGACGGCGAGGACTGCGACAGCCACTACCCGGTGCGCGACTAGCATGCCGGGGCACCCTATTCGAGGAGGCTCCAGTGGTCGAAGAAGGCGCTCCCGCTCCCGATTTCGAGCTTCGAAGCGACGTGGGCGAGACCGTCACGCTCTCCGCGCTGCGCGGCAAGCCCGTCGTCCTCTACTTCTATCCGAAGGACGACACGCCCGGCTGCACGACCGAGGCGTGCGAGTTCCGCGACGCGTACGACCGCTTCCGCGAGCAGGGCGTCGAGATCCTCGGCGTCAGCCCCGACACCGAGGTCTCGCACCAGAAGTTCAAGTCGAAGTACGAGCTGCCGTTTCCGCTGCTGGCCGACCCGGACCACCGCACCGCCGAGGCATACGGCGTGTGGAAGGAAAAGCGCAACTACGGCAAGACGTACATGGGCATCGAGCGCTCCACGTTCGTCATCGACGCGGACGGCAAGGTCGCGAAGGCGATGCGTGGCATCAGACCCGCCGGCCACGCGGCGAAGGTGCTCGAAACCCTGGGCTGAACGTGCTAGGGTGCGAACGTGCGTTCGTACCCGAAGACGGGCCGCTGGCTCCGAGGCGAGGAGATCGAGCTCGTCGTGCTCGAGGCGCTCGAGCGGCTGGACGGCGCCGCGTCGGTCGACGTCGAGCGCGAGACGCGCGAGACGATGCTCCGGCTCGGGCTCCCCGCCGAGGGCGCGCCGCCGATCGTGTTCAGCCTGCTTCGGTCGTACGCCGTCGCCGAGCCGCCGCTCGTCCACTCACCCGGCTGGAACCCGGACGTCGTCCGCCTGCACCGCCTGACGGACGAAGGGCGGCGCCACCTCGAGCGCCTTCGCGAAACGGAGCGGCCGGCGCGGCGCGCGAGCTGAGCTTCAGGTTCGCCTACTGCTGCTCTTCGTCGTCGCGGTCGATCGTCGGCGTGTCTTCGAGCTGTCCCGGCTCTGACTCGTCCGGCAGCGTCTCTCCCGCCGGGTGGCCGGGACCGGGACTCTGCGACGGCTCGATCTGCGCTTCGTGAGCCTGCTGCTCGCGGCGAACGTTCTCGTCTTCTTCGTTCATACCCCGACCTCTACCCGCTGTCCGAGCGGCGAATCGTCGGCTCGAGACCCCGCGCTCGCATCGTTGCCGCTGATCGCTCTGCGAAAGGCGCTGCCGCCTGCGGTCGTGGCGCTGCTCGTCGCGGGCGGCGCGGCGGCCGGTGCGGCCGTGCTGGCGCGTCGGGGATTGGAGCAGCTGAAGGAGGCAGCGCCGGAGTCGGTCGAGCAGCGGATCGAGGAGGCTCAGGACGAGATCGCGCAGACGCTGCGAGATCAGGCGCGGCAGGCGCGACCTGTCTAACCGTCAGCCGGTCATGCGGATGAGAGGACTTGAACCTCCACGGGGTCTCCCCCACACGGACCTGAACCGTGCGCGTCTACCAATTCCGCCACATCCGCGGGCGCGCGCATTGTAGCCCCGGCGCTGCGGCCGACCTACGTACGATGACGGGCCTTGCTGCGTGCCGCCCCTCTGCTGCTTGCGGCCCTCGTCGCGCTCCTCGCGGCGTCGCCGGCCGCGGCGCTCACGCGCACCGATCCGCCTCGCATGACCGAGGTCGTCGTCACGCTCGACGCTCCGCCGCTCGCCGCCATGGCCGGAGCCGGCCGAAGCCTCTACGCGCGCCGGAACCGGCTCGACCTGCGCGCGCCGGCGAGCGTCTCCTACCTCGCCCGTCTCGCGGCCGCGCAGCGCCGCCTCAAGGCGCGGATCACGAGCGCCGTCCCCCAGGCCTTCGTCCGCTGGCGCTACAGCGTCGTCGTCAACGGCTTCGCGCTCGTCGTGCCCGTCGACGAGACCGCGCGCATCGCCCGCCTCCCCGGCGTCGCGGCGGTCTATCCGAGCCGCCGCTACCGCCCGACGCTCGACCGCAGCCCACAGCAGATCGGCGCGCCGGCGCTCTGGGGACCCGCGCTCACGACCGCGGGGCAAGGCGTCAAGATCGGGATCCTCGACGACGGGATCGACCAGACGCACCCACTCTTCGCCCCCGCCGGCTTCACGATGCCGCCCGGCTTTCCGAAGGGGCAGCGGAGCTACACGACCGCAAAGGTGATCGCGGCGCGCGCGTTCGCGCCGCCGTACATCTCGTACCGGGGCGCGCGGATGCCGTTCGACCCGAAGCTGTCGTTCCACGGCACGCACGTGGCGGGGATCGCGGCCGGCGACCCGGGGACCATCGCGCGCGGCTTCGCCGGCAGCCCGCGTCTGAACGGGATCGCGCCGGAGGCGTACCTCGGCAACTACAAGGTGCTCGGCGTGCCGACGCCGCAGTTCGGCGCCGACGGGAACTCGCCCGAGATCGTCGCCGGGATCGAGGCCGCCGTCCGCGACGGCATGGACGTCCTGAACATGTCCTTCGGCGAGCCCGAGATCGCTCCGAACCGCGACATCGTCGTCCGCGCCGTCGACGCGGCGGCGAAGGCGGGCGTCGTCTCGGCCATCTCGGCGGGGAACGACTTCGACGAGTTCGGCCACGGAACGATCTCGTCGCCCGCGAACGCACCTGCGGCGATCACGGCTGCGGCGGTCACGACGTCGAGGAGCGGCCCCCCGGACCTGGTCGGCGGCTTCTCCTCCGCCGGGCCGACGCCCGTCTCGCTGAAGTTCAAGCCCGACGTCTCGTCGCCCGGCGTGAACATCCTCTCGGCGCAGCCGCGCGACCGCTGGGCGATCTTCAGCGGCACGAGCATGGCGGCGCCGCACGTGGCCGGCGCAGCGGCGCTCCTGCGGGAGCGCCATCCGACGTGGACGGTGGCGCAGATCAAGTCCGCGCTCGTCCTCACCGGCGACCCGGCCTTCACCGACCAGGGCCGGACGAGGGAGGCGTCGACGACGCGCGAGGGCGGCGGCGTCATCGACCTGCCGAAGGCCGACGACCCGAGGCTCTTCGCGTCGCCGACCGACCTCTCGTTCGGCCTGCTCCGGCGCGGCCGGAGCGCTTCGCGGAAGGTCACCCTCACCGACGCGGGCGGCGGAGCCGGCGTCTGGACGGCCGCCGTCGCCCAGCAGTCGCAGGAAGCCGGGGTGACCGTGACCGTGCCGGCATCCGTGACCGTGCCCGGCACGTTCACGATCCGCGCCGCCGTCGGGCCGAGGGCGGCCGAGCGGGACCTGACCGGCTTCGTCATCCTCACCCGCGGCACGGTCCGGCGCCGCATTCCGTACTGGTTCCGTGTCGCGGCGCCGCGCCTCGCCGGCGAGGCGCACCGCGTCCTGCGCCGCCCCGGCACCTACCGCGACAACGCGCGCCGCGGCGCGTCCAGGGTCGTCTCCTACCGCTATCCGGACGACCCTTCGTCGCTCGGGCTGCCGGCCGAGCTGCGCGGGCCGGAGGTCGTCTACCGCGTGCGGATCACGAAGCCCGTCGCGAACTTCGGCGTCGCCGTCGTCGACCAGGCGAGCGGCTCGAGGGTGATGCCGCGGATCGTCGCCGCCGGCGACGAGAACCGCCTCGTCGGCGAGACCGCCCTCCCGCTCGACCTGAACCCGTACCTCGACTCGTTCCAGCACGTCGACCCCGTCGCGGGGGTCGTCCTGCCGGCGCTCGGGTCGTACGACGTGGTCTTCGACAGCCCGAGCCGCGCCCGCGCAGGCCGCTTCCGCTTCCGCTTCTGGATCGCCGACACGACGCGGCCGACGGCGCGGTTGCTGCGCCGCACGTCCGGCCCGCTCGTGGTCGCCGTCGCCGACAAGGGCTCGGGCGTCGATCCGCAGCTCCTCACCGTCAAGGTCGACGGGAACACGCGCCGGTTCGCCTACGACCGGGTGCACGGCCGCGTCGTGATCCCGGTGACGGGCCTCGCCGCGGGGCGGCACCGGCTCGTCGTGAGCGTCTCCGACTACCAGGAGGCGAAGAACACGGAGGACGTGCACCGGATCCTCCCGAACACGCGCGTCCTCCGAAGCACCTTTACGGCCTAGGCGCCGCTTGCGGTGCCGTGGTCAGGACGTGCGGGCTTCGCCCGCGCGTCCGTCTGAACTGACCGGTCGATCCGCTGGAATCATCGGTCGGCGCCCGAAGCTAGAGGCTGCCAGTCCGGCGCGCCGTCGTCGTACGGGCTCTTCGTCAGCCGGCGGAGGCCCGTGCCGTCGGCGCGGACGGAGTAGAGCTGGCCGCGCCCGCGGCGCAGCGACGTGAAGGCGATCCGCGTCCCGTCCGGCGACCAGGCGGGCTCGAACGCGCGGCCGGAGCGCGTGATCGTCGTCAGCTCCGAGCCGTCGGCGTTCATCACCGCGATGTCGGCTCTCTTGCCGGAGGTGGTGACGAAGGTGATGCGGGTGCCGTCCGGCGACCAGGAGGGCTCCCCGTCGTCGCCCGGGGTGCGCGTCAGCCGCACCTGGTTCGAGCCGTCGGCGTCCATGACGTAGATCTCGTATGCGATGCCCTTCGGGTCGTCGCGGTTGCTCGCGAACGCGATCCGGCTGCCGTCGGGAGACCACGACGGGTCGAGGTCGCTGGCGGGGTTGTTCGTCAGGTCGACCGCGTCCTGCCCGTCGACGCCGACCGATCCGATCTCGTCGTTCTCGCCGAAGCTCGCGTAGGCGAGCCGGAGCCCATCCGGCGCCCAGGTCGGGTCGCTCTCGTCCGCAGATGCCTGCGTGACCCGCCGAAGCCCCTTGCCGCTCTTGTTCATGACGTACACGTCCTCGTTGCCGCCGCGCTTGCGGCCGAAGGCGATGCGCTTGCCGTCGGCCGAGAACGACGCGTACTCGTCGAGGCCCCTCCAGCGCGTCAGCCGGACGACCTTGCCGCGCGTCGTGCGCAGGTAGAGGTCGACGTTTCCACGGTGCTCGCGGTTGAAGACGATCATCCCGTTCCGGCCCGGGAACGAGCCGCCGAGGGCGCTCGCGCTCGTCAGGGCGAGGAGCGCGATGGCGGTCACGGCCAGAATCCGGCTCAGGGGCGGTTCTCGTGCTCTTCGATCGTGGGCAGCGAGCGGAGGTCGCGCTCGACGCTGGCCGCGAACTCCTCGCTCTCCGTCTTCGGCGTCAGGAGCCGGAAGCTCGCCTTGCGTCTGGCGCGCTGGCGGCGGCGCCGCGCGTCCAGTCCGAATCGTTCCGTGAGCCGTGGCCACTCGGCGCCAACGAGGACGGCGACGGCGCAGGCGAGCAGCACGACGAACAGCCAGCTCACGGTCGCTGATTCTAGCGAGCGGGTCCTAAGGCGCCGGCTTGGCGGCGCCGTCACCAGGACGTGCGGGCTGTGCCCGCGCGTCCGTCTGCAACGACCGGTCGACTCGCTCGACCTGGGAACTTCGGCTAAACCGGCGGCAGGTCCGAGCCGAAGAAAGAGGCATGCCTGCGCTTCCCACCACGCTTCTCCTCCCGTACCTGGTCTTGTGGGCGGCACTCGTCCGGGCGCTCTTCGTCAAGGCGAACATCGCGCCCCGGACCTGCGGGCGTTGCGGACGCCTCTTCGAGCGGCGCCAGCTCGGTGAGACGATCTGCTCCTGCGCTAGGTAGCGGCTACCAGTTCGGCTGACTCGGAACCGCGGCCGGGGGCAGCGGAACCGAGGCCGGATGGATCACGTAGACAATCCCGCCGGTTGCGTGCAGCCAGGCCTTCTCGAACTCGGCGCGGTCGTAGACGTGGCGGACTGTCGCGTCGCTCGTCGAGGCCGGGTCGTTCGAGATCACGTTTCCGGCCCGGTCGAAGCCGACGATCGTCAGCAGGTGGCCGTCGGTGCCGCGGAAGAGGAAGCCGCCGAGCTTGTTCGGCTCGAACGCGATCGACGCGACCAGCGGGATGCCGGCCTTGATGAACTGCTCCGCCTCGTTCAGCGAGCGGAGCTGCGTCACCTCGGCCTCGAGGCCGTACGACGCGGCGTACGCGGTGTTGAACGGCCAGTTGCCGGCGCCCTGGTAGTGGTAGTCGTAGGTCGCGCGGGCCGCGAAGTCGACCCACGGGTCGACGACGTCGGGGTAGTCGCTCTGCACGTACGCGTAGTCGGCGGGCGAGGGCCCCCGGCCCCAGTAGGCAAGGATCATCGACGTCGAGGTCGGGCTGCACCACGCCTCGCCGCCCCCGTCGAATTGCGGGTACTCGCCGGCGTGGATCTCCTGCGAGAAGCGCGGCACGGCGAGCTCGATCCCCTCCGCGCCGCCGAGCGGGCTCGGCACGTACGGGTTCGCATTCGGCATGTCCGAGGCGACTGCGCCCACCGAGGACACGACCGGCGCCGTCGAGCCCGGCAGCTCGAGGAGCGTCACCCGGAGCCGGTAGCCGGTGAAGGCGTGATCCTTGGCGAAGAAGGTGTCGATCGCGACGTAGCCGGCGGCGTCGCCCTGCCCGCCCACCGAGTTGCGGCGGAGGTCGGCGTCGCCGGAGGCCCAGCGGCCCATGACGTACCACTTCGTCGCGGTCGCGCCCCCGTCGCGGCTCGCCTGCATCTCGACCTGGATCCAGGTGCCTGCGGGCGTGGTCGCGTTCCACGAGGAGACGAGCTCGGTGAAGCCGAAGCCCGTCTGGAACCACGCCGAGGTCCAGCGCGCGTAGGAGTACGTCCGTGCGCGCGAGCCGTAGGCGTCGGAGTAGGCGAGCGTGCCCGCTGCCGAGCCGAAGGTGATCGCCCCGCCGCTCTTCGTCAGGCGAACGCCCTCGAAGCTCGAGCCCGGCGCCGTGAAGTCCGCCGAGGTCGTGTAGGCGTGGAAGCTGACGGGGAGCTGCTGAGCCGCGTGCGCGGGCGCGGGGGCGGCGAGCAGCAGGGAGGCTGCGGCGGCTGCGATGGTGCCTCGGATCACCGCCCTCGATGGTAGACCCTGGGATGGAATCGTGAAAGAGGTCGTTCCGGACATCGAGCGCTGGCGCGGGCAGGAGACACCGGCGCCAGCACCCACCTGTTGCGCGGGCTCGGCGACGTTCGACTCATCGGAGGCGCGCTCGGCCTGCTCACCTTGGAGCAGACGGCGGCCCCGGACGGGAGCGTAGGTCGGATCTACGGCGCCGGGCTCGTCAAGGCACCGTCGACGCGGGCGCAGCTCGAGCTCCTCGACGGCTCGATCGTGCCTCTGCCGCTCGTCGACCTCTCGGCCGGATTCCACGGATATGCCTTCGTCGCGGCCGACCCGGAGCGGTTCCCGACGGCGATCCAGGCCCTGGATGCCACCGGCAAGGTCGTCGCGGAGTCCGCGTTCGACCCGAACTCGCACCCGTAGTCGGCGCCCTAGGCGATGTAGATCGGCGTGTGCAGCGGGACGAGGTCGTACAGCTGTTCGACGTCGGGGATCGACATACGGATGCAGCCGTGCGAGGCCGCGCTCCCCAGTGAGCCGACGTCGTCGGTGCCGTGGATCCCGGCACCGTTGTAGAAGCCGAGCCAGCGCGACTTGATCGGATCGTCCGGGCCGGGCGGGATGATCCGGCCGGCGAGCGCGCCCGCCCACGGCGAGTTCGGCACGTGCCAGGACGGGTTGACCTGCTTGTCGTTGATCTCGTACTCGCCGCCCGGCGTCTCGAGCCCCTGCTGGCCGACGGCGATCCGGTAGGCCTTGTAGAAGCGCAGGTTGCGGAACAAGCGGAGCGTGAAGCTCGCCCGGTCGATCGTGATGAAGGCCGGGTACTGTCCGGCGAGCTCGGCCGTCGACACGTCGGGCCGCACGACGCGCGTCGGCAGCTGGACGACGCGGCGCCGCGCGGAGTGGACGAGGCGGTCCTCGAGGACGCGGACGAGGCCGCGGCGGTAGACCGCGATGCCGTTCCGCGAGTGGACGGCGACGAGCTTCGTGGTCGACGGGATCACCTTGGCCGAAGTCGCCGGCCGGTCGACGGAGCGGGCGATCCGGGCCACGAAAGCGCGCACGGCGGCGTCCGAGTAGCCGACCCGCAGCCGAACGCGTGTCCCGACGCGGGCGCCGGTCGCTTCGCGGTAGACGCGGGCGACGAAGTTGCCGCTGCGGCTGCCGTCGAGGGCGGCGTCGACCATCCCGGCGATGTCGACCCGCAGATGCGCCCGGGCCGGCGTGAGCGTGTACCGGTGCGAACCGTGGACGACGACGATCGGCCGGCCGAGCCTCCTGACGATCCGCCGGTGGAGCACGGCGCGCGCCTCCCCCACGGTCAGGCCTCCGACGTCGATCCCGCCGATGCGGGTCCCGCGGGCGAGCGTGTCGGAGTGCGCGCGGTCGATCGCGTACGCCGCCGCTCCGCCGCCGACGACGAGGACGACAAGGACGGCCACGACGACGGTGGCCCAGCGCCTTCTCTTCACCCTGAACACGTACCCCCGGTCGAAGAATACGCAGCTAAACGGCAGTTTGGTCCTGGTAGATCCGCATCGGCAGGCCCGCGAGCGGCTCGCCCCCCGAAGGGGTTACGAGCCACGTGTCCTGCATGTAGAGGCACGAGCGGCCGTCGGGTGCGATCGCGTGCGGGTGCATCGAGAAGACCATGTTCTCGCTCAGTTCGGTCTCGACGCCCTCGCCGATCTTCGGGTGCTCGATCATCGTCATGCCGATCGAGTGGCCGGTGACGTGGCCGAGGTCGTAGCCGCGGGCCTGGAAGCCGCGCGAGACGGTCGCGTGGACGTCGTGCGCGCTCGCGCCGGGGCGCATCGCGTCGCGAGCGGCCTCGAAGTACTCCGTGTAGGCCTCGAGCATGCGCTGCTCCTCGGGGCCGGGAGTGCCGATCGCTCGCGAGACCTCGACCCAGTGGCCGCCTGGGCCTGCCACCTCGAGCGAGGGGATGCAGAAGTCGCCGAGGACGGTGTCCGCCCGCGCAATCGCGAACTCCGGGCCGACGAGCACCATGTTCATCGTCAGCCGGCCGCAGCCACGCTCGACGAAGAGCTCCTCCGCCGGCGCGAGCGCCTGGGCGGCGGTGCGGCCGGGGGCGTACGCGGCGTGAAAGGCGTGGAAGCCGTCGACGTTGATGGCGACGCTCTCGCGCACGGAGGCGAGCTCCTCGTCGCTCTTCACCGCGCGGGCGAGGTCGAACTCGACGTCGAAGGGCTCGAGTGCCACGCGGGCGGCGAGGGCGTCGTGGTCGCGGACGGTCATCACGTAGTCGAGGCCGTAGACGCCGACGCGCTGGCCGGCCAGGCGGTCGGCGAGCCACGCGCCCGGGAGGTCGGCGAAGACCTGCTCCTCGATCCACGTCGTGCCGTGCTCGCCGACGTAGCGCGCCTCGGCGGGGAAGACGATCGCCGGGTCGCCCTCGCGCGGAAGGAGCACGTACGCGTACCGGTGGACGATCTGGAAGCCGGACATGTACGTCACGGCTCCCTCGAAGCCCGTGTACTCGCTGCCGCAGACGATCGCGGCGTCGAGGTTTGCGTCGTCGAGCGCGGCCCGGATGTTCGCGTAGCGGCGCTCCCGCTCCTGCGTGGTCACGCCCATGAGCGTTCTAGCCCTTTCACGAGCGCGAGTATCGCCTCGTTGAGCGGCGTCGGCACGCCGTGTTCTCGTCCGAAGCGGACGATGCCGCCGTTCAGGTAGTCGACCTCGGTCGCGCGACGCGCCTCGACGTCCTGGAGCATGCTCGCCTTGTGGTCGTACGCGACGTCGGGCCGAGCGGCGTGGTCGATCAGCTCCTCGGGATCGGCGTCGAGCTCGATTTGCTGGGCGGCGGCGACCGCCTTGCCCTCGTCGACGAGGCCGGTGACGAGGCGCCGGAGGGTCGGGTCTTCGCAGACGCGGCCGTGCGTCAGGCCGGTGAGGGCGCCGACCGGGTTCGTGGCCGCGTTGAAGATCACCTTCCGCCACTGCGGGCCGCGCGCGTCGGGGACGGCGGTGGTCGGGAGGCCGGCGCGGCTGCAGGCGTCGGCGAGGCGGGCGATCTCGGCGGCCGGCGCCGGGCTCGGCTCGAACGGCCCGAAGGTCGTGTCGCCCTGCACCTCCCAACGGACATGTCCAGGCTCGACGAGCCGGCCGGCCGGGAAGGTGGTGCCGCGGATGACGCGCTCGACGTGGCGGGCGATCGTCTCCTCGTTGCCGACGCCGTTCTGCACAGAGGCCACGGCCCCTCGTGCGAAGGCCGCGGCCGTCGCCGCGATCGCCGCGTCGGTGTGCATCGCCTTCGTTGCGACGATCCCGAAGTCGCAGGGCGGCAGGTCGGTGGGGTCGCTCGTCGCGTGCACGGCCCCGACGACGTCCGCGGCGCCGGAGAGCCGCAGGCCGTCGCGATTGACGGCATCGACGTGGTCGCGCGCGAGGTCGTAGGCCCAGACGTCGACGTCCTCGAGCCGCGCGAGGTTGGCCGCGAAGAGCGACCCGACCGCGCCACATCCGACGACGCATACCCTCACGACGTGTCCCTTCGGGCCACTCCCGGGGTCTGACCCCAGACGCGGCCCGCGCGGACGCGTCCGCTACGGACCCCATTTGACTCTGGAAGCCACATCGCGCCGGCGGACCGGACGCTTTCGGCACAAAGTCGCCGTCCGGACCGGCCGTGTCCGGGGTCAGACCCCTGTCGTACGGAGCGGACCCGGCTCATGTGTACGACGCCTCGCGGGCTTTCACCAACCGGTAGAGGGCGCGATGGAGCGGGGTATCCACGCCGACGCGATCGGCTTCTCGGACGAGCGCGCCGGTGATCAGGTCGACCTCGGTCGGGCGGCGCGCCTCGACGTCCTCCAGCATCGACGGGTAGTGGGCGCTGCCGCGCTGCGTGGCGAGGACGTTCATCTCCCACGGGTCGTCGTGCAGCGGCACCCCCGCGGCGGCCGCGACCGCCTTGCCCTCGTCGACGAGGTCGTGGACGAGATGCCCGAGATCCGTGACCCCCTCGCGCGCCGCGAAGTGCGCGTTGTGCGGAAGGCCGGTCAGCGCCGAGACCGAGTTCACCGTCGCGTTGAAGATCAGTTTCGACCACTGCGCCGGCCGCAGATCGGGAAACGCAACCGCACGCAGACCGCCGGCGACGATCAGGTCCGCCACCTCGCGCGCGAGCTCGAAGGGCGTGCCGCCGTAGGGCCCGAGCCACGTCTCGGTGTCGAGGATGTACTCCACGTGCGTGTCCGAATGGCGCGTGCCGCTCATGAACGTGACCGCCGAGAGGAGCGGCCAGTCGCCGTAGCGCCGGACGATCTCCTCCACGCCGAGCCCGTTCTGGACGGTCATGACCGCCGCCCCCGCGAAGCGGCCCGCCAGCCGCGCGGCCGCCGCGTCCACCTCGGTTCCCTTCGTCGCGAGAACGACGAGGTCGACGTCGCCGAGCTCGTCCGGATCGGACGCCCCCACCACACGAGCGGCGAATTCGGCCCGGCCCGAGACCCGCAGTCCCTCGTCACGAATCGCACGCGCGTGCTCCTCCCGCCGCGTCAGCACCGCGACCTCCGCAACCCGGGCCAAATGCGCGGCGAAGAGGCTCCCGATCGCGCCGGCGCCGACGACGCAGACGCGCCGGATCACGAGACGGCGACCCCGGCGACCTCGCCGAGCTTGCCCTTCAGATAGCGGACATACGGCTCCGGGTCGATCTCCGAGCCGGCCGCACGAACGAGCGTCTCGCGGGGCGTGAACTTGCGCCCGTGCCGGTGGAGGTGCTCGCGCAGCCACTCCCGCAGCTCCCCGAAGTCCCCGCGCTCGATGCGGCCCTCGAGGTCATCGAGATCCGCGCGCGCCCGCTCCCAGATCTGCACGGACATGACGTTCCCGAGCGAGTACGTGGGGAAGTAGCCGAACCCCGCGTCGGCCCAGTGGATGTCCTGGAGGACGCCGGCGCGCGCATCCGGCACCTCGAGCCCGAGATAGCCGAGCATCCGCTCGTCGAAGGCCTCCGGCAAATCGCGCACCTCGAGCCGCCCCGCGAGGAGCTCCCGCTCGAGCTCGAAGCGGAGGATGATGTGCAGGTTGTAGGTGATCTCGTCCGCGTCGACCCGCGTGAGCGACGGCCGGATGCGGTTGACGGCGCGGAAGAAGCGCTCCGGCTCCACCTCCCGCAGTGCCGGCACCGCCTCGCGCAGATCGTCGTAGGCGAACCGCCAGAACGAACGGCTGCGCCCGAGGAGGTTCTCCCACATCCGGCTCTGCGACTCGTGCAGCGCGGCCGAGGCGCCGCCCGCGAGCGGCGTCCGCGCCAGCGCCGGCGAGATCTGCCGCTCGTACAGGCCATGCCCGAACTCGTGGAACGCGGCGAAGACGCCGCCCAGGTGCCTCTCCTTGAAGTGGGACGTCAGCCGGATGTCCGCGAGCGCCAGGCTCGCCGTGAACGGGTGCTCGCTGTGGTCGAGCCGCCAGGAGCGCGACTCGAAGCCCAGCCGCTCGAGGAGCTTCCGCGCGAAGGCCCGCTGCCCCTCGACCGGGAACGGCCCCACGAGCTCCTCGCCCTCCGCCTCGCGCGCCGCCTCGACGAGCGGGACGAGCTCCCGCTTCACGTGCTCGAGGACGCTCTCGGTCTCCGCGGTCGTGAAGCCGCGCTCGTAGTCGTCGAGGAGGACGTCGTACGGGTCGCCGGCGGGCTCGAAGCACTCGACGTAGCGCCGCCTGAGCCCGAGCAGCAGCTCGAAGTGCGGGCGCAGGATCTCGAAGTCGCGCCGCTCACGCGCCTCCAGCCACGCGCCGTGGCCGAGCGCGCCCTCCCGCAAGAGCTCGGCCCGCAGCTCGGCCGGCACGCGGCGCGCCTTCTCGTGCTCGCGCCGCGCGACGCGAATCAGGCTCGCCTCGTCCGACTCGTACGGGAGCGACTCCTCCTCCCCGCGCAGCTCCTCGAGCAGCCGCCCGAGCTCGTCCGAGACGAGCCGCTCGTGCGCGGCACGGCCGATCGTCCCCCGCTGCTCGGCGCGCGCCGGAGCGGCGTCGGGCGGCATCGTCGTCTCCATGTCCCACGCGAGGAGGAAGCCCGCCCGCTCCAGGTCGTAGATCTCGCCGACGAGGACTCGCAACCTCTCGTACGCCCGACTCATGCGCCCACCATGCTGAATCCTCCGTCACAGAGGACGAAGTTGCCGGTCATGTGCGCCGAGTCGTCGCTCGCGAGGAAGACGACGACGCCCACGAGCTCCTCCGGCCTGGGGATGCGGCCGAGCGGCGTCTGCCCCAGGACCGCCTCGCGGCGGCCGGAGCGCCAGTCCTCGCGGTTGATCGTCGACTCCGTCTCCATGAACCCGGGCCCGAGGGCGTTCACCCGTACGTGCGGCGCGAACGCGTGCGCGTACGACTTCGTCAGGCCGAGGACACCGTACTTGGAGGCGGCGTACTGCGGCGCCCGTGGGCTGCCGGTGACGACGACGTTCGAGCAGACGTTCACGATCGCGCCGCCGCCCTCCTGCTCCAGCATGCGTCCGCCCACCTCGTGCGTCACGAGCAGCGTCCCCTTCACGTCCACCGCGAGCACGCGGTCGATCAGCTCCTCGGACACGTCCCGCCAGGACATCTGCTCGGGGGCCACGTCGCCGACGTTGTTCACGAGCACGTCCAGGCGGCCGAAGCGCTCGAAGACCTCCTCCGCGAGCCGGCGGATGTCGTTCCAGCTCCGGAGGTCGGCCTGCACGGCGAAGGCGTCGCGGCCGAGGTCGCGGATCTCCGTGACGGCCTCGAGCGCGCCGTCGCGCGACGTGGCGTAGTGGACGGCGACGTTCGCGCCCTCGCGCGCGAGCCCGGGCGCGAGCGCCCGTCCGAAGCCCCGGCCCGCGCCGGTGACGAGCGCGTTTCGGCCCTCGAGCCGGCTCATGCCGTCCTCCCGCGCAGGAACCGGACGATCGCCTCGTCGGGCTCCTCGCGGCCCACGATCCCTTCGGGCCGTGCGTACATGACGAGGAGGATCATGAGCACGAGGACGAGCTGCGTCAGCCCCGTCAGGCGGTGGAACGTCAGCACGCCGAGGTCGAGGCTCGAGTCCTCGTAGCCGCGCACCTGCTCCTGGACGAGCGTCACGAGCGCCGCGCCGACGACTGCGCCCGCCACCGTCCGCTTGCCGCCGACGATGAACATGACGATCAGCGCGAAGGTCGGCGCGAGGAAGAAGTTCGTCGGCGAGATCGTGCCGATCCACCAGGCGAAGAGCGCTCCGGCGGCGCCGGCGATCACGCCGGAGAGCACCCAGGCGCGCACGCGGTAGGCGCGCACCGCCACGCCCACCGAGGCCGCCGAGAAGGCGTCCTCCCGGCTCGCGCGCAGCAGGAGCCCCGTCTTCGAGTCCTTGAACACCCGCGCGACGACCACCGCGGCGAGCGCGAAGACGAGCGCGCGCGTCATCGTCGCCTCCGGCGGCAGGCCGATCAGCCCGGCGCCGCCGCGGGTGACGCCCGTCCAAGCGCCGAAGACGACGTCCGCGATCAGGAGCAGCGCCAGGATCGCGATCACGGCGCTCGCGCCGTCGAGGCGCAGGATCGGGACTCCGGAGAGGAGCGCGAGCGCGCCGCCCGCCGCGGCGGCGAGCGCGAGCGCGATCCACCAGCGCGGGTTCGCGTCCTGGAGGAAGTGCGGCAGGCTCGTCAGGTACGTGGACTTCAGCGCCGGGTCGAGGGTGAGGATCCCGGCCACGTACGCGCCGGTCCCGAACAGGGCCATGTGCCCGAAGGACAGGATGCCGGAGTTCCCCGAGAACGACTGGAGCGCGACCACGATCGTCACGTTGATGAAGAAGTGCGTCAGCTTCGTGTGGTCGCCTCCGTGCGTCCAGCCCCACGCCGCGACGACGACGAGGCCCGCGCAGACGATCGTGGCGCCGGCGACGGAGCGGAGCGGCCACCACATCAGGCGAGCTCCTGTCGCCGCCCGACGAGGCCCTGCGGCCGCAGGAGCAGGAGGCCGATCAGGATCGCGAGCACGACGGCGTCGTGGAACTGGAGGATCGTGCCCGAGTGCACCGCGGCCAGGATCTGGTCGGCGAACCCGAGCACGTAGCCACCGACGACGGCGCCGGTGAGGTTCCCGAGCCCGCCGAGGACGACGGCGATGAAGGCGGCGACGATCGGCGCGGTCCCGCTCGTCGGGCTCACCGAGCCCGCCGAGGAGAAGAAGAGGAGCGCAGCGATCCCCGCGAGGAGGCCGGAGAGGGCGAACGCCGCGACCACCACCCGCCCCGCCGGGATCCCCATCAGCCGCACGACGGCGAAGTCCTCCGCGGCGGCGCGGATGGAGACGCCGAGCAGCGTCCGCCGCAGGAAGAGGACGAGCGCGAGGAGCACGGCGATCGTCACCGCCGTCGTGATGATCTGGATCAGGCCGACCGTGTACGGGCCGATCGAGTAGCCGCGGTCCGACCAGCCGGTGTGCTCGATCGGCTCGGGCTCGGCGCTCACGCCGATCTGGAGCACCGTCTGGATGAAGAAGGCGAGCGCGAACGAGGTCACGAGGAGCGTCTCGATCGAGGCGCCGCGGAGCGGCCGGAACGCGATCCGCTCCATCGCCACCGCGGCGAGCGTGGTCGCGAGCAGCGTCGCCGGCACGACGAGCACCCAGCTCACGTCGTGGTGGAGCATCGTCCACATGACGTAGCCGCCGATCGTGAGCAGCTCGCCGTGGGCGAAGTTGATCAGGCCCATGATCGAGAAGAGCATCGCGAGCCCGAGCGCGAGCAGCGCGTAGGTCGAGCCGAGCGACAGACCGTTGATGCACTGCTGGACGAACTCGTGGAGGGTCACGAGGGGACGCCGAGGTAGGCGGCCTGCACGCGCCGGTCGCGGCGGAGCTCCTCCGGGGTCCCTTCGGCCTCGACCGCGCCGACGCGCATCAGGTACGCGCGGTCGCAGCACTCGAGCGCCTGGTGGACGTTCTGCTCGACGAGCAGGATCGTCACGTCCTCCTCGTCCCGGAGCCGGGCGATCAGGTCGAAGACGAGCCGCACGAGCTTCGGGGCCAGGCCGAGCGTCGGCTCGTCGAGGAGGAGGAGCCTCGGCCCCGGCATGAGCGCCCGCGCGATTGCGAGCTGCTGCTGCTCGCCGCCCGAGAGGGACGCGGCCGGCAGGCGCAGCCGCTCGCGGAGGACCGGAAAGAGCTCGAGCAGCCGCTCGCGGCGCGCGCCGTCGTCCCGGCGGCGGCCTGCGGCGGCGGCGCCCAGCCGCAGGTTCTCCGCCACGCTGAGGCGCGCGAAGATGCGACGCCCTTCGGGCGCGAGCCCGACGCCGCGGCGGACGACGCGCTCCGGCGGCAGGTGGCCGATCTCCTCCCCGTCGAGCTCGATCGTCCCCGTCCGCGCCCGGTGGAGCCCGACGATCGACATCAGCGTCGTCGTCTTGCCGGCGCCGTTCGCGCCGAGGAGCGCGACGATCTCGCCCTCGCCGACGCGGAGGTCCACGTCCCTCACGGCCACGACCGGTCCGTAGCGCGCGGTGAGCCCTCGGACCTCCAAGAGCGCTCGGGGCCCTGTGCGGGCCCCGAGCTCTTCCTGCGCCGACGCCGCCTCTATGGCGCCGGCACCTTGGTCGGCACGCTCTTCAGCACCTTGACGAACTTGCCGCCCCTGATCTGGTCGACGACGACGATGTTTCTCGGGTTGTGCTGGCCGTGGCCGAGGTAGCGGACGGGCCCGAGGGCGCCGCGCACCGTCATCCCGGCCGCGAGCGCAGCCTGGATCTTCTTCGGGTCGGTGCTATTCGCCTTGAGCACCGCCGCCTCGAGCACCTTGATCGTGTCGTAGCCGAGCGCCGGGTACGTCCCGTCCGGCGAGGCGCCGAAGCGCTTCCTGAACTGCGCGTAGAAGCGCACGGTCGGCGAGCCCTTGTCCAGGGACCCGAACGTGCTGAAGGCGTAGCCGTTCACCGCCGAACCTCCGACCTGGAGGTTGACGCCTGTGTCCATGCCGTCCGAGCCGATCACCGGGATGTTCACGCCCTGCGACTTCAGCTGGCGCGCGAGGAAGTCGACGAACGGCGAGAAGAGGCCGGTCATGATCGCCTGCGGCTTCGGCCTCAGGTTCTTGATCTTCGTCACGATCGCCGCGTAGCCCTCGGGCGAGCCCGCGAATCCGGTCGCGCCGAACGGGATCTGGTCGGTGCCGACGATCGAGATTCCGCGCGAAGGCGCCGCCTTCTTGAAGTACTTGGCCATCAGGTGCACGTACAGGAACTGCGAATCGAGCACGTAGACGCGCTTGTACTTGCGGAGCCTCGCGTAGTTCGCGAGCTGCGCCATCTGCGCGTTCCCGGCCATGCCGACGGGCCAGTAGATCGGGAACTTCTTCGCCACCGTCGGGTCGCCGTTGCACGGCGAGAGCGTGAACTGCTTCTTCCGCTGCGCCACGTTCGCCATCGCGACCTGGTAGTCCGTGTTGCAGGGCAGGACGAGCACACCGACGTGCTTACCGATCAGGTCGTTCGCGACCTGCACCGAGACCGCCGGGTCGCTCTTCACGTCCGCGAGGGTGAGCGCGATCCTCACCTTGCCGCCGATGCCGCCCTTGCGGTTGATCTGCTCGACGGCGAGCCTCGCGCCGTTCGAGATCAGCTTGTCGTGGACGGCCAGGAACCCGGTGAGGTTGTTGCCGTAGCCCACCTTGATCGTCCCCTTCGCCAGGCCCGCCGACGTCTGCCCGCTCGTGAAGCCCGTCGCCACCGCGACGGCGAGCGCCGCCGCGCCGAGCACTCCCGCGCCGAGCGCGGCCCTCCTGCCGAACCGTCTCATTCCGCTCCTCCGTTCGTCGCGTTGCCGCTGTCGTCCGTACCGATGTATGCGGCCACCACGGCCGGATCGGTTCGCACGTCTCCAGGTGATCCCGACGCGATCACCTCCCCCTCGTTGAGCACGACCACGTGGTCGCAGATCCGCATGATCAGCCGGAGGTCGTGCTCCACGACGAGCACGCCGCAGCCGTGCTCCTTGCGAATCGCCTGCACCGCCTCGCCGAGCTCATTCGACTCGAGCTCATTCATCCCCGCCGCCGGCTCGTCGAGGAGCAGGAAGCGCGGCTCCGCAGCGAGCGCTCGCGCGATCTCGAGGCGCCGTTGGTCGCCGTACGAGAGCGTGCCCGCGTAGCGGTCGGCGAGCCGCTCGATGCCGAGCTTCGCGAGCGTCTCGCGCGCCTGGCGGTGCGAGCTCGCGCGGCGCGCCCGCCCGGCCCCGAGCGCCCCGACCTCGACGTTCTGGAGCGCCGTCAACCAGCCGAACAGGCGGATGTTCTGGAACGTCCGCACGACGCCGCGGCGGGCGACCGCGTGTCCGCGCCGCGGGATCGGCCGTCCGTCGAGCGCGACCCGCCCGGTGGTCGGCGGGAAGACTCCCGAGAGGCAGTTCAGGAACGTGGTCTTTCCGGACCCGTTCGGCCCGATCAGGCCCACGACGTCGCCCTCCCGGAGGCGCAAGGAGACGTTCCGCAGCGCGTGGACCCCGCCGAAGCGCTTGCTCACGTCGACCGCCTCGAGCACGGCGCTCACCTGGGCGAGTCTACGCCCGCGGTGCCGCTTGCGGTGCCGCTGTCAGGAGGTGCCGGCTCTGCCGGTGCCTCCGTCTGCAATGACCGGTCGAGCCGCCGCGATTCTTCCGAGCCGAGGTAGGCGATGCAGTCGATTTCCACGAGCATCTCCGGTTTTGCGAGGCCGACGATGAGAAGCGTCGACGCATAGGAGCGCTCCTCGAGGAGCCTCGGGGCATGGCGCGCGAGCCAGCCGTCGCGCGCGGCGTAGAACTCCTCCTCCAGCGCGCGGTCGGTCAGGTACCAGACGAACTTCACGACGTCGTCGAGGCGGGCGCCCGCCTCCTCGAGCCGGACCCTGACCCGCCCGAGCGCGAGCTCCGTCTGCGCCGCGACCCCCTCCACCGGCTCGTCCGTGTCGTCGGCGCGGGCCTCCGCGCCGGAGAGGAAGACGAACCCACCCGCGACGGCGCCCTTGCCCCAGACCATCTCGCGCCCAGCGTGGACGAGCTTCCCGAGGCCGCGCTTCTCAGGCACCTGCCGCGAGCTTCCGGAACTCGTCGTCGGTCACGAGCCGCCGCTCGCGGGCGCCCAGCTCTTTCACCTGCTCCAGCAGACGGGCCTGCGCGTCCTCGGGCACGTCGATGCCGAGCTCGGCCAGCTTGATACGGATCGAGTCGAGGCCGCTCTTCTTCCCGAGCACGATGCGCCTCTCCGTGCCGACGAGCGCCGACGAGTACGGCTCGATCGCAGGCGGGTCGTGGAACTGGCTCGCGACGGCGCCGCTCTCGCGGGTGAAGAGGTTCTCGCCGACGAGTGGCTTCCAGGGCTCGAGCTCGTAGCCCGCGAGGGCGCGGACGCGGGCGGAGACCTCGCGTACCCGCTCGAGCCGCAGGCGCGTCTCGATTCCGTACAGGCCGCGTAGTGCGAGCGCCACCTCGGCGAGGTCGGCGTTCCCGGCGCGCTCGCCCATGCCGTTGATCGTCCCGTGGATCCAGGTCGCACCGGCGCGCACGGCCGCCACGGCGGCGGCGGTCGCGACGCCGAAGTCGTCGTGTCCGTGGAAGTGGACCGGCACCCCTAGCCGTTCGCGTGTCCGGCCGACGAGCTCCGCCACGGCCTCCGGCGCCGCGACGCCGAGCGTGTCGACGACGACCACCTCGCGCGCCCCCGCCTCGACCGCTGCGTCGTAGGCGAAGTCGAAGAAGCCTGGATCGGCGCGGCTGCCGTCGACGCCGAAGTAGGCCACGGTGACGCCCCGCTCGACCGCGAATGCCACGGCGCGCCGGATCCGCTCGAGCATCTCCTCGCGCGAGACGCCGAGCGCGTCGAGCTTCAGGTCGGAGATCGGCGACTCGACGACCGAAGCGCGGAGGCCGAGCTCGACGAGCGCCTCGACGTCTGCCTGCACGGCGCGCGAGAAACCCCATACCTCAGCGCGCAGGCCCGCGTCGCGGACGAGCTCGATCGCGCGCCGGTCCTCCTCGGACACGCGCGGAAAGCCCGCCTCGATCCGCTCGACCCCGAGCTCGTCGAGCGCCCGCGCGATCTCGAGCTTCTGCTCGGCGTCGAGGACGACGCCGACGGTCTGCTCGCCGTCCCGAAGCGTCGTGTCGTAGAAGCCGACCTTCGCCTCGAACGCGTAGGGCTCGTTGATCGGGCCGGTCCAGAAGCTCATCGAAAGTCGTCGGGCCACGAGGAGAGCTTCTGCGGCGCGCTCTCGGTGATGAGGTAGTCGTCCTCGAGGCGCAGCCCGCCGCCGCCCTCCCAGTAGATCCCGGGCTCGATCGCGAGCACCATCCCTGCCTCCATCGGCCGCTCGTCCGCCTGGTGGGCGTAGGGCGGCTCGTGCGCGCGGGCGCCCACCCCGTGCGCGATCGGGTGTGAGGGCTGGCCGGGATAGCCGCCCTCGGCGATGCCGGCGCGGACGAGCCGGTCGAGCTCGGCGAGGCTTGCCCCGTCGCGGCAGAACGCAACCGCTTCGCCGTAGATCCGGAGCAGGAGCTCGAGCAGCTCGACGTAGCGGCCGTCGAGCTCGCCCGGGCACATGTTCTTCGTCAGGTCGCTCCAGTAGCCGTCGGCGCAGACCCAGATCTCGAAGAGCGTCGGCTCGTGCTCCTGGATCGGCCGTTCGCCCGTGGCCGTGAACGTGCGGATCCCCGGCCCCGACCAGACGAGCGCAAAGCCGCGCGCCATCTCGACGCGACCCTCGTAGCCGACGCCGATCGCGTGCACGGCGCCCTCCCATAGTGCGGCCACCTCCGACTCCCTCATCCCGGGCCGCAGCCGCTCGCGGACGTGCGCGAGCGCCGCGTCGGCGATCGCGTTCGCGAGGCGCATGCGCTCCAGCTCCTGCTCGGTCTTCAGGGCGCGGCACGCGTTGAGGAGCGGGGTCGCGTCGGCGGCGCCGTCAAAAGCGTCGAAGAAGGCCTTCGTGTAGGTCGTCGGCTCGCCGACCATGCGGTCGGAGGCCTGGGTGCCGAGCGAGAGCTCGAGCCCGACGCGCTCGTAGCCGCGCTCGCGGACGACCTCCTGCGCCCGCGCGAGCGCGCGTGCGGCCGGCGGCCGCGGGTCGGCGGGGTCGTAGCCGAGGACGACGCGGTGGTCGGCCGTCCAGGCGGTGCGCTCGGCGTCGTCGACCGAGGGCTCCATGACGACGAGGATCGGGTCTCCCTCGCGCGGGAAGATCGCGAGCTCGTAGCCCTTCATGCCCCAGTAGTTCGTGAGGTAGAGGACGTTGTCGGGCGCGCGGACGACGAGCGCGTCGAGGTCGTGGTCGGCGAGCGCGGCGCAGGCGCGGTCGAGCTTCGCGTCGTCGCGGGGCCACGTCACCGCGTTCGCCTTCCGGCCCACAATCGGCACGGAGACGTGCGGAAGCGCGCGCTACCCTCGGCTCCATCCCCTGGGTGGGTGGGGGTTTGGGATGGGTCCGCCCCGCGCCGCGCTCCGCTCACCAGCGCACCCTCGGAGGCGCGGGCTCGCCGTGCGCCTCCTGCCACGAAACGACCGGGTTCCGCAGCACGCCGATCCCTTCGATCTCTGCCTCGACGATGTCCCCCGGTCGCAGGTAGAGCGACGCGGCGTCCTCGCTGAACCCCGCGACCCCGCTCACCGTCCCCGTAGAAACGACGTCGCCCGCGCTGTACCCGAGCGGCGAGTAGTGCGCGAGGATCTCCGGGATCGGCGGGGACATGTTCCGCGTGGATGAGGTCTGCCGCACCTCGCCGTTCACCCGCAGCTCCATCGCCAGGTCGTGCGGATCGCCGAGCTCGTCCGGCGTGACGATCCACGGGCCTAGAGGACAGAACGTGTCGATCGCCTTGCAGAACGAGAAGACGCCGGACCGCATCTCGCGCCGCTGGATGTCCCGCGCGGTCACGTCGTTGAAGATCACGTACCCGCCGATGTAGTCCGCGGCCTCCTCCGGGCCGAACCACTTCCCCGCCTTCGCGATCACGACCGCGAGCTCGAGCTCGTAGTCGAGCTCCTCCGTCAGGTGCTCCGGGTACACGATCGGCTCGTCCGGCCCGACGATCGCGTCGACGTTCTGGAAGAACACGATCCACGGTGCAATCTCGTGCGACCACGCCACGCGCTTCGACTCCTCCTCGTGCTCGCGGAAGTTGCCGGCCGTGTGGAGGAACTTGCGCGGGACGATCGGGGCGCGTAACCGCACGTCCGACAGCGCTACCTCCAGGCCCGTCGCCCGCGGCACCTCCCCGCGCTCGAAGTACTCGCGCATCGACGATACGTCCAGCTCGGCCACGACATCGCCGCGCACCTCGCCGACGAGCCCCTCGTCGAACGTGACGAGCTTCATGCCGCCACCCCGCACACACGCGCCGCCACGAGTGCATAGACCTTCGCGACGCGCACGAGCCCCTCGATGTCGAGGTTCTCGCCCAGCACCGGATCGGGAAGCCCGCTCGACGTGCCGTAGTTGACGCTCTCGATCCCGTAGCGCGTCAGCGTCGAGGCATCGGAAAACCAGCGAACCGTGTCGCGGTCGGGCCGCGCCCCGAACACCGCCTCGTGCCCCTCGTCGATCGCGGTCACGAGCGGATGGGACTCGTCGATCTCCGAGCCGGGCGCGGTGACGTAGACCTCCCACTCGATCCCGTGGTCGGGGAACCGCTCCCGCAGGCCGCGCACGAGGTCGCCGACCTCGGCGCGCGCCCGCGCCATCGGCAGGGTCGGCGGTACGCGGACGTCGAGGAAGAGGTCGGTACGGTGCGGCGTCCGACTCGCCCGCCACGCGAAGCCGCCGTTGATCGCGCCGATCCCGACGATTCCGCGGTGCCCGCCGTAGGCCGTCCGCTCCTCCCAGCCGGGGATCCACTCCCGCACCGCGGCGAGCACGTCCTGCATGCGGACGATCGAGTTCTCCTCGAGACGGCCGTCGAAGAACGCTGTGTGGACGAAGGGCCCCTTCGTCGAGATGCGCGCCCAGAGCGCCCCATAGTGGCCGAGCACGACCTTCTGCTCCGTCGGCTCGCCCAGCAGGCACATGTCCGCAACGCCCCCGTGCGAGGTGAGGAAGCGCGACCCGGCCGCGTAGCCGCGGTACTCCCGCCCGACGAAGTCCGGGTGCCACTGCGTCTTCTCGATCTCGCCGCACACGGCCGCGAGGAGCACGTCCCCGCGCAGCCGCACGCCGGCGTCCTGGAGCGCCCGCACCGCCTCGACGTAGCAGGCGAGCGCGCCCTTCATGTTGGAGATCCCGAGCCCGTAGATCCGCCCGTCGCGCACGAACCCCTCCGGCTGGAAGCCCGGAATCCCGGCCAGCCAGGGCTCCCGGCCCGAGTACGACGTGTCCATGTGCCCGTTGAACATCAAGGAGGGGCCGCCGCCCGCGCCCTCCCAGAGGCCGACGACGTTCGGCCTGCCGTCCTCGACCTGCTGCCACTGCACCTGGAGCCCTATCCCCTGAAGCTCGTCGCGCACGCGCTCCCCCATCGCCTGCTCGTCGCCCGTCGGGCTCGAGACCGACACGAGGTCGACGGCGAGCGAGACGAGGCGGCCCTCGTCGACGGCGGCGAGGATCCGGTCGTCGCTCACGCCGGGGCCTCGAGCTCGAACGCAACGTCCACGGCCGCCGAGACCTCCGCCGTTCCGGGCCGCAGCTCCGGCTCGGCCTCTGTAAGCCCAAAGCTCACCGGCCCAGGTCCCTCCCGGCCGAGATCGCTCGCGCCGACCTCGACGGCTTGGACCACGTCGCCGCGCCCGAGCCCGAGCGCTTCCGCGAAGGCAGCCGCGCGACGCTCCGCGTCAGCCGCCGCGCGCCTGCACGCTTCCAGCCGCGCAGGATCGTCGGGGCCGACGCGCCACCAGGGGCCGCCGGCCACTCGAGCCTCCACTTTCTCGACCGCCTCCTGGAGGAGACGACCGGCGAGCTCGGCGTCCTCCAGGTGCACGGCGGTCGAGTACGCGGCTCGCCAGGAGACCGTGTCCTCCATCTGCTCGCGGTATTCGTGAACGGACGTGTGCGTCGTCGTCCGCCTGCCCTCGGCGATGCCGAGCTGCTCGCACAGCGCGTCGAGCGCGGCGTGCCGCCTCGTCGCCTCGCCGAAAGCCTCGGCCGCCGTCGGTCGCACCGCAGCCGACTCGAGCGACACGAAGACTTCGGTCGGCTGCGCCGAGACGAAGCCGCGTCCTCTGACCGTGATCGTCCTGGTCATGAGCGGAAGTGCGGCAGCACCTCCTTTCCGAAGAGCCGGATCTGCTCGTGGCGGCGGTCGCCCCAGAGCTCGAGCATCACGTGCGTGCAGCCGGCGTCGCGGTACTCCTCGATCGCGGCGATGCAGTCGCCCGGCGTGCCGGCGATGGGCTTGCACTTGTCGAGGATCGCGTCGCTGACCTCAGCCTTCGCGGCGAGCCGCCCGCCGCGCTCCATCGCCTCGGCGACGGGCCGGATCTCCTCCTGCTCCAGGCCGGCCAGCTCGAGGAGCGTGTCGGCGGCGCCCTTGATGTTCTGGACCTTGTTCGCGAGGTACATGCCCGCGATCTCGCGCGCGCCGTCGCGTCCCTCGTCGCGGTCGTGGCCGATCGACGCGACGACCGTGCAGCCGACGTCGATCTTTGCGCCCACGTTCTCCCGTGTGTAGCGGACGAAGGCCGGCGTCGTGATCGACGGCGTCAGGCACCCCGCGGCGATCTCCCCGGCGAGGGCCTGCATCTTCGGGGCCGTCGCAGCCACGTACACGGGCGGCACGTCGCGCGGCGACTCCGCTTCGGCGGCGAGCGCCGGCACCGAGGCGCTCCACGCCTCCCCCTCGTACTCGAACGGCCCACCCGCGAGGACGCCGCGCACGATCTCGACGGCGTCGCGCATCGGGCCGAGCGTGCGCCGCCCGTCGAGCTTCGCGTTTCGGAGAAAGATCTTCGACGTCCCGAGGCCGAGCAGGAAGCGCCCCGGCCCGGCCGCCTCCTGGACCACCCGCGCGTCCATCGCGATCTGCACCGGGTGCCGCGTGAACGGCGAGATGATCCCCCAGCCCACCGAGAGCCGCTTCGTCGTGCGCGCCACGAGCGCCGAGGTCACCGTGGACGACCGCGCCTCCATGCCGTGCTTGCGCCACCACGGATACGCCTCGGCGAGCCAGATCGTGTCCATCCCGGCCTCGTCCATGACCTGCGCCGAGGCGAGCATCTCGTCGAGCGGCTCCATCGTGAGCTGCATGACACCGATGCGAAAGGAAGGTGGCACGCCGTCTCGATCCTCTCACTCCGGCAGAGAATCTCGCCCGCTGGGCCTCGAGAGCGCGGCCGCGGCGGCCGCAGCGAGCTCGTCGGCGCGTCCTGGAAACGGTTCGCCGGTGGCTTCGGGCCGAGCTGCGCCACGCGGCTGCACGCCCGCCTGCTCGGAGACCACCTCCCACAGCCGCGCCGGTCGTCCGAAGCCCTTAAGCACGTGCTCGCCGAGGTACACGAAGCTGATCCTCCGGGGCGGATCGTCTTCGGCGAGAGCCCGGGTCGTGTCCGACGCGAGCGTCTGGCCGACGAGGTTGTCGTTTGGCGCGAACGTCCGAGTCAGGACGGTCGAGAGCCCGAACGCGGCTGCGATTACGAGGATGTAAATCCCGGTCGACGGCCTCATCGCTCGCCGCCGCGCAGCCGTTTCAGTCTTCGGTCGACGTCGTCGGCCCTTCCGGCTCGGGCTCGTACGACTCGGGCGCCCACGGGTTGAGCCCCTCCTCTGCGCCGCTCGTCCCCTCGGGGTCGGCCGGACCCTCGGCCGGCGGCCCCGAGTCCTTCGGCTCCGGATCGGTCTCCGGTGGCGGCCGCTCGCTGGTCGGCTCCGGCGTGCCGGCGCTGCCGCTCGAGGGCGGTGCCTCCCAACCGGGCGACGCCGCCGACGCTCCGCCCGCCGCCTCCTGCACCTGCTTGTCGAGCGCGCTCAGGACGTGGTTCACCTGCTGGTTCACGATCGGCTGGAGGACGCGCTGACCCATGGAGCCGACCGGCCCCGCGATCCGCACGTCCGCCTCCCAGCGCATCGACGTACCGCCGCCGTCGGCGTCACTCAGGTGGAACGAGGTGTGCATGTTCATGATCGCGCCGACGCCGTCGCCCTTCGCGTGCAGCTTGGCGAACTCCGGCTCGCGCTCCTCGGTCTTCTCGAAGCTCACGCTCATGCGCATCCCGCCGAGGCCGAGCGGGATCTTCACGTGCGCCTTCCAGTGCCGGTCGTCCGCGACGTCGAAGCTCTCGACGCCCGGCATCGTCTGCGCCATCGCGGCCGGGTCGTTCAGGACCTGCCACACCGTGCTCCGCGGCGCGTCGAAGCGCCGCTCCCCCGAGACGTTCATCGGCTCTCCACGGTAACGCCTCGGTCCTCGCTTCGCATCAGCTCCCACACGCGGTGGTAGGGATTGCAGCTGCGCGTGACCGTCTTGCCGAGCGCGTCGGAGAGCGCGGCGCAGACGGCGTGGATGCCCGCGCCGCCGCCCTCACCCATGCCCTTCGCGCCGAGCGGCGTGAACGGCGACTCCGACTCGATGTAGCCGTTCCGCATCGGCGGCATGTCGAGCGCGTGCGGCACGTGGTAGTCGTAGAAGTTGGGCGTGAGCAGGTTCCCGTCCTCGTCGTAGGCGAAGATCTCGTGCGTCGCCGCGCCGAGGGCCTGCGCCGTCGCGCCGTGCACCTGCCCCTCGACGATCTGCGGATGGATCCGCTTGCCGCAGTCGTCCACGGCCGCGTAGTCGACGATCTCGTAGCCGCCCGTCTCGGGGTCGACCTCGACGAGGCACGCGTGGATCTGCGTCGCGTACGTCAGCGTCAGGTTCCCGTACTTCCGCTCCTTGTCGGGCAGGTCGAACGGCGGCCGGTACATGTAGCGCGCGTTCAGCGAGATGTCGACGTCCGTCGGCAGGCCGGCGTTGTTCGCGTTCAGGATCGCGCCGAGGGCCATGAACGGCAGCGCAGCCTCGGGATTGCCCTTGATGCGCGCCTGGCTCTCCGCGAGCTCGATGTCGTCCTCGGAGCAGCCGAGCACTAGTGACGCGAGCTTGCGCATCTCGGCCGCGAGCTTCTCCGTCGCGCCCTTCACCGCTCCGAGCCCCGTGACCGCGAACTGGCTCGCGTAGGTGCCCGAGAGCCCCGCGTGCGAGTTCCAGTACGAATCGTGCCCCGGCCTGACGTTCACGTCGTCGGGCGTGCAGCCGAGGATGTCGGCCACGACCTGCGCCGCCGTCGTCTCGTGGCCCTGCCCCTGCGGGACGGTGCCGAGAGTGACGACGATCTCGCCGAAGATGTCGAGCTTCACCGTCGCGACCTCGTTGTTCCCGGAGAACTGGAGCTCCGGGTTGAGGAGCGTCGACTGGCCGAAGTTGTTCGTCCCCGAGTCGAGGGTGGAGCCGATCCCGAAGCCGAGCAGCTTTCCGCGCGCCTCGGCGTCGCGCCGCCGCTCCTCGAGCCGGTCGTAGCCGATCAGCTCGAGCGCGATGTCGAGGCAGCGCGCGTAGTCGCCCGAGTCGTAGACGCAGCCGTTCGGCGTCGTGTACGGCATCTCCTCGCGCTGCACGTAATTGCGCTTCCGCACCTCGACGGGGTCGAGCCCGAGCTCGCGCGCGACGATGTCGACGATCCGCTCGGTCAGCCACAGGTGCTGCATCCGCGAGTAGCCGCGGTTCGGCGAGACCGGCGACTTGTTCGTCACGACCTGCGTGAAGTCGACCCGGATGTTCCGCCACCGGTAGCACCCGGGCGTGACCTGCGCCCAGATGATGCAGCCGAGCGGCTCGTAGCGCGGGAACGCGCCGCAGTCGTCGATCGCGCGCACCGAGAAGCCGAGCATCGTCCCGTCCGAGCGGACCGGCACCTCGACGTCGAGGAAGGTGCGCTCGTTGCCGTGCGCGTTCGCGGTGTGCTGGTCGGTGCGCCACTCCGTCCACTGGATCGGCCGGCCGAGCTTGCGCGCGAGCAGGCAGCAGGCGACGAACTGCGGGTGGAGACAGATCTTGTTGCCGAAGGCGCCGCCGATGTCCTGGGTGACGAAGCGGAGCTTGTCGATCCCGACCCGTAGCGCGGGCGCCATCCAGATCGCGCCGACACCCGGCATCTGGTGGTTGCAGTACATCGTCCACTGGCCGGTGCCGCGGTTGTACTCGACGAGGCAGCCGGCGCACTCGAGCGGCGTCGACGAGAAGCGGTCGAAGTGGAGCCGCTCGATGCGGACGACGTGGTCGGCCTCCGCCTTCGCCGCCTCGAAGTCGCCCCAGTCGAAGAGCCCCGACCAGACGACGTTCGAGCCCGCATCCTCGTGCAGGATCGGCGCGCCCTCGGCGAGCGCGGCCTCGCCGTCGACGATCGCCGGCAGCGGCTCGTACTCGACCTCGACGAGCTCGGCCGCGTCGCGCGCCAGCTCGCGGCTCGACGCCACGACCGCCGCGACGGGCTCGCCCACGTGCCGCACCTTCCCGACCGCGAGCGCGTAGTCCTTGATGTGCGCCCCGGGCGGCGTCGAGAGCTCGAAGAACGGGTCGGTGAGGATCGCGACCTCGTCGCCGGTGAGCGTCCCGTAGACGCCGCCGACCTCGAGCGCGCGCGCGACGTCGATCGACCTGATCTTCGCGTGCCCGTACGGCGAGCGGACGAAGTGCACGTAGCCCATGCCGTGCCGCTTCACGTCGTCGAAGAAGACGCCCTGCCCCTGGACGAGCCGCCGGTCCTCCTTGCGCGGAACGTTCTGGCCGACGAAGCCCGGCTTGGTCTCCGTCTCTTCGACGACGAGCGGCCGCTCGGGAGTGACCGTCGTCTCCGTCATTCGCTCACCTCCTGGCCCGAGGCCGCCTGGATCGCGCGCACGATGTTCACGTACCCCGTGCAGCGGCAGATGTTGCCCTGGATCGCCCGCCTGATCTCCTCCTCGCTCGGGCGCGGATTGCGCTCGAGGAGCCACGTCGCGCTTACCAGCATCCCCGGCGTGCAGTAGCCGCACTGGAGCGCGTGGTGGTCGGAGAATGCCTGCTGGAGCGCGTCGAGCTCGCCGTCCGAGCCGAGGCCCTCGACCGTCCGGATCGACGCCCCGTCGGCCTGCACGGCGAGGAGCATGCAGCTCTTCAGCAGGACGCCGTCGACGAGGACCGAGCACGCGCCGCAGTTGCCGGTGTCGCAGCCGACGTGGCTGCCGGTCAGGTCGAGGTCGTCGCGGAGGAAGTGGATCAGCAGCTTGCGCGCCTCGACGTCGCGCTCGTACGAGACGCCGTTCACGTCGACGGTGATCGTGCGCGAGGACTCCGGCGTCACGACACGCGCTCCTTCGCGGCTCGGACGGCGCGGGCGGCGAGCACCTCCGCGAGGTGGCGGCGGTACTCTGCCGAGGCGTGCACGTCGTCTGGCGGCTGGAGGCCTGCCGCGCGCACGGCCCCGCGGACGGCGTCGTCCTCGGCCGATTCGGGTCGCACGAGGATCGGCACCGCGTCCACGCAGCCGATTGCGACCCGCGGCGCGCCGCCGTCGAGGCTCGCGGCCACGTTCACGATGCAGGTCCCGTCGCGGCCGATCGGAAGCGACGCGAAGCCGTCGCCCTTGCCGGCCGGGATCGTCACCTTCGTAAGCAGCTCACCGGGCCCGGCCGCGGTCATGTAGACGCCGAGGAAGAACTCCTCCGCCGGCACGGTCCGCTCGCCGTCCGCTCCGCGGATCGTCATCGTCGCGCCGAGCGCGACCATGAGCGGCGGCAGGTGGTTCGTCGGGTCGTTCGAGCAGACGTTGCCGCCGATCGTGCCGCGGTTCCGCACCTGCACGTCCGCGATCTGCGCGCACACCTCGCCGAGGATCGGCCGCGCCCGCGCCTCCGCGGACTCCACGATCTCGGTGTAGGTCGTCATCGCCCCGATCTCGAGCGTGCCGTCGGACCCGAGCTCGATCCCCTCGAGCTCGTCGAGCCCGTTCAGGTCGACGAGCACGTCGGGCGAGGCGGCGCGCGCCTTCATCACGTTCACGAGCGTCTGCCCGCCGGCCAGCGCGCGGGCTCCGTCGTGCTCCGCAAGCAGCCGCACGGCATCCCTTACGCTCGCCGGGCGAGCGTACTCGACCTCCCGCAGGAGCATGGCGCGATTTACGCCACAGCCCTCCTCGCGTGTCAAGAACGAGCCGACGGCGACAAGGTTTCCGGCAGCTCGAAGGTGGAGAGATTCATCTGTCTCAGGGGAAGACGTCAAAGGGAGGCAAGAATGGCGACAGCTAGGGAGGGATCGCCGGGCCCAGGTGCGGCGGGCGGCGTTTGGCGGACTCGATGGGCGGCGCCGCCGCGACTTGGCTACACGTCGGAGACGAAGCCGTTCTTCCTGACGAGCGAGTTCCTGGTCTTCGTCCTCTTCGTCATGGGCCTCGGCATCGGCACGTCCGTTGCCGACGACGTCGACCCGCGGCTGTTCTGGATCTTGACGACGGTTGCGACGTCGTTCTACATGCTCAGCCGGGGGATCGCGAAGTCCGGAAGTCGTAGCCGGGCGTACGACCCGCGCGAGGACATCGATCTCGGTCGCCGCGGCGACTGACAAGGAGGTCAAGCGATGCCGTTGCTCTGGCTGCTGGTGCTGCTGCTGATCATCTTCGCGCTCGTCGGCGGGGCGACCGTCAGCAGCTGGCTGTTCGTGATCCTCGTGGTCGCGGTCATCCTGGCGCTCGTCGGCTACTTCTAGACCGCGTAGCTTGCTGTAGCTCCCCGGGTTGGACTCGAACCAACAACCCTCCGGTTAACAGCCGGATGCTCTGCCAATTGAGCTACCGGGGAAAGGCGCCGTTTAGCGCGGCGTAGTGTAGCCGCGGTCTTACAAGCCGACTCGCGAGCAGCGCCTCGGAGGCGTCAGGCCAGCTCGAGGAAAGCGGTCCGCACCTTCGCGAGCGTCTGCTGGAGGTCGAGCAGCCGCTCTCCCTCGGCGCCGGCGAGCTCGCGCCTGAGGTGCCGCTCGCGCAGCCGGAGCAGGAGCTCCCTCGTCGTCCGCTCGTCGATGCCGTCCGCCGCCGCACGCGCGTCGAGCTCCGCGAGCAGCGGCGCCGCGCGATCCCGGTCCTCGTTCCCGTCGAGCAGCAGCTCCCGGAGCTCGCGATGGAGCGGCGAGTCGAAGTGCTCCGGGCCGAGATCCGCGAGGATGGACCGAAGCTCAGGGTGCGCGAGAACGCCTGCGAGCGCGTCCCGTTCCCGCCGCTCGTCCGCGTCGATCACCCGTACCGACACGGCCGCTCGGCCCGGTTCGACTGCGTGCGTCCGTGGTGCGAGGCCTGCCTGGAGATCCCTCGGGAGGCCGAGCAGGTCGGATGCCACCGCCTTCGCCTCCTCGCGCTGGATCGAATCCGGGCAGCGCGCGAGGAACTCCTGCACGGCCACGAAGGCGCCCTGGCGGTCGGCCGCGCGGGCGACCTCCACGCGCACGCGATAGGTCATGAAGCCCTCGGCGTCCGCGAGACGCCGCTCGAACCCCTCCGCCAGGTCGGCCGGATCCGTGCCGGCCGGAAGCGTCAGCACCTGCACGTCGAACCCGGCCCGCACGGCGAGCTCCATCCCGCGCAGCGTGGCCGCTTCGCCCGCGGCGTCGCCGTCGAAGCAGAGCCAGAGCCGCCTCGTGAGCCGTCCGAGCTCTTTCAGCTGCCCCTCGGTCAGCGCCGTCCCCATCGCCGCGACGACCGGCTCGAGGCCCGCCTGGCGCAGCGCGAGGACGTCGGGATTCCCCTCCACGACCAGCGCCCGGTCCTCGCGCGCGATTGCCGCCCGCGCGCGATCGAGCCCGTAGAGGAGATCGCCCTTCCTGAAGAGCTCGCCTTCCGGAGAGTTGACGTACTTCGCGCGCAGCGGGTCGTCGTCGTAGAGCTTGCGCGCCTGAAAGCCGACCACGCGTCCGCGCGCGTCGGCGAGCGGGAAGAGGAGGCGGCGTGAGAAGTAGTCGTTTCCCCGCCGATTCGAAAGGCCGGCCGCGGAGAGCTCGTCCTCCGTGAACCCCTTCTCCCGCGCCTTCCGCGTGAGCGTCCGGCCGCCCGGCGCGAGGCCGAGCCGGTACTCGCGACAGACCTCCTCGCCGAGACCGCGTCCGGCGAGGTAGTCGCGTGCGAGCGCGCCTGCGGGCGACTCCCAGAGATAGCGCTCGTAGTATCGCGCGGCCGCGTCGAGCACTTCGAGCAGCCGCTCGCGCCGGCGGCGCCGCGCATCCTGCTCCGGAGAGATCTCCTCGTACTCGAGCGGTACGTTGAAGCGGTCGGCGAGCCACTCGATCGCGCCGACGAACTCCAGGTGCTCCGTCTCCCGGACGAACGTGATCAGGTCGCCCTTCGCACCGCAGCCGAAGCAGTAGTAGAGCTTGTCCGTCGCATTCACCGAGAAGCTCGGCGTCCGCTCGTCGTGGAAGGGGCAGCGCCCGAGGTACCGTGACCCCACGCGGCGCAGCTGCGTGCGCGCCGAGACGACCGCAGCCATGTCGGCGGCAGCCTTGACCTGCTCGACGGACGAGTCCTTGATGCGCCCGCCCGACCGGCCCGGCCGAGGGACGCCCGAGAGCCGCGGTTGCGGCTGAGCGGCCTGGGTCAACGGCATAGTCATGACTCCTCCGGCGCGCCGCCGCAACGGTGTGGAAAACACCCTTCGTAGCCAGCCCGATCACCGCCATTTGCACGCACGACGAAACTCATGTTCGCACCCGCCCCGGACGCCCCCTGTTGATGAAAAAGCCGCTCCGAGCGGGAGGAACGTCGCGAAATCCTCAGGTTTTACGCGACCTGTGGATCAGAGCTGCGCCGCGAACTCGAGCGCGAAGCGGTCGGTCATCCCCGCGACGAAGTTGACGATCTCGTCCACGCCGTCCCCGCGCGCGGCAAGGTGGTCGAAGATCGTCTGCACCACCTCGTGCGCGCGTGCGTGCTCCGCTTGGGCGTGCGGCGCCAAGTAGACGTGCTCGAACATGAACGAGCGGAGCGCAAGCATCGCGCTCCCGATCTCCTCGCCCTGCGCGACGTCTCCTTCCCGCTCCGACGTCTCGACGAGGTCCTGGACGAGCGTGTCTATCCGCCGCGAGCCGGTCTCGCCGAGGAGCGCCACCTCGCGTCGGGGCAGGTCCTCGGCCGCGAGCGTGCCGAACCGGATCGCGTCGTCGATGTCGTGGTTGATGTACGCGACGCGGTCGACGAGCCGAACGAGCTTCCCTTCCAGGGTCTCCGGCTCCTGGGCGCCTGTGTGCGTGAGGATCCCGTCGCAGACCTCCACGTTGAGGTTCAGCGACCGGGCGATGCGGAGCGACTGCTCGTTGTGGCGGAAGCGCCGTCCGAACCTGGCCGCGAGCGCAGCGTCCAGCGCGTCCTCGCCGGCGTGCCCGAAGGGCGGATGCCCCATGTCGTGCCCCAGGCCGATCGCCTCGACGAGGTCCTCGTTCAAGCGCAGGGCGCGCGCGACGACGCGCGCGATCGCCGTCGTCTCGAGCGTATGCGTCATGCGTGTCCGGTAGTGGTCGCCCGTCGGGTCGATGAAGACCTGCGTCTTCCCCTTTAGACGCCGGAACGGCTTCGAGTGCAGGATCCGATCGCGATCGCGCTGAAACGGCGTGCGGAGCCGCGATTCCGGCTCTGGCCGCGCCCGCCCTCGCGTCTCGTACGAACGGACGGCGAGCGACGAGAGCCAGCGTTCCTCATGCTCTCGAACCCGAGCCTCGAAGCCCTCGGCGACCGTTCCCGCCACGTCGCGCACCGCGTCAAGCGTAGTCGGCGACGCGGGTGTCGCCTCGTCCGTCCTCAGGAGCGCGCGAGGCGGCGCGCGGGTGCGTGACAGGCGGCGCGGCGCGCCGGGGCGGGGACCCTTCCCCAACCCCCACCCTCCCTGGGGCTCGGCTTGGGATGCCCACGCTACCGTGCATCCCGCCGGCGAAGGTGACACAGGAGTGCCGATTCCGTGCCGACTTCTCGGCGCCGCCACCGTGGTTTCTCCTCCGAAGCAGGCATGGCCGGCGTCTCGGCTCAGACGATGATCGGAACGGTCCCGCCGTCCGCGCTCCACGCGGCGCCCGTCACGTACCGGGCCCGATCGGAGCAGAGGAATGCGACGACCGCGGCGATCTCGTCCGGCTCGGCGAGGCGCCCGAGCGGCCGGCCCTTGCCCACCGCCTCCAGCACCTCTTCCTTCGTCTTGCCGCTCGTCGCCGCCTGCTGGTCGGCGAGACCGCCGTCGCCGAGCCACGCGTCCGTCGCGGTCGGCCCCGGGGTCACGGCGTTGCAGCGCACGCCGTCCTTCGCATACAGGTCTGCGACGAGCCGCGAGAGCGAGAGAACAGCGGCTTTCGTCACGGAATAGTTCGGCATGCCGGTGGAGGGGCGCTTCCCCGCGGTCGACGAGACGTTCACGATCACGCCCCCACCGCCGTCGCGCATGGTCGGCAGCCCGGCCCGGATTGTCCGCACGAAGCTCATGACGTTCAGCTGCCACATCTCGTCCCACTGTCGATCCGTCAACTCCTCGAACCGAGCCTGGTACGCCACCCCGACGTTGTTGACGAGACACCGCACCGGCCCGAGCGTGCCTGCCGCCTCCGCAACCAGCGCGTCCGGGCCGCTCGGATCGGCGAGGTCGCAGACGACGCCGAGCTCGGCTCCAGCCTCCCGCCGTGCCCGCTCCACCCGCGCGCGGTCACGTCCGCAAACGACGACCCGGGCTCCTTCGTCCGCCAACAGCCGAGCAGTCGCGAACCCGATTCCGCTCGTCGAGCCGGTGACGAGGCACACGCGATCGCGGACGCCGAGATCCACGCCGGCTAGCGTAAACGGCCCGCGCAACCGGGCTCGCCGCCGGGGGCGCGAAATCTCGCTCGTTAGACTGACCGCAGGTGGAGGACTACACGAGCAAGTACAAGGGGGAGCAGGTCGAGGTGGCCCTGTTCGGCGGCGAGTACCAGGAGGGCGTCCTCACCGCCTATTGCTACGTCGAGGACGTGGCCCACATCGAGCTCAACGGCCACATCCTCGTCCCGCTCCAGAACATCGCCTCGCTGCACTGCTCGAGTCGCTGCGACGCCCCGGAGCCGGATTGGCCTCCACGGGGACTCGCCGAGGACGATCGCGACGACGACACCTGAGCGGCGCACAACGCCGATGCGAAGAAACGCTCTTCCGATTCTCGCCAACGTCCTGAAGGCATGGACGCTCGTTCTCGGAACCTGTGCGTTCCTGGGGGCGATCGGCTTCGCGGCCGGGGGTTACCGGCTCCTCTCGATCCTCGTGTTCTGCGCGCTTTTGCTCGCCGGCGGCGCCTACTGGTACTCGGACCGCGTCGCGCTCGGCCTCGTCGGCGCGCGCGAGCTTCCGCTCGGCGAGGCGCCTGTCCTGCACTCGACGGCCGAGCGGCTGGCGGCGGTCGCCGGGGTGCTGAAGCCTCGCCTGTACCTGATCCCGGACGGCCACCCGCGCGCGCTTGCAGCGGGCCGCGGACCCCGCGCGTCCGTCCTCGCCGTCAGCGCGGGCCTTGTCTCCGCACTGACCCCCGCAGAGCTCGAGGGAGTGATCGCGCACGAGCTCGCCCACGTCCGCAACCGCGACGTGGTCGTCCAGACGTCGGCCGTCGTGATCGCAGCCGCGGTGGTGGAGACGAGCCGGCTCGGCGGGTGGCTCGCCCGCGCGCTCCTCTTCGTGCTCGGCCCGGTGGCCGCAGCGTTCGTGCACCTGCTGCTCTCGCCGAAGCGCGAGTTCGCCGCAGATGCGGCAGCAGCCCAGTTGTGCGGCTCCCCGCACGGCCTCGCAGACGCGCTCGTGCGCCTCGAGCAGGCAAGCGAGCTGATCGAGTTCGAGGGCAGCCCGGCGACGGAGCCGCTGTACACGATCAACCCGTTCGCCGAGGAAGGCCTCGCGGCCCTCTTCGCCACGCATCCGCCGGTCTCCGACCGCGTGCGGCGCCTCCGGGCGCTCGATCCGGGCTGGCGCGAGAAGCTCCGGGCCGCCTGAAACGAGAAGGGCCGCTCTCGCGGCCCTTCGGATGTAGTTGGCGGCTGCCTACTCTCCCGGGAAGTTGCCCTCCGAGTACCATCGGCGCAAGTGGGCTTAACTTCTCTGTTCGGAATGGGAAGAGGTGTATCCCCACCGCTATGGCCGCCAAATTGTCGAGGCGCACGCACCCTCAAAACTCCATAGCAGCTTCCGCGTGTTCTAAATCAAGACCTCGGGCAATTAGTACGAGTCCGCTGAACACATTGCTGTGCTTACACGTCCCGCCTATCGACGTGGTGGTCTCCCACGGCCCTTACTCCCTCGAGGGGATGGGAAGCCTCATCTCGAGGTGGGCTTCCCGCTTAGATGCTTTCAGCGGTTATCCCATCCGGACGTGGCTAATCAGCAGCGCCGTTGGCACGACGACTGATACACCAGAGGTCCGTTCGTCTCGGTCCTCTCGTACTGGAGACGACTCCTCTCAAGCTTCCAGCGCCCATGGTGGATAGGGACCGAACTGTCTCGCGACGTTCTGAACCCAGCTCGCGTACCGCTTTAATGGGCGAACAGCCCAACCCTTGGGACCTGCTACAGCCCCAGGATGCGACGAGCCGACATCGAGGTGCCAAACCCTTCCGTCGATGTGGACTCTTGGGAAGGATAAGCCTGTTATCCCCGGAGTACCTTTTATCCGTTGAGCGACGGCAATTCCACTCTTAACCGCCGGATCACTAAGGCCTGCTTTCGCACCTGCTCGACTTGTCAGTCTCGCAGTCAAGCTCCCTTGTGCCTTTGCGCTCTGCGTACGATTTCCAACCGTACTGAGGGAACCTTTGCGCGCCTCCGTTACGCTTTAGGAGGCGACCGCCCCAGTCAAACTACCCACCTGACGCTGTTCCCGAGCCGGATCACGGCCTCGGGTTAGAAGCCCAGAACACGAAGGGTGGTATCCCAAGGGTGGCTCCACGAGGACTGGCGTCCCCGCTTCACAGCCTCCCACCTATCCTGGACAACGTATCCCAGACTCCAACGTCAAGCTGTAGTAAAGGTTCACGGGGTCTTTCCGTCCAACCACGGGTACTCGGCATCTTCACCGAGACTACAGTTTCACCGGATCCCTCGTTGAGACAGCGCCCAAGTCGTTACGCCATTCGTGCAGGTCGGAACTTACCCGACAAGGAATTTCGCTACCTTAGGACCGTTATAGTTACGGCCGCCGTTTACCGGGGCTTGGATTCAAGGCTTCGCCCCGAAGGGCTAACCTCTCCTCGTGACCTTCCGGCACCGGGCAGGCGTCAGCCCCTATACGTCGTCTTTCGACTTCGCAGAGACCTGTGTTTTTGGTAAACAGTCGCTTGGGCCGATTCACTGCGGCCCCCTCGAGCTAGGCCTGAAAAGGCTTCACTCTACCGGGGCGTCCCTTCTCCCGAAGTTACGGGACCATTTTGCCGAGTTCCTTAACGAGGGTTCTTCCGATCGCCTTGGTATTCTCTACCTGCCCACCTGTGTCGGTTTAGGTACGGGCACGTCCCACCTCCCTAGACGCTTTTCTAGGAGGCATGGCTTCAGGGACTTCGATCCTTGCGGATCTCGGCATCCCGTCTCAGGCTCGATGGCCGGCGGATTTCCCTACCGGCCGCCCTACGCGGTTACCCCAGGACGACCATCGCCTGGGATCCCTTAGCCTACCCCGTCCCGCCATCGGTGATAGCGGTGGGGACGTGGTACAGGAATATCAACCTGTTGTCCATCGCCTACGCCTGACGGCCTCGGCTTAGGTCCCGACTAACCCTGAGAAGATTAGCTTTACTCAGGAACCCTTGGGCATTCGGCGGAGGAGTTTCCCACTCCTCTTTCGTTACTCGTGCCAGCATTCTCACTTCCCAGGCCTCCACGACTGGCTTTCGCCGCCGCTTCGCCGGCCTGGGAACGCTCCCCTACCACTTCACGCAAGCGTGAAGTCCGTGGCTTCGGCTTCCAGCTTGAGCCCCGTTACATTGTCCGCGCCCGACCACTTGACCAGTGAGCTGTTACGCACTCTTTGAATGGTGGCTGCTTCTAAGCCAACATCCTGGTTGTCTCTGCAATCGGACATCGTTTCCCACTT